>Ga0182738_1000917_pt1 | contig 39030 bp, 40 predicted proteins | sample eDN5th30CBELigMG_FD_128876 | JGI IMG/M metagenome (GOLD analysis project Ga0182738, IMG submission 128876) | Enriched Miracle-Growth compost microbial communities from Emeryville, California, USA - eDNA 5th pass 30_C BE-Lig MG (version 2)... ...
CGGCAAGTCGATGGAAGACCAGGCCACCGCCGTCATCAAGGCGGCCGGCGGCAAGGTTCTCGGCGGCGTCAAGCATCCGCTCAGCACGCAGGACTTCTCGTCCTTCATGCTTCAGGCCCAGGCCTCCAGGGCCAAGATCGTCGGCCTCGCCAATGCGGGCATGGACACGGTCAACGCGATCAAGCAGGCGGGCGAATTCGGCCTGGTCAAGGGCGGCCAGCGGATCGCCGCCCTGCTGATCTTCGAAAGCGACGTGCAATCGCTCGGCCTGCAGACCGCGCAGGGGCTGGTGCTGACCACCGCCTTCTACTGGGACCAGAACGACGAGACGCGGGCCTGGACCAAGAAGTTCCGCGCCAAGCGCGACAAGGTGCCGAACCTGACCACGGCGGGCGTCTACAGCGCGACGTTGCACTATCTCAAGGCCGTGCAGGCGGCCGGCACCGACGAGCCCAAGGCGGTGATGGCCAAGATGCACGAGATGCCGATCAACGACATGATGAGCAAGAACGCCAAGCTGCGCGAGGACGGCCGCGTGATGCGCGACATGTATCTCGCGCAGGTCAAGGCGCCGTCGGAGTCCAAGGGCAAGGACGACATCTACAAGATCCTGGCCACGGTTCCCGCCGATCAGGCGTGGCGTCCTCTCAAGGACGGCAAGTGCCCGCTGATCAAGGGCTGACGAGGCTGCCCTTCGGACCGACGAGGCGCGCGGCCTGTCCTCCGCCGTCTTGCGATGGAGGGGTCATGGGCCACAGGATCGGTGTGGCCCATGCCCCTCCGTCAGCGTAAGACGCTGACACCTCCCCCGCGCTACGCGCGGGGAGGAAGCCCGCTCGCCGGTCGCAGGCGAACAACTCCCCTGGCACGTCACCAAACGATCAGACCCAGCCCGCGGTGCTGGCGTGAGGTCGCTCGCGGCGATCCGGCGACTGCAGGTGAACCTGTACCTTCTCCATCCAGAGATTGACGCATTTCGATGCAGTTCGACGACTGGAGCAGGGCCAGGCTTGGCACGGGGCGTGACCGGACGGTAAGTTTTGCACTCTGCGGCAAAGCCGCGTTTGGGAGGAACACGACTATGAGAATTGCAAACACCATCCGGTACGCCGGCCTGGTCGCGGCTGCCGTCGGCCTGACCGCCGCCGGGTTGGCGGCGATCGCACAGGCGCAAACGCCTCCGCCGCTGAAGATCGGCGTGATGGAAGGATTTTCCGGCGTCTACGGCGACCTGACCGCCGGCGAGGTCGAATCCATGCAACTGGCGATCGAGGATGTCGGCGGCAAGGTGCTGGGCCGCTCCATCGAGATCCTGTCCGCCGACCACCAGACCAAGCCCGACGTCGGCGCCGCGATCGCGCGCAAATGGTACGATGTCGACGGCGTGAAGATGATCACCGGTCTCGGCACCTCCTCGGTGGCGCTGGCGGTGCGCAAGATCGCGCAGGAAAAAGGCCTGATCGACATCAATACGGGCGCGGCCTCGGCCGATCTCACCGGCCCGGCCTGCTCGCCGACCGGCGCGCATTGGGTCTACGACACCTATGCCCTGGCGCACGTCACCGGCGACGCGATGGTGAAGGCGGGCGGCGACAGCTGGTACTTCCTCACCGCGGACTATGCCTTCGGCCATGCGCTGGAGCGCGACGTGTCCGAGGTGGTGAAGGCGGCCGGCGGCAAGGTGCTCGGCGCCGTGCGCCATCCGCTCAGCACGCAGGACTTCTCCTCCTTCCTGCTGCAGGCCCAGGCCTCCAAGGCGAAGGTGATCGGCCTCGCCAATGCCGGCCAGGACACGATCAACTCGATCAAGCAGGCGGGCGAGTTCGGCATCGTCAAGGGCGGGCAGAAGCTCGCCGGCCTGCTGGTCTTCGCCACCGACGTGCAGTCCCTCACCCTGCCGGTGGCGCAGGGCCTGGTGCTGACCGAGTCGTTCTACTGGGATCTCAACGACGAGACGCGCGCCTGGACCAAGCGGTTCCGCGCCAAGAAGGACAAGCTGCCGTCGATGCTGACGGCGGGCGTCTATAGCTCGACCCTGCATTATCTCAAGGCCGTGCAGGCCGCCGGCACCGACGACGCCAAGGCGGTGATGGCCAAGATGCGCGAGATGCCGGTCAACGACGTGATGACCAAGAACGGCAAGCTGCGCGAGGACGGCCGGCTGGTACGCGACATGTACCTGTTCCAGGTCAAGGCGCCGTCGGAGTCCAAGAGCAAGGACGACATCTACAAGCTGATCGCCACGGTGCCGGGCGACAAGGCGTATCGCCCGCTGAACCAGGGCAAGTGCCCGTTCGTGAAGTAGGCAACGACAGTCTTCCTCGCCGTTCTGCGGGGAAGGTGATCGAAGGCCGGAGGGGATGCGCGAAACCTCTCCGGCAAGGCCGGGGCAAATCCCCCGTCATCCCCGACCAGAGCCCGGCGTAGCGAGGCGGAACGGGCGAAATACCTATTCCAGCGCCTGCCTCACGCATATCGCGGCGGCGACGCCGTTGTCGCGCGCGACCTCCCAGGCGATCTTCCTGGAATTCACGAGCTCACGCGTCTCGCGCTCGACGGTGCTGGCCATCGTTTCCTTCGTGGGACCTGCGGCCATGCTGGCCGCATAGATGGCTTTCGCGTCGGCTGTCGTGAGTTGACCGGCACAGGCCTCGCCCGCCGCACGGTCCGCTCTGGCGGCAAGGCCGCAGCCGACGATCGCGAAGACGAGCACGGCACCCCTGAGTGTCGACATGTCACAGAACCTTTCGAGGCAGGCACGAGCGCACGGGCCCGGCAGGACATCGCATCGCCTGTCGGCGCTGACCGCGCGCGTCCATGATAGCACGCACGCTGCCGCGCCGGCTGCTTCCGTCACAGCTTGGGCATCAGACCGCCAGATTGAAGGCGATGGAGATCCGCTCGGCTTTGCCGCGATAGGGGCGCACGCCGTGCATCAGCCACGCCGGGAAGATCACCATCTTGCCGGCCTCGGGGGTCACCCGTTCCGTGGCTCCCGCCGACAGGCTGCCCGAGATGCGCAGATGAGGCGCGTTCATGAGCGGCACCGGTCCGCGCGGATCCATGAACTCGAGCTCGCCGCCCAGGGATGGATCGGCGGCGATGCCGGCGTCATCGACGTAGTAGACCCCTGACCAGTAGGCGCCGGGGTGCGAGTGGAATTCGTTGGCGTCGCCGCTGCGATTGACGTTCGCCCACATGTTGCCGATCCATGTCACGGCGAAATGGTCCGGGTACGGACCCTGCCCGGTTGCGCCTTGCGGGTCGGTCGTCATCCGATTGGCGAGATTGCGGGCATAAGCCAACAGCCTGATTGCCGGCATGCCGCCCCAGCGATCCATGTCCCAGCTCGACTGCCATCCGCCCAGGTTCGATTTATGCGTGTTGGGATGAGACCGCATGCGCTGCTCGATCACGCGGCGCAGTTCGGCGTTGAGTTCCACCGCGCCCGGTACGTCGAAAGTGACCACGGGCGTCGAGAACAACGGGGAGACTTCGAGTGCGGAATTCGAGAGCACACGGCTCTTTACTCCCGCCCGAGCCAAACGAGTTGCGCGAACGACGCATTGAAGAGCTGCCGCGCGAGCAACATCACTTCGTCGTGCGGTGACGCGGGCGGCCGGTCAAGCGGACGTGCGCATCCTGTCATATGAATGAAGCCAAATTGATGTGGATTTGCAACCACGCTGCATTCGCGGGCCGGGGGGCAAGATGACGGTCGAGGCGCAACTGCGCGAGAAGCTCGCGAAGATCGAAGCGATCTTCGCGGGAGTCGCCCGGGGCCTCCGCCTCGTCCGCGAAGAACTGCACGACGATGCACGCGAGACGACGGAAATGGCGCTGGACTCCCGGTCGTCCAGAGCGCAGCGAAGGACCTCCCTCGATGAGATCCTTCGCTGCGCTCAGGATGACGAGGAGGAGACGTCCCGCACGGCTCCTCGCTAGCCTGCTTGAGTTGCCGAACTGCATGCAAACGCGTCAGATTTCCAACACCGGACACAGGCTGAACCCGTCCGGTTGGACCGAGGCGTAGCCTTGCCCGACCATGATCATTGGACCGCGCGCATCCTGCGCGCTCATGATCGAGCACATCCATAGGCGCGTATGAGCGCGCAGGATGCGCGCGGTCCAATGAGGACGACCCGGCGCACGCTCTCGTCGGTCCGAGGCGTAGCCTCGCTAGCCCTTGACCGCTCCGGCGGTGAGGCCCGACGACATGTACTTGCGGAAGGCATAGTAGATCGCCGCCGGCGGCAGGGCGTAGATGAAGCCGGCCGTCATCAGCAGCTCCCAGGGCGAATCGTCGGCGGAGAGGAAGTTGCCGAGCGCCACCGGCAAGGTCAGCGTCTTCTCGCTCGACAGCAGCAGGAAGGCATAGAGATACTCGTTCCACGCCAGCAGCAGCGCATAGGTCCCGACGGCGATCAGCGACGGCACCATCAGCGGGACATAGACCAGGCGAAAGAGCTGGAAGGGCGAGGCGCCGTCGATCAGCGCCGCCTCGTCGAGCTCGACGGGAAGCTTGTCGGAGGCCTGGCGCAGAATCCAGATCGCGTAGGGCGAGGCCACCGTCACCATGGCGAAGATCAGGGCCAAGTCGTTGTTGAGCAGCCCGTACATGCCCATGGTCTTGTACATCGGCACCGCAAGGAACGCCGCGGGAATGAAATAGGTGAACAGCGCCATATTCATCACCAGCCGGCCGCCTTTCATCCGCAGCCGGCTGATCGCGAACGCCGCCATGCTGGCGATCAGCAATGTGAGGACCGCGGTCGCGCAGGAGATCGCGATCGAGTTCCACATCTGACGCCAGAAATTATAGAGGAAGTGGTGCTCCTGCCCGAACACGATGCCGAAGTTGCGCAGGGTCGGATGGGTCGGCCAGAGCTGGCCCGAGAACGCCGCGTCCTTGGGCGAAATCGCGAACAGGAACATGTGGTAGATCGGGATCATCGTCCACAGCAGGACCGGGATGCCGATCAACAGCAGGCCGGCTTCCGTGCTGACGCCGCGCAGGAGCTTCGTGCGGGTCATCGGCTCAGCCGCTTCATCATGAAGAACACCAGCGGCAGCACCAGCGGCAGGCAGCAGACGATGGAGGCCATGGCCAGCCCGACCTGGTCGAGCCGCAGGTAGCGGATGCCGAGCGTCGCCAGCACGTGCGTGAGATCGGCCGGGCCGCCGCCGGTCAGCAGGTAGACGCTGTTGAAATCGCCCACGGTGAAGATCATCGACAGCAGGGTGCAGGTGACGTAGAGGGCGCTGATCGACGGCCAGGTGATGTAGGCGAAACGGTGCCACGCACCGGCGCCGTCGACCGAGGCGGCTTCATAGAGTTCGAGCGGAATGGCGAGGCGCCCGGCGAGCAGGATCAGGGTCCAGAACGGCAGCGATTTCCAGATGTGGACGACCATCGACAAGGACAGGGCGAGGGTCGGATCGTTCAGCCAGTTCGGTCCGTCCTCGGTGGTCAGGCTGAAGATGAGCTGGTTGATGACGCCCCATTCGGGATTGAGCATGAAGCGGACGGAGATGATCGTCGGGATCGACGGCACCGCCCAGGGCAGCACGAACAGCACCGCGAGGATCTTCACCCACCAGCGCCTGTGAGTGAAGAAGCCCGACAGGAACAGCGCGATCACCATCTTCACGTTGATCGCCACGATCAGGAACACCAGCGTGTTCACCGCCGTGCGCAGGAAGATCGGGTCCTGGGCGAGCTCGACATAGAGCTGCGGGCTGCGCGCCAGCCAGAAGGCATAGCCGACCGGGAAGACGACGAATCCCAGGAAGATCGCGAGATAGGGCGCGACGAACAGCAGCCCCCAGGTCTGCCTGGAGGAGAACGCAAAGCCGAAGATGCCCGGCTGCGGCTGACGTCCGGCTGCGGCGCCGATGGTTGCGGTGGTGGTCACGGTCTGAGCTCTGACTAACTCGACTCTTGCTCCTCTCCCCCGAGCGGGGAGAGGAAACATGAAAGAGAGAATGAACGGACGAGTCCGATCAGCCCGCGACCTGCTTGATGCGGGCGATCAGCTCGTCGACCGCCTTGTCGACCGGCACCTTCTCGTTGACCACCCGGTTCATCGCCTTGGCCCAGACGTTCTCGTTGTTCAGGATCGTGAATTTCCAGTTCTTCGTGAACTCGAACGGCAGGGTGCCGGCCTTGAACTGGTCGTAAACGGACTTGCGGTGCTTGTCGGCCTGCCAGAACGGGCTTTCCTGGCTCTCCTTGGTCACCGGGAACCAGCGGCCGAGCGCGCCTTCGACGTACGGGCGGAGGTTGTCCTCCTGCATGAGGAACGCCAGGAACTCCTTGGCCTTCGCCTTGTTCTTCGACGCCTCGAAGATCACGCCGACCTTCACCGCGGTGCGATAGGTCATTGGCGAGCCATCCGGCTTCTTGGGGAAGCCCGCCGTCGCGATCAGCTCGTCATAAGCCTTGCGGCCGGCGGCACGCTGTTCGGCTGTCAGGCTCGCATTGTTGGCATCGTCGAGCCACTTGGCGGCGATCGAGATGGTGTAGTTGTGGGTCATCACCGTCGTCTTGTTGTGGAAGGCGACGTTGTTGTCGGGGTCCTTCCAGGTCGTCGATGACGGCGGCGTGCACCCCTTGATGTAGGGCTGGGTATAGTCGGTGAGCGCCGAAACGAGGCCCGCCTTCACCTTGGGATCGTCGACCAGCAGCTTGCCGTCGTCGTCGACCAGCTTGACGTTGTAGGCGTCGACCCAGCTCAGGAAGGACTGGAAGGAGTCGGTCGACTCCACGCCCATCGGGAAGCCGGTGCCGAACACGCGCTGGCCGGTTGCCTTGCGGACGGCAGGCTGCACCTTGTCGCACCAGAAGGACCAGTATTCCTTCCACGTGCCGGGAATGTCGTTCTCCTTGAAGCCGGCCTGGCCCAGCATGTCCTTCCAGTACTGGACGTGCAGCGTCTGCTGCTTGATCGGGAAGGCGTAGTAGGCCTTCTTCTTCGCCTTGTCGCTGTAGAGGTAGGCGGTCGAGAGCGCGACCGACTCGAAGCGATCCTTCATCGGCCCGAGGACATCCGTGAGGTCCTCGAGCTTGCCGTCGAACGCCCACTTGCCGGCGGTCTGCACGTCGTACGTGTCGGAATAGGCGATGTCCGGCACGGTGCCGGCATCGAGGGCCGCCACCGACTTCGCGTTCATGTCCTGGACGGCGTACTGCGACAGCTCGACCTTGATCCCGGTCTTCTGCTCGTACTTCTTGATCGCGGCGTAGAGCGCATCGTCCTCGGATTTGTAGAAGCCCTTCACCCACCACACGGTGAGCTTGTCCTGCGCGAAACCCGGAACGGCAGAGAATGTAATCGCGGCGGCGACAGCGCCGGCCAATATCCGTCTCATCGTTTCCCCATTAGTTGTCTGACAACTTGAGTGTTATCAGCCCGCCCTGCGCGAGTCGAGAAAAGTCCGCTCGGCAGCGCGGCGCGTCGGCATGCAGGCGAGATCGGCCAGCCGCGCGCCGGCCGGGGCGCCGGCCGCTCGACGATCCCATGGGGTGGCACGGCTGCGCCGTTTGCACGAAGGCCATGACGGATCATACTCGGTCCATGACCCGCCTCACCCGCCGCACCACGCTTTGCGGCATGGCCGCGGCGCCGTTCGGAGCCGCCCGCGCGCAGAGCGTCGCCTTTCCCGACCGCCCGTTGCGCCTCGTGGTGGGATTCCCGCCCGGCGGGCCGAATGACCTGCTGGCGCGGCTCATCGCGCCGGGCATCGGCGACCGGCTGGGCCGCAACGTCGTGGTCGAGAACCGCGCCGGCGCCAACGGCGAGATCGCTGCCGCCTCGGTTGCCAAGGCGCCGGCCGACGGCAGCATCTTCATGCTGGCGTCGAACGGCTCGACCACCGTGGCGGCCGCCCTGAACAAGACGCTGCCCTACGACGTGCGCACCGATTTCGCCGCGGTGGTGCCGGTCGGTACCAATCCCATGCTGCTGGTCGTGCGGCCCGACCTGCCGGCAAGGAATGTCACCGAGCTGCTGAAGATGGCGCACGACAGGCCCGGCAAGCTGAACGGCGCTTCCGCCGGGGCGGGCGGCGTCACGCATCTCGCTCTCGAGCTCTTCAAGTCGCTCGGCAAGGCCGACATCGTTCATGTGCCGTACAAGGGTGGCGGGCCGGCGATGGCCGACCTGATGGCCAGCATGGTCGACATCTATTTCGGCGGCCTGTCGACCGCATTGCCGCACGTGAAGTCCGGCAAGCTGCGCGCGCTCGGGCAGACCGGCGAGACGCGTTCGGCCGCCGCGCCCGACATCCCGACCATCGCCGAGTCCGGCTTGCCAGGCTATGACGCCGCGATTTCGTACGGCATCTTCCTGCCCGCCGGTGCGCCGCAGGGATTGATCGACACGCTCCACGATGCCGCGGACGCGACGATCCGCTCGCCCGACGTTGCGAAGAAGTTCGCCGACCTCGGCGCCGATCCGCAGTTCGGCACGCCGAAGGAATTCGCCGCTTATGTCGCGAACGACATGACCAAATGGGCACGCGTCGCCAGGGCCGCGGGCCTCAAGGCCGATTGATCATGGGGACCGCACGCTCCGGCGCACTCGCGGGCGTGCCGGAAGCGTGCGGTCCGCCGATCACTTGACCGACGAGAAGGCGGTCGGCGCCAGCATCTGGACCAGCACGTTGGCGACGATCGGGCCATCCTTCTCCGTCTCGGCGCGCCTGGCGTGCCACTCCGGGTCGGCCTGGAAGGCGTTCCACTTCGTCTCGCGGTCGGCCAGCGACTCCCAGGCCAGGAAATAGGTCAGTTCCTGGTTGGACTCGCCGATCACGGTGGTGAAGAAGCCGGCCTGCTTGATGCCGTGACGCTCCCAGATCTTGAGCGTGATGTTGGCAAAGCGGTTGAGCAGCGCCGGCAGCTTGCCCGGCACGCAACGATAGACGCGCATTTCATAGATCATCTTCTCTCTCCCTCTAGCTCAGCTTAAGTGTCAAAATTGCACGAGAATGCGTCAAGTATCTCCTGTTGGACAGGGATCTGCAGGCTCCTCGCTCTTCCCGGTCGTCCTGAGCGCAGCGAAGGACCTCACGCCAGTTCCGCGGCTCGCGCCTGATCGTTCGGTGAGATCCTTCGCTGCGCTCAGGACGACGTCCGTTCGGAGATGTCTCGTCGGTCCGAGGCGGAGCCTCGTTAGAAGTTGTCGGCAAAGCGTGGCGCGAAGCCCGCACCCCTGTGGTCGATGTGGCAATGGAACGGCGCGCCGAAATGGCACGGCATCAGGAGCGCCCCCGAGCCTGCGCAATGCTCGAGCGCGGCGCGCCGGCTCTTGCGCGCATTATCCTGGTCGAGGCAGGCGAAGCTGTTCCACTCGGGGTGATAGACCTGCACCGCATGATGCAGGATGTCGCCGCAAAACAGCGCCTTGTCTCCCCTCGATTCGAACTCGATGCGGATCGTGCCGGGCGTGTGGCCGGGCGCCGGCGTGATCCTGAGACCATCCTCCAGTTCGGCCGCGCCCCGGACCATCTGGACCTTGCCCATCTCGACGACCGGCAGCACCGAATCGCGGAACGAGCCGCCGTTGGCCGGGCCCTTCTGCGGATCGGCATCGAGTTCCTTGTAGAAGTCGAAGTCTTCCTGGCTCCAGACATACTTCGCGTTCCTGAAGGTTGGCACCCAGCGGCCATTCTCGAGCTGCGTGTTCCACCCGACGTGATCGACATGCAGGTGCGTGCACATCACCATGTCGATCTGGTCCGGCGTCACGCCCGCCGCTTTCAGCCGATCGAGATAGGGCGTGTTCATCATGTCCCATTTAGGACGATGCTTGCGCGACTTGTGGTTGCCGACGCAGGTATCGATCAGGATCGTCTTGCCGCCGACCCTGAGCAGCCAGCTATGGATGCTGAGCTTCAGCCAGCCCGATGCCTCGTCGTAGTGGCTGGGGCTCATCCACGAGCCGTGCTCGCGCACCACCTCCCCGGTCCAGTCGGGGAAGAACACCCTGGCGTCGAAGTTCGGCTCGTAACTTTCCTCGATGCGCGTCGCCGTGGCGGCGCCAAGCTTGACCTCGACCATGTATTTTCCTCCCGCTTCGGGGCAGGAGCTTAGGGAAAGCCTCGATCTCGGAACAGACCGCGTCCCTGCGATTTTCGATAGCCGAACCATGTGCCAAGCGCGCCGCACAGGCCCGCACAGATGACGAGTCCCATGAAAATCATGCCGACCAATCGCGCTTCGAGCATGCCCGGCCAGTTGCGGCCCGCCCAGATGGCGATTGCAAAGTAGGTCACCGCGCAGACCTCGCCGACGATGACTCCGGCAACCAGGTGCCATGGCGCGCCAAGCGTCCAGCGATAGCCAAGGATCAGGCCGATCGCCAACGCCGCACCGCAATCGACCAGGGCACCGACGGCTTCCACGGTACGCCACGCTCCTCCAGTCCGCTCTCGACTTGCGACGGTCCGCAGCCGAAACTGATCTGCACGTCGCACTTTGTATCAACTGCAAAATTACCGAAACGAACGAACACGCATGTCTGATGACATATTCTGGAGCCCTGCCTTCGAGCTCGGCCGCTCCTTTCAGCGCAAGGACCTCTCTCCCGTCGAACTGGTCGATCATGTCCTGCAACGCGCAAAGCGGCTGCAGCCTCGCCTGAACTTCCTCGTGCTCATCGACGAAAGCGGCGCCCGCGCGGCTGCCCGCGAGTCGGAAGCGCGCTGGATGAAGGGCGAGCCACTATCCCCGCTCGATGGCGTGCCGACGGCGATCAAGGACACCACGACGGTAGAAGGCTGGCCGACGCGTCTCGGCTCGCATGCGACCGACGAAACACCGGCATCCGAAGACGCGCCGGTTGTCGCCCGCCTGCGCGCCGCCGGCCTGCCGATCCTCGGCAAGAGCACCACGCCCGAGTTCGGCTGGAAGGCGCTGACCGATTCACCCCTGCAAGGCACTACCCGCAACCCGTGGAACTCCGCCCGTTCGCCGGGCGGCTCGTCGGGCGGTGCCTCGTCGATGACGGCCGCCGGCGTAGCGCCCTTCAACCACGGCAATGACGGCGGCGGCTCGATCCGCATCCCCGCCGCTCATACCGGTCTGGTCGGGCTGAAGCCGTCCTATGGGCGCATCCCGCAATATCCGGCCGATTCGCCGTTCGCGGACGTCGTGAGCCAGGGCGTGCTGGCGCGCAGCGTGCTCGACACGGCGCTGGCGCTGAATGCCACCGCCGGCCCCGACCCGCGCGACTGGCGCTCGCTGCCGGCCGAGGGCCGCGACTACACGATCGGTCTCGACCAGGGGGTGCGCGGCTGGAAGATCGGGCTGAGCCTCGACTTCGGTCACGTCGCGGCCGACCCCGAGGTCCGGGCGCTCGTGGAAGCGGCCGCCAGGCGCTTCGAGGCGCTCGGCGCGCATGTCGAGGATGTCGGACCTCTGATCGAGCCCCTGCAGAATTCCTTCGAGCCGCTGTGGATCGGCAGCTTTGCCGCCCGCTTCCGCCAGATCCCGACGCAGTTGCACGCCAAGCTCGATCCCGGCTTCCGAGCCGCGGCGGAAAAGGGCCTGTCGATCACCCTTGCCGACTATGCCAGGTCCTACGAGGCGAAGTCGAAGCTCGCGCGCGACATGGCTCTCTGGCATGCGAAATTCGACCTTCTGCTGTCGCCGGTGACACCGACCGCCGCGCCGCCGGTCGACACGCTCTACAATTCCGACGCCTTCCCGCGCTGGACGAAAGGCGCACCCTACACCCTGCCGTTCAACCTGACCGGCCAGCCGGCAGCCTCGATGCCGGCGGGTCTCACGGCCGCAGGGCTGCCGGTCGGCCTGCAGATCGTCGGACCGCCGCGCGCCGATCATCTCGTGCTGCGGGCGATGCGCGCCTACGAAGGTGCGAGCGGCTGGACCTGGCCGCAGGCGAACGTGCTGGAGGCGCTGGCGAAGATGTGACTTCGGCGTGTGCAGGATGGCATCTCATAGTCCCTGCAATCGACGCAGGGAGGAACCATGATCCGCCATCTTCATCGCGCCGCTCTCGCCAGCACGGCCGGCCTTCTGTTCGTGAGCGCGAGCCCACAGGCACAACAGCCGCCGCCGCAATTCCCCGACATGACCTTCTTCATCACCAGCGTCGGTGGCCCGGCGGGCGCCAACTTCGGCGGCCTCGACGGAGCGGACAGACATTGCCAGACCCTGGCCGGGAAGGCGGGCGCCGGCAACAAGACCTGGCGCGCCTATCTCAGCACCCAGGCCGTCAACGGCGCCGCGGCGGTCAATGCCCGGGACCGCATCGGCAAGGGGCCGTGGGTCAACGCCAGGGGCGTGCAGATCGCCGCCGATGTCGCCGACCTGCATTCGGCCAACAACAAGATCGCGCCGGAAACCCTCGTCGCCGAGAACGGCCGTCTCATCCCGACGCGGCTCTACACCGTCAACCAGCACGACATACTGACCGGCTCGCAGGCCGACGGCACCGCCTTTCCGCCCGACAAGGACATGACCTGCGGCAACTGGACGAAGTCGGGAGAAGGCAACGCCATGGTCGGCCACGCCGACCGCATGGGCCTGCGCGACGACGAACCCTCGAAATCGTGGAACACCTCGCATCCCTCGCGTGCCTGCGACGCAGCCTCCCTGGTGGCGACCGGCGGCGCCGGCCTGCTCTACTGCTTCGCGGCGAACTGACGACTTTCTCCCCGCGTGCAGCGCGGGAAGGTGGCGTGGTCATCCGCGACGGTGGGGTCAGGGCCGCACCGATGCCGTGGCCCATGACCCTCCGCCCCTGCGGGGCACCTCCCCGGCTTCGCCAGGGAGGAATGTTTGAAGCGGGCAGCGTCTAGTCGAGATCCAGCCCGTTCATGCCGGCATTCTTGCGCGCCTTCTTCGCCAGCTCGGTCAGGATCTTGCCGGCCTCGCGCGGATCGAGGATCGGCTTTGCCTCCGGTCCCTTGTGCCAGCCCTCGGCGACGGCGAACTGGCCGTTGCCCGCCTGGAAGACGCGGCCGGTGATCTCGCGGCTTTCCTCGCTGACCAGCCAGGTGGCGACCGGCGCGATCCATTTCGGGCTGCGCGTCTCCTTGTCCTCCTCGGTGTAGTTGCGCAGGTCCTCGGTCATGCGGGTGAAGGCCGAAGGCGAGATCGAGTTCACCGTGATGCCGTAGCGGCCGAGCTCGCGCGCGGCGATCACGGTGAACGAGGCGATGCCGGCCTTGGCCGCCCCGTAGTTTGTCTGGCCGATATTGCCGTAGATGCCCGATACCGAGGTCGTGGTGACGATACGGGCGTCGACCGGCCCGCCCGTCTCCTTGGCCTTGTCGCGCCAGTAGGCGGCCGCGTGCCGGGCCGGCGCGAAGGTGCCCTTGAGATGCACCTTGATGACGGCATCCCACTCGTCCTCGGTCATGTTGACCAGCATGCGATCGCGCAGGATGCCGGCATTGAGCACCACGGCGTCGAGCTTGCCGAACGCCTCGATCGCCTGGTCGATCATGTGCTTGGCGCCGTTCCAGTCGGAGACGTCGTCGCCGTTGGCGATCGCCTCGCCGCCCTTGGCCTTGATCTCGTTGACGACCTGCTGGGCGGGCCCGACATCGTGGCCCTTGCCGGCGCGATCACCGCCCAGGTCGTTCACCACCACCTTGGCGCCATGCTCCGCCAGCATCAGGCAGTGCTCCCGCCCGACGCCGCGCGCGCCGCCGGTCACGATCGCCACCCGGCCTTCGCACAATCTCGCCATTGCTCCCTCCATTCTTTTGCGTGTCTGGACCCGTCCGTCCTGCGCTACTCTAGCGGCCAACCGAGGAGGATCGCCATGGACACCCTGCCGCTCACCAGCCCTGAACAGGTCGGACTTTCCGCAGCGCGGCTCGCGCACATCACCCGCTGGATGAAGGGCTGGGTCGACAGCGGCAAACTGCCGGGGATGCTGGTCGCGATCATGCGGCGGGGCGAGCTCGCCTACGCCGAGACCTGCGGCAAGGCCGATGTCGAGCGCAACAAGCCGGTCCGGCCCGACACGATCTACCGCATCTACTCGATGACCAAGCCGCTCACCTCGACGGCGATCATGATGCTGTACGAAGAGGGCTGCTTCCAGCTCGACGATCCGATCTCGAAGTTCATCCCGGCCTTCGCCAACCAGCGTGTCTTCATGGGCGGCAGCCGCGGCAAGATGGAGCTCGCGCCGGCCGAGCGGGACATCACCTTCCGCGACCTGCTCACCCACACCTCCGGCCTGACCTACGGCATGATGGAGGCCAACGCCGTCGACGCCCTCTACCGCGCCAAGGACGGCGTCGACTTCCAGACCTCGACCGCCACGCTGAAGGAGGTCGTCGAGAAAGCCGCGAGCCTCCCGCTGATCGCCCAGCCGGGCAAGGCCTGGAACTACAGCATCTCCACCGACGTGCTGGGCTACCTCGTCGAGGTGATCTCCGGCATGCCGTTCCAGGACTACCTGGTCGAAAAGGTGATCAAGCCGCTCGGCATGGTCGACACCGATTTCTTCGTGCCGCCGGAAAAGCACGACCGCTTCGCCGCCAACTACGGCGCAGCCCCCGACGGCAAGCTCAAGCTGATCGACGACCCGGCCAGGAGCCGCTACCTCGCGCCGCGCACCGTCAACTCCGGGGGTGGCGGCCTGGTCTCGACGGCGTCGGACTATCTCCGCTTCTGCAAGTTCATGCTGAACAAGGGCGAGCTCGAGGGCGTGCGCCTGCTCGGCAGGAAGACCGTCGAGCTCATGACCTCGAACCACCTGAAGGGCGACATGGGCGACATGGGGGCGCCGCGCTTCTCCGAATCGACCTATCTCGGCATCGGCTTCGGGCTGGGCTTCTCGGTCATGCTCGATCCCGCGAAGGCGCAGATCCTGGGCACGCCCGGCGAATATGCCTGGGGCGGCGCGGCTTCGACCGCCTTCTGGTGCGACCCGGCCGAGGATATGGCGGTGGTGCTGCTGACCCAGCTCATGCCGTCCTCGACCTATCCGATCCGCCGCGAGTTGCGCGTGCTGTCGTATCAAGCCATCGTCGACTGAGGCTCCTCATGCGCAACACAGGACCGATCAAGGTCACCAGGCTCCATCCGCTGTTCGGCGCCGAGGTGACCGGCATCGACATCACGCGCCCGCTGACACAACGCGAGTTCGGGCCGATCCGCGCCGCCTTCGAGGAGCATTCGGTCCTGCTGTTCCGCGACCAGCCGATGGACGACGAGAAGCAGATCCAGTTCAGCGAGTATTTCGGCCCGCTCGAGACGACCGGCAGCGCCAACCCTGCCTCCGGCACCAAGTTCGCGCGCCAGTCGAACCTCGACATCATGACCGGCGAGCCGATCCCGCCGGACGACATGCGCATGATCTACCAGAAGGCCAATTACTTCTGGCATTCGGACTCCTCGTTCAAGCGCGTGCCCTCGCTATGCTCGATCCTGACGGCACGCATCTGCCCGCCCGAAGGCGGCAACACCGAATTTCTGAACATGCGCGCGGCATGGGACGCCCTGCCGCCGGCACTGCAGGCGACGATCCATCCGCTCGTCGCCGAGCATGCGCTCGCCCATTCGCGCGACCGGGTGCAGAAGGGCATCCTGAGCGCCAAGGCGCTGTCCGAGCTGCCGCCGGTCAAGCAACGCATGTTCCGCGACAATCCGATCAACGGCCGGCGCGCGCTCTATATCGGCGCCCATGCCGGCCGCATCCTCGATTGGCCCGAGCCGATCGGCAAGGCGCTGCTCTACGAGCTCACCTGGCGCGCCGAGCAGCCGGAATTCATCTTCTCGCATGCCTGGCGCGTGGGCGACGTGATCGTGTGGGACAATCGTGCCGTCCTGCACCGCGCGACCTACTACGACGCCGTGAAGCACAAACGCCTCATGCAACGCACGACGATCGGCGGCGATGAGCTGACCGTCGCACAATGAAGAGGCACTCTTCTCCCCTATCCCGACTTCGAGCGAGGTGGCGCGTCGGCGCTTTCGCACTTCGTGCGATGGCGCCCTATCCGCGACGGAGGGGGAAGGCAACGGAGATGGTGCGTCACACCCCCTCCGTCGGCGTATGACGCCGCCACCTCCCCCGCAAGCGGGGGAGGCAATCGCTACACCCCATGACGGCATGCCGGCCGGATGGCCACGACGGCTCGCGGTGATGACCATCACCATCGGGTTGTCGATGTCGGTGCTCGCCAATTCGATGACAAACCTGGCGCTGCCCTATATCGCGCACGACCTCGGCATAACGGCGTCAGACTCGATCTGGATCGTCAATGCCAGCCAGATCGCGCTGATGGTAACTCTGCTGCCGATCGCTGCGCTGGCCGACATCGTCGGCTACCGCCACGTCTACCGCGCCGGGCTGGCGCTCTTCACCCTGGCCTCGCTCGGTTGCGTGCTGGCACCGTCACTGCCCTGGCTCATCGCGGCGCGCACGCTGCAGGGTCTGGGTGGCGCTGCGCTGATGTCGGTCCAGCCGGCGCTGGTGCGGGCGATCTATCCGCGCAACATGTTGGGCCGCGGCCTGGGCTTCAACACGACTGTGGTCGCGACCTCTCTGGCCGCCGGGCCGTCGCTCGGCGCGGCGGTGCTGACGATGTGGTCGTGGCCCGCCCTGTTCGCTGTTTATATTCCGCTCGGCATTGTTGCCTTCATCCTGAGCGAGCGTTTTCTGCCACGCACCTCGCACGACCATCGCCCGTTCGATATCCCATCGGCGATCATGTCGGGGTTGACCTTCGGCTTGCTGATCTTCGGTATCGACGGCATCGCGCATGGCCATGCGCTGCCAATGATCGTGGCCGAGTTGGGCGGCGCGCTCGTCATGGGGGCGCTGTTCGTCTGGCGCCAGACACGACTCGTTCATCCCATGATGCCGGTCGATATCTTCAGGCGCCCGATCTTCACCCTGTCGATCACCACTGGAAGCTGCACCTTCACGGCCCAAGGTCTCGCCTTCGTCAGCCTGCCTTTCTTCTTTCATACCGTGCTGGGCAAGACGGCGACCGAGACTGGGGTCCTGCTGACCGCCTGGCCGCTGGCGATCGCCTCGATGGCGCCGATCGCCGGCCGCCTGTCCGACCGCTACCACGCCGGTGTGCTGGGGGCTGTCGGCCTCACCTGCATGACCACCGGCCTGCTGCTGACCGCGATGTTGCCCGCCCATCCCAGCGCGCCCGACATCATGTGGCGGCTGGTGCTGTGCGGCGCGGGCTTCGGCATCTTCTCCGCACCCAACAATCGACTGATGATAAGTGCCGTCCCGCGCGAGCGTAGCGGCAGCGCGGGCGGCATCATCGCCACTGCCCGTACCCTTGGCCAGACGCTGGGCGCTGCGCTGGTCGCGCTGATGTTCGGCCTGTTCGATTTCTCCGGCGGCGGCGCCGCCGATGCCGCCAAGGCCGCCCTGTGGCTCAGCGCCGGCTTCGCAGGCGCCGCGCTGGTCATCGGCAGCTTCCGTATGAAGCTGCAGCGCTGAAGATGCTGACTGTCGCTATCCGCCGACCTTGACGTCCCCGGACCCGCCGCCGTGCATGTGGCGGAACAGCGAGGGCGCCAGGCCGAAGCGGCGCTCGAAGGCCTGGCCGAGCCGCGCCGATGACTTCAGCCCGACCCGGCCTGCGATCAGCTTCAGCGACAGGCCGTTCGACAGCAGCGTGCGCGCCGCATCGAGCCGCAGGTCCTCGACGAAATGCGCCGGCGTCTTGCCGGTCGCCTCGGTGAACTTGCGATAGAAGCTGCGCTCGCTGTAGCCCGCATGCCGCGCCAGGGTCGGCACGTCGAGCTCGCGGTCGAGATGGTCCTGCATCCAGTCGATCAGCGCGGCGAACGGTGCGTCGGCGGTGGCCTGCGCCTGCAGCATCGGGCTGAACTGCGACTGGTAGCCGGGCCGGCGCGCATAGAGCACGAAGCGGCGCGCGATCAGGTTGGCCGTCGCCGCGCCGAGGTCGGCCTCGACCAGCGCCAGCGCCATGTCGATGCCGGTGGTGACACCGGCCGAGGTCCAGACCTTGCCGTCGACGACGTAGAGGGCCTCGGCATCGACCGAGACGGTGGGGAAGCGTTCGGCGAGGCGGGCACAGCTCGCCCAGTGGGTCGCGACGCGCTTGCCGTCGAGCAGGCCGGCCGAGGCGAGCACGAAGGCGCCGGTGCAGACCGAGCCGTAGCGATGAGTGCGCGGCGCCACCTTCTGCAGCCAGCGCCGCATGCCCTCGTGCATCATCGCGGCCTTCAGGCCGCGCGAGCCGCCGGCGACCAGCAGGGTGTCGGGCTGGCCGCCGATCTTCTTCGACTGCAGCGCGACGCCGCAGTTGGAGGTCACCAGGCCGCCCTCGGCGGAGACGATCTGCAGGTCGTAGGCGGGCTTCTCCGCCGCATCGTTGGCCGCACCGAACACGGCGGCAGGGCCGGTGACGTCGAGCAGCTGGCAGCCGTCGTACGCGAGGATGAAGAGCTTGTGCGTCATTGGCAGAAAATAACCTCTATTTGTCATTTCTGCCAAGAAGGTCTTCGGCTACCGTCGCCGGCATGCACATCGGTATCCTGATCTTTCCCGCCGTCACCCAACTCGACGCAACCGGTCCGGCGCAGGTCCTCTCCCGCACGCCGGGCGCCACGCTGCACATGATCTGGAAGACCCGCGATCCGGTGAAGACCGACGCCGGCTTCTCGATCGTGCCGACCACCACTTTCGCGGATTGCCCGCAGCTCGACGTGATCTGCATCCCCGGCGGCGCCGGGCAGATCGACCTGATGAACGATGCCGAGACGCTCGCCTTCGTCGCGGCGCAAGGCGCCAGGGCACGCTACGTCACGTCGGTCTGCACCGGCTCGCTGGTGCTGGCAGCCGCAGGCTTGCTGAACGGCTACAGGTCGGCCTGCCACTGGGCCTCGCGCGACCTGCTTTCGGCGTTCGGCGCGATCCCCGTGGCCGAGCGTGTCGTGCGCGACCGCAACCGGTTCTCCGGTGGCGGCGTCACCGCCGGCATCGATTTCGGCCTGACGCTGCTGGCCGAACTGGCGGGCGACGAGATCGCGCAATCGGTCCAGCTCGGCCTCGAATACGATCCGCAGCCGCCGTTCCAGTCGGGCAGTCCCGAGAAGGCCGGCCCCGAACGCACTGCCCGGGTGCGCGCGCAGATGGAGAAGATGATCGCGCGACGCCAGGAGGCCAATGCCCGGGCCGCCGCGCGCGTGGCCTGAGCTCAGGTTCCTCCCTGCGCGAAGCGCGGGGAGGTGGCGCGGTAATCCGCGACGGAGGGGTCATGGGCCACATCGATACTGTAGCCCATGACCCCTCCGCCCCTTCGGGGCACCTCCCCTTCGCGGTCTCCGCGAAGGGGAGGAAAAACCAAAAGGATCAGCGGCTGGCGGAGGCGCTTTCGATCGTGATCGCCTTGCCGGCCGCCATGTCGTATTTCAGCCGCTTCACATGGTCGAGATCGCGGCCCGTGACCCTCACGAAACGGCTGCCTTCGGGATAGTCGATGGCGTGCACGTCGCCCACGTCGTAGACGCCGGCGTGGCCGGGCTCGAGGCGATAGGATTTCACCTTCTCGAGCCTGGCGTCGCCCGCGTCGTTGCCACCGTCGAGGCGCTTGTAGACGCTCATGTCGGTGTACTTGACCGCCTGGCCGTAGACTGCCCAGGACGAGCCGTGGTCGTGCGGCGGGCTCTTGTGCGGCTTGGGGTTGACGTGCGCGAGCACGACGAAGCCCAGGTCCTTGTCCTCGTAGAGCTTGCGCGTGCCCATCGGCGCGGCGGGACCGACGGCTTCGTCGACGAACTGCTCGTTACCGAGGAGCTTCTCCAGCAGCACACGCACCTGTTCGCGGCCGGCCGGGCTGTTGTCGGCCGCCAGCGCGGCCTTGGCATCCTTGGTGAAGGCGTCGAGCGTGTAGGTCATGGTTGCCTCCTAGCGGCCGCCCAGGACGCGGCGCGCGATCACCATACGGTGCACCTCCGTCGGGCCTTCGTAAACCCGCATGGTGCGCACCTTCTGCGCCATGATGGCGAGCGGCAGCTCCTGGGTGACGCCCATCGCGCCGAACGACTGCTGGGCGTGGTCGATCACCTCGGTCGCCATCTCGGTGGCGAAGACCTTGATCATCGACGCCTCCATGCGCACGTCGCGGCCCTCGTCCTGCTTCACCGCGGCATCCATCACCATCAGGCGGCAGGCGTGCAGCTTGGTCGCGGCATCGGCGATCCACCATTGGATCGCCTGACGGTCGGCGAGCTTCTGCCCGAAGGTGACCCTCTGACCAACATGCTCGACCATCATGTCGAGGGCGCGCTGCGCCATGCCGATGCACCACGAGCCCATCTGCAGGCGCCGCACGGTGAGGCGAAGCTGCATCGGCGCGAAGCCGGCGCCGATGCGGCCGAGCACCTGGCTGTCATGCACGCGGCAGTCCTCGAACACGACCTCGTAGGTGCGCTGGCCGGCCAGCATCGGGATGGCGCGCGCCACCACCAGGCCCGGCGTGCCCTTGTCGACCAGGAAAGCGGTGATGCCGCCGCGCGAGCCGAGGTTGGTGTCGGTCACCGCCATGACGATGGTGAAGTCCGCCTTGGCGATGCGGCTGATCCAGATCTTGCGGCCGTTGATCACCCAGTGATCGCCGTCCTTCACGGCCCTGGTCTTCATGCCGGCCGGATCGCCACCCGCCCCCGGCTCGGAGATGGCGATCGCCGAGGTCGTCTCGCCGGCGGCATAGGGCTCGAGGTATTTCCTGCGCTGCTCAGGGCTGGCCGTCTTCAGCAGCATGTGCAAGTTGGGCGAGTCGGGCGGAAAGGTGAACGGCACGCAAGTGTAGCCCAGCTCCTCGTTGACGCCGACCAGCGCGACCGCCGGCAGGTTGGCGCCGCCTACCTCCTCCGGCACGTCGAGCGCCCACAGGCCGAGATCCTTGCACTGCTTGAAGAGCTTCCGGTTCTCCTCGTCGTCGAGCGCTGCGGGCTGGCCCGAAGCGAAACGCTCGAGGATGTTCTTCTCGAGCGGCATCAGCTCGTTGCGCACGAACTTCTTCACGAGGTCGCGCAGCATCCCCTGCTCTTCCGTCACCTTGAACATTCCATCCATCGCGTCCTCCTACTTCCTGCCAATGCCCTTGTTCACGAAGTCCAGCGTATAGGCCTGCCGCACGTCCAGCCCTTTCGGGAGCACGTCGACGTCCGTCATCGAATCGTAGAAGTCCTTCCAGCGCGCATCCGACATGGCACCGATTCCGCCGATGAGCGCGTCGCCCGAGCGCACGATGCCGCGCTCGTTCAGCACCTTGATGGCGTAGGCGATGCGCGCATCGGTCTGGTCGGGATTCTGCTGCTTGATCAGCGCGTTCGCCGCCTCGATCGCCGGCCCGCCCTGGAGGTACTGCGCCCAGCCTTCGAGCGAGGCATCGACGAAGCGCTGCACCACATCCTTCTTTTCCGTCGCCAGCGCCCGCGAGGTCGCGATGGTCGTCTGGTAGGCACTGAAGCCGGCGTCGGCGATCAGCATCACCTCGGGCGGCCTGCCCAGGGCCTGGGCGATCGAGAACGGCTCCGACGAGACGAAGCCCTGCTGGATCGCCTGGGGGTCGGCGAGGAAAGGCGACATGTTGAAATTGTACGGGCGGAGCTGCGCATCGGAGAGTCCGTATTTCTTGCGTAGATAGGGCCAGAAGGTGGATCGGCTGCCGTTGGAGATCAGCAGCGGCCGGCCCTTCATCTTCTCGAAGCTGTCGAAGCCGGAGCCAGGATGGGCAATCAGCACCTGCGGGTCCTTCTGGAAGATCGCCGCGAGGGTGAAGAACGGCGCGCCGACGCGCACGTAGGTGAAGGCCTCGAAGCTGTTCGACATGGTCATGTCGACCCGGCCGGCCAGCAGCATCTGCCCGATGTTCAGGCTCGGCCCGCCCTGGCGCAGGTCGACCTCCAGGCCGCGCGCCTTGTAGAGGCCGGCGGCGACGGCCTGGTAGAAGCCGCCGTGCTCGGCCTGGGCGCGCCAGTCGGTGTGGAAGGACAGCCTGTCGAGCGTCTGTGCGCGCGGCCGACGGGCCAGCGGCACCAGCAGCGGCGCGGCTGCGAGGCCCAGCGCGGCGCGCCGGTCGAGGCGAAAGGCACCGGTCATGGAATGAGGCTCGAGGGTCGGAAGTCGAAGTTGAGGGCGATGAGCTCCTTGATCGCCATGATCGACGACCCCAGCCCGTCGACCGACGGCATCCAGTTGTCCCACGGCAGCCGGACCGACGGTGTGGCCTGGTAGTCCGTCGGGAAGGCGCCGACAGCGAGCCTGGCCTGGGCTGCGATCCGCAGCGCGCGCGGCATGTGATAGGCCGAAGTCACCAGCGCCACGAGGCCATCGCCGACCATAGCCCGCACGTTGCGGATGTTTTCCACCGTGTTCAGTGCCTCGGGCTCGTCCACGATCGCCTCTGCCGGCACGCCGAGGTCGAGCAGGAAGGTGCGCATCGCCTCGGCCTCGGTGGTCGGCGGCCCGCCATGCTGGGCGAGGAACGATCCTCCGGTGACGATGATCCTGGGCGCGAGACCCCGGTGGTAGAGACGCGCCGCCTGCCACATGCGATCGCCGTTCTCGTTGAGGTCGGGCAGCGGCTGCTCGGGCGGATGGGCGGGCGAGATGCCGCCGCCCAGCACCACGATCGCCACGTAGCAGCAGGCCGGCGCCTGCCGCTCCGCCTCGCGTGCCTTGTCCTCGAGCGAGCGGATGAGGGCGTCGCCGACCGGCTGAAAGGACAGAACCAGCGTATGGGCGATCCCCAGCGCCACGACCGCCTGGGCCAGTCGCCGCCAGCCGAGCAGCGCCAGAACAAGCGCCAGCAGCACCGCGACCGCCAGCGATGCCGGCGGAAAGCTCAACACGAGGAGGATCTTGAGGACGGAGAAGGTATCCATGCAGCCAGCTGTCGCCCGGCTATACTAGGCGCCAACCCATACGGCAAAGAGTTCAGTCTCCCATGATCTCCAACTCGCTCCCCAAGGATGCCGCTCTGCGGACGCGCGCTCGAAGCGTGATCCCCGGCGGCATGTACGGTCATCTCAACGTCGCCCGCCTGCCGCCCGGTTATCCGCAGTTCTTCGCCCGCGCCGAGGGCGCCACCCTGTGGGACGTCGACGGCAACGCCTATGTCGACTTCATGTGCGCCTACGGCCCGATGGTGCTGGGCTACGGCAATCGCGAGGTCGAGGCCGCAGCCGAGGCGCAACGCAAGCTGGGCGACGTGCTGACCGGGCCGTCGGAGCGGCTGGTCGAGCTGGCCGAGAAATTGGTCGGCATGGTCGCTCATGCCGACTGGGCGCTGTTCCAGAGGAACGGCACCGACGCCACGACGCTCTGCGTGGTGATCGCCCGGGCCGCCACGAAGAAGCGCAAGATCCTGGTGGCGCGCGGTGCCTATCACGGCTCGGCGCCGTGGTGCACGCCGCATCCCACCGGCACGACGGCCGAGGATCGCGTCCATCTGGTGCACTACGACTACAACGATGTCGCCAGCCTGCAGGCCGCCGCCCTGTCGGCCGAGGGCGACATTGCCGGCGTCATCGCCTCGGCCTTCAGGCACGACTATGGCCAGGACCAGCAGTTGCCGACGCCCGAGTTTGCCCGGACGGTGCGTGCGCTGTGCGACGCGACCGGCGCGGCGCTGATTCTCGACGACGTGCGTGCGGGATTCCGCCTGCATCTCGGCGGCAGCTGGGAGACCGTCGGCGTGCGACCCGATCTCGCCGCCTATTCGAAGGCAATCGCCAACGGCTATACGCTGGCCGCCGTCACCGGCCGCGACAAGTTCCGCGATGCCGCCGCCTCGGTGTTCATGACCGGATCGTTCTGGTGCGGGGCAGCTTCGATGGCCGCGTCGCTCAAGACGCTCGAGATCTTCGAGCGCGACGACACGATCGCCTACATCGAGCGCATCGGCCAACGCTTCCGCGACGGCCTTGCCGCGCAGGCAAGCGCGCACGGCCAGGTGCTGAAGCAGACCGGCCCGGCACAGATGCCGACGGTGCTGTTCGCCGACGATCCGCAAGTCGAGAAAGGCTGTCTCTTCACAACCGAAGCCTTGCGTGGGGGCGCCTGGCTGCATCCGCAGCACAACATGTTCCTGTCGGCCGCCCACACGGAGGCCGACATCGACCGTGCCCTGCAGGCAACGGACTCCGCGATGGCTGCCGTTCGCAAGAATTTCGGCCGCGGGTAGATCTTTCCTCCCTGCGCGCAGCGCGGGGAGGAATCCGAACGCTGGCCGACGAACCGATGCCTACCGCCGCCAGGGCTCCGGCATGCTCGAAGGGGAGCAGTAGCGCACTTCGGTCGCGCCGGAGTGCTCGCCGAAGCGGAAGGTGGTCGGGTTAACGACGATGTAGATGTCAGTCATGGTTTCCGGCTGAGATGCGCGCGGATCGGCCAATTCCTGTGTAACGCGATATCGATTGGCATCGATCTTCTCGATCTTCCTGAACGTCCCCATCTGGTGCCCGATGCTCACGCCGGTCGGATCGACGCGCCACAAGGTGGCGAAGCTCGCCTTGCCGCACGGGGTATCGGAGTTCACATAGAAGCCCGGCTTCAGCGGCAATCCTCCGGCCGGCGCCGCCGTATCCTTGCCTCGTGCCGATACCTGCGGGCCCGGTGTCGATGGAGCGGCCGGCAGCGGCTGGGGCGCAGCGCCCGGATGAGTGAAGCGGTCGACGCAGGCATCGAGCTCGGCAAGCGCCGCGCTGGTCCCATCGAGGCCCAATCCGAGCTGCCCGCCCGGCGCGTAGAGCATCATCTGACGGCCTTGGCGCATGGTTTCGAACAGACCGGCATTGGCGGGCAGCTCGGCCGCCACCAGCGTCCTGTTCTTCGCCGTGGCCGCAAGGCGGGCGGGCGGGCTGCCGTCGATCGAATAGCGCAGATCGATCTGCTGCCCGGGCCGCAAGTTCCACGACGGATACAGCCAACCGACATTCCAGCGCCGCTGCGCGCTGATCGAGAAGATCATCGTGATGTTGCTGCGATAGCGCGCGAAGACCGTGCAATGGGAGAATCCCCTGCCCGGCAGATCGTACGCATCGAGGGTCCAGCCCTGGATATTTCTTCGACTGCCCGGAATGATGTCGGCTCGGGCTTCGGCCACGAGCCCGCACAGGCACAGGATCCACAAAGCAGGAATACGCAACGGAACCCCCGCATCGATGTCACCGCGACATTGACATGCGATGCCCCGTCCCTGCCAGGGGCCAGGCAAGGAAAAGGGCGAGCCCGGCCTGCGCCGATGCTCGCCCGATTCCCTGGAGAACCGCCTAGATCGCTTCCTTGAGATCCTTGGCGACGCGGAAGGCGACCTTCTTCGATGCCTTGATCTTGATCGCCTCGCCCGTGGCCGGGTTGCGGCCCATTCGAGCCGGACGGGCGCGCACCTGAAGGATGCCGAGGCCCGTGATGCGGACCTTGTTACCCTTCTTGAGGTGCTTCACGACCAGGCTGACGAAGTCGTCGAGGGCGCCGCTGGCGTCCTTCTTGGTCATGCCCGTCTTCTCGGCCAGTTCGGCCGCCACCTTCGACAGCGGAACGGTTGCAGCAGCGGGTTTGGTTGCGGTAGCCATGGTGGAGGGGTCCTTACATTTTTTGTTTCGCCAGCGCCTTCCTGACGCCCCAGGACGGGCTGACGGTCCAAGGTTATCCACGAATCGCGGTCCCGCAAGCCCTCCAGGTGCGAAAAATGTCGATTTCTGGGGCTTTTTCGGCCATTTCAGGCGGCCATCCACAACCAAGAGAGAGCACCCCGCGTGTCTTCGGCCGACCTTGTCCCGACTTTCGCCACTGCCGTTAACACCTGGCAGTGCGATGAAAACGACCATTTGAACGTCCAGTACTATACCGAGTTCGGCCACGAGGCGTCGGCTCACCTGCTCCACCGGCTGGGCTTTGGTCCGCGCGCCCAACGCGCCGCGAATGCGACCGTGAGGACGTCATACGATCATATCCGCTACCTCCGCGAGTTCCGCGTCATCGATTCCGTGGAGGTCCGTTCGGGGCCGATCGAGGTCTCGGAGCACGAGCTCACCATCTACCATGAGATCCGCAATCCGGCCGACGGTACCGTCGCCTCGACGATCCGCCGTCGCATCGTGAGCGACGAGCCCTGGCCGGCCGAGATGCGCGAGCGCGCGGAAAAGGCCAAGGTCGCGCTGCCGGCGAACGCGAAGCCGCGTAGCGTCGGCACGCTCGCCCTGCCCGACCTGTCGCTTGCGCAGGCGACGGCAACCGGCCTGATCGATGTCGGGCGCACGGTGGTGAAGGCCGGCGAGTGCGACGAGCGTGGCGATTTCCTGCCGCGCCACCAGTTCGGCCGCTACTCCGACGGCGCGCCGTGGCTGTGGAACCACCTCGGCTTCGACCGCACGGCGATGCAGGAACGCCAGGAAGGCTCGGTCGTGGTCGAGATGTTGAACCACTATCGACGGCCGCTGCACGCCGGCGACCTGATCGTGGTGATGAGTGGGCTGGCTGATTTCAGCGACAAGGTGCTCAAGTTCGCGCACTTCCTGTTCGAGGCCGAGACCGGCAAGCTTGCCGCCTGCGCCGAGGCGGTGGGCATGAAGTTCGACCAGAAGATCCGCAAGATCATGACGTTCTCGGCCGAGGACCAGGCGCGCCTCGCCGAGCGCAAGCTCCGCTTCTGACGGGAGATCGACATGGACGAGAAGACGAAGACGGCGGCAGGCATCGCCGCGGGCCTCCAGGGGCTGGAATACGACGGCAGGCGGCTGGCCGAGATCGCCGCCGAGGTCGAGGTCCTGAACGACGCGGTACGCAGGGCAGCCGAAGCCCGCCTCGCCTTCGACGACGATCCGGCGGCGTTCGCCAGCATCATGGCGAAGGAAGCGCGCTCATGAGGAACGACGATCTCGCGCTCTGGGAGCTGAGCGAAATCGCCGACGCGATCGCCGAGAAGCGGATCACCTCCGTCGAGGCAACCGAAGCCTGCCTGGCGCGCATCGGGATCTGGCAGCCGCGTGTGAACGCCTTTCTGCGCCTCTACAAGGAGAAGGCCCTCGCCCAGGCCAGGGCGATGGACGCCGAACTCGCCGCCGGCAAGCGCCGCGGGCCGCTGCACGGCGTGCCGATGGCGCACAAGGACATGTATTACCGCAAGGGCGAGATCTCGACCGGCGGCAGCGCGATCCGCAAGGATTGGCGCGCCCCGGTGACGGCGACGGTGCTGGAGAAGCTCGACGCAGCAGGCGTGGTCGAGCTCGGCTTCCTCAACATGGCGGAGTTCGCGGCCGGCCCGACCGGCCACAACGTCCATCACGGCCATTGCCGCAACCCGTGGGACCAGAGTCGCGTGACCGGCGGCAGCTCGAGCGGCTCGGGCGCGTCGGTCGGCGCGCGCATGGTCTTCGGCGCCCTGGGTTCCGACACCGGCGGCTCGATCCGCCTGCCTGCCGCGGCCTGCGGCGTGGTCGGCATGAAGGCGACCTACGGCCGGGTAAGCCGCGCCGGCGCCGTCGCCCGGTCGTGGAGCCTCGACCATGTCGGACCGCTGACCCGCACCGTGCGCGACAATGCGCGAATGCTGGCGGTGCTCGCCGGCCACGATCCCGGCGATTCGACGACCAGCGAGAAGCCGGTGCCGGCCTACGAGGCGTTGCTCGACGGCGGCGTCGCCGGCCTGAAGATCGGTCTCGCCCTGCCGGCCGACGGACCCGCGCCGCTCGACGCGCAGGTCGGTGCCGCGGTGCAGGCCGCCGCCGACGCGCTCGGCCGCCTCGGGGCGAAGATCTCGACCGTGACCCTGCCCGACTTCACCGCCCTCTACCGTTCGGCGGAGGTGATGGTGAAATGCGAAGCCGCCGCCATGCATCGCCCCTGGATGGAGAAGATGCCGGAGGCTTACGCCAACCAGGTGCGCACCCGCATGGAGGCGGGCTTCTTCATTCCGGCGACGCAATACATCGACGCCCTGCGCCTGCGCGCGCATTTCGTGGCGGAGTTCCTGGCGACCTCGATGGCCGGCGTCGATGCGATCCTGCTGCCGGCGATCCCCTTCCCGATCCCGACGATCGAGGAAACCGACACCGAGGAAAAGGGTGGACCGGCCGTGCTGAAGATGGTCGCCGGCTTCACCGGCCTCACTCGCCCGTTCAACACGCTGGGCGTCCCGGCCCTGTCCGTGCCATGCGGCTTCGACAGCAACGGCGCTCCGATCGGCCTGCAGCTCGTCGGCCGCCCGTTCGACGAAGCCATGCTCTACCGCATCGGCCATGCCTACCAGGGCGCCACGGACTTTCATCAGCGGGTGCCGGTGTAGCTGACATGAACGAGCGTAGTTTCGCCTCCCTCCCCCGCTTCGCGGGGGAGGTGTCAGCGTCTTACGCTGACGGAGGGAGAGGAGAGAGGCGCTGCCTCAACCAATCCGTCCGTCTATCTCCTTTCGGTGCATCGCCTCGAAGATCGTCTCAAGCACCCAGTCGGTCCGATGCATTACGTCGGCATTCCAGAACCGAAGGATGCGATAGCCGTTCGATCTCAGGATCGAATCGCGACGAGCGTCGTAGCTCGTGTAGTCGACGTGTTGGCTACCATCGAGTTCGACAATCACCTGAGCCTCGACGCAAACGAAGTCGCAGATGTACGGACCGATCGGTCTCCGGCGACGGAACTTGAAGTCGCCGAGCTGGCGACGACGAAGCTTGCTCCAGAGGAGACGTTCGGCATCGGTCGGATTCTTGCGGAGAAGGCGCGCGAAGTCGTTCACGAGTCGGATCTGAGCCGACCTCCATGGCGACAATATGTCAGTTTATACTACCGACGCGTGTATTGCCTTCCTTCGAGTCCTCCCCCTCCGCCCCCGACTACGGGGGCACCTCCCCCGCGAAGCGGGGGAGGGAAGGCTCAACGGCACGCACCTTTTTCGCATCAAGATCAGGTCATCAAATCACACCGCCAAATTCACCGTCACGCTCTTCCTCTGCGTGAAGCTGTCGAGCATGCCTTCGAGCGAGAATTCGCGGCCGAGGCCGCTCTGCTTGTAGCCGCCGTAGGACATGCCGGGGGTCTGGCCGCCGCCCTGGTTGACCTGAACCCAGCCCGACTCGATCGCGTGGGCGGCGCGCAGGCCCTTGCCGATGTCGTGCGTCCAGACGTAGGCGGCGAGGCCGTAATGGCTGTCGTTGGCCATGCGGATCGCCTCGGCCTCGTCGCTCCAGCGGATGGCGACCAGCACCGGACCGAAGATCTCCTCGCGCGCCAGGCGCCAGTCGTTGGAGCGGTCGGCGAACACCGTTGGGATGGTGAAGTAGCCTTCGCTCAGCGGGCCCGACTTGGGCGGCAGGCCACCGAACACCAGCTTTGCGTCGGAACGGTCGAGCCCATCCTGCACGTACTTGCAGACCTTGGTGTACTGCTTGTTGTTGATGATGGTGCCGATGTCGCTCGCCTCGTCGAGCGGATCGCCGATCTTGAGGGCCGTGGTCTTCTTCTCGAGCTTCTTCAGGAAGCTGTCGAAGATGTCCTCGTGCAGGAACAGGCGAGAGCCCGCAGTGCAGCTCTGGCTCTGACGCGTGAAGCGCATGGCATTGACGATGCCGTCGACCGCCCAATCCTCGTCGGCGTCGGGATAGACGATCGAGGGGCTCTTGCCGCCGAGCTCGAGCGACACCGGCACGATGCGCTCGGCCGCCGCCCGCATGATGATCTTGCCGACCTCGGTCGAGCCGGTGAAGGAGAGCTTGCGGACCTTCGGATGGTTGGCGATCGCGGTGCCCGCCTCGGGCCCGTAGCCCGTCAGCACGTTCAGCACGCCGGGCGGCAGGAATTCCTGGCAGATGTCGGCCATCATGAGCACGCCGAGCGGCGCGTCCTCCGCCGTCTTCATCACCATCACGTTGCCGGCGCACAGCGCCGGCGCGATCTTGAGCGCGCCCAGCATCACCGGCGCGTTCCAGGGAATGATCGCGCCGACGATGCCGATCGGCTCGCGACGCGTATAGGACAGCACGTGTTCGCCGAGCGGCACCGTCTCGCCCTTCAGCTCCGACGCGAGCCCGCCGAAATAGCGGAAGATGTCGGCCGTGAGATTGGCCTCGCCGCGGGCCTGCGTGCGCAGTGCGTTGCCGGTCTCCAGCGCGATGGTGCGCGCCAGCTCCTCCGTGCGCGCCTGGATCGCCTCGGCGATCCTGAGCAGGATCCTGCCGCGCTCGCGCGGCACCACCTTCTTCCAGGCCGCGAAGGCCTTTTCGGCAGCGTCGACGGCGGCATCGACATCCGCGGCCGCAGCGCGCGGCACATCGACGATCGCCGTGCGCCTGGCCGGATTCTCGACGGAGAAATGCGCACCCGACGCGCTGCCGACCCACTTGCCGGCGATCAGCATGCCCTTGGGCTGGTACGTGTTGCTTGGCATGGCATTGGACATGCGACTCACCTTCGATCTTTTTTTGGAGGGCGCGGAGTTTGGCCCCGTCTGTCGGAACCGGCAAGCCCTGGTCGATTGACCCCGCTCCCTCTCCTGCTCATCCTGCGCAGGTGAAGCGTATCGTCCTCGCCCTGTTGGCGTTATGCGCGTTCGGCCCGACCGCCCTCGCGCAATCCTGGCCCTCTCAGCCGCTGCGCCTGATCGTGCCCTTTCCACCGGGCGGCGTGACCGACGTCATGTCGCGCACCGTTGCCGTCCGTCTCGCGGAGGAACTCGGGCAGTCGGTGGTGGTCGACAACCGCGCCGGTGCGAGCGGCGTGATCGGCGCCGAAGCCGGCGCGAAGGCGGCCCCCGACGGCTACACGCTGATCATGGGCAATATCTCGACCCTGGCGATCAACGCCGCCACCTTCGCGAAGCTGCCTTACGATCCGCAGAAGAGCTTCGCGCCGGTCTCCATGGTGGCGGTCCAGCCGCTGCTGATCGCGGTGCATCCGTCGGTTCCGGTGAAGAGCGTTCCCGAGCTGGTGGCTCTCGCCAAGGCCAGGCCCGATGGTCTCGCCTATGGCACGGCCGGCAGCTCGATCCATCTCGCCGTCGAGCAGTTCTCGACGGTGGCGGGCATCAAGATGAATCACATTCCCTACAAGGGCAGCGCACCGGCCATCACCGATCTGGTCGGCGGGCAGATCCAGGTGCTGTTCGATCCTTTCTCGACGCTCTATCCGCAGGTCGCCGCCGGCAAGGTGCGTGCGCTGGCGGTGACGACCGGGAAGCGCTCATCGGTCGCGCCAGACCTGCCGACGCTCGCCGAAGCGGGCTATCCCGGTTTCGACGTCAGCTCCTGGCAAGGCATCGTCGTGCCGGCCGGCACGCCGCAACCGATCATCGACAAGCTCAACACCGTGCTCGTGAAGATCCTGGCCGAACCCGGCATCAAGGCCCAGTTCGCGAAGCAGGGCGCCGAGGCGGCGCCAGGCACCCCACAGAATTTCGGCGGCTATATCGCCGCCGAAATCGTCCGCTGGAAGAAGGTCGCACAGGACGCCGGCGTCGAGCCGCAGTGAGCTACGCCGCCTGCGCGAGCGCGGGCGTCAAAGCCTCCTCGGCGGCCAGGGTGCGGGCCGCGGCGTGCACCGTCGCGGCGATGCGCACACCGGCCTGGACCTGCTCGGCCGACAGGCCGTGGTCGCGCAGCACCTTCTCGTGCGCCTCGAGGCACATGCCGCAGCCGTTGACCGCCGAGACGACCAGCGACCAGAGCTCGAAGTCGACCTTGTCGACACCGGGTCTGGCCATCGCCGTCATGCGCAGCTTGGCCGGCAGGGTCTTGTAGTCGGCCGCGTGCACGAGATGCACGAAGCGATAGTAGATGTTGTTCATCGCCATCAGCGACGCCGCGATCTTGACGGCGTTCAGGGCCTCGGGCGAGAGATCGCCCGAGAAGGCGTCGACCACGGCCCGCGTGGTCGGTGCGTGGTTGGCGGCGAGCGCGGCAGCGATGAAGCTGCCGGCCCTCTGCTGCGGCGTCAGGAGCTGCTCGGACGCGAGGCTCGAGAGATTGAGCTTCACGTCTCGCGCATAGTCCGGCAACCGGTCCTTCAGGGTATCGATCGACATGATCGTCTCCTCAGGCGGCCTTCAGGACCTCTTCGCCCTTCTGCCAGTTGCAGGGGCAAAGCTCGTCCGTCTGCAGCGCGTCGAGCACGCGCAGCACTTCCTGGGGATTGCGGCCGACCGAGAGGTCGTTCACCGACACGAAGCGGATGACGCCCTCGGGATCAACGATGAAGGTCGCGCGCAGGCAGACGCCCTCGTTCTTGTCGAGGATGCCGAGCGCCGTCGACAGCTCGCGCTTGAGATCGGCCAGCATGGCGATCGGCAGCGCCTTCAGGTCGGCGTGGTTCTGGCGCCAGGCGAGATGGACGAACTCGCTGTCGGTCGACACGCCGTAGACGACGGCGTCACGCTCGACGAACTCCTTGTTGAGCTTGCCGAAGGCCGCGATCTCGGTCGGGCAAATGAAGGTGAAATCCTTCGGCCAGAAGAACACGACCTTCCACTTGCCCTCGTCGGTCTTGTCGTTGACCTGCTTGAAGGCGGTCTTGGCATCGGTGCTCACCACCGCCTTGAGGTCGAAGGAAGGAAACTTGTCGCCAATCGTCAGCATGAAACGCTCCAGTTGAGATTCCAGTTTGGAACGCTTCTAAAGTAGAGATCGCACTGTTTATTGCAAGTCATTCTCAGAATTATTTCAAGATATAAATTATCCCTTTGCTTTCCGTGGCTTACGCTTCTTCTTCGCCGTCAGCTCGCCGTACTTCATGCCCTCCAGCTTGATGCCGTCGGGATCGAGGAAGAACACGGCGTAATAGTCTTCGTAGTATTCGTCGGCCGGATCGACGATCCGGACCTTCTCCTTCTCGAGGAAAGCCTGTAGCGCGTCGACATCGCGGCGGTTGCGTAGCTGGAAGGCATAATGGTGCAGCCCGACGTCGCCGATCTTGTACTTCTTCCGGCCCTCGGCACCGGCGATCCAGTAGCGCGTCTTGCCGTTGGTCCAGCCGATCGTGCCGGGGTATTCGTCCGAGATCCCGAAGCCGAGGAATTCGAACAGCTTCGAGTAGAATGCCTTCGACTTCGCGTAGTCGCTGACCCTGATCGAGATATGGTCGATCCCGACGACCTTCGACGTTGGCATGGGCTTTCCTCCTCTTGCTGCCAGTTGGTCCGCCGATCGAGGACGATGTACCCGCTCGACCAGCTCGTGCGCCCGGGCAAGGTCCGCTGCATCGGCGTTTCGACCCTGCCGGCCTACAAGTTCGCGCAGATGATCATGATCGCCGGCTGGACGAAGATACCCGAGGAGGCCAATCAGTTCCGGAGGCCTCCAGCTTCCTGGGCGTCAGGTCATTGTCTTCCGGACCGCGAGCCACAGGCTCGCCGTCCCGGAAGAGCACGCGCTCATGCCTGGAGCAGGCGGATCACCGCCTGGCGGAGCGGACCCGGCGGCATGGGCTTGTTGACGAACACTTTCACGCCCGCGCTGTCGAGCGTCTTCCGATCGAAGTGCAGGTTGTTGGCGGACATCAGGATAATCTGGAGCGTCGGCAGCTCGGCGCGAAGCTTGGCGGCAAGGTCCAGGCCGTTCATGCCGGGAATGTGATAATCGATGATGGCGACGCGGGGCGGAGCGATGCTCGCCGTCCGCAACGCGGAGGCGGCGCCATGCGCTGTCCGGACCCGCAGGCCACCGCGAACCAGGAACTGGCCGATCGTCTCCGCCAATGCGAGCTCGTCCTCGACGACAAGCACATCGCAGGGCTCGAACTTCTGGTCGGAGAAGATGTCGGTCATCGGTGACGATTGACGGATGAGAGCCGAGTTCTGTCAACTCACGAAGTGTATTGAAGGTTACGCGCGCCGCCTGCGAAGAGAAATGGCGAAGAAGCAACCCAGCGCGGGCAGGAACAGGGCGGCCGCCCAGAAGATCGGGACGGCGCCCCAGCGATCGACGATCGGGGCGGCGACCGGCACGCCGATCGCCTGGCCGACGAACAGGCAAAGGGCGAACAGCGCCAGCGCCGAGCCGCGCGCTTCGGGCGCCATCTGCGTGCCGTGGGTCTGCAGCGTGTTGTGCAGCATGTAGAAGGCGATGCCGCAGCCGACGATCGCGACGAAAGCGACGATTGCATTGGGCGCGCTGGCCAGGCTGGCAAAGGAAAGCCCCAGCCCGGCGCCACCCCAGAGCACGAGGCCGCGCTCGCCCATCAGACGCACCAGGACATGCGCCACCGTCACATAGAGGAAGCCGCCGGCACCGAACGCCGCGACCGCCAGACCGACAGCGGCGAAGCCCAGCCCGAAGCGCTCGTGCAGGTCGGCACCGACGAATGTGAAGCTGCCCCAGAAGACGCCACCCTCGAGCGCCACCACGATGATCACCGTGCGCGCCCACCGGCGCTTCAGCACGCCCAGCATCTGGCTGGCCATCGAGCCCGTGGCGCGCTCGCCGGGCCGGGCGATCTCGGGCCGCGCCCGCATCACGGCGACAAGCGCAACACCGGCCGCGACATAGATCGCCGCGAGCACCCAGAAGACCGACCGCCAGCCCAGCCAGTCCCCGAGGGCCCCACCCATCGCGGAACCCGTCATCAGGCCGAGCGTCTGGCCGGTCAGGAAGCGGGCCAGGGTCGCCTGGCGCTTGTCGTACGAGACGTTGTCGCCGAGCCAGGCGATGGCGAGCGGGATGATGGCCGAGCTGGTGACGCCGGTGAGGAAGCGCGCGAACGCCAGCAGGCCGAGCGAGGTGGCGAGCGCGCTCAGCGCGCAGCACACGGCGGCCGCGAGGCAGGCGATGGCGACCACCGGCATCTTGCCGTGGCGGTCGCCGAACGGCCCGTGCACCAGCACGAAGACCCCGTTGGCGAGCAGGAACGCCGTCGCCGCGATGGAGGCCGCACCCACGGTCACGCCGAACTCGAGGCCAAGCTGGACGAGCAGCGGATCGATCACGCGCATGTTGGCGGCGGAGGCAAAAGCCGCCACCGACAGCAGGACGATTGCAAGGGCGGGGGCGGAACGCGGAGCTTCGGGACGCGACACGGGGGCGTCCCCTTAGCCCACTTTCGCCGTCGCGCCCAGCGCCGCGTCAGGCGTCCCTCAAGCGTCCGTCAGGCGTCGTAGACCGCCTTCTCGAACGCGTGGAAGAGCGGCAGTGACTTGGTGTCCGCGAAAGGCAGGATCTGGGTCGCGTACACGCCGCCCACACCCTTGGCCTGGTCGATCCAGTAATAGGTGTTGGCGAGGCCCGCCCAGGCCAGGCTGCCGGCCGACCGGCCGGTCGGCGCGGGCGCATTGTTGATCATGAAGGAAAGGCCCCACTGCTTCTCGATGCCGGGAAAGAACTCGGCGTCGTTCGAAAGCGGCGGAATGGCGGTCCGCAGCAGGCCGACCTTGCAGTCGCCCATCGCATTCTTCGACATCTGCGCCACGGTCTCGGGCTTCAGCACCTGCTCGCCGCGGTCCGACCGGCCCTGGTTCAGCATCATGCGAACGAACTTCGCATAGTCGCCGGCCGTGCCGTAAAGCCCGCCGCCGCCCATCTCGAATTCCGGCTGCTGCGGGATCTCCAGGGCCAGGTCCGGGGTAAGCGAGCCGTCCGGCCCGCGATGGTGGATGCGGGCAAGCCGCTCGCGCATCGCCGGCGTGATGAAGAAGGCGGTACTGTCCATGCCGAGCGGCCCGAGCACGTTGTCCTTCAGATATTCCCCGAGCTTCTTGCCGCTGGTCGCTTCGACCATCTTGCCTGCCCAGTCGATGTTGATGCCGTAATCCCAGCGCTCGCCGGGATCGAACAGCAGCGGCGTGGTGAGCGCCTTGTTCTCGCAGCCGGTGATGCCCGGCACGCCCACCGCCGTCTGGTAGGTGATGATGTCGGGATTCCAGATCTCGTAGCTGAAGCCGGCGGTATGGGTCAGCAGGTGACGCAGGGTGATGTCGCGCCTGGGCTTGCGCATGCGGGGCTTGCCGGCCGCATCGAAGCCTTCGAGGACCTCGACCTCGCCGAGATAGGGGATCACCTCCTTGGCCGGCGCATCGAGGCCGAGCTTGCCGCGCTCGACCTGCTGCATGGCGGCGGCACCGGTGATCGCCTTGGTCATCGAGGCCATCCAGACCACCGTATCGGGCGTCATCTCGGCAGGCTCGCCGAGCACGCGCTTGCCGAAGCCGCCTTCGTAGGTCGTTCCCTTGGCATCGGTTGCCACGGCGACGACGCCCGGCACGTCGCCCTTGCCCACGCTGTCCCCGAGCAGTCCGTCCACTGCGACTTTCATGGCGTTCCTCCACGATATGATTTTCTTGTTTTGAATTGCCTCCGCGCCACTGGAGCGAGGCCCTGCACGCAGGCTAAGCTCGCGTCCCATGAAGCTCAAGGATCGCGTTGCCGTCGTCACGGGCGCCGCCTCCGGCATCGGCGCCGCCTCGGCGCGGCTGTTCGCGGCGGAAGGCGCCAAGCTCGCGCTCGTCGACCTCGACGAGGCCGGGCTGAGCCAGGTCGCTGCCGATATCGAGGCCAGGGGCGGGAAGGCGATCGCCATCGCCGCGGACGTGAGCCAGGCCGGGTCGGCGCAGGGCGGCGTGGCGCGCGTGATGGAGACGTGGGGCCGCCTCGACGTGCTGATGACGGCGGCGGGGATCTCTCTCGGCGGCACCGTCGATGCGCTGAGCGAGGAGACGTGGGATCGCACCTTCGCGATCAACGTGAAGGGCACCTATCTCTGGATCCACCACGCCATCCAGCCGATGATCGCCGCCGGGTCGGGCGCGATCGTCACGGTGGGCTCGCAGCTCGCACAGTCGAGCCTCGGCAAGAACGCCGCTTATGTTGCCTCCAAGGGGGCGATCGCCTCCTTCACCAAGACCATCGCCGTCGATCACGCGCGGCAGGGAATCCGGGTCAATGCGTTGATGCCCGGCGTCATCGACACGCCGATGCCGGCGCGGTCGCTGCAGCGCCAGGCCGATCCGGAGGCGGCCCGCAGCTTCTGGAAGCAGCGCCACCCGATCGGCCGCATCGGCCAGCCGGAAGAGGTGGCGAAAGCGGCCCTGTTCCTGGCGAGCGACGACTCGTCCTTCGTCACCGGGACGCTGCTGTTCGTCGACGGCGGCTGGACGGCGCACTGATGCCGAAGAAGCTGACGCCGGAGCAGATCGCGCAGTACGGGCGTGACGGCTACATCTGCCCGATCGATGCCTTTCCGCCCGAACGCGCCCAGGCCTGGCACGAGAAGCTGCAGGCCTTCGAGCGTACCGAGGGCCAGAAGATGACGCGCGGCCATAACTTCAAGCCGCACCTGCTGTTCCCGTGGGTCGACGAGATCGTCCATTCGCCCGAGGTCCTTGACGCGGTCGAGGACCTGATCGGCCCGGACATCCGGCTGTTCCATCTCTCGGTCTGGCCGAAGGATCCCGGTACCGGCACCTATGTGAGCTGGCATCAGGACGCGACCTACTTCGCCCTCGATCCGATCTGCCATGTCACCGCCTGGGTGGCGCTGACCGACGCGCCCGTCGAATCGGGTTGCATGGAGGTGGTGCCGGGCTCGCACAGGCTGGGACAGCTGCGCCATGCCGACATGCAGGACACCGACAACCTGCTGTCGCGCGGCCAGACGCTGGCGACGGAGGTCGACCGCTCGCGCACGGCCTACATGGCGGTCAAGGCCGGACAGTTCTCGCTGCATCACACGCACCTGGTCCACAATTCGCGGCCGAACCGCTCGGCGCAGCGCCGCGTCGGGCTCGGCATCAGCTACATCCCGACCCACGCGCGCTGCACCATGCCGACGCGGGTCAGCGCGATGCTGGTGCGCGGCGCGGACGCCTACGGCCACTTCGACGAGGAGCGGCGACCGCTGGTCGAGGCCGGGCCGGACGAGCGGGCCTTCCACGCCGAAGCGGTCGCCCGTTTCCGGCAGATGAATGCGGAAGTCGCCAAGCCTGCGCCGCCGTCATTGGACCGCGCGCATCCTGCGCGCTCATGATCCCGAGCGCGCAGGATGCGCGCGGTCCGATGAAGAAGAGGAAGCCATGCACACGATCCGCCTGCCCTATCACGACCGCTATCCCTATTCTCCGATCACCCAGCGCAAGGACTATTCCTGGCCGGGCGGCAGGCGGCTGGCAGTCTACCTCGGCCTGAACATCGAGCATTTCGCCTTCGGGGCGGGCGAGGGTCATCTGCTCACCGTCGCCAATCCGCCGCCCGATCCGCGCACCTTCGCGTGGCGCGACTACGGCAACCGGGTCGGCGTGTGGCGTTGCCTCGAGCTGTTCGACGAATTGAACCTGCCGGCCGCGCACCTGATCAACACCACGGTGTTCGACTACGCGCCGCAGATCGTCGACGCGCTGAAGGCGCGCGGCGACGAGTTCATCGGCCACGGCCGCACCAATGCCGAACGGCATGGCGGCATGTGGGAAGCCGACGAGCGGCGCTTCCTCGAGGAGATCCGCGATTCGATCGAGAAGGCGTCAGGCAAGCGGCCGCGCGGCTGGATGGCGCCGTGGATGGCCTCGACGCGCTGGACGCCCGATCTCCTGAAGGAGGTCGGCTTCGACTTCCTGATGGACTGGCCGAACGACGACCAGCCGATCTGGATGAAGACCCGCGCCGGCAGGCTCATGAGCCTGCCCTATCCGATCGAGGTCAACGACAGCCCGCAGATCCTCGTACGGCATCACACCGGGGAGGATTTCCGCGACATGATCATCGGCCAGTTCGAGGAGCTGCTGCGCCAGTCGGCGAAGCAGCCGCTGGTCTGCGGCATTGCGCTCCACACCATGATCGTCGGCCAGCCCTACCGCCTGCGCGCGCTGCGCGAGGCGCTGCAGCACATCGCCAACCACCCGCAGAAGGACAAGGTCTGGTTCACCCGGCCGTCCGACATCTACGACCATTGCGCTTCGCTGCCCGAAGGCACGATGGTCGCGCCGGCGCCCTGATTATGGGATCGCGCCCATCCTGCGCCCATGATCGTGAGCGCGCAGGATGCGCGCGGTCCGGAAGAGCATGGCGCGGACGCACCCTAAACGCCGGTGCGTTCCAGAGCGCGACGCAGCTCCTCGAGGCTGAACGGCTTC
>Ga0182738_1000918_pt1 | contig 38944 bp, 32 predicted proteins | sample eDN5th30CBELigMG_FD_128876 | JGI IMG/M metagenome (GOLD analysis project Ga0182738, IMG submission 128876) | Enriched Miracle-Growth compost microbial communities from Emeryville, California, USA - eDNA 5th pass 30_C BE-Lig MG (version 2)... ...
CGTCGCGATAGACCCGGTGCGCAAGGCGACGTTCACGATTTCCATCGTGCGCGAACAGGTCGAGCAGGCCGGCATGGCCTACAGCCATCGCGTGGTGGCGCAACGGCGCAGTCCGGTCCCGGCGGAGGCTGCGGCCCGGCTCGGTCTTCCGGAAGGCGAGATCCTCGTCCACATGCGGGCCGTGCATTATGGCGACGGCCAGCCGTTCCAGCTTGAGGATCGCTGGGTCAATCCACGCGCTACGCCGGAGCTTGAAAAGGCCGATTTCTGGCAATTGAACGCCAATGAATGGCTGGTGCGCAATGCCCCCTATCTGCGGGCCGAACTGACCTTTTCGGCCGAGAACGCCAATCGCCGCGATGCCAGATTGCTGCAGGCCCAACCGGGACAGGCGCTGCTGATCATGCATCGTACCACCTGGAATGATCTCGGCCCGATCACCACCGTCAGGGTGGCGTTCCAGCCCGGCCATCTCGTCGGCACCGAAAACGGCCAGAACCGGGGCTATTGGCCCGTTCGGCGAAGCGACAGCGCCTGAAGCCTGCCCGCGCCGGATTCTCAAGGGAAGGAGCCCGTGCCGCAAAGAGCGGGGGGGCATTGAGTCCGCAGGCATGGTGCGGGACGAATCCACAACGGACCACCTTTACAAGTATATACATATTCTCTTACTCTGCCGGCAGATCATCACGCCCAAGGAGGCCCCGAAGCATGACCACGCATTCATCGCCCCTGCGCCCGGAACTGGCGACCCTTGCGCCTTACAATGCGGGCCTGACTGTCGACGAAGTCGCCCGGCGGCCCGGCGTGACCCGCGTTGCCAAGCTGGGCTCGAACGAGAATCCTCTTGGACCTGACCCGGCCGTGCGACAGGCGCTGGAAGCTGCCTTGCAGCGCATCGCCGTCTACCCCGACCCCTCGGGCCGCACGCTCCTGGCGAAGCTGGCGGCGCGCCATGGCACCTCGGCCGACCGGCTGGTGCTTGGCAACGGTTCGGAAGATCTCCTTGCCGTGCTCGCCCGCGCGGTGCTGCGGCCGGGCGACAGGGTGGTCACGCTCTATCCCTCCTTTCCCCTGCACGAAGATTATGCCCGGCTGATGGGGGCGGAGGTCACGCGGATCGGCCTGACGCCGGAGGGCCGCATTGACGTCGAGGCACTGGTGCAGGCGGTGGCGCAGCCAGTGCGGCTGGTGCTTTTCGCCAACCCCATGAACCCGGCCGGCGTGTGGCTGACGCCGGAGGAACTGGACCGGGTGCTGGACGCCGTCCACCCCGAGGCGGTGACCTGCCTCGACGAGGCCTATCACGAATATGCCGAAGGCCCGGGATACGCCTCGGCTGAAATGCGGCTGGCGACACATGGCCGGCCGCTGCTCATCCTGCGCACCTTCTCGAAGGCCTGGGGGCTTGCCGGCCTGCGTGTCGGCTACGGCTTGACCAACAGCGCCGAACTGAAGCGGGGGCTCGATCTTGCACGCACCCCCTTCAACGTGAACCTCATGGCGCAGGCGGCGGCCGAGGCAGCACTTGACCATCCGCAATCGGTGTCGGAGGCGGTGGCATTGGTGCAGCGTGAGCGGCCGCGCATGGAGGCAGCCATGGAAGCGCTGGGCCTGCGCGTGTTGCCGTCGAAAGGAAACTTCCTGTTCTTCGACGCGGCCCGCCCCGCGACCGTGCTTGCCGAGGCATTGCTGGACAAGGGTGTGATCGTCAAGCCGTGGAAGCAAGTGGGCTATGAAACCTGGCTGCGCGTTTCGATCGGCACGGAGGCCGACAACGATCAGTTTCTCGCAGCCCTTTCCGCCGCGCTCTGAGCCTTGCACGAACGCCTTCCGGCGCTGCAAAATGCCGGCAGCGCATCTTTTTTCAGGGGTTTGAAATCATGACCGCAACGGGAATTTTCCGGCTCTCCGACCGGGTGTTCCGCCCCTGGAAGAACGGCGGTGGCGAGACGGCCGAGATCGCCGTTTCCCCACTGGGCGCGGACTTCGAAAGCTTCGACTGGCGCATCAGCACGGCGATCGTCGCCACTTCCGGTCCGTTCTCTGCCTTTCCCGGCGTGGACCGGGTTCTGACTGTGCTGGAAGGTGGCGCGATGGTCCTGTCCGTCGGCGGGCAGGACCAAAGGCTGGATGCGGCCGGCGAGCCCTTCTCCTTTCCCGGCGACATTCCTGCCGCCGCGCAACTGGAGGGCGAGGCGCTGCTCGATTTCAACGTGATGGTGCGTCGCCCCTTGCTGGCCGAAGTCTTGCGCGGTCCGCTCGACCCAGACCGGCGGGGCGCGAACGAGCGTGCGCGGCTTGCCCTGCTGCTGGAGGATCGGGCAGGGCTCAGGCGGCTCGACCTCATCGACCTCCAGGCCGCGGCGCCTTCGCTCGTCGCCACGCTTGCCGAAGCGTCCGTACTGGACGTACGCATATCGGGCTGAGTGCTTGCAGGGATCAGCCGGAGTCGGCGCGCGGCTCGAACCGGGCCAGCAGTTCGTGGCGATCCCCAGGATAGGTCTGGTGCGCCAGCGTAACCCAATTGCCGGAAATTTCCGTTCGGCGGGTAACTTCCAGACAGGGCTCTCCGGGTCGCAGGCCCAGATCGCGCGCCACCGCATCATCTGCACCGATCGCCCGGATGCGGTGTTCCGCCGAACTCCACGGAATTTCCTGTAGCAGCCACTGGCCTGGCGCGACACTCGTGAAATCCTGTTCGAGCGCCGCGGGTGCCGCCTCCGTGTTGATGATGCGCGCCTCGCGACAGAAGGCTTGCGCATCCGCGAAATGCACGCCCTGAAGATAGAGGACCGGCCGTTGCCGATCCTGCTCGATCCGCGCTTCGGCGATCTCTCCGGGCTGAGGCAGGCGCAGCTTGCGCTCGTGAAGGACGAAGCTGTGCGCTTGTCCCAGCGCCTGAACCTCGGCCGCGATATCGGCAATCTCCATCACCGCCGCCTGCGCGTGCGGGCGGGCAACGAACGTGCCCAGCTTGCGGCGGCGTATAAGGAAGCCCTCCCGCGTCAACTGCGTCAGCACCTTGTTCATCGTCATGCGCGAAACGCCATGGGCATCGGCCAGCGCTGTCTCAAAGGGAAGCTGATATCCCGGTGGCCAGCGTTGCGAGATGATGAAACTGCGGAATTCGCTCAGAAGCTGCTCGTGCAGAGTGCGGCTTGCCTGTGATTTCGTCTCTGCCATCGGCACTCCCAATCCGGTGCCCGATGCGGGCAAAGACACCGGCGCCAACCCTGTGGCCCGATCGGTGTAGCCAACAGCTATAGGCATTGGCCAGTGGCTTGTCCAAAGCCGTTTGGGGGCGCCGATTTCATTCCTTGTTGCTTGGCGCTCCTGCAAATAGCGAAAAGAAAAGCACCTATCGGCTCTGCGGGCACTGATATGCTGCCGCGTGGCTTCTTATATGAATAGCGTATGCTCGGTGATCAGCGCGAAACGCGGGGTCATTGAGAGCGCGGGAATTGCGCCGTATCGACATATTGGAACTTCAAGCGAACCGACTGGAACATTGCGGCCCAATTTCAGTTTCTGATTGTGACAGACAATTCTGTCCGAACAGATCGGGTGCAAGATGCAGACAGAGCAACATGACATTTTCCGGCTATTCGCGGAGCGCTATGCGAGGGAAGTCCAGGAAGAGATGAGCTTGCAGCAATATTTGCTGGCTTGTCGCGATGATGCTGGAATGTACGCCAGCGCACCGGAGCGAATGATACAGGCTATCGGCGCGCCCGAACTGATCGACACCAGCAAGGATGAGCGGCTGGGTCGCATTTTCATGAACAGGACCATCCGCCAATATCCGGCCTTCTCCGATTTCTACGGCATGGAGGACGCTATCGAGCGGATCGTCAGCTATTTCCAGTATGCCGCCCAGGGACTCGAGGAAAGAAAGCAGATCCTCTATCTGCTCGGTCCGGTCGGTGGCGGCAAGTCCTCGCTTGCGGAGCGGCTCAAGAAGCTGATGGAAAAGCAGCCGATCTACACCCTCAAGGTCAAGGGACAACTCAGCCCCGTATTCGAGTCTCCCCTGGGGTTGTTCGACCCCGATACGATGAGCGATCTGCTCGAGGACAAATACGGCATCGCGCGCAGGCGGCTTACCGGCCTCATTTCTCCCTGGGCGGTCAAACGGCTGGCAGAGGCGGACGGCGATATTTCCGCCTTTAGCGTTGTCAGGCTGATGCCATCCCGGCTGAAGCAAATCGCCATTGCCAAAACCGAACCGGGCGACGAAAACAATCAGGACGTGTCGTCGCTGGTCGGCAAGGTGGATATCCGCCAACTGGAAAACTATAGCCAGTCGGACCCGGATGCCTATTCATACAGCGGCGGATTGAACAGGACCACGCAGGGACTGCTTGAATTCGTCGAAATGTTCAAGGCGCCGATCAAGGTGCTGCATCCTCTCCTGACCGCCACGCAGGAAGGCAGCTACAATGGCACCGAGAATTTCGGGGCGTTCCCATACCAGGGTATCGTTCTTGCGCACTCCAACGAGTCCGAGTGGCTTCAGTTCAAGCACAACAGGAACAACGAAGCCTTTCTCGACCGGATCCTGGTGATCAAGGTTCCGTATTGCCTACGCTTTTCGGAAGAAAAGATGATCTACGAGAAGCTGTTGCGCGAAAGCGAGCTGGCCAGCAATCCGTGTGCGCCCGAGGTGCTGGACCTGTTGAGCAAGTTCACGGTTTCCACCCGGCTTCTCGAACATGAGAACTCACCTCGCTACACGAAGATGCGGGTCTACAACGGCGAGAATCTGAAGGATGTGGATCCCAAGGCCAAGTCGATCCAGGAGTACCGCGACGTGGCCGGGGTCGACGAAGGCATGACCGGCGTTAGCACCCGCTTCGCGTTCAAGGTGCTGTCCGAAACCTTCAACTTCGACACGAGGGAGATAGCCGCCGACCCGGTGCACCTGATGTATGTGCTGGAACAGGCCATCCGTCGCGAACAGTTTCCCGCGGAGCTTGAGGGCGCGTATCTCGATTTCATCAAATCCGAGCTGGCTGCGCGTTATGCCGACTTCATCGGTCATGAGATTCAAAAGGCCTATCTCGAATCCTACAGCGAGTATGGCCAGAACCTCTTTGATCGCTACATAGCCTATGCCGATGCGTGGATAGAGGATCAGGACTACAAGGACCCCGATACGGGTCAGATCCTGAACCGGGAAATCCTGGACAGTGAATTGTCCCAGATCGAGAAGCCCGCGGGTATCTCGAACCCGAAGGACTTCCGCAACGAGGTGGTCAAGTTCGCCCTTCGGGCACGCGCGAGGAACGCCGGTAAGAACCCTGCCTGGACGAGTTACGAGAAGCTGCGGGAAGTCATCGAGAAAAAGATGTTCGGCCAGGTCGAAGACCTTCTTCCGGTTATCAGCTTCGGCTCCAAACAGGACAGCGCCACGCAAAAGCAGCACGTGGAATTTGTCGAGCGGATGAAGGAGCGCGGCTATACGGAACGCCAGGTTCGTCGGCTCGTTGACTGGTACATGCGTGTCAACAAGGCAGGCTAGGGTCAGGAGCGGTTGATATGATCGAAATGGCGCCTGAGGCGGCAGGAAATGCAGGGAGACGGCGGAAGATCTACGTGGTTACATTGGCCGCATGCCATTTCGAACAGACGTTCCGACCTGACGGTATGACCGATGGCCCATTTCATTGACCGCCGCCTCAATCCCAAGGACAAGAGCCTGGGAAACCGTCAACGATTTTTACGCAGGGCAAGAGAGGAACTGCGGCAGGTCTTCAACAAGCGGTTGAAATCGACCCGAATAGCGGATGTGGATGCCGGCCACGCCGTGACCGTCTCGAGCAGCACCACCGACGAACCGAGTTTCCGGCAGGCCGGTTCTACCGGCCGCAGGACGGTAGTCCTGCCCGGAAACAACGTCTACTCGGCGGGCGATCGCATTCCCCGGCATGGGCAGGCCGGCGGCCAGATCGGCCGTCAGGCCGGCGAGACCGCGCCGGATGACGACTTCCAGTTCGTGCTGAACCGCGAGGAGGTTCTCGATCTCTTCTTCGAGGATCTGGAATTGCCCGACATGGTCAAGCTGCACCTGAAGGAGGTGCAGTCATTCAAGTTTCGCCGGGCCGGCTACACCACCACCGGCACGCCTGCCAACATAAATGTCGGGCGCACGATGCGTAATAGCCTGGGCCGGCGAATAGCATTGCGGCGGCCGTCGAGGAACGAGCTGGACGAAATCACGAGGCAGATATCGGAACTGGAAAATCGTGAACAGACACCGGCGATCCGCCTCCAGCTTGTGAAACTTCAAGAGACTTTGCGAAGGTTGATGCTGAGGCGAAAGCTTGTTGCCTATGTCGATCCGCTCGACATCCGATACAATCGCTTCGAGGCCCGCCCGGTGCCCAATACGACCGCCGTCATGTTCTGTCTGATGGACGTATCGGGCTCGATGGGCGAGCGTGAGAAGGATCTCGCCAAACGCTTCTTCGTACTCCTGCACCTGTTCCTGAAGCGCAGATACGAGCGTACCGAGATCGTCTTCATCCGCCACACGCACGAGGCGAAGGTCGTTGACGAAGACACCTTCTTCTACAGCATGCAAAGCGGCGGGACGATCGTCTCGTCGGCACTCGACGAAATGCAGCGCGTGATCGCCGAGAAATATCCGGCCAATGAATGGAACATCTACGCCGCGCAAGCGTCGGATGGAGACAATTCTCCTTACGATTCCAATCGTTGCCAGGAAATCCTCAAGGGTGGGCTGCTCGCGGCATGCCAGTATTTCGCCTATGTCGAGATCATCGACGCGCGCGAGCGCGATATCTTCCATGCGACGGAAAACGGTACGCCTCTATGGAAAGCCTATCGCACGGTAAGCGACAGGGACTCGCGCTTGCAGATGGTAAGGCTGGCGGCTCCGGAAGACATTTATCCGGTCTTTCGCCACCTTTTCGCCAAGCATGGTTATTCGGGATCCGAATAGGGGGAAACGCGATGCGCCCTGGCACGGAACTGCAGCAACCTCTGTTTCATGGATCCGACTGGAATTTTGACCTCCTCCAGAGGGTCTATGATGCAGTCGCGCAGGTCGCGTATGAAGACCTGCACCTCGATACCTACACCAATCAACTGGAGATCATATCCGCCGAACAGATGCTGGACGCATATTCGTCCATTGGAATGCCGCTGATGTATCGGCACTGGTCGTACGGCAAGCGGTTCCTGCGTGAAGAGCAGCTTTATCGCGGAGGTCATATAGGGCTTGCCTATGAACTGGTGATCAATTCCGATCCCTGTATCTGCTATCTGATGGAGGGCAATACAGCGGCCCTGCAAACGCTGGTCATCGCGCACGCCGCCTTCGGGCACAATCATTTCTTCAAGAACAACCAGTTGTTCCGGCAATGGACCGACGCCAGCGCCATCCTGACCTATCTCGACTTTGCCAAGAGCTTCGTGCGGCAATGTGAAGAGCGGCACGGCGTTGCTACGGTCGAGCGTGTGCTCGATGCCTCTCACGCCCTGATGGATCAGGGCGTTTTCCGCTACCGGAGACCCGGACGTCTCTCTGCCGAACGGGAAAAAGCCCGTGAGCGCGAGAGGGTCGTGCATGCGGAGCGGACGTTCAATGATCTCTGGCGCACATTGCCGTCCTTTGCTTTCAAAAGCGCCTCTGGTGAGACAGGCGCCGCCGACCAGTTCGCCGAAGAAGAAAACATCCTTTACTTCATCGAAAAAAACAGCCCCATTCTGGAGCCGTGGCAAAAGGAAATCATACGGATAGTCCGGTTCCTGGCGCAATATTTCTATCCGCAGCGACAGACGAAGATGATGAACGAAGGCTGTGCGACTTTCGTTCATTACACGATCATGAATCTTCTGTTCGAGCGAGGGTTGCTGGAAGAAGGCCATATGCTGGAGATCATCAAGAGCCATTCGGAGGTCATTTTCCAGCCGGCTTTCAACGATCCGCGCTACGGTGGCCTCAATCCATATGCGCTCGGTTTCGAGATGATGCGCGACATACAACGAATATGCACGCAGCCCACCCCGGAAGACCGGGAGTGGTTCCCCGATATAGCGGGCAAGGGGGAATGGCGGGATGTCTTGCTGGAAGCATGGGCAAGTCATCGGGACGAGTCCTTCGTTCGCCAGTTTCTCAGCCCGAGCCTTATCCGCAAGATGCGCCTGTTTGCACTGGTCGATGACGCAAGCGACAGCTATGTGGAGGTGACGGCCATACATGACGACCGTGGCTATGAAGCGGTGCGGTCGGCTCTGGCCGACAGCTATGACGTGACCGCCCACCAGCCTGATATCCAGGTGATCGGGGCAGATCTGGCCGGAGACCGCTGCCTGAGGCTGCGGCACAGCATTCGCAATGGCGTCATGCTGCAGGAAGAGAGCCGGGATGCAACGCTGCGCCATCTCGCCATGCTCTGGGGTTATGAGGTGCGACTTACCGGCATAGATGGCCGGAACGGCGAGACCGTATACGAGCAGTCCACGAAAGCCGCGCCCGAGAGTAGCTAGGGGCACTTTGCAGCCAGACGGAATCGTCTGGCTTCGCACAAATGCGGCTAGGAAAATCAGGCTCCCAGCTGTTTGAGCATGATTTTTCCGGTCGGGCTCTATGTTTCCGGTTTGCGCGCCGCGATCAGGAGCATCATGGGCCGTTCCATCTCCTCGGCCAGTTGAGGCATCCGGTCGATCTGATCCGGCGTCGGCGCAAACTCCTCGACGCGGCGCAGATCGAAGCCTGCATTGATCAGCGCGTTGAGCGTCGTGCCGAGCGTGCGATGATACTTCACCACACCGTTGACGAACCAATCAGTATTCCGCCTGCCCTCGCACGAATAGCCGTTGACCGGCCATGTCTGGCGGCCGTCTTCATCGACGATCCACTTGGGATGCGCCGCCGCCATGAAGATCGGATGCTCGATCGTGAAGACCAGGTCGCCGCCGGAAAGGAGCGCCTTGTGGATCATGCCGACGAGGCGCGGAAAATCCTCGACATAGTGAAAGGTGAGCGCGCTGTAGACGAGGTCGAAGGCGGCTTCGGGCAGTTCCAGCGTTTCGAGATCGGCGATCCGGTATTCGATGGCCGGGTCTGCCGTATCGGCTCTGGCTCGGGCAACCATGTTTTGCGACAGATCGAGGCCAAGCACGGAAGCCGCCCCCTGTTCTCGCATCCAGCGCGAGGCCCAGCCGAAGCCGCAGCCCAGATCGACCACGCGCTTGTCTTCCAGCACGGGCAGCATGGCCCGGATCGCAGGCCATTCGGGGGCGCCGTCCAGCCCGTCGATCTGCCGGGGTAACTGGCTGTAGCCAGCGAAGAAGTCGGGATTATCGTAAATGTTCTGTGCCATGTTCATCTCCAGGATAAGTGGAGGACGAGGCACATTCCCACGCCGAAAGACCTCGTCCGCGAAGGGCGAGGCCAAGACTGGCGATCCGCGTGGTCAGTTTGCGTGGTCGTCGTCCCGGCACCCCGCCAAAGGGATGCCGGCCAACCGGGCAACAATATGGGTGTCCTTCTCGACCATGGCCAAAATATTCGCATGCCGGGCGCGGATGTCAAGCTCGCGCCGACGGCGTGCAGGAGGCAGCTTGCCCCGGTGGATCGCCATTCTTCCGCATTTCTTATGTGTCCTCGCAGCCGGATTTCCTGTGCACCCGGCTGATGCGTGAAACTTGCGGTGCCCGCGAAGGAGCCGTTGACCCCAGCCGCGACACATGCCAAGTGCCGACCGGAGCCGGGGAGGGAACATGAGCGAGCTGGCGGCCTATGTCGGGCTGTTTGCGGCATCCTTCGCCGCCGCGACAATCCTGCCCATGCAGTCGGAAGCAGCACTTGCGGCGCTGATCGTCGGCGGAGCCTTGCCGATCCCGGTCCTGATCGCGGTTGCGGGGCTGGGCAACGTCCTGGGTTCCGTTCTGAACTGGTTTATCGGCCGAGGCCTCCATGGGGTCAGCGGCCGTAGATGGTTCCCGGTGAATCCCGCAAAGCTCGGGCGAGCCACGCGATGGTATCGCCGATATGGGCGATGGAGCCTGTTGCTCAGTTGGGTCCCCGTGGTCGGAGACCCGCTTACGCTCGTGGCCGGCGTCATGCGCGAGCCTTTGTGGAGCTTCGTTGCGATCGTCGCCGTCGCCAAGATCGCGCGCTATCTGGTTGTTGCGGGTGCTGCACTCAGCATGATCTAAGTGTTCGATCCCGAAACGTTGCAGACTTTGCGGACAAGATCATGATCCAGGAACAAAAGCCTGGAAAGACATGACAATCCAGGGAAAGTTCATCGCATTCCGGCCGACAACTGAACGGGCCTTGTCGGCTCGATCTGTCGTCTATTGCTGGCCGCGTCCCGGATCGCGATGTTTGACATGCTCTTGCAGCATGTCCATGAACGGGGTGACGGCCCGATCGATCTGAATGCCTGATACGCGTTTTTTGACGTCCGCGATTGGCGCAAATCCTTCGACCCCGATCTTTTCGGCAAGCACCAGCGTGGCGAATTCGGCCGCCGCCCGATGGATTCTGCTCGTCAGCGTTCTTCCGGCTTCGCCATCGCCAAAATCTTCGGTCGCGGCGAAAACGCCGGTCGGCACGACCACCGCGCGCAGATAGGTGAACAGGGGCCGGATTGCGTGGTCCAGAACGAGTGAATGCCGCGGCGTACCCGCCGTTGCCGCAATGATGACCGGCATTCCGTTCAGCGCCTCCGGGTCGAGCACGTCGAAAAACATCTTGAACAGCCCGCTGTAGCTGGCCGTAAAGACAGGCGAGACGGCAACGATCCCGTCAGCCGCGCTGACGGTTTCCCGGACCCTGGCCAACCTGGGGGTAGGCATGCCGCCGGTGGTCATGGCGGTTGCGAGGTCAATGGCGAGATCCTTCAGCTCGACCACTTCCATCTCCGCGCTCTCGCCGCGCCCGGTGATCTGCGCCTGGACGGCCTGGCCGATGCGGTCGGCAAGCAGCCGTGTCGTGGACGGTTGGGACAAGCCGGCACTGAGGATTACGATACGACGCGACATCTGATCATACCTTTCGGGAAGAAGGGTGCCCCGCCCCTGATGGGCGGAGCCGTTTTGCGGATGGGCTCAGGCAACCGCGTCGAGATTGGCGGCCGGCATCACCTGCCGGTGCCTGGAGTTCGGCCCCTGTGCCGCGAGCGCCGCGTGGCCCGGCGGATCGCTTGGAACATGCGACGGGCGACGCGCCTCGAACTCGCGGCGCAGCACCGGCACGACCTCGGTGCCCAGGATCTCGATCTGCTCCAGCACCACATCCTCCGGCAGGCCAGCATGATCTACCAGGAACAATTGGCGCTGGTAGTGGCCGGCATAGTCGGCAAAGCCGAGCGTGCGCTCGATGACCTGTTCGGGCGAGCCGACCGTCAGCGGCGTCATCTGCGTGAACTCCTCCAGCGAGGGCCCGTGGCCGTAGACAGGTGCATTGTCGAAATAGGGCCGGAACTCGCGCACCGCATCCTGACTGTTCTTGCGCATGAAGACCTGACCGCCGAGACCCACAATCGCCTGATCCGCACTGCCGTGCCCATAATGCTCGAAGCGCGACCGGTACAGTTCCACCATCTGCTGGGTATGTTCCTTGTTCCAGAAGATGTGGTTGTGGAAGAAGCCGTCGCCATAGAACGCGGCCTGCTCGGCGATTTCGGGACTGCGGATCGAACCGTGCCAGACGAAGGGTGGCGTGTCGTCGAGCGGCGCCGGTGCCAGCGTGAAGCCGCGCAACGGCGTGCGAAACTGGCCCTCCCAGTCCACCACCTTTTCGCGCCAGAGCCGACGCAGCAGATGGTAGTTCTCGACCGCGAGCGGGAGACCCTTGCGGATGTCCTTGCCGAACCACGGATAGACCGGCCCGGTGTTGCCACGTCCCATCATGAGGTCGACCCTGCCATCAGCCAGATGCTGCAGAACCGAGAAATCTTCCGCGATTTTCACGGGGTCGTTGGTGGTGATCAGCGTTGTCGCCGTAGACAATTGCAGCCGCTCGGTCCGCGCCGCGATCCAGCCCAGCATGGTGGTGGGCGATGACGGCACAAAGGGCGGATTGTGATGCTCGCCGGTGGCGAAGACGTCGAGACCGACTTCCTCGGCCTTGAGTGCGTATTTCATCATCGCCTTCAGGCGCTCGGACTCGCTGGGCATGCGTCCGGTAACGGGATCGATGGTAACATCACCGACACTGAATATTCCGAATTGCATTGCTCTTTTCCTACATTTGTCGGGCAACACTGCGCAAATGGCTGCGGCCCGGACATTTCCGTGGATCTCAATTAGGGGAAATTCCGTCGGACTTTCAGGTGTTGTCCGGTGAACGGTCAGTCAATGCCCGCTTCATCGCGGGCTGAACCCGTGCGCGACGCAACCGCACGTCACCGCGCTCGGTATCAGCCTGTCGCGGGCTCCTATCGGATGGTCGCACAGGCCCTTGGCTGTCCGGCAAGGAGCGAGGGCCGGTCACTTGTCGTTGACGACAGCATCCGGAGCGTGTCTGAATAGGCCGATCATCATTCTTCTGCGGATGGCCGCATAGTTGACGCGACCTGAATCGACAGTCCGACCGGATTTTCTGACAATTTTATTGGGAGGTTTGCCATGATGGACGATAGTTTTGAGAACATCTTCGAAACGTCCCGCCGATCTCTGCTTGTCGGGTCACTGGCGTCTACAGTCGCATGGATGCTGGCACCAAGCCCGGCCTCGGCAGAAAGCAAGGCTGCCCCAGGTTCCGCTCAAGCCGCGCGTGAAGCCGTTGAGGCTGTCCGTGACGCGATCTTGCGCATCTCCCATGAGGTCTGGAACAATCCCGAACTGTCTCTGCACGAAGAGATCTCATCCGAAATCCACCTGCGGGAATTGCGTGAAGCAGGGTTCACAATCGTCAGCACCGGAACCTCTGGCATACCCACGGCCTTCATAGCCGAATGGACGCAGGGTGAAGGCGGCCCCAAGATCGGCTTCCTGCCGGAATATGACGCGCTGCCCGGATTGGGAAACGCAGCAGAGCCGCGCCAGACACCGGGTCCGGGCGGAGTCGAGGTTGGCCATGGCTGCGGCCACAACATGCTGGGTGCAGGCTGTACGGGCGCGGCCTTCGCGCTGAAGAAAATGATGATAGACGGCGGTCATCCGGGCACAATTCGCGTTTATGGCTGCGCTGCCGAGGAAACCGAGGGCGCAAAAGTCTATATGGCCCGCGACGGATTGTTCAACGATCTCGATGCCTGCCTGGCCTGGCATCCAGGCCCGATGAACGCTACCGGCTTGCTGCGCACCGCTGCCGCCGACATGCTGCGTGTGCGCTACAAGGGGCGTACCGCACATGCCGGTGTCGACCCGTGGGAGGGCCGCAGCGCGCTTAAGGGGGCGGAACTTTTCGGCACCGGTGTCCAGTTCATGCGTGAGCATCTCAAGCCCACGACGCGTCTGCATTATGTTTACACGGATGGGGGCGGGGCCCCCAATGTGATCCCCGATACCGCCGAGATCTTCATCATGATCCGTGATCAGGATCGTGACGAGGTGAACACCGTCACCGAATGGGTCAAGGATGTTGCTCGGGGGTCAGCCACTTCCACCCAAACGGAGGTCGCTATCGACCACTTCTTCGGGCTGCACGATCTTTTGCCGAACGAAACGCTGGTGAACCAGATCCATGCCCACATGTCCGCGCTGCCTTTGGAGTGGACCGAGGAGGAGCAGGGCTTCGCCAAGGCGTGCCAGCGTGAAATGGGCCTGGCCGAAACTGGCCTTATGCCGAACATCATGCCAATTCTGCCTGAAATAACCACCGGCGGTGGAACCGATGTCGGCGATGTCAGCTACAACACGCCGACCGCGCTATTCGCACTGGCAACCATGCCGATCGGGGTGGGGCTCCATACCTGGCCGGTAACAGCCTGCGGCGGCATGACCATTGGCGACAAGGGCTCGATCTATTCGGCCATCGTCATGGCGGGTGTCGGCTACGATCTCATGACCGATCCGGATCTGCGCAAGGCCGCGCGGGCCGATTTCGAGCGTCGCAAGGCAGGACGGCCCTATGTCTCGCCGTTGGCCGAGAGCAGGCTGCGCCCGGACGGGATACCGCCTCATCTGCTGCTGCGCGACGGAAGCGATGAACTCGGCGTCGAATTCGTCAAGGCCGATGAGATTTTGAAAGCCCGGCCTTAGGAGGGGATTTCCCGGTCGTTCAACGCGGCTCTTATGAGCGAAGGGCTTGCGCGGGCGTTTGCCGGTAGGCGATGAGGGCCGGCAGGAAAGTGACGAGAGCCGCCGCGATCAGGAACGCGGCGAGCATCCATGCATCGCTCACGTTGAGCTCGACGGGCATGGCAACTCCGCTGGCCTCACCGAGCCGCTGTGAAAGGGCATGGGTTGCGCCATAGCCGATGGCAAAGCCTGTGAGCAGCCCGACAGCTAGCAAGGCAAACGTCTCCAGCCAGACGATGGACAACACCACTGCACGCGGAGCGCCGAAGGCACGCAGCGCCCCGATCTGGCGCCGGCGTTGCAGCACATGCGTGGCGATGACCATGAGGATCGCGGCCGCGACCAGCGCCTGGGCCCCGGTCGCGACAAGCGAAAGCACACGTCGTGCATCCCCAAGTGTCCCGTACAGCCGGGTCAGGACCTCGCCGGGGAAGACCGCGAGCGTGGTGTCGCCACGATATTGCTGACGCAGATTGTAGGCATCGGAAATACTTTTCGGTTTGATGACGATCGCCGGGACACCGGGATTGGCATCTCCGTCCAGCACCGCGTTGTCGACGGGCCGCGTGGCAAAATCGTCCTCATGGCCGTGTTGGTGCGCGGCCGCTTCGTCGGCATCATGATGATGGGCTGCATGGGTATCCCAGACCGCCTGGATCGGCACGAGGATTGCGCGGTCCCACGGTGTTCCGGTGCGCGCGAGCCGACCGACGATCCGGTATTGGACTTCCGCATGCACTTCGCCCACATCGCCGGCGTTTCCATGAAACGGGCGGAAGGTGGAGCCGACGGCGCGCTTCACCTCCGCCCCCGCCACCGCATCACCGAGATGATCGAAGGCGGTTCCTTCGGTGAGCCCGCCGAACATGGCGACGGCATCCGCCGTGGTGCCGATGATCGGGTTGCTTTCGACGAAATCTCCGAAACCGACCGGAACCGCCGCCTCGACGCGCGGATCGGCACGCAATCCGGCAAGTACCTCCGGTGACACTAGCGGCAGCGGTGCCGGCTGGAGGAAGACGGAAGAAAGGACGAGCTGGGTTTCGCTGCCGGGTGCGCCGATCACCAGATCAAATGGAGCGGCCGCCCGCGCGCTGCCGAGCCTCAGCGCGCGCTCCTGCAGCGTGACGGTGACACCCAAAGCGGTCGCCAGCGCCACGAGGATGATGAGAACGACCACGCCAATGCGGTTGCGGACGAGATCGGCAAGGATGAAATGAAACACGATGCGTCTCCGTCAGCCGCTTACCCAGCCGTTTTCAAGCTGCAGGATGCGGTCGAGCCGGCCTGTCAGCCGTGCGTCATGCGTTGCCACGATCAGCGTGGCTTTCGTTTCGCGGGCGAGGTCGAGCAGCAGGTTCGCGACGGCTTCGCCCGAACCGGCATCGAGGCTGGCGGTCGGTTCATCGGCGATGATGACGCCGGGCCGGCCGACCAACGCGCGGGCGACGGCGACCCGTTGCATCTGGCCGCGCGACATGGTTTCCACCAGCTGGTTCGCGCGGTCGATGCCCACGCGCGCAAGCATGTCGAGCGCCCGCGAGCGCATATCGCCGGGCAGCCGGAAACGTGACAGGCGTTGCGGCAGGAGCACGTTGCCAAGCGCGGACAGGCCGGGAAACAGATGGAAGTCCTGCATGACGAGGCCGACATTGCGCGCGCGCCAGCGGTCGCGCCTGCCCTCGGACATCGCGGCGAGGTTCTCGCCGTCCCACTCCACCTTGCCGGAGCGGACGCGTTCCATGCCGACAGCGATGTTGATGAATGTGGTCTTGCCCGCGCCGGAGGGGCCGGTCAGCGCGATATGGGTGCCAGGCTCGATGAACAGCGCAGGGATATCGAGAGCCGGAGCGGGCAGGCCGGGATATCGAATCTCGAGCTTATGGACGGCAAGCGAAAGCATGGCTACACGCGGTGAAAGCCTGCTTCGACAATGCGCAGCAGACTGACGAAACCCGTTTCCGGATCGGTCCAGGAGCCGACTTCGAGCCTGCCGCGAACTTCGATCAGCCCGTTGGCCTGCTCGAAGGTCTGTGCCCGGTCGAGATAGATGACCACGATGTCATCCGGCCAGTCTGCATCCGACGAGCAGAATGGGCACAACGACAATGGTATCTCGGTCAACACGAAGAAATTGGCCTCCGCCTTGAGCGGCGGCGCCATGAACCCGCGCATCGATACGGCCTTGCCACTGAGCTCTTTCACCTTGTCGGAAAAGGTCAGCCCAAGCACGCCGAAACTGGCATAGAGCTGGCCGAAAGCGATGGTGTTGTCGGCTGCGGAGGTTTGACCCGCCTGGAAGGACATTGCCGTTGCGCCCAGCATGGCAAGCATCCGGCGACGATCGAAACACAAGGCTGGCATCGCGGCTTCCTACATGGATTCGGCGAAGGCCCTGGGCTTTGCAGGGGCCTTCGCCTGAACAGGGTGTTCTTACTGCGTCTGTTTCGCGCCGAGCGCGAGCGCTTCGGCAATCACGCGATAGACGTCGCTCTGCTCCATATAGCCTTTGAACTTCTCGGCGCCGGGGCCGCTGGCCTGAAGCACGACGTCATCGACCGCATGGACGCCGGTGTCGCCGCTGGTCGGGATGTTGCCCTGGACGAACACCGCGCCGGGCACGTCCTTGTAAGCCTCGTTGGCGACATATTTTCCGTCCTCGTTGCGGATTGCCGGCACGAACGGGCCATCGAGTTTCGGACGGAACGTCTCGTAATGGTCGGGACCGTTATTGGCGGCCAGGAACAGACGCCGGGAGACATCGATACGGTCGGGGTAGCCGTCTCCGTTCTTGTCCTCATAGTTGGGGAAGCCGGCCTCGGCATAGGTGCCGACCTTCTCGCGCATGCTGTCGGCGTCCTTCTCGTCGTTAACCGTGCCGACGATCGACACGCCATGGGTATGGTCGCCGGTGGCGACGATAAGCGTATCCGGGTTCTTGGCGGCGAATTCGCGCGCCAGGCCGATGGCCTTGTCGAACTCGATGGTGTCGACCACGGCGCGGTCCCAATCCAGCGGATGGGACATCTTGTCGACATTGGCGGCCTCGACGATGAGGACGAAACCTTCGTCGTTGCGCGACAGGACATCGAGCGCGGTCTGCGTCATCTGGACCAGCCCCGGCTGTTCGGGGAATTTGTCGACAGTGCCTTTCTTGAGGAATTCGCGGTCGAGGGTCGTGTCCATATTGCCGGTGTGGAAGAGACCCAGAAGCTTGCCGGTATTGGTGCCGGCCGCCGTCTCAAGCTCGCTTTTCGAGGTTGCCAGCGTATAGCCTGCTTCCTTGTAGAGCGTGATGTGGTCGACATCGTCCTTGCGCTTGGAGCCCGGTTGGGTCTGCGGCAGGAAATAGGCCGAGCCGCCGCCCAGCATCACCTCCGGCTTCAGGTCGAAGATGTGGTTGTTGATCTCGGCCTTCTCGGCGCGGCGGCGTGTATGGGCAAACACCGCTGCCGGTGTTGCGTCCTGCAATTCGGAGGTGGTGACGACGCCGACCGACTTGCCGGTCTGGCGGCGGAGCGCCTCGGCCAGCGTTTCGACCTTGGGATCGTCCATCGGGTCCGCGGTGCGATCGGCATAGACGCCGAGCGCGTTCACGGCCGTCTTGTGACCGGTCATATAGGCCGACATGGTGTTGGCGCTGTCGGTGGCGACCGATTCCGTCGAGGACGTGCCGATAAAGGCGGCGTAGTCGAGGTCGTCCATGTTCAGGCGGCCATTTGCCTTCCCCTCGCTCATGCCCTTTGACATGATGCGCGCGGCGGTGCGGTGCGCGACCGACAGACCATCGGCGACCAGGAAGATCACGTTCTTTGCAACCGGTGCCTCGGGCGTGCCGTAGACTTCCCAGGTCACGGTCTTTTCCTCGCTGCCGGCCTTGGCCACGACGGTGTAAGTGCCGGGGGAGGGGAGCGTCACCTCGTTGATGCGCACGGCCGATGCGTCAACGCCGTCTTCCTTTTCGATGAAGGTGAGGGACTTGCCGAGCACTTCGGCGGCAGGCTGGCCGTTCACCGTCACGCTTACATCGCCTTCGGCGACAACGCCGTCGAACTCGACCTTCACATCGAAGGGTGAAGAAACGAGAATCGTCGCGCGATCGAGCGGGAAGACGGTGGCGGCAGAGGCCACAACCGGTGAAAACAGGACCGTCGACGTGATCAATATAGCGAGCAATTTTCGCATCTCTGCTTCTCCATGCGATTGAGATATGTCCCGCTTAGAACAGGCCTATAACGCCTGTGTGACAGTTGCTCCGAAGCCTGCTCCATTGATGGAGATCGATTGCTGGGCCTGTCAGGCGCTCATCGCGATCGGGAGCGACCAGTCCGATGCGCCTGACACCGCTGGACGGCCTATGCTGTAATAGGTCCATCCCTCGCCCCTCAATCGTTCCGGGACGTAGAGATTGCGTCCGTCAAAGATGGTTCGCGAAGACATGCGCGACCCCATCTCCCGGAAGTCCGGGGCTCGGAATTCGCGCCATTCCGTACACAGTACAAGAGCGTCGGCGCCATCCAGCGCGGCATATTTGTCCGGCGCGATCACCAGATCGGATCGGCCACCATAGAGGCGGATTGCGGCGGCATGGGCGACCGGATCGAACAGCCTCACCGTCGCACCGGCGTTCCAAAGCGCCTCGATTATCGCCCGCGCGGGTGCTTCGCGGATGTCGTCGGTATTGGGCTTGAAAGACAAGCCCCAAACGGCAAAGGTTTTGCCCCGAAGCTTGTGCGCCCCGCCATAGTGACTGGTGATCTTGGCGACAAATCGGGATTTCTGGCGCTGGTTGATATCCTCGACCGCCTCGATGAGAGACGCCTTGCAGCCCAGTTGCCCGGCCGTGTGGAGCATTGCGCGAATATCCTTCGGAAAGCAACTGCCGCCATAGCCGAGACCGGCATAGATGAAGTCGTATCCTATGCGTGGGTCGCTGCCGATCCCCTTGCGGACCTGTTCGATGTCCGCTCCGAGATGTTCGGCCAGATCGGCCACCTCGTTGATGAAGCTGATCCGCGTCGCCAGCATGGCGTTGGCCGCGTATTTGGTGAGTTCCGCGGACCGCACATCCATGAAGAGGAGGCGGTCATGGTTACGGTTGAAGGGTTCATAGATCTCGGACATGACCGACCGCACCCTGGGCGAGATGGTGCCCACGACGATCCGGTCCGGTCGCTGAAAGTCGGTTACGGCAGCCCCTTCCTTGAGGAATTCCGGGTTGGAGGCGACGTCGAAATCGAGATCGGAACCATGCCGGTCAAGGACGGCCCGTATCCGTTGGGCGACCTGGTCGCACGTTCCGACGGGAACGGTCGATTTCACCACCACGACCTTTGGCGCCGCCATATGGCGCCCCACACTCTCGGCCACCGACAACACATGCTGCAGGTCGGCCGCACCGGTTTCGTCCGGCGGCGTGCCGACGGCGATGATCTGCACCGCGCCATGGGCAACCGCCCTGAAGGGGTCGCAGGTGAATTGCAGGTTTCCCAAGGCACTGGTGCGTTGGACGATGGCTGCCAGGCCCGGCTCGTAGATAGGGAGTTCGCCGCGTTCGAGGCTCTCGATCTTGTCGCGGTCGACGTCCATGCACATGACGTCGTGCCCGACATCGGCAAGGCATGCGCCGGTCACAAGTCCTACATATCCCGTTCCGAAGATAGTGATATGCACTGATCGATCCTCTTCCTTGCCGGAGTGCCGACCCTTGTCGATCAGGGTCGCTTGATAACCGCGATCCAGGAAAAGCCCCGGTGAAGCCGCTGGTGGTCACTGGTGCCGCCGAGTTCGGACGCGATCTCCGTTGCCGCTTCGAACAGGTCCCGACGAGGCGTGACGTGATACCAGTGGAGCCACTTGTACATCGCGGTCTTCGACCATGCGGGAAGGTCCGCCATGTCGCCGAAGTCCGCGATGTGAAGCTCTCCACCCGGCGCGAGGTGGCGTGCGGCATCGCACGTCACGGCTCGCCATTGCGGGATCATCGACACCGCGTAGGATATGAAGATGCGGTCGTAGCTTTCATGTCCGAAGGTCCTGGCCGGGTCGAAGCCGGCGGCATCGGCCCAGGCAAGACGGACCCTGCCGACCAGGCTGTTACGTGCTACCGCGGCGCTGGCTGCCGAGAGCATTTCCCGCGAAATATCTACGCCGTGAAACCGGGCACCCGGATATTTCCGTGCGGCCTCGACGAGATTGCGCCCCGTGCCGCAGCCGATCTCCAATACTGTGGCGTCCCTGGGCGGCTGCAAGCCGGCAATCATCGGGTCACGGGCAAGCAGATAGTATTTGCGCGTTGAATCGTAGAAGCCGAAGCGCCGTTGCCAGCGGTAGACCCGGTCCATCAGCGCGCCATGGTCGAGGGTTTCGCCCATCCCGTTCAACCCTTGAGAACCTGCAGGTGGAACCCGCCATAGATCGAGGAACGATCACGGCGGTGGAACTCCCTGGACGCGACTTCGCGATAATCCCATCGCCCCAGAAGCGAAGCATCGACACGGCCGAACAGCAGATTTTCCTCGGCCGCGGTGCGGAAGATCGCGCGAGCGCCGGGCGCGGCCGTTCGTGTGATCTCGCGCCAGAGCGCATTCAGCTGGGCGTCCGACATCCAGTCCTGTGCATCGAGCAGGACGAAGCGGTCCACCGAGGCGTCCGGCTTTTCCGCAAGCAAGTCAGTGATGGATATGTTCTCGACGGAAATACGACCGACACGCGCGTGTATGGTCTCGTAATGGCCACGCAGCAGGTAGGGAGGCAGAGATGCATCTTCTCCATCGCTGTAGGTCCGCCCAAACGCCTGCCAGGCAAAATAATTTTCCGAAAACGGGAATTCGCAGGCAAGCCGCTCAAGCCGCTCCCGCAGGACAGTTGCCATGCCGCCGCTTCCGTTCCCCGCCAGCGCCTCATATTGCCGGGGCGGGATGCCAAGACCGAACAGTGACGATTTGCGGTTGGTCAACCATCGCACCAGCCGCTTGTCGAACAGGGGCGCGATGGTCTCCTCGAACAGATGCCGCTGCTCCTCCATGGTGCGCGCCTGCAGCAATCGGCGCGGATCAATGCCGTAGAGACGCGCCACGAGATGGCCGCAGCCGATAAACTGCCCAAGAAGGCCGTGACGATAAAGGTGCCGATGGAACATCGAGATCCGGCGGCGGCCTGAAAGCGTTCGCCCTTCCCAGTAGCAACGTGTTTCACGGTCGAGAACGGGACGAATGAAGTGCTCATATGCATCGACATTCATCGTGTCGTCAGCCCTGCCGTAGAAGCGATAGAACGCCTCGTAATCCGGCAATGCAGAAAGTGCCGCAAGCTTCAGGCGGTTGAAAGCGACATGGGCGGGATTGAGATCCACCGCTTCGATACGGGCAGGATCGGCGATGAGATAGGACAATGCGTTGCAGCCGCCCGAGGCGATGGTGACGATGCGCTGCCCCTGCTCGATCTCCAGCGCCTCCATGTCGACATTCGGGTCTTCCCAGATCTGGGTATAGACGAGCTTCCTGAACAGGCTCGCAAATACATACTCCGCCATGCCTGCCCGCGAGAGCAGCGGGTTTTGGCGCACGGCGTTTTGAAGCCTGCTGGTTGCGTCCGCAGCAGTGAAAGTGGCTGTTTGCGTCATTTCGTTACCGCCTGCCGTGTTTGGGTAAACTGTAATCGACGAACTGCCGGGCGCAGTTGACCCAGCTGAATTCCAGGGCCCTCTTCCGCGCGGCCTCGCGAGACAGTTGGAGAGTGGCCATTGCCGCTTCGCGCAGATCCTGTGAGAGGACGCCTTCCTGATGGCCCGCGATAATGTCCAGCGGACCAGTCACCGGAAATGCGGCAACCGGACAGCCGCTGGCCAACGCTTCCAGAATGACGTTGCCGAAGGTGTCGGTCCTGCTTGGGAACACGAAGACATCGGCGGAGGCGTAGATGGTCGCCAATTCCTCGCCCTTGCGGACGCCGAGGAAATGAACTTGCGGGTAGCGCGCCTTGAGTCGCGCAAGATCCGGCCCATCGCCGACCACCACCTTGCTGCCGGGCAGGTCGAGATCAAGGAAGGCGGGGAGGTTTTTCTCCACGGCAACCCGGCCGACATTCAGAAACACCGGCCGGGGGAAGCCGAGGTCCTGCCGGCCGGCCGGGTTGAACAGTTCCGTGTCCACCCCGCGCGACCACATCCGGATATTCTTGAAGCCGCGAGCCGCCAGTTCCTCGCCCATTGACGGGGTGGCGACGAGCACTGCCTGTCCGGCGTTGTGGAAACGCCGCAGCCAGCGATAGCACCAGCTTTCGGGAACCGGAAAGCGCGCGCGGACGAATTCCGGGAAACGCGTATGGTAGCTCGTGGTGAAGCTCCAGCCGTTTGCTAGGCAAACACGTCGCGCCAACATGCCCAATGGCCCTTCGGTGGCGATATGGATCCTGTCCGGCGCGAGCGCGTTCATGCGGCGCGAAACCATGCGGCGGGTGGCGAGCGTCAGGCGTATTTCGGGATAGGTCGGCAACGGAAGCGTGCGAAAGCCGCTCGGCGTGAGAAATTCAGTATCGACCCCGGTCGTGGCCAATGTCTCGGCAAGCTTTTCGAGAGTATGGACAACGCCGTTTACCTGAGGCCGCCAGGCATCGGTGACGATCAGCATACGCATGGCCGCGACGCCTACGCCACGCGCCGCCACAATGGCGGCTTCGACGGCACACGGTTCGCGTTGAGAACGCGGCTGAAAGCCTGCCAGTGGATGAGTTCCATGCGGCCGTCCTGATGCTCGACAACAGCCGTGCAGCTTTCAACCCAGTCGCCCGTATTGATGTAGGTAAAATCGTCGAAGTCGCGCATTGCGGCCGAATGGATGTGCCCGCAGATAACGCCATCGACGCCGTGCCGTTTAGCCTCCGTCGCAAGCGTCTCTTCAAAGTGGCCGATAAAATTCACGGCATTCTTCACCCGGGCCTTTGCCCAGGCTGACAGCGACCAATAGGTGAAGCCCAGCTTGCGGCGCACGATGTTGATGCGCGTCGATAACGCCAGCGCAATCTCGTAGGCCCAGTCCCCAAGGAAGGCGAGCCACCGGGCGTGGCGTATGACCATGTCGAATATATCGCCGTGAATGATGAGATAGCGCTTGCCGTCGGCGGCTTCATGAATAGCCGTCTCGCTGATCTCCACGCCGCCGAAATGGAGGCCGCAGAACTCGCGCAGAAATTCGTCGTGATTGCCCGGCACGTAGACGATGCGCGCGCCCTTGCGCACCTTGCGCAGCAGCTTCTGGACGACGTCGTTATGCGCCTGGGGCCAATACCAGGAGGAGCGGAGACGCCACCCGTCGATGATGTCGCCGACGAGATAGAGTGTCTCGGCGTCATGGTCGTGCAGGAATTCCAGCAGGGCTTCAGCCTGGGCACCCTTGGTGCCCAGATGAACATCGGAGATGAACAGGCTCCGGTAGCGGGCAGGTTGCTCATTCATTCGGGAATCGCCTGGGTGCCACTGGGTCATGGACGCTTTTTCAGCAGCACCCCGTGACACGCTTATGACACCCTTGCGGTGAATCCGCATGGCGCGTCCGCCGGCAGGCTCATGTCACCGTATCATCATCCGTTTGAGAATTCCTTGTCACATGCCGCCGCTATGCGCTGCGGGCAGCCTTCAATCACTGCATAAAGGATACTATCAATGCTAAAGACCGTTCTGCTGGCGACCGCTGCCGTTGCCGCCTTCCTGTCCTCGGCCTCGGCCGAAGAAAAGTTTCCGGCGAAGCTCGCAGGTCACAGCTTTCTGCCGGCGCTGACGCTGATAACGCCGCCTGCGGACGCGCCGCACGACGCGTGGGTGTCGGGCAAGTTCACCGGCAAGGAGCGCAACCACAACGTCATGTCGGTGCCGGGCGATGTCGGCGCTGCCTATGGCAGCCATCCGACCGGCATTTCGCTGCCTTTCATCGGCCAGCCCGTTCAGGGGATGTCCGGCTTTGCCATGAACCGGGCCGAGGATGGAAGCATCTTCACACTGACGGACAACGGTTTTGGCGCCAAGGTCAACAGTCCTGATGCGCTGCTGTTCTTCCATCGGATGAAGCCGGATTTCACGACCGGCAAGGTGGAGCGCGTCGCTTCGGTCTTCCTGCGTGACCCCGACCGCAAGGTGCCGTTCCGCATTGCCTATGAGGGCACCGAAAGCCGCTATCTGACCGGTGCGGATTTCGATCCTGAAAGCATTCAGTATCTCAATGGTGAGATCTGGATCGGCGATGAATTCGGTCCTTATATCATCCGCGCGACCGAGGATGGTCGTGTCCTTTCCGTCCACCAAACGATGCTCGACGGCAAGGCGCTCACGGGGCCGGATACGCCAGGCACCGTGGTTCCGGCCGCGGCCGGAAAGGATTTCCGCGTCCAGCGTTCGGGCGGCTATGAAGGCATGGCGCTGCAGCCGGGCACCGATCTTCTGTGGGGCATGCTGGAAAAGCCGATCCTCGGCGAGAACGGCGAGCCGGAGGGCGACTTCCTGTGCGTCATCACCTTCGACACCAGGAAGGGAGAATGGACCGGCAACAGTTATAAGTTCCGCCTGTCCGATGGAGCCAAGGCGATCGGCGACTTCAACTTCATCAACGACACCCGCGCCCTCGTCATCGAGCGCGACAATGGCGAGGGCGATCCAAGCCTTGCCTGCGCCGACGATGCTGCCGACAAGTCGGCCTGCTACCCGCTTCCCGCGACGGTGAAGAAGATCGTGCTGGTCGATACCGCACAGGTAGACGATGACGGCTTCATCCGCCGTATTGCCCATATCGACCTGATGGATATTGCCGATCCCGATGGCAAGGCCATCCTCGAAACCGACGCCAGGCGCGACCTGACGGGCAAGTTCACCTTCCCATTCTTCACCATCGAGGATGTGATGCGCTACGACGACACCCACATCCTCGTCGCCAACGACAACAACTTGCCGTTCTCCGCTGGCCGCAAGATAGGTCAGGCCGCCGACAACGAGTTCATCCTGCTCGAAGTCGGTGATTTTCTGGCGCAACGCTAAAAATCAACTGCGGCCGTTTGTAGGGATACAGGCGGCCGCCGTACCGGGCTGGCTCCCGAGATCAACGCGCGCCGAAACCGGTGAGGAATGACGTCAGGTTGTCCGACAGTTCGTCGCACAGATAGCCACCCTCCTGTACGATGACGGTAGGCAGGCGCAGCCTTGCAATCGCCTCGGCAATCCGGGCAAAGCCCGGCGTCGTCACCGACAGGCCGCCGAAGGGATCGCCCTCGAAGGCGTCGAGGCCCAGCGCCACCACCAGCACTTCCGGTGCAAAGGCGCGGATGCGCTGCAAGCCTTTGCCCAGTGCGGCGAGAAACTCCGTGTCGCCCGATTTGCGCTCCAGCGGCAGATTGAGATTGTAGCCGAGACCCGGACCTTCGCCGCGCTCGTCGGCATGACCCCAGAAGAAGGGATAGAAGCGGATCGGGTCGGCATGGATCGACACGGTCAGCACATCGGGGCGGGCATAGAAGATGCCCTGTGTGCCGTTGCCGTGGTGCAGGTCGACATCGAGGATGGCCACCCGCGCCGCCCGGCTGCGCAGGCGCTGCGCGGCGACCGCCGAATTGTTGATGAAGCAGAAGCCGCCGGCGACATCGGCGAATGCGTGATGGCCGGGCGGGCGGCAGAGCGCATAGGCGGCCGGTTCGCCTGACAGCACGGCCTCAGCCGCCTCGACCGCGCTCCAGGCGCTCCAGAGCGAGCTTTCCCAGGTTTCGGCCGAGATCGGGCACGACGTGTCGGCCATGTGGTAGCCGGCCTGACCCACGGCGGACGCCGGGTAGCTGCCGCCACGCGCTATGGGATGGATGTTGGGAATGACCTCTTGCGACGCGCCTTCGATGCGCTGCCAGCGGTCGTAGATGCGTTCGAGGAAATCGAGATATTCAGGCGTATGAACCGCAGCGATCGGCCCCAGCCCATGCTCGCGTGGCCGCACGATCTCGCAGCCTGCGGCACGCGCCCCGGCAAGCAACCGCTCCACCCGCTCCGGCTGTTCCGGATTGGGTTTTGGCGACCCGCTGGACAAAAAGGCCCTGGGGTCGTGGCGTTTCTGCTCGTCGGCGTAAAAGGCTTTCATGGCTGCTCCTGATTTTCCGGCTTAGTTTGTAGTGGTGCGCGCCAGCGCAAGAAAGGCCTCACCGTAGGCGCCGTGGTCGCGGTCGCTGTCGAGCCAGCCGATGCCGAGCCTCTCGTAGAAGCCTTGTGCGGAGACGTTCTCGACATCGACGGCGAGCCTGAGATAGACGCCGCCGCGCTGATGCGACCACCCGGCTACCTCACGCAGCAGACGCTCGCCGATCCTGCGGCCGCGAAACCGCTCGTCGACATACAAATCCTGCACATAGACGCCGGGCCGCCCGAGCCAGGTCGAGAAGATCGGGAAGAACAGGCACAGCCCTGCGAACTCGCCGTCGACTTCCGCGATCAGGCTTGAAAAAGCAGCATCAGTCCCGAAGCCGAAACGGCGGAAATCCTCGACCGTGCTTGCGATCTTGGCTTCCAGACCGGTGAAGCGCCCGAGTTGCAGGATCGCTTCATGCATTGTCTCGGCATCGGCCGGCTCGGCCGGCCTGACGGTGATTTTTGGAGGAGGGGTTAGGGGTGGGGGTGAAAAGCGGGCCGAACTCATCAAAACGCCACCCGGTCGCCGCCCTTGAGGCCCAGCAGGTCGCGCGCTTCGGCGGGCGTCGCGGCGTCCAGCGACAGCGCTTCCAGCACCTTGCGGATGCGCCGCACCTGGTCGGCATTGGAGCGGGCAAGCTGACCGCGTCCGTCATAGAGGCTGTCCTCCAGCCCCACCCGCACATTGCCGCCCATGGCGGCGGCCATGGTGATCATCGGCATCTGGTGACGGCCGGCAGCAAGCACGGAGAAGCTGTAGCCGTCGCCGAACAGCTTGTCGGCAATACGTTTCATGTGGGTGAGATTGTCCGGGTCTGCCCCGATGCCGCCCAACACGCCGAACACGAACTGGATGAAGAGGTGGCCCGACACCAGCCCGCGATCGCGGAAATGCGCCAGTGAATAGAGGTGGCCGACATCGTAGCATTCGAACTCGAAACGCGTGCCGCAGCCCTTGCCCAGCCGGTCGAGGATCAATTCCATGTCGGCGAAGGTATTCTTGAAGATCGAGCTGCGCGTGGCTTCGAGCAGCTTCGGCTCCCAGTCGTGCCGCCACTCGGTCGGCTTGTCGAGTGCGGGAAACAGCGCGAAGTTCATCGACCCCATGTTGAGTGAGCACATTTCCGGTTCGGCACGCAGCGAGGCGGCGAGCCGGTCGTCCAGCGTCATCAGCGAGGAGCCGCCGGTGGAGATGTTGATCACCGCCTCGGTCGCCTGCTTGATGCGCGGCAGGAACTGCATGAAAACGTCGGGATCGGCGGTCGGCCGACCATCTTTCGGATCGCGAGCGTGCAAGTGCAGGATCGAAGCTCCGGCCTCTGCCGCCGCAATCGCCTCCGAAGCGATCTGGTCAGGCGTGATGGGCAGATGAGGCGACATGGTCGGTGTGTGGACCGAACCGGTGACGGCGCAGGTGATGATGACCTTGCGGCGCGATGATTTTGCGGGAGCGGTCATGTCTGGCCTCACCGGTTCACGGGAAGGTCGAGTTCGGCGGCGAGCGCTTCCAGCGTGTCGCCGAGGACGGAAACGATCTCGCCGATCTGCTCGCGCGTGACGATGAGCGGTGGCGCGACCATGAAATTGTCGCTGAACGGTCCGCCGCGTACGCGCCGCGAATAGACGATCAGCCCGCGCTCGAAGGCAAGGTCGATCAGCCGGACATTGGCGTTCAACTCCGGCGGCAGTGGCGTCTTCGTCACCGGGTCGGCGTAGAGTTCGGCGCCCAGCAGCAGGCCCTTGCCGCGCACGTCGCCCACGAAGGGGAAGTGCCTCGTAAGCGCTTCGAGCTCGCCCTTCAGCACCTCGCCCATGGCGGCCGCGTTGCCGATCAGCCCCAGCCGGTCGACTTCGCCCAGCACGGCAAGGCCGGCCGCGCAGGCCACCGGGTTACCGCCATAGGTATGGCCGTGCAGGAAGCCGCCGGCGGCAACCACCGGGCCGACGATACGCTCGGTGGCGGCCAGAGCACCGAGCGGCGCATAGCCCGACGAGAGACCCTTGGAGAGCGAGATGATGTCGGGCTTGCAGTTCCAGTGGTCGCCGCCGAGGAATTTCCCGGTGCGGCCGATGCCGGTCATCACCTCGTCATGGACGAGCAGGATGCCGTAGCGGTCGCAGATTTCGCGGATGCGGGCAAAATAGCTGTCGGGCGGAACGAGGGCGGCCGTGGCAGCGCCCCCGATCGGCTCCATCAGGAAGGCGAGTACGCTTTCGGGGCCTTCCCCGAGGATCTTCGCCTCCAGCATGTCGGCGTAGCGCAGGCCGCGCTCTTCCAGCGAGAGATTGTCGTTGTCGCGATGGACCATCGGCGCGGGGATGAGTGGCATGGGCTGGCCCATCGGCTCGAAGGTTTTCGTCAGCACATCGTCGCCGGTGACGCCGAGCGAGCCGACAGTGATGCCGTGATAGGAAGGCATGCGTCCGATGATCTTCCAGCGCTTCGGCTGGCCTGTCACCACCGCCCATTGGCGGGCGAGTTTCAGGCAGGCTTCCACCGCCTCCGAACCGCCTGACACGAAATAGATGCGCTCGAGCCCATTGGGCAGGCGCGCGGCCAGTCCGCGTGCCAGCTCGACGGCGGGCTCGCTTTCGAAATGGATGGTGTAGGCAAAGCACACCTGGTCCATCTGGCGCTTCATCGCGTCGATGACGGCGCGGTTGCCATGGCCGATATTGACGTTCACCGCCCCGCTCGACCCGTCAATATAGCGGCGACCGGTCCTGTCCCACAGATAGATGCCCTCGGCGCGATCCACCATCGGGCGTGGCGCGCGCGTGAAATGAAAGAGGTTCGGCTTGCGGCCAGCCTCGGCCGTTGCGGAATGAACAGTCATGTCAAACCTCCCCCCTCATTCAAAGCTTCCAACTTACATGATTGCCTTTGTGTCAGCGTTGCACAACCGGGTAATGGAAATGGAAGTTGTGGATTCCCGGAATGAATTCGCCGCGATCCGAAAGGCTTAAATCGCCTGCACGCCGCCGTTGTGATCACGCAGGCTTGCCCTGAGGGTGTTATTGCGGCAGGGCACAACGCTCAAACTTTGCCATCAAGACAAGCGGACGTGATTGGAGAGAAATCTGCATTGCGGCTGTGGACATCGGCTCGCTTATCGCCCAATCTTCATTTCAGGGAACAAACAAGCGCTGCACAGACGGCGCGTCACGATCCGAGTGGGTATGACCAAAGGGTGGAAACTCTACGACCCGCGACTGGCATGGATACTGGTCGCACCGGTATTGCTTCTGCTGCTTCTTTTCCTGCTGCTGCCGATTGCCGTGATGGCGGTCTACACCTTCTTTACTTTCGTCACGGCGGGCGTCGAGACAAGCGAGTTGACGCTTGCCAACTGGACTGAATTCCTGACCGACAGTTACTATCACGGCTTCCTTTTGAAGACCATGCGCGTCGGTGCCATGACCGCGATCATCTGCGCGGTGCTTGGCTATTTTCCGGCCTATTTCATCTGGGCCACCAACTTCCGGCACAAATGGCTGCTGCTTCTGCTGCTCATCGTGCCGTTCTGGATCAGCTTCACCATCCGCACCTTTTCGTGGATTCACATCCTCGGCGAGCAGGGGCTCATCAATGTTACGCTGCTGAAGCTCGGCCTGATCGACCAGCCTTTGCAGATGCTCTACACCGAGGGCGCGGTCGTCATGGGGCTCCTGCACTTCCTGCTGCCCTATATGATCCTCAACGTCTATGTGAGCCTTGAAAGCATCGACCGCACGCTGATTTCAGCGGCCCGATCCATGGGCTGCACCAGTGCGCAGGCGTTCCGAGAAGTCACGCTGCCGCTGTCATTGCCCGGCCTCGCAGCAGGTCTGCTGCTCTGCTTCGTGCTCGCCGCCGGCAGTTATGTGACGCCGCAATTGCTCGGCTCGGGTCGCGATGCCTTGTTCGGCAATCTGATCTACGACACCATCATGGGGCAACTGAACTGGCCGATGGGCGCCACGCTCTCAATCGTGCTGTTCGTCGTGCTCGGCTGCTTTGCCGCCACCTATACCCGCTACATGGGCATGTCCCAGATCGTGAAGGGGCTGGGCGGATGAGCGGGGGCCGGTATCAGGACAAGGAAGGCAGATGGGCCTGGCGTCTGACCGGCTTCATCACGCTTTGCGTCTACATCTTCATGTTTGCGCCGATCATTGCCACGGTCGTGCTGTCCTTCAACGCCTCGATGTTCGGCGGCTTTCCGCTCACCGGCTTCAGCCTGCAATGGTATGGCAAGCTCCTGTCCAACGAGCAGGTGCTTGCCGCCTTCAGGACATCGCTGTGGATTGCGCTGGTCACGGCTGCGGTCACGACGCTGCTGGGCATCATCACCGCCTTTGCGCTGGTTCGCTTCGAGTTTCCCGGCAAGGCGACTTTCGGCACGCTGGTGATCCTGCCGGCGCTGGTGCCGGAAACCATTCTGGGCGTCGGGCTGCTGGTTCTCATCAAGGCGGTCGACCAGCCACGCAGTCTGGGGCTGTTGCTGCTTGGCCATATCATGCTGGCGCTGCCCTACGTGGTGCTGATCACCCAGGCGCGCATGGTCGGCATCCGGCGCACCTATGAGGAGGCGGCGCTGTCGCTGGGGGCGTCGCGGCTGTCGTCGTTCCGCGAGATCACGCTGCCGCTGCTTATCCCGGCGGTCGTCGCCAGCGCACTGCTGGCCTTCACCATTTCCTTCGACAACACCTCCGCCAGCCTGTTCTGGCGGCCTGCCGGCGTCGAGACGATGCCGACCCAGATTTTGTCGATGCTCAAGATTTCGATAAGCCCGGAGATCAATGCGCTCGGCACGGTCATGATCGTCGTGACCGTGGGCATTCCGCTGGTTGGCGGGCTTATCCTGCAAAGTCTCACCCGGTTGAGAAAACGTGTCGATGCAAAGGGGAATGCCTGATGAAAATTTCGACGACGAAGAGACTTGAACGGCTGAACGAGCGATATGGGAACGGCGACGTCAGCCGCCGAACCTTTCTGACCCTGACGGCGGCGGCGGCCGCTTCGGCAGGGCTTTCCACGCCATGGATGGGCCGCGCGCTGGCGGCCGCGACGGAAGTGCGCTTCGATGGCTGGGGCGGCGTGGTGCAGGAGGCGATCGATAAATATGCCTTCCAGCCCTACACGCAGAAGACCGGCATCAAGGTGGTGCAGGGCACCTTCGGCGACGAGGACGAGGTCATCACGAAGATCAAGACCTCGAAGCCGGGAGACTTCCAGGTCATCCATTCCTCCGGCGTGAACTACTACATCAAATACGTGAATGCCGGCGTCAACGCCGAGATCAACGAGGCCAACATTCCCAACATGGTGAACGTGCTGGAGCCGATGATCGAACCCTTCCGCAAGATCACGCCCAAGATCGGCGCCGTGCCATACGACTACGGCACCACCGGCATCGCCTACAACAACAAGGTCATCTCGGACGACGAGGCCAGGGAGAAGGGCGTCGGCCTCCTGTTTGACCAGAAATACGCGGGCAAGGTGGGCGGCTATGCCGACATGACCACGCGCGTCTGGTATGCCGCGCTGCAGACCGGTCAGGATCCGAACAACATCCAGGACATGGATGCCGTCTGGGCGAAGGTGCGCGAAAACCGGGATCTCGCCAAGAAATTCTGGAGTTCCGGCGCGGAGCTGATGGACCTGCTTTCCAAGGGCGAGATCGTGGTGACGGACGCCTGGTCGGGCCGTGTTGCCGCGCTGCAACAGCAGGGTCAACCGATCGGCTATATCGACCCGAAAGGTTCCTACGCCTGGATGGAGGACATGCTCGTCCTCAAGGGCTCGCCCATGGCCGAGTGCGAGGAGATGATCAATTTCATGCTCGAGCCCGCCACCTCCATCGCCGTGGCCGAGGGCCAGAACTATCCGCCTTCGCTGGACCCGACCAAGGTCAAGCTAACCGAGAAGATCGAGAAGCTTCCGGCCTTCGACCCGACCGGCTCGATGAACGCGCTGACCTTCGCAGATCCGGTCTACTGGGCGAACAACGAAGACGCCTGGAGCAAGCAATGGGACAGGATTTCGAAAGGTGCATGACAGCCTCGAAACCCAGACACCCCGGCCGGATGCGGCCGGGGTGCTGCCGGCCGCCGCGGGCGGGTATGCCGCACCGCAGCCGGCGGTGGAATTCCGCAATATCGACATCGCCTATGGCAAGTTCGTTGCGGTCCGCAATTTCTCGCTCGCCATCCGCAAGGGCAGCTTTGTCACCCTGCTGGGGCCTTCCGGCTGCGGCAAAACCACGATCCTGCGCTCGATCGCGGGACTGGTCGATATCTCGGCCGGGCAGATTTCCATCGGCGGAAGGCGCGTCGATGACGTGCCGATCTACAAGCGCAATATCGGCCTGGTCTTCCAGAGCTATGCGCTCTTCCCGCACAAGAACGTCTTCGACAATGTCGCCTTCGGGTTGAAATATCGCAATGTGCCGAAGGCGGAGATCGCGCGCAGGGTGGGCAAGGCGCTGGAGATGGTGCGACTGCCGGGCAGCGAAAAGAAGCTGCCCTCGCAGCTCTCGGGCGGTCAGCAGCAGCGCATTGCGCTGGCGCGCGCCATCGTGTTCGAGCCCGAAGTGCTGCTTCTGGACGAGCCGCTTTCGGCGCTCGATGCCAATATGCGCGAGGAGATGCGTGTCGAGATCAAGAAAATCCAGAAGGAGACCGGCATCACCGCCATCTTCGTGACCCACGATCAGGAAGAGGCATTGTCCATGTCCGACCAGATCGTCGTCATGAACGCGGGCACGATGGAGCAGATCGGCACGCCCGAGGAGGTCTATGACACACCGGCGACCGCCTTCGTGGCCGATTTTCTCGGCAAGGCGAACATGTTGCCGGGCGTCGTTACGGCAATGGACGGATCCAGGGCGACGATCACGCTTCCGGCCGGACAGGTTGTTACCGCCGTTTCGCCGAAGGTTCTTGGGGCAGGTTCTCGCATCACCGTCGTGGTGCGCCCGCAAAAAATGACGGTCGGTGCAGCACTCCCGGTCAATCGTCTGGCCGGGCGCGTTATCTCGACCTCCTATCTCGGCGGCAACGCCATATACGAAGTCGATGTGGGCGGAGGGATGATCATTCGTGCCAACACCCAGATAGAAGGGAGGCTCGCGCGCGAGGGCGATGCCATAGATGTTGGTTTCGACCCGGCAGGCTGCGTCCTCCTGGATGAAAACGGGTTGCGGGTTGCGTAGAAGAGAAGGGCCGTCATCGGCTTCACGGTTGCATGGTTCCAGCCGCAATCAGCGCGGGTTCGGTGAGGAACGATGCGACGACGGATGGCAAGATAGCGGACGTCGGCGTGTAGATGCCGCAAGCGGCGATCAGGCCGCGCCTGTCCGTGCTGGTGCCGAGATGGCGCCAGATCGTGCGGGTAGCGTAGGGCAAATTGTTGTTGCGCCACGATATGCCCATCGTCAGGCCCCGAAGATATCGCCGTTGATGAATCTCGAACGGCATCAGGATCGTTTGTCCGAAGGTTGGCGCCTCGCCACGGGTGAGTTCGGTTAGGAAAATGCGCTGACGCTGGCAGGCGGCAAGGCCGACATAGCGCGAACGCTGCACGACGCCGTTTTCATGGTCCACAATGCGCTCGAGAGACGTCACCTGAACCTGACCGTCCTTCTCCCGCAAATGCGCGCAGGAACACACGATCCGGCCGGGCCAGGAAAGCGATATGTGCCATGTCTGGTAGAAACCCAGATATGCACGCAATGCCCGCAGATCGCCGGGAAATGCGTCATCAAGCGGCCCCCGTCCGGGAGATGCGTGGCGACCCTCCAGCAGCCTTGCCCGAAAGGCATGCGGCGCCAGGTCGAAATCAGCCGGATCGAGACCGAAGGCGGCCGCGATCCGCAAGCGGTTGTGTGCGGATGGCAGGGTGCCGGCGTTGAGATAGCGATTGAATTGCTGCCTGTTGACACCGATCGCGCGACACAGATCGGAGATCGACTTCCGCGTACTGCACGCAAATTTCAGATTGCCGTTGAAATTGAGATGTGATCCCTGCATTACGGTAGCATAAACTTGCTTAAAATAGCGTCAAGCAGCGAAGTTGCGCTGCGCCGATCCGGGCTCATTATCGGCTGCGACAGTTCCGATCGAGAGGATCCAAATGGACGAGTTGGGTAGGGCGTTTAACCTTTCGCGCCGCGGCTTTCTTCAGGGAAGTACGCTGCTGGGGCTCACGGCTGCGACCGGCACGCTGGTTTCGCCGGCCCGGGCGCAAGATCCCGTGCGTGGCGGTGTGTTGCGGATGGGGCTCGAAGGCGGTGCATCCGCCGACACGCTCGACCCGGCGCTGGCGTCGGCGAGCGTTCTCTTCGTGATCGCGCATTGCTGGGGCGATACGCTGGTTGAATCCGATCCCAAGACGGGTGCCCCGGTTCCCTCACTGGCCGAATCCTGGTCGCCCTCGGCCGACGCGAAGGAATGGACCTTCAAGCTTCGCAAGGGCGTGCACTTCCATGACGGAAAGCCGCTGACCGTTGCGGATGCGGTTGCCACGCTGCGCCGCCATGCGGGCGAGAAATCGCAATCGGGCGCGCTCGGCCTGCTGACCGGCATATCGCGGATCGAGGAGAAAGCGGGAGACCTGGTGATCACGCTGAAGGAAGGCAATGCCGACCTGCCGCTCGTGCTCACCGACTATCACCTGCAGATCCAGCCGGGCGGCGGTGTCGATAACCCCAACGCCGCGATCGGCACCGGTCCCTACAAGATGGTGAAGTTCGAACCGGGCGTTCGCGCTACCTTCGAAAGAAACAAGGACGACTGGCGTCAGGATCGCGGCTACGTTGACAGTGTCGAGATCACGGTCATGAATGATCTGACCGCCCGCATCAGCGCCCTGAGATCGGGCGAGGTCGATTTCATCAACACGCTTGCGCCGAAGGTGGTTCCACTGTTGCAGCGGGCGGCGAATGTCGAGGTGTTGCGTACCTCGGGCAAGGGTTTTTACGCCTTTTTGATGCATTGCGACACCGCGCCGTTCGACAATAACGATCTGCGCACGGCACTGAAACTGGCCATAGACCGCGAGGCTATCCTCAAGCAGGTGGTTGGCGGTTTCGGCACGATCGGGAACGACTATCCGGTCAACGCCAACTACGCGCTTGCGCCGACCGATATCGAGCAGCGCGTCTACGATCCCGACAAGGCAGCATTCCACTACAAGAAATCCGGTCATGAAGGACCGATCCTGCTGCAGACTTCCGAGGCGGCGTTCCCCGGTGCGGTTGATGCCGCGCAACTTTTCCAGATCAGCGCGGCCAAGGCCGGCATACAGCTCGACGTGCGGCGTGAGCCCAGCGACGGATACTGGACGGAAGTCTGGAACAAGAAGCCGTTCTGCGCTTCCTACTGGGGTGGGCGCCCGACACAGGATGCGCGCTATTCCACCTCCTACGTGTCCGATGCGGAATGGAACGACACGCGCTTCAAGCGTCCGGATTTCGACAAGCTGGCGATGGAGGCCCGAGGCGAGCTCGATGAAGACAAGCGCCGCGTGCTCTATCGGCAGATGGCGCTCATGGTGCACGATGAGGGTGGTTTGATCTTGCCGGTTTTCAACGACTACCTGAACGCGTCGTCGAACAAGCTGAAGGGGTATGTCCACGATATCGGCAACGATCTTTCCAACGGTCGCATTGCGAGCCGGATTTGGCTGGAAGCCTGAGTTTTTCGGGGGGCAGGCATCGCCTGACCTTCATCCATGCGCCTGAGGGCGCCGGCGGCATGCCTGGCATGCCCAGGAATTTTATGTGGTTGGTTTCATGACGAACAATAATTTTCATGTCATCGAGAATGAATGGATTGTGCTGAAAGACGGCACGCGACTGGCTGCGCGCATCTGGATGCCGGATGATGCGGGACAAGCCACGCCGGTTCCCGCGGTGCTGGAATTTCTGCCCTATCGCAAGCGCAACGGCACCGCCCCTCGCGACGAGTCCACCTATCCGGTGTTTGCCGCTGCCGGCATCGCCGGAGTTCGCGTGGACATTCGCGGCAGCGGCGAATCCGATGGCGTGATCGACGGCGAATACACGCCGCGAGAGCTTTCCGATGCGGTCGAGGTGATCGAGTGGATCGCCGCCCAGCCATGGTCGAACGGCAGCGTGGGCATGATGGGCATTTCGTGGGGCGGTTTCAATTGCCTCCAGGTGGCGGCGCTGAAACCGCCGGCACTCAAGGCGGTGATCTCCATCGCCTCGACGGTCGATCGCTATAATGACGATATCCACTACAAGAACGGTACGCACCTGTCGGCCCAGTTTTCCTGGGCGGCAACGATGAGTGCCTACCAGTCACGCTCGCCGGACCCCGAGATTGTCGGTGAGCGCTGGCGCGACATGTGGCTGGAGCGGTTGGAACAAGAGCCTTTCTTCATGGAAGAATGGCTTTCGCACCAGCGCCGCGACGAGTTTTGGCGTCACGGCTCGATCTGCGAGGATTTCGAGGGTTTCCCCACCCCCGCGCTGGTGATAGCAGGCTGGGCGGACGGCTATCGCAACACGCCGCTGAAGGCCGTGAGCGGAATGCCCGGCAAGGCCAAGGCGCTGATAGGGCCGTGGGTGCACAAATATCCGCATTTTGCCTATCCGAAGCCGCGCGCTGACTTTCATGCCGAGGCGATTGCCTGGTGGCGCCGCTGGCTCTGCGATGAAAGGAACGGTGCCGATGCCGCGCCGCAGGTGCGCGCTTACATCCTCGATGGACCCCGCCCGGCTCGCTGGCGCGAGGCGGATCCCGGCTACTGGGTTGCCAAGGATGCATGGAGCGAACCAAAGGCGATGGCCTTGGCGGTCGGCGCTTCAGGCCGGCTCGAACACAATCCGCGGGATCGTGCCGGCGGCAATGCGCTGCTGCGATCGCCGCTCGATACGGGCACTGCCGCCGGTGAGTTTTTCACGCTCAAGCCGGATTCCGAAATGGCAAGCGATCAGCGCCCGGACGATGCCGGTTCGCTCACCTTCGACAGCGCGGCGCTCGGCGAAGAATGTGTCATCCTCGGCCAGCCGGTTTTGAGGCTGCGCCTGTCCAGCGATGCGCCGCTCGCCAACCTGGCTGCAAGGCTGGTGGACGTGCATCCCGACGGCACCGCCACGCGCGTCTGCTATGGCGTACTCAACCTTGCCCATCGCAACGGCAATGCCGAGCCTCAGGTGCTGGAGCCGGGCAAGGCAGTCGAGGTGGAACTGGTTCTGGACGCCTGTGGCTATCGTTTCGCGCCGGGGCACCGCATCCGCCTTTCGCTGTCCAGCGCCTATTGGCCGACGGTGTTGCCGCCGCCCTATGACGCCACGCTCGATATTGAACTGGCTTCGCTCGAGGTAAGCTTGCCTCTGCTGGGCGAGCACAGTCGCATCGACCTGCCGGAGCCGGCCAATCCCGATCCCCTCCCGCACTACGAAGAACTGGAAGAGGGCTCATCCGCACGCAGCATCGAACATGACCTGCGCAATGGCGTAACCCGCTACAGGGTCAGCGAGGACACCGGTCTCAATCGCCACCCCGGCAATGGGCTCAGGGCGCGCGACGTCACCGAACAGGTGTGGTCGATCGTGCCGGGAGATCCGCTGTCGATGACAGCCGAGATCACCTCTGTCTGCACTATCGCCCGTGAAGGCTGGGAAACCACGACCCGCAGCACCATGAAACTCTCCTGCACTGAAACGGAATGGATCGTTTCCGAGCATATGCAGGCGTTCCATGACGGAAGCTCGGTGTTCGACCGCGAGCGCAGCGCGCGCATCCCGCGCGATTGCATGTGAAGCAACGCGCGGGCTCGTGGGGGAGGCCCGAACGACATCGTGAAGGACAGAAGGCCGTTCCACCGGGACAAAGGCAGCGAGAAGCGTGGGGAGCCTGGCTCCTCACGCTGCTATCCATCCGCACTCCTGACCTGGTGCCGGCCTAATCGTCGGCCTGCGACTTATGTTCCTGATGTGCGTGACGAATCCGCCGGATACCCCACCAGACCAGCAGCACCACCGGCAGGACCGCAACGGCAGTGGCGGTCTCAGGCGAAAAGGCGTGACTGGCGGCCGATGCACCCTTGGCGACATAACCGACGAGGCCGACCACGTAATAGGACACAGCCGCCACGGAAAGGCCCTCGACCGTCTGCTGCAGCCGCAATTGAAGCCGGGCACGATTGTTCATCGAGGCAAGCAGGTCGCGGTTCTGCTTTTCGACCTCGACATCCACCCAGGTGCGCAGAAGCGTGGTGGTGCGGGTAAGCTTGCGTGACAGATTGGCCTGCCTTTCCTCGACCGATCGACAGGTGCGCATTGCGGGAGCCATGCGACGTTGCAGGAAGCCGGCCCAGGTCTGGTGGCCCGGCACCGCCTCCTCCTCCAGCGCTTCCAGGCGTTCGCGCACGATGCCGTCATAGGCGCGACTGGCGCCGAAGCGATAGAGGCTGGCGGCAGCATCGGCCTCGAGTTCGGCCGCGAGTTCCGTGAGATTGGCAAGCAGGGTCTGGCTGTCGCGCGTTTCACTGCTCTTCATTTCCCGCGTGATCTGGGCAAGACTGTCTTCCATGCGACGCACCTGGCCCGACAGCGA
>Ga0182738_1000920_pt1 | contig 38917 bp, 58 predicted proteins | sample eDN5th30CBELigMG_FD_128876 | JGI IMG/M metagenome (GOLD analysis project Ga0182738, IMG submission 128876) | Enriched Miracle-Growth compost microbial communities from Emeryville, California, USA - eDNA 5th pass 30_C BE-Lig MG (version 2)... ...
GTCCCCTCCTTCGCACCACTTATTGCCTGACACTGTTTTGGCGTTACGCCAACATTGTCATACAACCCCCGAGGATTCGAGTGCCTCGGGGGTTTTCTTTTGCCCACAACTTTGACATCTACCCATTAAATCGCCTACTTTGCTACGCCAAATCCACGCCAGGATTTACGCCAGAAGGGGGTGAAAATGGGGACTTTCCGCAAGCGCGGGGACACATGGCGCGCCGAAATCAGCAAGGGCGGCGCCCGGGAGAGCAAGACCTTTGCCACGAAGCGGGAGGCCCAGGAGTGGGCGGCCGCCCGGGAATCGGAGCTTGCCACGGCAGCCGTGGGCGGGATCATCGTGAAAGCGCTCGCCCAGGTCCTGGAGAAGTACCGGGACGAGGTATCTCCCAACAACAAGGGACACCGCTGGGAACGAGTCCGGATCGATCGGTTCCTGAAGGACGAGCCCGAGCTGTGTGCCAAACCGATCCACACTGTGACCACGGGCGATCTGGCGGCCTGGCGCGACAAGCGGCTAGGGCAGGTGCAGCCCACGTCTGTCCGGCGCGACATCGCGCTGCTGCGTGCCGCCTGGGGCTACGCCAGGAAGGAATGGCACAACCTGAAGGAAGACGCCTGGCTGGCGCTGACCATGCCGTCCAAGGGGCGTCATCGGGAGCGGATTTATACCCAGGAAGAAATCGACCGGATTGTTCTGGCCCTGGGCTGGGAAGAGGGTAAGCCGGTCGAGGATAAGCGCCACCAGACCGCCGTGGCCTTCCTGCTGTCCCTGGAAACGGCGATGCGCTCGGGTGAACTGCTCTCCCTGGAGCGTTCTCAGGTCGACCTGAAACAGCAGGTAGCCCAACTGGACCAGACCAAGAACGGCGACCGGCGCGCAGTGCCACTGTCGAAGCGCGCGGTGTCCCTGTTCAAGGTGCTGGAGGGCGTAGACCAGGTGCGCATGTTCACCCTGACCGGCGCGCTGCGCGATGTCTACTTCCGCCATGCCAAGACGCTGGCACAGGTGGAAGGCGCCACGTTCCATGACGCCCGCGCGACCGCGCTGACGCGCCTGGCGAAGAAGTTGAGCATCCTCGAGCTGGCACGGATGGTTGGCCACAGAGATCCGCGTAGCCTAATGATTTACTACCGCGAAAGTGCAGCGAATATCGCGCAGAAACTGGATTAGATAATGGATACATGGACTTCGGGACTGGCCAGCTTCGTTGGCGCGGCACTTGCCATGGGCCTGGGAATTGCGTGGCGCAGTTACTTCGGCGAGAAGGGTAAGAACCTGGCGACCAAGCAGGATATTGGCGCAATCACTACAAAAATTGAGGCGATTCGAACCGAGTATATGCGGGGCTTAGAAGAGTCCAAAAGCGCTTGGGCGGCTCATTCTTCGCTGTTTACATATAGGTACCAGCGAGAGTACGAAATTCTGCGTGAATTGTCCGAAGCCCTAGTCGAAGTGAAGAACGCAGCAAGTTTTTTTTCGACCTATCCCAACCTTCGCTTGGACCAAGAGAGCGAAGCCAGCAAGGAGTACCGAGATAAGCAGGCGCACGCCCTCACTGATTCTTTGCAACGTCTGCAATTGTTGCGCGAGCAAAGGCGCCCCTTTTATCCCCAAGAGATTTACGATACCCTCGGCCACCTTGCTAGCGCAGCTCTGCAAGAGAAAGGCTATCTCATGGTCGAGGCTTTCGGGTTGCGGCGGGGCGACTATGGCGCGCAGGCCGAAGAGAACGCTGCAGTGATATCGTCTTCGGCAGACCTTGCGATCGAGTCGATCCGCAAGCGAGTCATCGCCTGGGATAAGTTTTCGCCTTCGTGAGGAAAACTCAATTTCTACCCTGTCGGCGCCCGTCCGGCGCCTGCCGCTTTGACTCGATCCAGTCATCCACCTCTTCGGCCTTCCATCGGCGCACACCGCCGAATTGGAAGGGCCTGGGGAAGTCCTTGCGCTTGGTGAGCCGGTCGCGGACGTGGTCCGGGTTCAGGCATAAGCGCTCGGCGATCTCGGTGTGAGAAATGAAGCGGTCTTCCTTCGGCGCTGCGGCCGGTGCTTGGTGTTGGGCTGCGTGTGCCATTCAACTCTCCTTCTTCAGTTCTTCCAGCAGCGCCATCGCATCCGCATAGGCCCGGCTGGCGCGCATTTCGTCGATCTGGGCGGCGCCGAGGGTTTCGGCGCACTCGCGGAGCTGGGCGGCTAGGCGCTCCTCTGATGCGCGCAGGTTCCACGCTTTGACGGCGCTTTCCTCGCTGTAGTGACCGACGAATCTGCTTCCCATCTGCGCGCCGCAGCGATCACGGCAATGCACCGAATGACGGCGGATGTCATCGTCGCCGGTCTTGTAGGTCGCAAACGCCTCGGAGCCGCAGAACGGGCAAGGTTTCAGCTCATTCATATACGGCGCCTCCGTCCTTGTGGTCGGGGTGGGCCTTGGGTACGCGCCCGCGCTTATATGCGGCCAGCGCCAATTCAATCTCCGCCTTATTCAGGCTGTCAGGATCGCGTTCAGTTTGTTCGCGGTACAGCCACGTTTCGAACTCAGCACTCGCATCGATGCCCGTGGCGGCACGACGTTCGGCGGTGGCCTCTGGCATGCGTTTGATGGCGAATCCGACGGGCTTGCCGTCCTCGGAGACGATCACCATGTCATGCACGAGGCCGCAGTCGCAGCAGGCGAAGCGGAACGGCTCGTTGCTTTCCAGCTCGACGCCTTCGCCATCGGTCAGAGTGTGGAAATCAAGCATCTTTTTGCTCCCTATTCTGGGCAATCGCGGCCGCAGTCCGGACAATGGCGCGACGGGTGGCGGAGTTGTCACAGTCCTTGAAGAGTTCGATTGGCTGGGGTGGGATATCTCCATGCTCAGCTTCCACCCCGGTTCCCCAAAAATAGATATCGATCCGCAGCTTCGTTGCCAGCCTCAGCGCGTCGCCATCGTCGTCGAGCGGATTCCACAGCCGATTGGACGGCAGGATGAAGCCTTCGCCGCTACTGTGGACCTCCCGTCCGTCATTCCAGTACACCGTTTCGATTGCAGCCGCCTTCGCCGCCAGCTCCAGCAACTCGCGGTCACTTTGCATCGCCGCCTCCGCTCTTCTGCGCGCCCGGTTGCGCGGACAGGGCGGCGCGCCAGCCATGCAGGAAGAATCCGCGATAGTTGAATGCTTCAGCAGCCGTCCAGCCTCCGGTCCCGACATGCTTCCGGCATGCTTGCCACGCCGCCTCGCGTGTCGCCTCCGAATTCCACCCTGCAAGCGCATCGCGCACCGCCTCGCTGGCCTGGGGCGCGGCATGGTATTGGTAGACCGTGGCCCCGGCCTGTCTGGCGCGGTCAGCCTCGTCGTGACGCAAGGTGATTTGCCCGTGCAGGCCGTGATTTATCCACCAGATAGGTGTCGGCATATCACTGGGCGCCTCCACGGCTACAGTGCTGGCCTGGGGCGCGGCACCAAGGACGGCCAGCACCAGCCCGACGGCGTTATCCAGCGTGCTTTCGTCGCAGAAGTTGGCCAGCGCTTTATCCACCTCGGGCAGTTCGGCGATGCGCAGGGCATTTTGCCAACCCGCTGGGCGCGCCTCCGCGGCTACAGGGGCGCTTTCCGGGGCGGCGCCACCGGCCATCGCCAGCAGGCGTTCGGCCAAGTCTTCCATGATGTTGCGCATGTCGCTTGCATCCTGGTTCATCGCCGTGTGCGCCATCATGCCCAGGCGGTTCAGCTCGTCGCGGATATCTGCTACAGGGGCGCTTGCCGCCATATCGCCAGGTTCGCGGGGAATGAATTTCCCGCAGTCCCGGCAGTGCCAGACATAGGCCGCAGCGTTGGCAACCTTGTTCTTGTGGGCGCATCCCCAGCCGGCTACAGGGGCGCTTGCAAGGGCGGCGCGGCCGGCTTTCCACATACGCCACGCCGTTTCGCGGACGGTGATGGGGCGGTCGCAAATCGCCTCATATCGCTCATTGAATGCCGCCCGATCATCGCCCGCCTGCACGCCCTCCGCGCGCAGCTTGGATAGAAGGGCGGATTCAATGGCGCGGGCAAAGGGAATCGGCCCGAGGAAGCCACCGCCGAGGCTGTCCCTGATGGCCTTTATTTCGTCATCCGTCAGCCCAGGCTGGGCGGCGTTGTTCTGGTTGGTCATGCTGCCTCCTTAGATTCGGCCGCTGAGAAGATGGAATGCTGCTGCTGCCACTCGCGGAACCTGGCCGTTTCCAAGGGCGGTAATTCGGTCCACCCGATGGGCCACCCCATCAGCCACTCGACCCATTCCGGGTTCAGCAGGCCAGCCTCTTCCAAACGGATCGCCGCTGGCAGACCGTTCCGGGGATTGGTCGCGTCGAAGTTCCCGCGTTTCAGGGCGTCGTTCGCTTTGGGGGTGGGAAACATCCGGGCTGATACGGCCTCGATGAGCGTGCCGCCCTCCCGTCCCTTGCGCGGCGTTATACGGCCGCCCTTGGTTCCGAGAGATGCCGTAGGCGTTGGCCATAGCTTCACCTCCGCGCTCAACTTCGGCTCGCCGCGGCTGTTCCACTTCCCGGCCTTCCGCTCCACGGCATCGTCCGCTACTGGCGTCTGCCACAACCCAGATCCGGTCGCGTTCGTGAAACGCGGATAGGTGATGGGCTCCCACAACACCCCAGCGCGCGTCATACCCCATTTCGGTAAGGTGACCGAGGACCATGGCAAGGCCTCGTCCCACAAGCAAAGGTGAGTTCTCCAAGTAGACGCAGACGGGTCGTACTTCACCGATGATTCGAGCCATTTGCCGCCATAGGCCGGAGCGCTCGCCATCAATTCCTGCGCCGGCGCCGGCGGCGCTGATGTCCTGGCAGGGAAACCCGCCAGATACCACGTCAACAATGCCGCGCCACGGCCTTCCGTCAAAACTGCACACGTCAGACCAAATCGGGAAAGGTCGGAGGGTTCGATCGTTTTGTCTTGCCGCGAGAACTTGTGCTGCGTAGGCATCACGTTCAACTGCGCAGACGGTTCGCCATCCGAGCAGGTGACCGCCGAGAATTCCTCCACCAGCGCCTGCGAAAAGAGCCAGCTCATTCACTGTCCCCTCCCTGCTGGGAGGCGGCATTCTTCTCGCGCAGGCGCTTCTCGATGCTTTCGACGACCGAGTACAGCGGCGCGACGAAGTCGGTGCCGTAGTCCACCAGCTCGCCCACATAGCCGTCGCGCTCTGCGTCCGTCAGCCCTTGCCATGCCCGCGCATCGCCAGCAGCGGGAGCCGGCACCTCATGCACCCCGTGGTAGACGCAGCTCGATCCCTGGTACACGCCTACGCTCACGCCGCGAGGGTCGGGGTCGACAGTGACGGTGTAGGTGGGTTGTTCGGTAGGGGAACCTGGGGCGGCGGGGAGGGGCATCCAGTGCGTGGGCTGATAGACAAACGGCGGTAGATTCCCGTCCATCCTCCAATCGCCAAAGCCGTAGAACTGACCAGAACATGGCGCATCGAAATGTCGATTCCACAGTAGTACGCGGCTGCCATCCTTCGGCGCGCTGGCGATGTCCAGCCATCCATTGTTCGTGTTCATGCTCTCAGGCTCCGGTGTAAGTTACGATTGACGGCTCAAAGGAGGGGACTACATGGACATGTGTTCGGATTGCCAATCGATAGAGACGCACAAGCGTTCTGCGTCTGGCCACCTCAATCTGCGCCATCAGGGCTACGACAAAGCGAAGTCCTACAAGCCGCTGGGTCAGGCGGGCGTCGCTATTGAGATCTTCAAATGTGAGAGTTGCGGCACCTTGTGGGAATACGAGGACGACAAGAACGACCAGCATGTTGGGTGGCGATTGCGGCGCTAGATTCACGGGCAGCCCCCCATTTCGGCCAATATCTGGGTTTGACGCAGCAGGTCGGATGCGTCGTCTTGGGTGAGTCCGGCGCCGATGCGGCGAAGGTTGGGTATCTCGCGTTTCAGGGCGGCCATCAGCGGCCCGTCGATGGGCATGCTGGCCTCAAGGCGCGCAGCGAGCTGGCGCAGTGCCGTGGCCATGAAGGCGTAGCCGTGGCGCACCGCCCACATATCGAAGAAGTCAGCCATGCCCGCGATAGCCGGCGCGCTGGCGTACCACTCGCCGTCCGCGACGCAGTGGAAGACCGGCACGCCGCGCGCGTCGATGGTCACCGTGCCGTCGCGCTCGATCTGGTCGATGATGGCTTCCAGCGGCGCCAGGGTCTGCTGGGTCTTGATGAGCATGGGCAGGCGGGCCGGGCGCTCATGGCGGCGCGTGGCGCGCACGCGGGCCTGCTGCTTTTCCATCATGCGGCGCTGCTGGCGGTTCATGGCGGGGATCATGGCGTTCTCGGTATAGGTGGCCGGCGGGCAGCGTGGGGCGGACGCGAGGGTCCCGCCGCCGCACCGGCCGAAAGGGTTATTCCAGGGTCAGGCCCAGGCTCTGCTGCTTGTCGACGGCGGGCGTGACGCTGATGTCCACCTCACCGCCCAGCACCTCGTACAGGCGCTTGATCTGTTCGCCGGTGGGGTTGCACTTGACGCGAAAGCCGTAGCGCGCGCTGCCGCCTTCCATCAGCTCTACGCTGAAGTGGTCGACGTCGGCCGTCTCGAAGTCGATATCCGACGCACCGCCCAGGCCGAAGCCGATCACGACACGTGCACCCTTCAGCTCATGCTTGAGGCGCAAGGCGCCGATCAGGTCGCCGAAGACGCGCACGGTCGGCTCCGCTGGGGCTTCGTCGAATCCGGGCAGATCCGGATGCTCGTCGGCCTTGTAGAGCGCGTGGCGCAGCCGCGGGTGGAACTCCGACAGCAGGCCGTTGCTGTCCGTGAAGGCAATCTTCAGATCCGCGCCGCCGACCTTCTCGTCGCCGTGGTTCTCGGGGCGCACGTTCAGGTGTGCCAATGTCACTTTCTGGGATTCGAGAGAAAACATGGGTTTGGTGTCCTGGTGGTGGGCGATAGTTACGGCAGGGCGAGACGCTTGGTCGCGCTCTCGATGGAGAGCGTCAGGGAGCGCACGCGGTGGGTGTGTTCCTGCACGATCCGAGCAAGCTGCGTATCAGGCTGCGGATCGGGAGCCATGCCGCCGGCAACACTCTGGTTTTGCACGGAAACAAGTACGGGTTCAAGCCGCCCGACCAACTCCTGAGCGATGAATTCGCACTTGGAAATGGCCACGTTCAGAGCATCGACGGCGGCGAAGATTTCGCCTTCGGTCCTCTGGACATTGCCGAGCGACGAAGCCATGGACGGCTGGGGGGCCTGGGCGAACTGCCCGATCTGGTTGTGGTTCATGGATTGCTCCGTAGGTTGTGCTGCTGGGAAGGGTTAGGCGGCTTCAGCAAAGGTGAGGCGGCGATGGAAGGCGCGCGCAGCCTCAACGTCTCGGCCGCAATAGGCAGCTACATCAGCGATACGCCCCTCGCGGACTGCATCCCACACCTTGGAACCATCCATATCGCCCTTGCCTTCCATGCCGAGTGCGCGCGACAAGCGGTCCGCAGAAATCGTGTTCTTGATGCCGGCGAACTGAGTCATGGTGTCGAATACACCTTCGTCCCATGGCTTCGCGTGGAAGGGGACAAATAGGGGCGGCCTGACGCCGAGAATGACGGCGCGCTGGAACAAGAACCGCAGATCAAAACCAGTGACGTTGTGCCCAACGAAAACGGGGCGTGTCACGCCGGCATTCGGCTGATAGGCGACAGCGAGGTCAGAAAAGAAGCGGGCCAGTACATCGCGCTCAGCATCGGCTGCCTGCCAATCTTCGCGATAGAACATCGTGGGGGTGTTGTCGTCTACGGCGTAGCCGATCACTGCTACATGCCCGCGGCTGCCGTCCAGCGCGGTGCGGCGCCATGCCTGCTCCACCAGGTCAGGTTTCTTATCTGCATGCCAGGCCGCGATTGTTTCCGGCTTGCTGATGTTGCCGGGCGGCTCCATAGATGCCCCAATCTCGGCACGAACAGCAGGATCTTGGGCGGGGATGGTTTCGATGTCCAAATAGATATGCATGTCCTATCCCTTAGAAGTAGTGCGCCTTGCGCCCGTGGGCCTGGGCGAAAGGAATGTCATCGTCGAGGGCTGACGCACCAGCGGTAGCGGCGGCACGGTTGCCTTCTTCGATGGACCCACCGCCAGAGCGCAACGGCTTATCGCGCAGTGCTTGAACCATCTTTTCGAGTTGAAGCGGCTGAGTCTTGCGGTCCAGAATTTCGGACGCCACCAGTTCGGTGCTGGCCTGGAAGGCGCCGGCGAGGTTGGGGCGCCACTTGCCCGGCTTGTACTCTTCCATCGTGAAAAGCAGGCCGATGGGCTTGCCCAGCAGTTCGATGAACTGCGGCACCACCACATCGATCTCGCGCTGCTGGTCGAAGTCGTAGACCTTGGCGGGCGTGTCCTTCGGATCGGCGAGGTTGCGCAGCGCCAGGCAGGCCATGATGGCCGACAACTGCTTGAAACCGTAGACCGGTGTGCCGTCCTCCCGCTTGGTGTAGATGGAGAAGCGCGCCTTCTGGCCGCCGTCGCCGACGAAGTCGAAGTCAATGCCGAGGGTGCCGGTGTTTTCGGACACGATGTGCTGGGCGCGCGTGAACTTGCCCTTGTATTTGCCCTTCTCGGCGATACGGCTACCGGTGGATTCGGCCGCCTTCGCGGCTGCGGGATCGAGTGCGTACATGGTTGCTCCTGGTTAGGCGGCTTCGGTGAGGCCGTAGTACTGGTAGATGGCGGTGTCGACGGCGGCCAGGTCGTTCTCGACCATGTCGGCGTCGAACATGCCCATGGGCGTTTTGACGGTGTCGCTGCCGTTGTTGCGGGTGGCGAAGTAGTACTGGCCGTCCTGAACGACGGTCTTCAGGACGATGGAAACCATGCCTTCGAGGGTGATCTTCTCGTCCAGCATCTTTCCGATCGTCTTGATCTTGGTGCGCCCGTCGTCGGTGGTTTCGACGTGCGACAGCACGTAGACACGCACGTCGTCGGGCAGGCGCGCGGCCTCGGCCAGGATGTCCCAGGCGTTGCGGCCGATCTCGGTGAACTTCTCGAAGCCCTTCTCGGCGCTGCGGCGCATGAACTCGTTCGCCATGACGTACTGGAAGTCGTCAATGACGATGATCGGACGCTTGGTGCGCTTCATGGCGCCCACGATCGTGGCGGCCGAGTCGCAGATGAAGATGCTGCCGGCCGGGTTGTCCTTCGTGACTGGCTTCCAGTTACCGCTCTTGAACGGCAACGGCTTCTTGATGGCCTGGATCAACAGCGTTTGCGTGGGGTCGAGATTGCGCAGGCTGGTGGTCTTGCCGGTGCCAGACTGCCCGAGGATCATGGTTACGGTGCTCATTGAGTGCTCCTGATTGGTCGATTGCTGCGAGTGCTACAGAGCGGCCGCGGTGGGCGCGCAGGAATTGATCGGGAAGGCCGGGGGCATAGAAGTCTTCGGCTTTCATGGCTGTTCGCGCGCGGCCACGGCGGTCTTGCCGCAGCCTTCGCAGTTGGTGAGGGTGGATTCGTCGCGCTGCTGGACTTCGCCGTAGCCGAAGAGCAGGGCCACCAGCAGGCCGGCGACGGTGAGCGCGGACAGGCGGGCGTCGCGGTCGCGCAGGAGGCGGCGGATCATTGGGCACCTCGGGCTTTGGCGATCACTGCGGCGGCGTTGGTGACTGCGGCCCAATCGTCTCCAAGCTGTTCGGCGGCGACTGCGTACAAGACGCTCAAAGCCTCCAGCAGCTCCGGCGCGGCGGCGATCAGCTGGCCATTGGCGGGCGAATAGTCGCCGTCGACGGAGCGCGCGATGTGGGCGATAGTCAGCTGTTCACGGTCCACGCTGTAGATGCGCCCATTGCGATGCGCCCAAGGCCCGGGCGTGTGTTTCGTCGTCATGCTTTGCTCCAGGAATCGCGGCGGGCGTGCGCGCGCATCAGCGCATCACCCAGCCGGCCAATCAGGTAAGCGGCAAGCAGGCCGCAGAAGAGGTAGGCGGTCATTTGCCGGCCCGCCATTCGACGATGGCGTCGTAAAGGCACAGCACGCCGATGAGAACGAAGGCGATCACAGGCATTCCTCCGCCTCATCCGGGTCCATCTCGGCCAGCAGGCGGTTCGCCTCGGCGTGAATGAAGGTGTGCAGGTGGGCGCGCAAGAACTTGCCCACGCTCGGGATGGACTCGCCGGCCAGCAGCACCAGCAGCGCGCCGGCCTGGTTGTCCGCCAGTTCGTTCATCAGGCATTCCGCCCAGATCGCCGCGGACTGGCCGAAGGCGCCGGCCGTCTCGTTGAACAGGCAGGCCTGCACCAGCTCAACCGCGCGCGCTTCCGTGACGGTCGGCGCATCAGCATCGATTTCGTCGGGCAGGGAGTAGGGCGCCGCGACCCGCAGCGGGTCATCGCCCAAGGCTTCGAAGGATTGGCGGGCGTTCATGGCTCAGTTCCGCCCTTCGCATTCGACCTTACGCGCCATTTCCTGGTAGTGCACCAGCGTGGCGAACCGGCGGAACTCATCGGCCCAGGTCGTGCGGATGCGCTTGCGGTTGTTCGCGTCCGCGCAGTCCCAAGCGGCGGCCAGCGCCCGGACGAACGTGTCGCCAATCAGGATCATCTCGCGCACGGCGCGCTCGTCCGTGACGGGCGGGTAGGGCGGCTGAGGGGCGGCCGGGGCCTTGGCGTCCCGCCAGTCGGAAGCCTTGGCGCGGGCTTCCAGCGCGCGGTCCGCAGCGATCAGGGCTTCCGTGGCGGAGGCAATGGCTTCCGCGGCGTGCTGCTGGCCGTCCTGCACCGCGGCAACCAGCACCGCGCGCACGGTGTCCTCGAAGATGTATTTCATGGATTTCTCCTTGCCCCGGCACCCGGGGCGGGGTGGGTGAGGGGGGTTAGGCGGCGGTGGCAGGGCGCAGGTCGCGCGGGCGGTACGCCTTTGGCTGGCCGCAGTAGGCACGGCGCGCGTACATCAGCGCGCCCTCGGCATTCCAACCATCAGCCCGCAACGACAGGTAGACGTTTGCGCTGAAGGCGTGGCCGTGCGATTCGGCCAGGCGGTAGATGCGACGGCAAAGCTTGAGCGTGGTGGCCATGCTGTTCTCCCGTTCTCCCCGGGGTGGGGAGGTGTTGGGAGAATTATGCGCAAACGCATAAATCGAGTCAATACGAAAACGAATAAATAATTCGTGAGGGTATACCCGAAGACAAAAAAAAGCCGCCTGGGCGGCGGCTCGATGAGATCAAGGTAATGGCTATAGGCTGGGCTCTGCTCGGTCTTGAGATGCCTTCGGCGTATTGGCTGGGTACAGCCTGCCAAAGTAGGTGTTCCGCACGCGGCGAGACCACTTAAAGTACAAGGTCCATATCAGCGCCGTTACGGTTGCTGCCAGAACCGAGCCCAAGGTACGCGGGTCGCTGAAGTACTCGACAACGCTGTAGTCTAAAAACGCCTGTCCTGCGGCTGCATCCAAGACGCTGGTGATAGGTCCACGGAGCCAGAGCGCCACGATGACCAGAGATACTGTTTGTGGCCTCAGGTCTTTGAGAAGTCGATATCCAGCGACGATTGAGACCGCACAGGCAGCGGCGATAATTGTCCAGCCGGCAGCCTTATATGAAGACCAGGCTGGCAAGCGCAGCAGTGCCGGATACAAGCGTTCGGCTTCTTCCAGCGCTTGCAGGGTTTGACCTATCGACATCAGAGGGCCCAGGATAAGAAGGCCAATGATCGGGAGCCAAAGCCAGCCGCCAACGCCCACAGGGCCAACGCTGACGCTTGCCAATTTTGCCGCAGGTCGCCGACGGAACGGAAGATTCTTCCAGCGCACTAGGCCATCAGCATCGGGGGGATTGCCGGAGAATCCAGCCAATATCCAAGCGCATCCTTGAAACACTCCAAAAGCGGCAATGCCGGCCCCAAGAACCGGCAGGGTCATGCCCGGCTCTCGGCCGAATAAGACGGCCACGCTTACGACCATTGAGAGGGCAAGTATGCCCCACGCCACCAGTGACACCACTTTGACAATCCGCCGTACCCCCTCCTGCATTGCCATGTTTTTCTCCTTTTAGAAGTCTTCGCTGCGCCAGACCTTCAGCACGCGGCCGAAGACCTCCAGATCCATGTCAGGCTTGATGGTCCAGTCGCGGTAAGCCTTGTTGGCGGAAATGGCCACCAGTCCCTCTCCGGGGATGCGTTGCAGGCGCTTGATGAACCCCTCGTTGCCGACGCGGAAGAAATAGACCGCGTCGAAAGCAACAACGTTGACGCCCAGGTCCACGATGAGCGGGTCTCCGGGGTTGAACATGCCGCGCATGGAATCCCCAAAGCCCGTGACGATGCACAGGTTGCTCGCCGAGCTGTAGTCTCGGACGTTCTTATGCAGCCATTCCTGGCTGACGTTCCAGCTCTTGATAATCCCTGGCTGGTCGCGCAGCTCCAATCCGTCTCCCATTTTCCCCCCTGTATCGAACTGCGGAATAGGAATGTCGTTGCTTTCCGGAATTGGCGTTGCGCCAACCTCCTTGGCCGGGACTCCGCCGAAGACGGTGTCAACTGCATCCGCGCGCGCACGTTCACTGAGAAAAGCCTCAACAGGCACGCCGTAGTGGCGCGCGATGGGCTCGAAGGTTGACACGCGCGGTTCGGACGCCGTGCCCGACAGAAACCGATAGATGGTCGGCTGCGGCACTTTGGCCTTGCGCGCCAAGGAGTTCGCGGTGTCGCCAGCGCGATCCATCAAGGCCTGGAGGAATTCTCGGGAGTTCATGGCGGAACTATGCATGAATGAATAATTCGATTGGGTATTGCACAGTTATTCGGAAACGTATAATCTGGCGCCCATGGACACCGCTACCGATCTCATCAAGCGCATTCGCGCCTCTGGAATGACCCAGTCGGAAATTTCCCGGCGAACAGGTATCCCTCAGCCTCGTCTCTCCCGATGGGAGGCCGGCGCGCCTTCGGCCGGGGCGAACGACGCCCTGAAGTTGGCAGAGCTGGCGCGCTCGCTGGCCGTCGTGTCTGAGGGGACCGAGCAAGCGCCAGCACGGCGGGCGGCGGCATGACCCCATCAATGCACCGTCGCGCCGGCGCGGTCGTCGGTGGCCCAGGCCATGCGGTCGCGCTCGGCGCAGAGCTCCCTGAACAGGTCCATCACCGCGGCCTCGCTCGGGTCCACGAAGGCCCGGCGCGCGATGTCCTGGGCGTTGTTCAGCAGTTTCTCGGTTTCCGTCACCTCTTATCCCTCGCTCTTTGTTCATAAGGAAGTACTCGATGAGCACGCAACCAGTATCTGCCGACAAGCAGGAAAGCACCCGCAAGATCGGCGCAAGGTATTTGGCCGAGGTATTGCAGCGGCTTGCATTGACCACGCAGGACCGTGCAGCGTCTTGCATGGGTATGGACGCCAGCACGCTCAGCCGCTTCAAGGCGGAGCACCTGGAGCGCGCCTGCCAGCTGTTGGCCGCTGTTGGACTGCAGGTCGCGGCGGCTGATGCCGTCGTCGTGAGCAGGGACGACCTGCAAGCGCTCAAGCGCATGGCCTACAAGTACCTGCAGGCCGAGATCGAATCGGAAGAGCGGGACTGACATGCGGTACCCCCTGAACCCCCGCACGCGCCAGCGCGCTCACCAGGCGATCGACGCAGCGCCTGACGGCTTTTTCTTTCTGCCGCCCGCCGAGCCCACGCGCAAACTGGCGCTCAACGCCAAGATGTGGGCCATGTTGAACGACGTGGCGCGCCAACTGCGCTGGCCCGTCAATGGCGTGGAAGAGCAGCTGTCCGCCGAAGCGTGGAAGGACATCTTCACGGCCAGCCTGAACCAGGAGCAGCGCATGGCTGCCGGCCTGCGCGGCGGCTTCGTGATGCTGGGCGAGAGCACCAGCGGCATGAGCCAGCGCAAGATGAGCGAGCTCATCGACCTGATCGACGCCTTCGGCAGCGAGCGCGGCGTGCGCTGGTCCGGACCCGACGACATCCCGGGATGGGTGCGCTGATGCTGCGCCGTTCGCACCTGACCCGCAAAACCCCGCTGCACGCCACCACGGGCCTGCAGCGCACCCCATTTAAGCGCCGCGCGCCCAAGAAGCGCGCCGGCCACGAACCGAAGTACCTGGCCGCGTGCCGCGGCGAACCTTGCTACCTCCAGATCCCGGGCGTGTGCCGCGGCGCGTGCGAGCGCGACAGCGTGGTGCCGTGCCACGCCAATTGGAGCGCCTACGGCAAGGGCATGGGCATCAAGGCCCACGACATCTACACCGTTCCCGGCTGCTTCCGCTGCCACCAGTGCCTGGATCAGGGCTTCAGCCTGACCGACGACCAGAAGCGCGCGACCTGGGAATGGGCATACAACCGCTGGCTGCCCGTGCGCGCCGGCAAGCTGCAGGAGGCGGTATGAAGCGCCCGTCATTCCAGTTCTACCCCGGCGACTGGACCGGGAACAGCAATCTGCGCCGCTGCACACACGCGGAAAAGGGCGCATGGCTGGACATCATGTGCCTGATGCACGACCAGGAAGAGTACGGCGTCTTGCGCTGGCCCCTGAAGGAAATCGCCCTGGCGGCTGGGTGTCCCGTGGCACTGGTCAAGGCGCTGGTGTCCAAGGGCGTGCTCAAGGGCGACGACAACGAGCTCACGGAGCCCTTCGTCTACACGCCGCGCAGCGGTCGCAAGAACGGCGAACCGGTTGATCTGATCACCACCCAAGCCGGCCCAATCTGGTACTCAAGCCGAATGGTAAAGGACGAGTATGTCCGCACCATTCGCGGCGAGAGTTCGCGCTTTGGTGAAGGCAATGATGCAGCGTCAAAGGGTGCACCAAAGAAGCCATCTAAGCATTCACCTAAGCCCCCCTTTGGTGACGGCTCTTCTTCTTCATCTTCTCCTTCGGGAAAAGATAACCCCCCCAACCCCCCGGCGGGGGGAGAGGGCTGGTCGTTACCGGACTGGGTTCCTGCCGAACCCTGGCGGCAGTTTGAGGAAATGCGGCGGAAGAAAAAGAAGCCCATGACCGACGCCGCCCGCAAGCTGGCCGTGAACAAGCTGGACGCGTTGCGCGGCGCTGGCCACGACGTGGCGACGATGCTGGACCAGACCATCCTGCATGCCTGGGACACGTTCTACGCGCCGAAGGCGAACATGGCACCGCAGGGCGTCCTGGGAGACGATCAGCCATGGACGGGGGCAGTGTGATCGGACACCAGACACTCATCGCGGCCCGCATGGCCGGCTACCAGCCCACCGACGCGTGGCTGACCTGCCTGCCGACCGAGCAGACGTACGGCAGCTTCACCCACCCCGAGGCCCAGCTTGGCCGGATGACGAACGGGCGGTGGGTTGGCTTTCCGGACATCCACATCCACGACAGCGAGAACGCCGCGGCGCTGGACCTCCGGCCCGTCGTCGGCCTAGTGGTGCACATCGTGTCACCGACCCGGGCCCGCGCGTTGCAACTGCTTCGCCGTGTCACGGTGTTTTCGCCGGCGCGCGTCATTGCTTCTGGCGCGTGGGGCATCGTCCTCTGGGATCCGGAGGCAGGGCAGCAGGAGTTCTCGGCATGAGCCAAATTTTGACCCCCGACGAGATCGATTTCCAGGCGTACATGGCCGAGGCTGAGCCCCAGGCGAAGGTGCTGGCGGCTGAGGCGTGGCGCGACGAACTGGCGCGCTCGGTGGAGCATGGCGACCACATCACCGGCGCCAAGCTGCCCTGGGCCAAGACGCACGACCTGATCCGGTTCCGCCGGAGCGAGGTGACGCTGTGGCAGGGCATCAACGGCCACGGCAAGAGCGAGTTGCTGGGCCAGGCCTGCATCGGCTTCGCCAACCAGGGGGAGCCGGTCTGCATCGCCTCGTTCGAAATGAAACCCCAGGCCACCCTGAAGCGGATGCTGCGCCAGACGGCCATGAACGGCCGGCCCAGCGTCCAGGCCGTCGACCGGCTGATCGAGTGGTCCCGGGACAAGCTGTGGCTGTACGACCAGCAAGGGACGGTGAAGCCGGCCATGCTCTACGCCGTGGCGCGGTACTGCGCAGATCGCTTGAAGGTGCGCCACCTGGTCATCGACAGCCTCATGAAGTGCGTCCGCGGCGAGGACGACTACAACGGCCAGAAAGACTTCGTGGACATGCTGTGCACGCTGGCGCGCGACCTGGGCATGCACATCCACCTGGTCCACCACGCCAAGAAGGGCGAGAACGAGGACATGGTGCCGGGCAAGTTCTCGGCCAAGGGGTCGGGTGCCATCGTCGACCAGGTCGACCAGATGCTGACCGTCTGGCGGAACAAGAAAAAGGAACGCATCGCAGAGGCGGAGCTGCGCAAGGACGGCGAATTGTCGGCCGACACGCTGGACACCCCCGATGCGTTGCTGATCTGCGACAAGAACCGGCACGGCGAGTGGGAAGGGCGCATCCAGCTCTGGCGCCACGCCGAAAGCCTCCAATTCGTCGGCGACAAGAGCCGGCGCCCCATGGACATGATCGGGAGCCTTGCATGACCCCACCCAACTTCACCCCCCAATCCGCCGACGTGGCGCTGGACCCGATGGCTGGAACGCTGCAGGCCTTCGGCGGGCGCACGGCGCTGCAATGCCAGGCCCGCGGCTGCGACGGCTGTCTCATCTGCAGGCCAGCCTCCGCTGCGCAGGTGGTGCAGGAGCGCCACAAAACCGCAGGCGGTGCAGGTGCCACCCCGGACAGCTTCGCGCGCGCGCACGTTTCGCCGCCGCTTGGCCTGGACGTGGCGCAGGCCGGCTTGTTCGCGCCCGAGGCACCAGCCGCTGCGGTCAACGTCAACATCCTGGCGCTGGACCTGGGCACGAAGACCGGCTACGCGCTGCGCCGGCGCGACGCCACGCTGCTGCACGGTACCGAGGATTTCACGCCGCGCGAGAGCTGGGCGCCGGGCCAGAAATGGCTGCGCTTCCGGTCTTGGCTTTCGGCGACGATCACCGAGCACAACATCACGCAGATCGCATTCGAGGACGTCAAGCGCCACGGCCCGGGCCAGGTGCTGGCTGCCCATGCCTACGGCGGCTTCCGCGCCATGCTCGAAATGGTGGCCGACAGCCACCGCGTGCGCCTGGTGCCGGTGGGTGTGGGCACGATCAAAAAGCACTGGACGGGGAAGGGCAACGCCGACAAGGCAGCCATGGAAGCCCAGGCGCGCGCCCGCGGATTCCGGCCCGATACCGACAACGACGCTGACGCCCTGGCCATCCTGCACTGGGCGGTGGATCAGGAGCGCAATGCATGAACAAGCCCCACATCAAGCTCATCGGCGGCGTGTGGCGCTGCCAGTCTGCCGACGTCATGAACACCGGCCAGACACCGCGGCAGGCCTTCAACCGCTGGCTGGAGGCGACCATCAAGCAGGGGCTGGCGCACTACGGCCAGGCCGAGCCCATCGTGGATTTGCCGAAGCCGAAGCGCGAGCGCACCAGGCCGCGGACGAAGCCCAAGGCGCTGGACCTGGACATCCCGGTCTTCATCGCCGCCCCGCGCACCAGCAACGCCTTGCAGCGCCCGGCGCTCAGCCTGTCGTCCGTGGGCCTGCGCATGAACGGCGAGCGCGCGCTGGCGGTCCAGCCGAAAACGCCCTCGCTCTCGGGCGGACGGCGGGGAGGGGAGTGACGATGGAAAATCCGTTCCGCGAGACGCTGGAAGACCTCCTGACGATCTGGTACCACTGGACCGCAGCGCAGCGCCCGCACCTGGGCAATGCCAGATGCTCGCCCATGTTCCGCGACGCCCGCCCGGCCGCCGGCAACGTCCACGACGATGACGACGAGGTTACCGCCCGCCTGCGCGCCTTCAAGGCTAGAGCGATGGACCACCTGATCGACAAGCTTCCGCGCTGGGAGCATCGGGTGGCCGTCGAGCTGCACGTGGCCAACCGGATCGGGCCGCGCGTCTGGCGCAACGCCCGTCTGACGCCCGAGCAGTTGGCCGAATTCTGGGAAGACGCGCGCGGTCGGCTTGTGGTTGGCTGTGTGGATGCCGGGCTGCTGGAAGAGTCGGACCTGCTCCATTCCGTCACGCGCGGGCTTGCACATAGCGAAATTCGGCAGTAGCATTGCGCCAAGTCTGGAAAAGTGCGCCCGCAACCGAAAGGTTGGCGGGCGTTTTTCGTTACAGCCCTCGTACTCTGGTGGTCCCAGAGGCGGGGGCTTTTTCATTGGAGCCGCTGGGATGCCGAACGGCAGGGAGTACACCGACGAGGAAGCGCTGGAACTGGCTCTGGCCGTCTGCGCGGATATCTCGGCCGGTATGTCGTGCGTCAAGGCCTGCCGCAAGAAGGGCCGGCCCGCGCGCTCCACGTTCATGCTGTGGGTAAAGACCAACCACATGGGCATCCAACCGCTGTACGAGGCCGCGCTGAAGGACCGCGCGCACACCTTCGCCGAAGAGATGATCGAGATCGCCGACGGCGTGAAGGGCGGCACGGCCGACGAGATACGCGCAGCTGACCTGCGCATCTCCACCCGGAAGTGGAACGCTGCCCGCATGGAGCCTACCGTTTACGGCGAGCGCGTGCGTCAGGAACACACTGGCGCCAACGGCGCGCCTATCCAGACCGAGTCCATCGTTAATGTCGAGGCCGGGGAGGCCTACCTCCGGATGATCAATGGCGGCCACGCTTGATTGGTTCGACTTCCGGGCCCCGGACTATGACCGGGTGTACCGGCTGCGGTCTGAGCGTCTGACCGCGCTGCGCGCCGATCCTGGATTGCTGGCCGGTGTGAAAGAGTTCTACAAGACTCACCCGGCCGAGTTCGTCAACGACTGGGGCATGACCTTCGATCCGCGCAATGCGGAAATCGGCCTGCCCACCATCATCCCGTTCGTGTTGTTCCCCAAGCAGGCCGAGTTCATCGAGTACTGCTACCGGAAATGGAAGGGCCGCGAGGACGGCCTGGCCGAGAAGTCCCGCGACATGGGCGTCTCCTGGCTTTGCGTGGGCTTCGCTGTCTGGATGTGGACCTTCTACAAGGGCGCGGTGGCCGGCTTCGGTAGCCGCAAGGAAGAGTACGTCGACAAGCTCGGCGATCCGAAATCGCTCTTCTGGAAAGTCCGCCAGTTCATCGCCCTGCTGCCCAAGGAGTTCCGCCCGGTCGGCTACAGCGAGACACGCGACGCTCTGCATATGCGCATCTCCAACCCGGAGAACGGCGCGGTGATCGTTGGCGAGGCCGGCGACAACATCGGCCGGGGTAACCGGACTTCGATCTACTTCAAGGACGAATCCGCCTTCTACGAGCGCGCCGAGGCCATAGACGCCGCCTTGTCGCAGACGTCCAACTGCAAGATCGACGTGTCCACGCCCAACGGCAACGGCGGCCCGTTCTACCGCAAGCGCTTTGGCGGCAAGATCGAGGTCTTTACGTTCAACTGGCGTGACGACCCCCGCAAGGATGAGGCCTGGTACCGCCTGCAGTGCGAAAAGAACGACCCCGTGATCGTCGCCCAGGAAATCGACATCAACTATGACGCCTCGGTGACCAACTCCTGGATCCCGGGCGACACGGTGAACCAGGCCATGGGGCGCGGTCCGGCGGACGTGGAAGCTGTGGGCGGCCTGCGCGTCGGCATCGACGTGGCGCGCTTCGGTGGCGACAAGTCGGTCATCACCTTCCGCCGCGGGCGCGTTCTGATCAAGCAGGAGGTGCGCGCCGGGCTGGACACCGAACAGCTGGCCGCGCTGGCCAAGACCGAAATCGACGCCTACCTCACGAAACCTGAGCAGATCGCCGTGGACACCATCGGCATCGGCGCGGGCGTGGCCGACAAGCTGCGCGTCTGGTACGGCGACCTGGTGGCGGACGTGAACAGTTCCCTGCGGTTGTCGGACGGCCAGAACTACAACCTGCGCGCCTTTATGTGGCGCCAGATGAAGGATTGGGTAGCGGCCGGCGCATCCATTCCCAACGATGGCGACCTGAAAGCCGAACTCACGGCCCTGCGCTACTCATACCGCGGCGGCGAGCTTCTGATCGAATCCAAGGACGACGCGAAGAAGCGCGGCATCAAGTCCCCTGATCGCGCCGATTCCCTGGCGCTCACCTTCGCAATCCCCGGCAGCGCTGCATTCAGCCAGCCGATCAACTATCCGTCCCTCGGACAATTCTGATGCCCAAGCTTCCCGACGACGAATTCGAAAAGATCCTGGACAGCCAGATCAACGAGGCCGCCCAGTGGCAGGAAGAGCATTTCCGCGACGACCGCGAGCGGAACTATCGCTACTACCTGGGCGAGGCCGTGCCCGGCCCGGCGGGGCGCTCGCAGGCCGTTTCCTGGGACGTGTACGAAACCATCGAGTCCGCGCTGCCCGATCTCATCGAGATTTTCCTGTCCGGCGAGAACGTGGGCGAGTTTGAGCCTGTGGGCGCCGAGGACGAGGCCTTCGCCGAGCAGGCCACGGACTACATCAATTACATCCTGCTGAAGCAGAACCCCGGGTTTCTGATCTTCAATACCTGGATCAAGGATGCGCTGCTGTCCAAGATCGGCATTGTGCGCGCGTACTGGGCCGAATGCGAAAAGGTGACGGTCAAGGAGTACAAGGGCATCGACGAGGACCAGCTGACCGCTATGCTGGTGGATGACGATGCGGAGGTGACCGAGAGTGCCAGCTATGACGATCCGGAGGAACTGAAGGCGCGGGAGCAGGCCCAGGCCTCTCTGAACGCGCTGGCGCCGGAAGTCCGGGCCCAGATAGAAATGATGTTGGCGCTGCCCGTCCGCCAGCTGCTGGACGTGACGATCAAGACCACCCGCAAGAAGGGCCGCGTCTACATCGACAACGTGCAGCCCGAGAATTTCATCGTCACGCCGCGCGCGAAGACGATGGCCGCGGCCGACATCGTGGGCGAGATGAAGTCGATGTCCCGCTCGGACATGATCGAGGCAGGCTATTCCAAGGAAGCCGTCGACGAGGTGCAGTCGTTCGGCTCGATCATCGATCAAAGCAGCGGTATCGCCCAGGAGGCCAACGGCGAGGCGAACTACGATCCCGAAACCTACGATGCCCCGGACAAGGCCACGGAAGAGGTGAATGTCTTCGACGGCTTCATCCGCCTGGACTATGACGGCGATGGCATCGCCGAATGGCGCCGCGTCGTGCGCGGCGGGAACTTGACGCTGCTGAACGAGGAATCGGAAGGCCCGGATTTCGTGGTGATGTCGCCGATCCTGATCCCGCATCGCTTGATCGGCATGGCGCTGGCGGACTCGGTCGCGCCCATTCAGGACACCAGTACCGCGCTGACGCGCCAGTACATCGACTCGCTGATGCTGGCGAACAACCCGCGCACGGCGGTGCTGGAAGGCCAGGTCAATCTGGATGACCTGCTGAACAACCGCATCGGCGGCATCGTTCGCATGAAATCGCCCGGCGCGGCGACTCCGCTGCAAACCACCAACGTGGCCGAATCGGCCCTGCAGGGCATCGAGTTCCAGGATTCTCGCCGGGAGGCTCGCACGGGCATCACCCGGTACAACCAAGGGCTGGACGCCGACAGCCTGAACAAGACCGCCACGGGCGTCTCGAAGATCATGTCGGCCGGGGACCGCCGCAAGCTCATGATGGCCCGGATCATGGCCGAGACGGGCGTCAAAGATCTGTTCCGGCTCCTGCTGCGCCTGGTTACCGAGAACCAGGACAAGCCGGCCACCATCCGCCTGCGCAACGAATGGGTCCAGATCGACCCGTCGCCCTGGCCCCCTGAAATGGACGTGACGATCGAAACCGGCACGGGTTCGGGTGACAAATCCAAGCTGATCGGGATCCTGCAGGGCATCTTGGAGGCGCAGAAAGAGGCCATAGCGGCCAGCGCTCCCGTCACGACGTGGAAGAACATCTACAACACCCTGTCGCAGATCGTGAAGGCCGCGGGCCTGAAATCGGTCGACAAGTACTTTACCGATCCTGAGCAGGCCCAGCAGCTGCCGGATGTGGGAGGCGGCCAGGACAGCCCGGAAACGGCGCTGGCGCAGGCCCAGGTGAAGGCCGCCGAGCTCGACCTGCAGGGCAAGCAGCTCCAGATCCAGGCCGACATGCAGGCCAAGCAGGCCGACGTGGAAATCGAGAAGGTGAAGCTCCAGCAGGCACAGGTGCAGCTGGAGATCAAGCAGGCAGAACTGGACCTGAAGCAGGCGGACCTGCGCATCAAGGAGCAGGATCTTCGCCTGAGGGCCGCCCAGGCCAGCGCCGACACCGAGCTGAAGGCCCGCGAACAGGACCGCAAGGACATTGAAACCGCCGCCACTCTCACGGCTCCCACCATGAGCATGCCCGTATGAGCGAACTGACGCATGAGCAGCACCAGGCCCTGGAGCGTGCGAATCGCGCCGCAGTCATCACGCAGGATCCGCTGCTGGTGGGTGCGATTGCCCAGCTGGAAGAGGACCTTTTCGAGGTCTGGAAGGACCCGCAGCTGACGGCCGGACAGCGCGAAGAGCTGCACCGGATGCACAAGACCCTGACCCGATTCGTGGGCGTGCTGGATGCCTATGTCGTGGGCGGCGCCGAGCCGCGTCACATCCTGGGCCTGCCTGCCCCGCAGAAATCCTTCTTCGAACGCATCAAGGAGCGCCTCCATGGCCAAAAAACGTGACCCCCAGAACGAAGCCCCGGCGCCTGCAGGCGCGGCGCCCGTGCCGGATGCAGCGCTTGCACCCGCCGCGCCTCTGGATGCGCTGCCGGCGTTCATCCGCAAGCACGAGGACGCCGCCGCGCGCCGCGGTGAAGAGCGCGGCGAGCAGATCGTGGTGGTGGCGATCAGCCATCCGGACGCCGGCGAGGCGCGGACCGTCTTCGCCGGGCGCGACGGCGGCATCCGCATGTCGCGCGGGGCGCCTGGCGCGGTCTACAGCGACGGATCGAAGCACGCCAGCGCATGAGCCTTTTCTGGGCCTGCTGCCAGCCCCTGATGGCAGCCGTAAGAAAGACCAACCGAATGGCCGCCTCGCGCGGCCTTTTTGTTGCTCGGAGTCAAACCTTATAGGGATGTGAGCCATGTCTGAATTCACCCTGGAAAGCCTTGCCAACACGCTCGCCGCCGAACCGGAGACGGAAGAGGCGCGCGACGACGAAAACGCCCAACCCGAAGGGGAGGCGCAAAGCGACGAGCAGGAGAGCGTCGGCGAGGAGCAGGACACCACCAACGACGAGGGCGCCGAAACGGAGGAATCCGAGGAAGGCGCGGACGATGAACCGGGCTCGGAATCGTCGCAGGACCCCGTGCACAAGTGGAAAACTGCCGATGGTACCGAGTACGAGGTTCCGGAGAGTGATCTCCGGGCGGGTTACATGCGTCAGCAGGACTACACGCAGAAGACCCAGACCTTGGCCAAGGAGCGTGAGCAGGCGGAAAGCGAAATCCAGAAGCGAGCCCAGCAATCCGTCCAGACCATGAACCTGTACGGCGAGAAGCTCGGCGAATTGCACCTTGTGCGTGCCACCGTGGCGCATCTGGAGTCTGTGTTGCAGCAGACCAACCGCGAAGATGAACCGGCCCGCTACGCCGCGTTGCAGTCCGACCTGCTTCGTGCCCAACAGCAGGGACGTGAGCTGACCGGCATGCTCTCGCAAGCGAACCAGCTTATGCAGGCCCAGCAGGCCGAGCTGACGAAGAAGGCGCAAGGCGAAACCGCCAAGCTCCTGGCGGCCGAAATGCCGGATTTCGCCGCCCGTCTGCCCGTGTGGAACAAGCACGCAACCGCCACCTACGGCTTTTCCCCCGAGGAACTGTCCCAGGTGACGGATCCGCGCATTTTCCGCCTGCTGGACGATGCCACCCGGTTTCGTGACCTGCAGAACCGCAAGCCCGAGGCGGTGAAGAAGGCCCAGGCCGCGCCCGCGAAGCCCGCGCGCCAGACCAGGACCGTGCCGTCTTCCACTATCGACAAGGCAGTCAAGCGCCATGCGGCACAGCGGAACGTCGATTCCCTCGCCGCAGTGCTGGCCGCCCAACAAAGGAACTGAAATCATGGCCAAACTCACGAACTCCTTCGCGACCTTCGACGCCGTCGGCGACAAGGAAGACGTCGACGACCAGATCTATCGCACCAGCCCGGAGGAAACCCCCTTCATTTCGGCCATCGGTCGCAGCAAGACCATGTCCACCAATCCGGAATGGCAAACCGACGCTCTGGAGCAGCCCACCAATAACAAGGTGGTGCAGGGCAACGAGCCGACGCCCAACGCGCTCACCCCGACGGTGATGCTCAGCAACCGCACTCAGATCTCGGAAAAGACCTACGCGGTTACCGAAACCCAGGAAGTGGTCGGCAAGTACGGCCGCGCGTCGGAAGTCGCGTACCAGGACGCCAAGAAGATGATCGAGCTCAAGCGCGACATCGAATTCGCGGCCTTGCAGAACTCGACCGCCATCGTGGCGGCTGCGGCGACCGCGCCCCAGGCGCGCGGCGTGCTGGGTTTCATCTACGAAAACACCAGTTTCGGCACCGGCGGCGCAGACCCGGATCCGGCGACCAACACGGCGCAGACCGATGGCACGCAGCGCGCGTTCACCGAGGCGCTGCTGAACGAGGCCGCCACCAAGGCCTGGGACAACGGCGCGAAGGCGAACCTGTCGTTGTACATCCCGTCCGCCCAGCGTGCGGTGTTCTCCGGTTTCGATGTGAATTCCACCAAGTTCACGCTCACCAAGGACGCGACGCTGAACGCGACGATCGACGTGTACCGGGGAGACTTCGGCATCTACAAGGTCGTGAACAGCCGCTACCAGCGCCAGCGCGAAGTGTTCGGCATTGACACCTCCACGTGGAAGCAGCGGGTTCTGCGCCCGATGAAGGCGATCGACCTGGCCAAGACCGGCGACAACCGCAAGCGCATGGTGAACACCGAGTGGACGCTGCAATGCACGGCGCCGCTTGGCAACTTCGCCGTCCGCGACCTGACCACGGCCTAAGCGCCACAGCGAAGGAGACTGGCCCGGGGAAACCCGGGCCTTTTCACATGAGCGCACGAATTCTGACTGCCGAACGCGGCAGAGTGACGCGGTTCCTGGAGGCCGATGGCCGCTACGGGATCGAGACGACGGCCGACGTGGAGCCGGTCCTGGAGCATGCCAAGGCGTTGCACAACGAAGGTCGGCAGCATGCCCCGAACGGCGATCAGCACCTGGCCAGCATCCCCATCGTGGTTCTGAACGCCTGGGCGCAGCGCCGCGGCGTCACCTTCGCGGACGTCATGAACGACGTGCGCCTGCTCGAAGAATTCTTGCGAGATCCCGCGCACAGTGATTTCCGCGTCTTCAAGGGTGAGCTATGAGCTTCGCCAATTCGGACGAGCTGATCGCGGCTGTGGGCCGCTGGATCAAGCGCAAGGACCTGGCGTCGGTTGCGCCGGACTTCATCACCCTGTTTGAAGCGCGCGTGAACCGCGTCCTGCGCACGTCGAGCCAGCGCAAGTTCGAATCTGTCTCGGTCATCGGCGGCTCGGCGCCGCTGCCGGCCGACTGGCTGGAGGCGATCGCGGTGGACGACGGAAAGTGCCCCTTGCATTTCATGACCACACTGCAATTCGGCCCGGTGCAGGTCAACAGCGGCCACTACGCGATCGAGGGCGGCGCAATTCTTGTGTCTGGCGGCACCGAGACGGTGAACCTGCGCTATTACGCCAAGGTCCCCCCGCTGGGCGCTGCGAACCCCACCAACTGGCTGCTGGCCAGCCACCCTGACGCATACCTATTCGGCGCACTCACCGAGGCCGAACCCTACCTGGTCAATGACGCGCGCATGGCGCTGTGGAAAGACCGGGGCGATACCGCGATTCAGGCCATTCAGATGGCGGACGACCAGGCGCGGTTCTCCGGCGACACCCTTCAGATCGCAACCCCGAGGTAATCATGGCCGTCGAGAACACCACCAACATCGCGGGCTTGGACGACACGCTGCCCACCGGCACCGATACGAAGTCGGAGGGTGACAATCATCTGCGGCTGCTCAAGACCGTCCTGAAACACGTCTTCGCTGGATTCCCCGGCGAGGTGGTGCTGGCGGCTACTGAAGCCCAGGGCGCGACGGCCAACGATTACGTGCTGACCGTGGCGCCGGCGCCGACCGCATACGCTACCAGCACGATGGTCGTGTTCCGCGCGAACCACGCGAACACGGGCGCCGCCACACTGAAGATCGGGAGCTTGGCCGCCAAGGCCTTGGTCAATCCCGAGGGGACGCCGCTGCGCGCGAACGCGATCACGGCGACGACCTGGGTGCTGGCGATCTACGACGGCACGAACTTCCGGATGGTCGGCGGTGGCAACAGCCAGGCCATTTATGACTACGCCAACCAGCTTGCGTTCCAGGCGGCGCTGCCCGAGCAGGCCGGGAACAACGGCAAGGTCCTGATGACGGATGGGGCTGCGGCGAGCTGGCGGCTTGCGCTGGCGTCCTATGCCTCCGACGCTCTGCCGACGTCCGACCTCGGCCCGATCTATGTCATCGGGGAGGGCGTAGCCGAGTGGAACGCGGCGCTGCCCGGCTACGAAGTGATTTTCGGCGTGGACGTCGTCAATGACCTGGCCGCGCTGGACGGCAAGATCGATTTCACCTTCATCTACCCGGGCGGGACGGAAGCGGCTCCCGGCACTGCGATCGCCAATAGTCGCTACGTAGTGCCAAACCCGTACCCTGGTTTCCCGGTCTTTTGCATAGCAGAGACAAAAGCATCGTCAGGCGCATGGTTCAATCCCGGGTGGGCGAACACCATGGTCAATAATCTCGGCGAGGGCTTCGGCATGCGAGCATCGCAGCTATCTACTGGCGAAGTTGTCGTGCAGACGGGCAGTTTGGCTATCGCTGCGTCGGGGCCGATTAGTGGCGGCGGTGGTGGTTCATTTTCGCCTTCGATGACGACCGGCCCGCTGCGCGTGCGCGTCTGGAAAATCAAAGGGGCATTGTCATGAGGATCTATGGAATTCCTGGCCAATCGGTGATGCAGGTCGGCGGCGATCCCGAGCCGGGATGGCTCGAAATGCAAGGCCAACGCCCTGGGCCCGAATACATCGCTGGCGCGGATGGCGTCTGGAGCGTGCCGGCGGCCACCTTTGCGCAGCTGCAGGCGCGCAAGTTGGACGAGATCAACGCCGCATTCTCAGCCGCGGTTGACCAGCTGACGGCCGGCTATCCGGAGGGCGAGCGGCTCACCTGGGCGGTCCAGCAATCCGAGGCGCTGGCCTGGGCCGCGAACGCGCAAGCCCCGACGCCGTACCTTGAGGGCTTGGCGGCCGCGCGCGGGATCAGCGCAGAAGAAATGCGGCAGAAGACGCTGGCGCAGACGCAGCTATTCATGGCGGCGTCGCAGGATCTGGTGGGCCGCCGGCAGCGCCTGAGGGATCTGGTGGACGCGGCGACGTCGGAATCGGACCTGGCCGCGATCAGCTGGGAGGGCGTGTAGATGCCCCTGATCCCGTTCCGTTCGATGGGCGCTGGGCTGAACCTGGACGGCTTCCCGCACGAACTCGCGGCACAGGAATGGTCTGGCGGCCGCAATATCCGGTTCCGCGACGGCTACGCGGAAAAGTCGCAGGGTGAGGCGCGGGTGCATGGCGAGCTGCTGGCCGAACCCTATGGCCTGTTCCCCATGCAGGGCGCGCTGGGTCGGTACTGGGTGTACGCCGGTCTGGCGTCGCTCTCGGCCGTGCGCAATGAGGTGCATACCGACATCACGCGCACGTCGGGGCCTTACACCGGGACTGTGGCGAACCGTTGGAACGGCGGGGTACTGTCGGGCGTCCTGGTGGTCAATAATGGCGTGGATGTCCCCCAGTTCTGGGGAGGCGATCCCAGCGTCAAGGCGGCGGACCTGACGGCATGGCCGGCCACCCTGCGCACGAAGATCCTACGGCCGTTCCGCAATTTCATCTTCGCGCTGAACAACACCGACAACGGCAACAAGATGCCGTATAGCGTTCGCTGGTCGCACCCGGCCGACCCGGGCACGCTGCCCGTTTCCTACGATCTGGCCGACCCAACGAAAGACGCGGGACAGTTCGACCTGGCGGATACGGACGACCGCATCGTCGACGGGGTGCCGCTGGGCGAGCGGCTCATCGTCTATAAGGAAAACAGCATCTGGTCCCTGGATTACGTCGGCGCGCCCTATATATGGAGCCGCAAGCCGATAGACAAGACGGTCGGGGCGCTGGGGCAGGATTGCGTCGTAGCGCATCCTGGCGGCCACGCCATTCTCACGCAGGGCGACGTCGTCAACTTCGACGGCGCCAGCACCACGTCGATCGCCGATGGCCGGGTGCGGCGCTGGCTCTTCAATAACCTGAACGCCGACCAGTACCAGCGTTCGTTTGCGGTGCCCAACATCCGGCGCAACGAAGCCTGGTTCTGCGTGCCGCAGACTGGATCCGATTGGCCGAACACCGCCCTGATCTGGAACTGGAAGGATGGAACCTGGGCCATCCGTGACCTCGCGCAGGCATCGGCCGGCGCCTCGGGCACTATCGTCTACGACCTTGGTAACTCCTGGAACAGCGACCTCGAGCCCTGGGACACCGACGACACGACGTGGAACCAGTACGAGTACACGCAGGCCACGCCGCGGGTGCTGCTGGCCTCGGCGGTGAACAACAAGCTGCTGCTGGTCGATTCCACGAAGACGATTGAGGGCCAGCCGATGGTGTCGCGGGTGGAAAAGACCGGCATGTCGTTCGACGCGCCGGAGCAGATCAAGTACTGCAAGGGCGTGCGCCCGCGCATCGATGCGCCGCAGGGCACGCAGATCAATATCTACCTCGGCGCCCAGGACGATCTGGACGCGCCGGTCGAGTGGGGGCCGCCCGTGCCGTTCATGGTGGGCACGGACCTGAAGGCTGATATCGAAATGGCTGGCAGGTATCTGGCCGTGCGCTTCGAATCCACCGGCATCGTGTCCTGGCGCATGAAACAGTTCGATATGGACGTGACGGTCCTGGGGGGCTACTGATGGCCTACGAGCCCGGCAACGCGCCATCGGAGTACTCGCCCCTGTTCCTCCAGCAGGAGCTGGACAAGATCCGCGAGGCATTGAGTGGGCCTCAGCCCTTCGCATTCCTCGAAAAGCAGGCCGTGGCGCCCGCCAAGCCGCGTGAAGGGATGATCGTGCTGGCCTGGGGCGCGCCGTACTGGAATCCAGGCGCTGGCGCGGGCTACTACGGCTATGTGGGAGGCGCATGGACGAAGCTCTGATCCGCATCGCTGGCATCCAGTCCGGCGATGTCGGCGACATCTGGCCCGCGGTATCGGGCTGGATCGCGGAGGCGCTGGCCGCCGGCCACTCGCTGGAATCCATCGACGACGTGCGTGAGCAGATCGAGGCGCGCGACTACCAGCTCTGGGTCGTCTATTCGCCCGGGCCGGTGGCGGCCTTTGTGACGCGCATTGCTACCGGCGAACTCGGCTCCGCGCTGGTCGCGGTCTGCCTCGGTGGTCAAGGCATGCACCACTGGCTGTTCGCGGTGGAAGACGTGATTTCGAACTTTGCCCGGGACAAGGGCTGCAAACGGGTGTGTCTGCATGGGCGCCGCGGCTGGGTGCGGCAGTTGGCCGGCTACGGCTGGGCGGAAGAATCCGTAAATGTGACAAAGGAACTGTAATGGGCAAAAACAGCGGTGGCGGCGGCGGCACGCAAACCACGAAATCCGAGCCGTGGGAAGGGGTGCAGGACTACCTCACCGGCACAGGACAGACGACCACCAGGACGCTCAGGCCGGGCGCCAAGCCCATCGGGGGCACGGAGGGGCATTGGGAGTATGACGGCAATGGCGAGTCTACGAACGCGCGTTGGGTAGCCGGCACGCCGCGGTACGCGGACAGCGATTACATCACCACGACCACCGGCGGTATCCCGGGGATCTACGGCGAGGCCGCGAGGCTATACCAGAACGGCGGCTGGACGCCAGAAATGCAGGGTGTGACGGACCAATGGCTTGCCGCGCTGCAAGGGCGCAGCGGGATTGATCCGAAGTACGCGCAAAACGTGCTGGACACGGGGAACAGTCTCCTGTCTGGGCAGGGCTCGCAGGTGGATTTGGTCGCGGCGCGTGCGGCGCAGGGCGCACTGGATCCCACGGCGGCGCTGCAGCAGTTGCTGTCTGGCCAGGTCAACAACCCGTATCTCGACGAGCAGATCGCCGCGCTTGGTAAGGACCTTTCCAGCAACTTCCTGGAGAACGTCGCGCCGGGCCTGCGGTCGGGCGCGGTGGCGGCCGGCGGGTTTGGCGGGTCGCGCCAGGGGATCGTGGAGGGCCTGGGCACGCAGGGCGTCAGCGATGCCTTGGCGACTTCCGCCGCCAACCTTCGCGGCACGGCCTTCGAGAACGCGCAAAACCGCATGCAGCAGGTGGCTACGGGCCTGAACGACCAGGCGGCGACGGTCGCGCAGAACAACATCAACAACCGGCTGAACTTCGCCAACATGGGCGCCAACCTGATCGGCCAGGGCTCTACGCTGCAGGCGTCGAACCAGGCGGCCGAGGATGCCCGCTACCAGCAGATGCTGGCGCTCCTGGGCGCGGGCGACGCATACAACTGGGGCAATCTGGGCAACTATGCCTCGATCGTGTCTCCGGGTGCTGGCATCGGTGGGACCAGCACTTTGTCGGGTGGCGGCAGCAACCCGATCGCGGGTGGCCTTGGCGGCGCGCTGGCGGGCGGGGCGATTGGCAACAGTCTGGGCAACGGCATGGGCGGCTACGGCGCGGCCATTGGCGGCGGCTTGGGCCTTTTGAGCGCACTGTGAGGTCATCATGGCTATGACAATGAACCCGGGGCTGGTGCAGTCCCTGGCCGTTTCCGGCCAACAGGCTGACGCCGCGCGCCGCCAGCGCGAGATGCAGCTCATGCAGCAGGCCCAGCAACAGCGCCAGCAGCAACAGCAGCAGTCCAGCAGCCTGAATCCCAACATGATCAAGCAGTTCTTCCCCCAGGGCGGTGGCAATCAGGCGCTCGGGTCAACGGACGGGATGTCGGGCGTGTGGGGCCCGGTGGGAGGAGGCGGCCTGGGTGGACTCGGCGGAATGACCGTGTCGCCTGCTTTCATCGGCGGCTCTACGGCTACGTCCGGCCTCGGTGCGGGCGGCACGCTGGGCGCCTTCGCTGAGGGAGGCGCGGTCGGTGGGCTGGGTGGTCTGGGCGGCGGCGCGTCGGCCGCGGGTGGCGCAAGCGCTGCTGGCGGCGGCGGTGCCGCAAGCGGCTTGGCCGCGGCGGGCCCGTGGGCGGCGCTGGCCGCGGCGATCATCGCCAACGAGTCCTACGCCAAGAACCACGGCTACCGGCGCGATGGCGCCGACTATTACAAGGACCTGGCCACCGGGCGCGTCCTCAGCCAGGACGTGGATAACCGCTGGGCGCCGATGCTGTTCGGCAAGAACGACCGCATGGGCCTGGGCAAGGATATGTCCTTCGCCGCCGATCTGGGCTCGTTCCAGTTCGGGAAGGCATTCAAGGACCTGAAGGGCAGCTCGCTCTTTACCGGCTTCGGACTTTTCAAGTAGAGGAAAACATGACTCCCTACGGCGACGACAACCAGGGCGGTTTCTTCGCTGCTCTGCAAAACCCGGCGAACCAGGGGTTGCTGGCAGCTGGCCTGGCGATGCTGAGCGGCGCGCGCGGCCCGAACTCGCAGGGCGCGGTGGGCGCGGGGGGCCTGGCCGGTCTTCAGGCGTTCCAGAACGCGCAGGCCGCCGGCGACATGCAGGCGTACCGGCAGGCGCAGATCCGCAAGCTGGAGCAGGACGCGCAGAAGCAAAGCCGCATCATGACCGCGCTCGGCCGCATTACTGGCGACACCGGCGGCACGATGCTCGCGCCCGGCGATGCGCCGAACGGCGCACCGTCGCCCGCTGGACCGCTGCTGGCGGGTCCTATCCCCGCGGGCAGTCCTGGCCTGCTCGGCGGCGCAGCCCCGGGCGGGGGGGCTGGCGTCGGCGTCAACTTGACGCTGCCCGATGTGCTGGCGCTGAAGGCCGCCGGTGGGCCCGACCTGTTCGATATCTACAAGTACGCGACGGATGGCGTCAAGCGCGAGGCCAACACCGCCTACCGCAACCCGGTGACCGGCGCGGTGGAGTATGGCCCGCCGAAGCTGTCCGAGGGCATGGAGTTGTACGTCGGCGCGGATGGCCGGCCCGCGGTGCGCCCGGTACAGGGATATAGCGCGACGAACGCAGCGGCAAAGGGCGCGGAGGCCGGCGCTATTGCAGGTGCGCAGGCTGGGTTCGATCTGGTCGACGTGCCCGACGGCAGGGGAGGCACCGTGAAGATGCCGCGCCTGGAGGCCCTGCAGCGGCTCGGCGGCACGGCGTCGGCTGCGCCGGCTGGTGCTGGCCAAGGCGCCGCGGGCGGGCCGCCCAATCGCTTCGGCCGTAGCTCCAGCCCTGCGGATCAGGCCTTCGAAAAGTCCGTCGCGGAAGCATCGGCCGACACCTACAACACCCTCCAAAAGGCTGGGCTGAACGCGGACAAGCAGATCGCGGATTACCAGCGCATCGGCTCGCTGCTCGATGGCTTCAGCGGCAGCAGCCTTTCGAGCGTCGGGATGGCGGGCGCCAAGCTTCTCAACTCGATCGGCCTGGAGGTGGATCCGGCGCTGCCGAACAAGGAAGCCGCGGCGGCCATCGGCAACCAGCTGGCCCTGAAGCTGCGCGACCCAGCCAACGGCGGCGGCATGCCGGGCGCCATGTCGGATGCCGACCGGAACTTCCTCATGCAGTCGGTTCCCGGCCTGAACCAAACGGATGCCGGCCGCAAGCAGCTGATCGGTTACCAGGTCAAGGTGTTGGAGCGCAACAAGGACGTCGCGCAGTTCGCGCGGAAGTGGCGGCAGAAGTATGGGCGGTTGGATTCGCTGGACCCGGCCGGCCAAGACTTCGAGACGGCTCTGTCCGCATGGACGGCCGCAAATCCCCTGTTCGGAGGCCAATGATGGCGAAGCCGCAGCAGTTCGTGCAGCAGTACGGCGCGCTGGCCGACACAGTCGGCGGCCAGCTCGGTGTGGACCCGGCCATCTTGCTGGGGCAGTGGGGCCTTGAAACGGGATGGGGCCGCAGCGTCATCGCGGGCACCAACAACCTGGGCAACATCAAAGGGCCGGGCGTCGCGGCGGTCGATAACATGACCGGCAGCAATGACGAATACCGCGCCTATGCCACTCCCGAGCAGTTCGGCGAGGACTTCGCGGGCCTCCTGGGCCGCCGCTACAAGGCCGCGATGAATGCAGGCCAGAATGCCCAGCAGTACGCGGAGGCGCTGAAAGCTGGTGGGTATGCCGAAGATCCGGATTACGTGCCCAAGCTGGTGGCGGCCACCGAGACGGTGCGCGGCCTGGGCGGGATCGGCGGGGCGATGGATCGGCTTGCGGGTGCAATCTTCCCGTCTGCGGAGGCGGCCGGCAGTGACGATATCTTCGCTGGCGCCAGGACAGCAGTTGGACGCCCTGCAGCGTCGGCCCCGGCGGTTGACGATGTATTCGCCGGTGCGCGAACTGCCGTGCCGAAGGCGGCGCCCGCCTCGGGCCCGACGCCTGCACCCGCTCCCCCCGCCGGCAGCGCCCCGGCGACGACCAGCCGCGGCGATGACGGCGTGCTGCGCGTGGAAATGGGCGGCACCGGGCCGGTCCCCGCGCCGGCACCGGCGGCCGCGCGCGGCTTCTTCGACGAGCTGGGCTCGCCGTCCGAATGGGCGCGCCAGGCCGGCCTGACCGCGCGCTACGGACTGGAGGGTCTGGGCCAGGCCGCGCAGCTGGTCACTGAGCCGCTGCGGCAGTATGTGGTCAATCCGGCCGCCGAGCTGGTGGGCCTGCCGCCGGCGACGTCGTCCGGCAGCACGATGGCCTCGCTGGCCGATGCCCTGGGCCTTCCCTCGCCCGAGACGCGGCAGGAGCGCATTGTGGGCGACGCCGCGCGGCTGATGGCCGGCAGTGGGGGCTTGATGGGGCTGTTGGGCGCCGCGAGCGGAGGCGCGCAGGCGGCGGGCGGTCTGCTGCCCACGGCCAGCACGACCGGCCTGGGTCAGAGCGTCATGGCCGGCCTGGCGGCGAACCCTGGCACACAACTCGGCTCTGCGACGGGGGCCGGCCTGTTGGGTGGCACCGCGCGCGAGAATGGCGCGGGCGCCCTGGGGCAGTTCGGCGCATCCCTCGCGGGCGGCCTGCTTGGTGGCGGCGCGGTCATGGCAGGCAGCAGCCTAGCCGATACCGCACGCAACGCAGCGGCCCGTCTGACGGCGCGCCCGGCGGATCTGGATATTCGCTTCGCGAACCTGATGGACGAGGCGGGTGTGGACCTGTCCACGCTGCCGCGCGAGGTCGCGCGCGGGCTGAGGGCGGAAATGGAATCTGCGCTGCGCACGGGCCGCGAGCTGCGCCCTGATGCGGTCCGCCGCTTGGCGGACTTCCGAGCGGTGGGCGCGACGCCTACGCGCGGCTCCATCACGCTAGACCCGGTGCAGCTTACCCGCGAACAGAACCTGGCCAAGATCGCCGCGAACAGCGCCGACGACCAGCTGGCCGCGCTGCCGCGCATGCAGAACCAGAACAACGCGCGGCTGATCAGCCAGCTGAACGAATCCGGCGCCGGCCGCGCGCCGGAAGCAATCGAGGCGGGAGAGGCCGCCATCGGGGCGCTTTCCCGTAACTTGGACGCCCGGCGCGCCAACGTGAACAGCCTGTATGCGAATGCGCGCGATAGCGCCGGCCGCAGCTTCCCATTGGACGGCGCCTCGTTCACCAACCGGGTTGCGCAAGCGCTGGACGACAATCTGCTGGGCGGCGCGCTGCCCGCGGACGTGCGCAACCACCTGAACCGCATCGCACAGGGTGAGGTTCCGTTCACGGTCGACTATGCGGAGCAGCTGAAAACCGCCATGGGCAAGTTGCAGCGCGCGACCTCGGACGGGCAGGTCCGCATGGCCCTGGGCGTAGTCCGCAACGAGCTGGACAACACGCCCGTGCTGGGCCTGGGGCAGCAAACTGGCGCCGTCGGCGCACGCGCGGTGAATCCCGGGAACCTGCCGACGCCGCCCAATGCGCCGCAGCTGGGCGAAGAGGCCATTGCGGCATTCAACCAGGCGCGGGCCGCCAATCGCGCCATGATGAGGGACGTGGAGGCCAGCCCGGCCCTGAAAGCGGTATTCGAAGGGACCGCGACGCCTGACCAATTCGTCAGCCGGTACATCCTGGGCAAGAACGCCAGCGCGGCGGACGTGGCGGCGCTGCGCCGCGGCCTGGGCGACAACCCGGCGGCCGTCGGCGCGGTGAGGGACCATCTGGTCGACTACCTGAAGGGCAAGGCGCTGAACGGCGCGGCGGACGAGGTCGGGAAGTTCAGTTCGGCGGCCTACAACAAGGCGCTGGACGCCATTGGGGGCCGCAAGCTGTCGCAGTTCTTCAGCCCCGAGGAAATCGCGCAGTTGCGCGCGGTGGGCCGCGTTGGCAGTTACATGCAGGCCCAGCCGGTAGGGTCGGCCGTCAACAACAGCAACTCGGGTGCGTTGCTCGCCGGCCGTGGCTACGACTTCCTGAAATCGGTCGTGAACAAGGTTCCATTCGGGGAGGCCGCGCTGCTTACGCCGCTTCGCAATATCGAGGTGTCGTTGCGCCAGCGCGGCGCGCAAAACGTGCTGCCGGGGCTGCTTGCTGAGGCGGTTCGTCGTCAGACGCCGGTGAGCGGGCCGTTCCTGCTGCCCGGCGCGGCGGCCGTGGGTGGTCTACTTGCGGCGCCAGGCGTCAATGGCCCCTAGGATCAGGGCCGCGGCCAGATAGCCAAGAAGGATTGGATCGAAGGACATGCGCCGATTCTACGATCAAACCGCCGCCTTCGGGCGGCTTTTTCATGCCCGCGCAGGAGGGGAGTGATGGCAAGGCTGAGTGAGAAAGAGGCCGGAGGGCGCAACGTCCTGGCCTTCTTGGACATGCTGGCGGTGTCGGAGGGAACGGACGACGGCCGGCAACCCACGAAGGATGATGGTTATGACGTGCTCGTGGGCGGGGGCCTGTTCAGCGGTTACGCCGACCATCCCAATGTGCTGGTCAGGCTGAGCCCCACGCTCTCGTCGACAGCCGCGGGCCGCTACCAGATCCTGTACAGGTACTGGCCGCACTATCGGGACCTTCTGGGGCTGCCGGACTTCGGGCCCCTGTCCCAGGACCGGTATGCCATCCAGCAGCTCAAGGAGCGGCGTGCGCTCCCGGACATCCAGGCGGGCCGATTCGATGAGGCGGTGGCCAAGGTCCGGAACATCTGGGCCAGCCTGCCGGGCGCCGGCTATGGACAGCACGAGCAGAAGATTGAGCGTTTGCGCGATGCATACGTGCGCGCTGGCGGCGCGCTGGCGGGGTAGCGATGGATTTCGAAAAGGGGATCTACGCCGGCCTGGCGCTGCTGATAACTGGGTTCGTTGGCAAATGGCTCGTGCCGCTGCTGATTCGGACGCTCGATAACAGTGTCGCTAGCGCTACAGCCTCGGGCGGCGCGCTGGCCACGATCACGGCAGAGCGTGACCAGTGGAAGATGCGGGCGATCGAACTGGACAGGCAGCTCCAGGAAATGCGCGCGGACTGGGCCTCGATGAAGGGGGACATGCGGCTGATCAAGTACCAGTTGCACGAGGCGCGCGTGCGCATCGCCCAACTGACGGGGGAGCCGCCGCCCGCCGGTGAGGACGATCTTGGAGAGGATTATGGGAAAAGTCATTGAGCGGCTGTGCCGCTGCGACGCCGAACGGGCGAATTATCTGGTGCGGTTCCTTAAAGCGTGGGCCGCATACCTGGGCATCCTTTGCCTAGGTGGGATGATCTTCGGCGCGCCGCTGTACGTCTGGTTCGATCGTTCCCTGACCTCGGCGGATGCCTCCCACCAGCAGGAGATTGCCCGCATGCAGAAGATCAACCATGAGTTGATGGTGATCATCAAGGACCGGTTGCCGCCGATCGTGAAGCAGGCAGACGCTGCCATCCAGGCGGCCAAGGGCGCGGCGTCCAAAGCCGGCACAGCCGCCAACAAGGCCACGGCTGCGGCGAAGTCGGCCAACACGGCAGTGAAGAAGGTGGAGGAAGTCCTGGAGCCACCAGCGCCGCCCGCGCCAGCTAAGGCCCCTGAATGGCTGAACACGCCATGACCCCGCTGCTGCGCGCTGCTGCGCCATATCTTATCGGGGCCGCCCTGGTGGTGGTCGCGCTCCTGGGCGTGCGCTGGTACGGCTCCAGCCAATACCATGCCGGCGGTGACGCACGCCAGGCCGAAATCGAGAAACGCCAGGCCGCCATTGAGCGCGCCTGGCAGGAGGAAAGAGACCGTGCTGATGCCCAGTTCCGCGGCGCCATCCTGGCGCGGCAGCAAGCCGAATCCAAGCTGGCCCAGGCTGAGCGTGATCGTGATGCCGCTTTTGCTCGCATTGGGGGGCTGCGCAAGCAGCTTGCCGCCCGGGACGCCCAGGCATCCTATGCCAGCGGCAGACCTGATGGCGCCGGCCCCGACTGGGTCGGCCTATTTGGAGAGTGTCTCGACCGAGCTCAACGCCTTGGACGCCGACTTGGCGAGGTGGGAAAAGACGCTGCAGGATGGGCTGACCAGGTGAACGGGCTGCAGGGCTATTTCCGCGGTCTGGGGGCCAAGCCCTAGCGCGGCTCCATCCCCTTGCGCAGCTTGCGTGGCGATTCCAGCAGGGCGTCGACAGTCTGATTACGTTCCAGAACGCAGGGCTCCGCGTGGATCTGCTGGATCCAGTCATCGAACACGGTGGCCAGAATGCCGTTGGGGCGTTGCAGGTCGCAGGAAAGCTGGTTGGCGCGCAGGATGATCGAGCGTAGGCGCTTGATCTCCCATAGTAGGGAGATCACATCGGGGTTCCAGGGCTGGCGCTCTCGGATGGCGCGCAGTTGGTCGGCGGTGAGTGGATCTTTGAACGGCATAGCGGAAAACACTGGTTGTACATCCAGTATATTCCGCATTAAATGGGGTCAATTGCGTCCGCTTCTTGATAGCGCGGGTTCCCTACTTCCCGTTTCACCGCGTGCCATGCGAACGCAGATTCAGGCAGGCCACCGGCCAGAATCTCCCGGGCCCGCACCACGTCCGTCCCTGGGTCGAGCCATTCGGCGGCCAGCTCGGGCGGAAGTGCTATAGGGCGCCGGTCGTGCACGTCGATCATCCCGCCCTGCACATCGTTCGTCACAATCGCGAAGCCGTGGGCATCATCTAGGTCGGCGCCTGGCTGCCAAGCCGATATGCCGGCCAGCAACAGCGGCGTTCCATCTGCCGCATAAATATAGTGCGGCTGCTTGGTGCCGTCCGGGTTCTTGATCCATTCGTACCAGCCATCGGCCGGAACCAGGATCCGCCCCATGGTCATCATGCCGCGCCAGGGCCAACCGTTGCGGCGGATAGTCTCGAGCTTGGCGTTGATCATGAAGTGGGGGAAGTCCGTGCGCTGGTACCCCCAGGGGAGCCGGGCGACGTTTAGGTTGCCGCCGTCCAGCCGGTGAATGGTCAGCGGGCGGGTGTGCGGCGCGACGTTGTACCGCGGCCCGATCGGGTCGGCGAAGATCGCGCGCGGATTGGGGAAGATCCGCTCGACATAATCCATCGGTCCTGACTTCTGGACGATTCGGCCGCACATGGGCCCTCCTGCTGGAAGGGGAAGGGCCAGTATAGGATCAGCCAGGGGCGGGCCGCATCCCGGTTTGCCGCTGCAGCAAGATTTCCGCGATGTAGGCGGCGACTAAGGCTTCCAGCAACTGCTGGTCGGCCTCCGTCAGTTCGGCTACCTGCTCGGGGGTGATGGTGTCGAAGGGCCAGGGTTCCATGATGGATACTCTATCTGGACAGCTGCGCACGGCTATCCAGTTGGTTGAAATGTCGGACGAAAAGACGCCATCGGCCACGCCAAATTTACGCCACACGACTCAGAGACCGCGCCAATGCTAGAGTTTTCTGTCCCCTCCTTCGCACCA
>Ga0182738_1000921_pt1 | contig 38901 bp, 39 predicted proteins | sample eDN5th30CBELigMG_FD_128876 | JGI IMG/M metagenome (GOLD analysis project Ga0182738, IMG submission 128876) | Enriched Miracle-Growth compost microbial communities from Emeryville, California, USA - eDNA 5th pass 30_C BE-Lig MG (version 2)... ...
AAAGCGGCGGGCGGATGGCTCGAAGAATGCCGCAATCAGCCATGACGCAAAGAGCAGGCTTGCGACAAGGATCGCTCCGACCAACCATCGGTCGTGATCCGCGCCGAAACGGGCGAAAGTCGCATAACCGATGTGCTGGTGCAGAAGGTAGAGCGGATAGGTCAGGCCGCCGATGCCGGTCGCGATGGCCGGACGGATTGGAAGCGTCGGCAGCATCACGCAAAGAGCGACGCAGGCAACAGCTGTCGGCCCGATCAAGGCAAGGCCGCCGATGCTTCTATGAATGCCGTATAGCTCATAGAATTTCGGCTCGATGATGAACGGCGTAGCCGTCGCCCACAAGATCGATGCGGCGAGGATGAGGAACGCACCGGGCGAACGCCCCTGCCGGAGCTTGTAGAGCGTCATCCCGAAAATGAAATATCCCGAATATTCGGTGATGAAGAGCTTGCGGAGCACTTCGCTATCAATGCGCAGCTCGTTTGCGACGGAGAGAACCAGCCAGGAAGCCACGATGACCTGCCAGTGCTTCTTGAACCAGCCGAGCGCAATGAAGACAAAGACCCATCCGTAGAACATCACCTCGTAGGCAATCGTCCAATAAGCCCCATCTAGGAACGGCTGACCGAGCGCCCGCGCGTTGATGACAAGATGAGCGAGCCACTGTTTGACGGTCGGCGTCGGAAGGCCGGGAATCGGCCAACTATAGAGCACGATCGCTGTGGCCGTCGCGCAGAGAATGAAGGTAGGCCATAGCCGGGCCACCCGGCCAACGGCGAAGTCAAAGGCTGTCCGACCTTCAGCCGACAGGGTGATGACGTAGCCGGAAATCGCGAAGAAGATCAGCAGGCCGGAATCGAGCCAGATCGCACCGGGGGAGAATTCCGGAAATCCCGTTCCGCCACCTTCGCCCGTCGCCTCCATCCGGAAGCCGTAATGATAGATGACAACGAGCAGGGCAGACGCCAACCGCAAGATATCCAGATTGAGCAGTCGCGTTTGATTCTGCGTCATGCAAGCTCCGAGCGAGAAAAGCCACTCGTTTCTACTATTCACGATTTTAGAAAGCGTGAATCGGATTGCCTCGCCGCAAGAACTACCGGCGCAGGAGACCGCGCCGGCAGCACCGCTGTCCCTAACCGAACGGCGGTGTCGTGCGGCAGGTGTCCGTTCCCATGGCCGGGGCCGCCATGTTGTGCAGGACGTTCGTTGCCGGCAGGGTGATGCGCGGGTATCCCCTCCAGCAGGGGTCGCCATGCTGCCAATCACAGATGAACCGGAACCCATCCTATTCTCGGCTATCTGGTCGCCTTACGACCAGAGCCAGACACTGCGCAATTTGCTCGACCTTGCGCGAAATAAGGGGCGAGCCGCAGACAGCACGGCTATTCCGCCGCTTCGGTAGGATTGCCAGCCAGACTTTTTAGGGTGGGCTGGGAGTTTCGAAAGCTGGGCTATGGGGCGGCCCTTGAACCGGACTGACGCCGCTCGATGCAGCAGGCCAAAGGGCGGGCACGGAGCCGCTGATCGTGCTACGCACCCCTACCTCACTCTTGTGTCCTGAATGACGAAAGCCCCGGCGCTTATGCGTCCGGGGCTTTGATTTGTGCGACTACATTTGTCGTAAGTATCTATTATATTTGGATAATAAGGCGTTTATGTTTGAACTGGTTGCGGGGGCTGGATCTGATCACAACTTGCGCCCCGAGCAAGTAAAGATGGTTGCGGGAGGGCACACCCATCATAACTTGCTAACACACGGCCGACCCATGAGCCCGGATGACGTTAGGGATGTCGCTAAGCAAGTAGCTGTGGTTGCGGGGACATCTAGAGCTCTGCGCCTGCTGTTTCGAGCAGCGGCCTAGCGCTGGCGGCAACGCGGTAGCACACTTGAGCGCTGCCCTCCGAAGGTAGAGGTCTCAGGTTCGAATCCTGATGGGTGCGCCATTTTCTATGGAAATCCGGTTATTTGCACCGTCGCTGGCTGGCCAGCAGCGCGCGACGAGTCGAAAAGTGCCGTGGCCGGGATCGCATTGGCGCGACTTGGCGACCTGCCGCGACGTACTTCTCGGCCTTGAGCACCGGCATAAGCATGGTTTCTTGGTGACAGCGGTGCGACTCAGCCAGCCAACGCGACGGCATCGGCGCCCGCAGGCAAGCGCAAAGGGCAGTCGGGCTCGGTGACGGCGCGCCAGATCGCGGCAACGACATCCCCAGGCTCGGTGACCTCGCTGGTAGCAGCCTCCGCATGGGCGGCGAAGATGCGCGCGGCCAGTGGACGATAGGGCTCGGCAATACCACCAGCCTCCGCCATCCTGGACTGCGCATTCGTGCCGAAACTGGTGCCGGGGGCCTGGCCTGGAAGCACCAGCCGGGTGCGGATTCCGAAAGGCTTGAGTTCCAATGCAAGGCATTCGGTGAATGCGTTCACCGCCGCCTTGCTGGCCGTGTAGACGGGCAGCAGGGGGAGTGGCTTCAGCGTGGTGCTAGAGGAGACGTTGACGATGGTCCCGGCTCCGCGCTCCCGCATCTGCGGCACCACGGCGCGAACCATTTCCATCGTGCCGAACGTGTTGGTCTCGAAAATGTCGCGGATCGTCTCTTCGGGAGTCCCTTCCAGCGGACCCATCCAGCCGATCCCGGCATTGTTGACGAGGGCGTCGATTGCCCCGGCCGCCGCGACGGCGTCGGCTATTGAGTCCTGCTCTGTTACGTCGAGAGGTAGAAGGCGCAGCCGGTCGGAAGCCGGCAACACGTTCTCGCGTGGAGTACGCATGGTGGCCACGACGCTCCAGCCCTGGTCGAGAAAGTGTGCGGCGGTCGCGCGGCCGAAGCCCGAGGAGCATCCGGTAATCATCACGGTGTTCATGTCTGGTCCTCCTGTTTGATGGTGGATGACCCGAGTATCGACATGCACGCCTGCACTGTCTATTATAGGCAGTGCATAAAGCATTAGAGAAAGTCCGAATATGCCTGATCCGCTGTCGGAAATGATCTCTCTGCTGCGGCCTCAGGCGCCATACTCGAAGCTGGTGGAGGGCGCCGGCGCATGGCGGGTGCGGCGCACGGAAGTCGGTCAGGTCTATTACTGCATGCTCATGTCGGGGCGAACCTGCCTGGAGGTCGACGGGAAAGAGCCGATCGCTTTGTGTGCCGACGATTTCGTTCTCGTTCCGGAGGCTTATGCATTCACGATGTCGAGCCTTGAACCCCCTCCGTCCGACGGGCTGGAGACCCAGCCGCTAGCCCGTGCGGATGGCAGCGTCCGCCTCGGATCTCTGGAAGCACCGGCCGAGGTTCAGATGCTCGTCGGCTATTGCCGCTTCGGATCGCCCGATGCCGATCTCCTTGTTTCGCTTCTCCCCGAGGTCGTGCTCGTCCGGGGCGAAAGCCGTATGGGAGATCTGGCCCGCCTCGTCCGGGGAGAGGCCCGTGCAGACAGGCCGGCGCGCGATGTCGTGCTTGAGCATCTCCTGCAGGTGCTCCTGATCGAAGCGTTGCGATCCACTTCGGAATCCACCGCCGCGGCCAGCCTGCTGCGCGGGCTCGCCGATGACAGGTTGGCCGCAGGGCTGCGCTGCATGCACGCCGCCCCCGAGCGTAGATGGAGCGTCGCGGAACTGGCCCGCGAAGCGGGTCTGTCCCGCTCCGCCTTCTTCACACGATTCAACAGGATCGTTGGCTTGCCGCCGATGGAGTATCTGCAAACGTGGCGCATGGCCCTGGCCAAGCAATATCTGCGCAGCGACGAAGGCACCGTTGCCGAGATTGCCGCCCGGGTCGGCTACGGGTCGGGCAGCGCCTTCAGTGTCGCCTTTTCGCGGCAGGTCGGATGTCCTCCTGCACATTTCGTACGGGACCGCGCGCAGTCGGAGACCGCATAACGTGTTTCGCGCATCGGAAAAGATCATCGACACCGCGACGAACTTGAAGAGCGTCTTCGGGAACGGAGGCGGATTGGCATGTAAAGTCTAACTTGTCCAAACCAGGTTCCTGGTCACCCGCCAATGTAAGCAGCCAGTTCGTCTGGCGTCCCCGAGGGAAAGGCCTGTTTCAGATATTCGAGGAATGCTGACACCCGAGCGCTTAGCAGCCGCCGGGATGGGTAGAGCGTCCAAAGAGCGATCTCGGGACCGTCGATCTCCCCCCACTGCACGAGCCTGCCGTCGGCCAGATCGTGGCTCACGAGCGATATCGGCATGCAGCCGGCTCCGACGCCGGCTCGAACGGCGTCCCGTATCATGACGAGCGAAGACAGAGCGAGGACTGGCTCGATCGCGATTTTCGACCGGCCGGCAGGCGTTCTGATGTCCCACGCCATTCCGTCGCCTGCCGGTCGCACGACAGCAGGGGCTGCGCGGTCCCCAGCTGGCCGGGCGAGGTCTGGCCTTGCCACGACCACCATTCGATCACGCAGGAAGACTCGTCCGACCAGACTTTCATCAGAACGGGGATTGACCCGGATCACCAGATCAAACCCTTCCTCAATCATGTCGACGGCCCGGTCTTCCGTCGAAACATCGAGCCGTACCTCCGGATACTTCAGAGCAAACCCGGCGGCGATCTTCCCCATCGCCGTCTGAGAGAAGAGCAGCGGCGCGCTGATTCTCAACCTGCCGCGCGGCCTTTCTCCGCCCGAGGCGATAGCCGCGGCTGTCTCATCGAGTTCGGTCAGCAGTGCCCCGGTACGCTCAAACAGCGCCCGTCCTTCCTCGGTGAGTTTGATGTTGCGCGCCCCGCGCTCGAACAGGCGCAGATCGAGGCTGGCCTCCAGTTCCGCCACGCGGCGGGACAGCGTTGCCTTGGGCCGACCCGCTGCGCGTGCGGCCCGGCCGAAGCCTCCGTGGCGGGCGACGAGATTGAAATCGGCGAGAGCGAGCAGGTCCATTTCTGTTCCATACTTGAGACGGTCTGTCCAAATATAGCGGCTATCGGTACGAATGTGGACCAATAATTTACGGGATGTCTTCGACACAAACAGGAGAGATCCCATGACCATTCTCGTAACCGGCGCCACCGGAACAGTCGGCCGTCAGGTCGCTGAACAGCTCGTCAAGCGAGGCGCGGATGTGCGTGCGCTCGTGCGCAATCCAGCCAAGGCCGACGTGCCTGCGGGCGTTACCGTCGTTGAGGGCGACCTGCTCGATGTTGACTCGCTGCGGAACGCCTTCTCCGGCGTTTCCACATTCTTCCTGCTCAACGCCGTGGTGCCCGATGAATTCACACAGGCCCTGATCGCGCTCAACCTCGCTCGTGAGGCCGGCCTCGAGCGGATCGTCTACCTGTCGGTGATCCACAGCGACGTTTACGTGAACGTGCCCCACTTCGCCGGCAAGTTCTCGGTCGAGCGCATGATCGAGCAGATGGGTTTCAACGCCACCATCCTGCGGCCCGCCTACTTCATCAACAACGATATCACGATCAAGGACGTGGTGACGGAGCACGGCGTCTATCCAATGCCGATCGGAGCCAAAGGGCTCGCCATGATCGACGCGCGCGACATCGGCGAGGTTGCAGCCATCGAACTCCTTCGCCGCGAGCAGGCTGACGCCCCGCTGCCGCTCAACCGGATTAACCTGGTCGGTCCGGACACGCTGACCGGCGCGGACGTCGCAGCCATCTGGACGGACGTTTTGGGGCGCCCGATTGCCTACGCGGGCGATGATACCGCCGGGTTCGAGCAAAATCTTCGGCAGTTCATGCCGGCGTGGACGGCTTTCGACATGCGCCTGATGACCGAGCGCTTCCTGACCGACGGCATGCTCCCCGAAGCTAGCGACGTCGAACGTCTAACCACACTCCTTGGACGCCCCTTGCGCTCGTACCGGGACTTCGCAGCCGAGATCACGACCTCGGCCTAGCGGCGGGCATCCACACGACACTCACTAAAGAGGACCATCATCATGATTTACTCGACTGCAACCGTTCCGGTGAACCCGGAAGGCGAAATCGCGCTGACCCGCGCGCAAGCATGGGCAGGCTTGCTCCTCAAGGCTCGCGATGCCCGCGAGTTCCTCCCGGCCGGTATCTGCACGCGCTCCGATGTCATCGAGGAGAGCGCTTCGCACATCGTGCGCGACGCTACTATCGCCGGCGACGACTTACGCGAGATCATCACGTTCGAACCAGAAAGCAAGGTGACCTTCTTCCAGGCAACCGGCCCCCGCGAAGGCGCAATCATCAACGAACTGTTCGAGGATGCCTCCGGCGCGCTTCATCTGCGCTTCTACTGTTACCTCGGTTTGCGGGGCAAAGAGCCAAACGGCCCCGAGGAACAGGCCGAGCAAAAGTGGATGGATGGCGAGAGCGGCTATAAGAGCGCCTTGCTGTCAACTCTAAAGCGGACCCGCGAACTGCTCAAGGAGGGGCGGATCTGATCATCACGAGCAACTTGGTCAACGGGGTCGTCTGTTGCGAAGCGCCCCGTCGTCCAGCAGTGCTACGGGGCATTGGGCTGCCGTTGGCGAGGATGACATCGAACCCTCGGGTCATGTGACCTTCTCCTTAGCCAACCCACCCACTTCGCGCCGAACCACGGAGGCAACCTCGGTGCCCAGGCGTTCAATGGCTTTGAGATGATTGGCCTGGGACATTCCGCCATATCCGATGTGGAAGATCGCACGACCGACCCCGTACAATTCATGGTAGGTCATGAGCTTGTCGATCACTTCCTGCGGGCTGCCGACCAGAAGCCCCCCGGCCGCCGTGGCCTGTGCATCAAAGGCATCGCGCGGGACCAGGAAGCCCTTGCCTCTCTGGTGATTGTTCTCACGCATGCCCACCCTGAAAGCGGAATACATCGTGTCGCGAGCCTCCTCGCTGGTGGACCCCACATAGCCATGCGCGTTGATGCTCACGCGCAGGCCAGTGGGATCATGGCCGGCGTCGGCGCCTGCCTGGCGGTAAAGAGCGACCGCGTGTTCAAATTGGTTGATCGGGCCGAGCAGCAACGCCAAAGCCATCGGAAGACCAAGCGTTCCAGTGCGGACGGCGGAAGCGATGGTGCCGCCGACACCAATCCAGATTGGCAGTTCGCCCAGCGGCCGTGGCGCGATGTCGAGCCCCGTGAGTTCGCGCGTGTGCTTGCTGCCCTTCCAATCGGCAGGATTGCTTGCGCGGATCGCCAGCAATGCATCGAGCTTTTCGCGGAAAAGGTCCGCGTAATCGTCCCGGTCGTATCCGAACAACGGGAACGACTCCGCGAACGAGCCGCGACCGGCGATGATCTCGGCCCGCCCGCCCGATAACAGGTCCAGCGTCGCAAAATTCTGGAACACGCGGACCGGATCTTCCGAGCCCAGCACGGTGACAGCGCTGGTGAGCTTGATGTTTTTCGTGCGCATCGCAGCGGCAGCCAGCACGACTGGAGGCGCCGAGATGACAAAATCGGAGCGATGATGCTCACCCACCGCGAAGACGTCGAGGCCCACCTGATCGGCCAGTTCCGCCTGCTCGAGCGTTTCGATTATTCGTTGCTGGGGCGCCGGACGCCTGCCGTTAGCCGGGTCTGGTGATATCTCACCGAACGTCAAGACGCCGATTTCGAAACTGGACATGTTTCATTCTCCACTCCGAGGCAGGGGGCCTGCGCGTCCGGTCGTGTTCGGCGGGCCGACATATTCACTTCATTGCTCGATAGCGCGGGCCAGCTTGCAACAAGCGTATGAAGAGCGGGCCGCTCGGCAGCGGCTAGAGGCCTTCCCGGAGTGCCACCTACGCCGCCAGACTGGCGATCTCGCCGCGGGCCACGTTAATGGCGCTCACCTTGGCCTCCTCACCAAGCGCAACGCCCTCTGCGCGCACAACGGTTATGTCGGCGATCCCGAAGAAGCCGAAGATCGTGCGCAGGTAGGTTTCCTGATGATCAAGCGCCTCCGTAGGAAAACCGCCGCGAGAGGAGGCGATGATGATCTTCTTGCCTCCCGCCAGACCCTCCGGTCCGTCTTCGGTATAGCGGAAGGTGGCTCCAGGCACCGCGAGGCGATCGATCCAGGCCTTCAACTGGCTCGGAATCGCAAAATTGTACATCGGCGCGCCGACGACGATGATGTTGGCCGCGAGGAATTCTTTCAGCGCCCCTTGTCCTGCAGCAAGGTCATCGCGGAATGCGGCTTCGTCGGGCAAACTTCCCTGGGCGGCCAGAAGATGCGCATCGGAGAGATGGGCAATCGGCTTGGCCGCGAGGTCCCGCACCATCACCTCTGCATCGGGGCGCAGCCGCCGGAGGGTTTGGACGATTTCGGCGGAGAGTGTCCGACTGACGGAGGCGGGGCCGGTGATGCTGGCATCGACATGTAGGATTTTCATGGGGCGTTCCTTTGAGCGGGTTGGGCTGTGCCTGTGAACTTAGGCTTGCTACTCACTCAAAAAAACGAGGATAGTGTTGGGAGGCACTATAGGAAAAGTTGATGGAGTTAGGGGTCAGCCTCGACCAGTTGCGCGTGTTCGCGACCGTAGTTGAAGAGGGAAGCTTCTCGGCCGCGGCCCGTCGGCTGAACCGGTCCCAGGCATCCGTTACATACGCCGTCCAGAAGCTCGAAGGCGCCGTCGGCACCCTGCTGTTCGACCGAAGCGGGTATCGCCCGGATCTGACCGATGCCGGGCGTGCCCTGCTGCCACGCGCGCGCCGGGTGATCGAAACCAATGCGAGCTTTGCGCGGCAGGCGTTAGCGCTGCGCGAGGGCATAGAGCCAGAACTGACCCTAGTCGTTGATGCGATGTTCCCGATGCCGCCTTTGTTCGCGGCGTTGTCGGCGTTCGACCGGCAGTTTCCGACCGTCCAGACCCGGCTTTACGTCGAGTCCCTGGGGGCAACCGTCAAAACTGTGCTCGATGGGCACGCGGATCTTGGCATCGTCATAGACTTCGCCAACATTTCCAACGAACTGGCGTCGACGGCCATGGATGCCATTGAACTCGTGCCGGTCGCCGCGCCCACGCATCCCATGGTGCTGATGCAAAAGCAGACCGAGGCGGCGCTGAGCGACGAGGATTTGCGCGATCACCTTCAGCTCGTGCTGACAGACCGGTCGGAACTGACCAAAGGCAGGGATAATGGCGTCGTAAGCGTGCGCACCTGGCGCCTCGCCGATCTCGGTGCCAAGCACGCAATGCTGCTCGCTGGGATGGGCTGGGGCAACATGCCGATGCACATGGTATCGAGCGACCTCGCCGCGGGCCGCCTCATCGAACTGGAGATCGAAAGGTGGCCCAAGCACATACGTCCCCCTACAGTCGCAACCGTCATCGTGCATCGCCAGGACCGCCCGCCGGGACCGGCCGGCGCATGGCTGCTCAAACAGCTTACTGGAACCTAAGATGATCTCGTGGTCAGCGCCGCAAACCTCGAGCTGGCTCCCTCTGCACAATGCCAGCTATGCCGGCAGGCGGATCGAGCTTGTGGTCGAACGCGCCTTTTCCGCTCCGAGGAGTTCGGCGCCGTAAATCAGCAATTCGAGCCAGTTCTCAACAGCCTGCTTTAGCGGCACGCGATTAGACTGCTCTTTATCCTAACGCGTATTCATGTGCGTCACTTGCGACGTCCAGGCCGTAGACTAGCATCGTCTACCGTGCTGCAGTGTGGCTGCGCGGGCGTGCACAAATTTCCACCTGCTGTTTCGACCAGTCGCCTAGTTGCTGATCATCAATCTGTTTTGAACACATCATGAGATGACCGAGGCGCGCACACCAGGTGCGCCTCGATGTTGAGGCGCCGCTAAAGCCCTCCCTCGCCCGCCGCGAAAAATGGAGCTAGTGCTGCTATGACTTCCTCCGGACGGTCTTCGGGCTGAAGATGGCCACCTGTTATGGCTACGCCCGTGACGTCATTGGTCCAGTTCTTCCAGATAGCAATCTGGTTCGGCCGTCTTGCGATATCCTCAGCGCGCGGCCACAGCACGAGCACCGGGCAATCCAGCTTGCGCCCGGCGGTGCGATCTGCCTGGTCCTGGGCGATATCCTCGTTCAGTGCGGCACGATAATCCTCACACATCGCGTGCCGCACCGCCGGATCCCAGAACGCGGCGCGGTAGGTTTCCCGTGCCGCGGCCTCGATCACGCTGTCGCTCTCCGCATTCATGACCTTGAAAACCCGATTGATGAAGTCGTCCGGCGCGGAGGCGAGCAGCCGCTCCGGCAGATCCGCATCCTGCCCCAGCAGAAACCAGTGGTAGTTCTTCTGTGCGAAGCGATGGCCGACGGCCAGCATCGCGTCGAGCGTCGGGACGACAGTGAGCGAGGCGAAGCGTGTCACCATGCCGGGATGATCGAGCACGAGGCGGTAACCAGCGCGAGCGCCACGATCATGCCCGGCTAGCGCAAAGCGCTTGTAGCCAAGTGCTCGCATGAGGGCGACCAGCGCCGCGCCGACACGCCTTTTCGTCCAGCGTGGCGTCATCGCACACGGGCGGCTCGCGCCGTAGCCTGGCAGGTCGGGGATAACCAAGGAGTGGCGCCGCGCCAATATGGGAGCCACCTTACGCCAGGCGATGTGAGTCTCGGGAAAGCCGTGAAGCAGCAGGAGTGGCGGTCCTGCGCCGCCGATGACGCCGGCGAAGCGAACGCCGCCAGCCTCGACATCCAGCGAGCGGAAGCCGGGAAAGAACGGCGGCTCCCGATTCTTCGGGCCAGCTTGACTATCAGCCACGACCGCTGTGGGAATTGAGGGTCGATGCCACCGATCCACGCCCATGTTGATCCCATCAGCCATGATTTGCGGATGTCACGAAGCGGGCGAGTTCCTGGCCGTACCGTACCGGCTCTTCATAAAAGGGGCTGTGCCCGCTGTCCGGGAAGAGCGAAAGTTCGCTGTTCGCGTGAATGGACTTGATACGCTCCGACATTTCGATACGCACCAACCGATCATGTATGCCGTGCGTCAGCAGGATCGGCCCGCCGTAAGCCTTGAAGACGGGTTCGAGATCTGAGGTCTCTGTCTTAATAAAGCCTTCGTTCACCGCTCGCGCCGTCATGCCGTTGACAACCAGCATGCGCCGCATCTCCGCCTCGGACGGCGGCCGGTGGAAACAGGCGGCGAGAAAATCGGCCGTGGCCGCGGTGCGCGTGGCAAGATCATGGGACGTGGTCGTATCGGTAAACGTTGCGGCCTCTTCGGTGAGAAGATCCGGCGACAGTTTGGTCACGGCATCGACCAGATTGACGCCGGCAATTTTTGAGCCGCCATATTTGCGCAGATAGGCTCCAGCCACGAAGCCGCCGAGCGACCAGCCGACCAGCACCGGACGGCGCAGCCTGGCGCCGTCGATCACCGCGGCCACGTCGTCCGCCCATCGGTCGGCATCGGAATAGGCGTCAAATGAGACCGGCTTATCTGAATCGCCATGGCCGCGCAGGTCGAAACTCACCAGCCGAAAGCCCGCGAGCTCTGCATCGGCAAATTGTTTCTCCCAACTCAGCCGGCTCTGGCGCAAGCCGTGGATAAAAAGGATCTCGGGCGCCTGCGGGTCACCCTGCGCCTCGCCGGAGAGTGCCGTTCCATCCTTGGAGCGAACGAAGAGTTGCTCGCGCGCTGCATTCGTCCGGGCCGAACGGCGACCCGTACCGGCAACGGTCTGCGCACCAACGAGAGGCGCTGCAGACATTTCGGTAGCCAAGGCAGCGAGGCCGACCGTGCCCGCGAGGAATGTACGTCTGGAGGGGTTCATGATGGAAGCTCCATGTTGTTTAGCGACCCCTATTCAACTCCCTTGACACGGCATGTCAAGCGTTGTTTAGTGTACACTATGCAACAGACCCGGAAATCACGCGGCGGACGGCCCTGGAGCTTCGACCGGCAGGAAGCGATCGAGAAAGCAATGCGGCTGTTCTGGCGCCATGGTTATGAGGGTGTGTCGATTGGTGATCTGACAAGGGAGATCGGGGTCGCACCGCCGAGCCTCTATGCCGCCTTTGCCAGCAAGGCTGGGCTCTACCGAGAGGCGCTGGAGCGTTACGAGGCGAACTTCGGCTCCATCGATCGTGCGTCAGTGCGTGCGGCAGACTCTCTGGGGGCGGCTGTGCGGACGCTGCTGGAAGCAGCCGTCAGAGCCGTGACGCACCCAGACCGCGAGAGTGGCTGCATGATCTCCAGCGGCATGATCGAGTGCCATCCGGAGCACGCTTCGCTCGCCCGTGATGCGGCCATGCGGCGGGAGACTATGCGCAAGCGGATAGCGGAGGCCCTTCAGCCTTTTGCGGACACGGAACCGGTGCAGCGGCTTGCCCGACATCTGGCCGCCGTGATGCAGGGCATTTCGATTCAGGCGCGAGACGGCGCGACACCGGCGGAATTGCAGGAAATTGTTGAAGAAGTGGTCTCAGGAATAGAAGCACGACACCACCGCGAGGGAGGATATGTGATCCCAAATGGGCGGTAATCGGCATCTATCGAACGGAAAATCCCGCAGTAGAAGTTCAGCGAGCTGACGCGTTTTCCAGACGCTCAGGTGCTGATTTTTCGATCGGGCAATTGCACGCCACTGGCCATCAGAGCAGGATATCGTGTCCCGACCCGTGCAGGGCATGGGTCGCACACCTACCAGGATATCTGCCCTTCGGCGTCACGCACGCGGCGGATCACCGGGCGCGCTTCCAGCCGCTCCATATAAGCGCGGATATTCGGATAGGGATCGAGGGACACTTCCGCAGGCACGGACCAATTCAGCACAACCAGAGCGTAGCCATCGATGACCGAATACTGATCGCCCAATACATAATCCCGTTGTTCCAGCCGATCCTCCAGAACCTTCAGGCGCCGCGCGACGCGCTTGTCGTAGAAGGCCTTCGCCTTTTCCTTCTCCTCCTCGGTCGCCGGCAGTGCCTTGTAGATGTATTCGATAATGGTCGGATGGAGATCGGAAGCAACGAACGAGAGCCAGCTTTCCGCCTGCGCCCGCTCAACCGTGTTGCGGGCAGGAAGCAAGTTCTTCTCCGGTACGAGATCGGCAATATAGGCCAAGGTCGCAGCATTCTGGGTCAAGACCGTTCCGTCTTCCAGCACCAGAACCGGCGTCATTGCCATCGGATTCAGTTCGCGCACTCTGGTCGCAATTGGATCGTCCAGGCGATCCAGGTGGACCTCTATCGCCCGATAGTCGACGCCTGCTTCCTCAAGCGCGAAGTGGTTCGAAGTCGAGCAGGCGCCGCGGTGATAATAGAGCGTAATCATGCTGTGTTTCTCCCAGGTTCCTGTGCAAGGGGTTGGCTGGTGTTTCGATCAGGCCGGCTGAGCCGTGTTTTCACCGGCGCGATTGGCGGGTTCGCTAAAGACGAGAGCCGCCGTCGACGTGAAGGACCGCGCCATTCATGTAGCGGTTGGTCATCAGGAACAGCACGGCATTAGCGGCCTCACTGGCACTGCCCCACCGGTGGAGAGGGTGGCTCTCGGCCACCATGCGCATATAAGCGTCGCGTTGTTCCCCCATCGCCTTTCCGATGAGCGGCGTGTCGATGGGTCCAGGCGAAAGCGTGTTTACCCGCCGTGGTGCCAGTTCCAATGCAAGACCGCGCGCCAGCACCTCAAGCGCCGCGCAGGCGCTGGCCACAATCGCCGTGCCATTGCCGTCGGGGCGATGTGTCAGCGCGCCCGACACCAGTGTGATCGAGGCATCCGAAGCCAGCCTTTCGCCAAGAATGCGCAGAATATGTACCACCGACCAGATGCGTTCGTCATAAGCGCGCCGGAGGGTGCCGATGTCGGCCTCCATCACCTTGCCGATGGTCAGTGCGCCCGCCAGAAGCACCAGATGATCGACCCGTTCGATCGCTGCCAGACCCTGTCGTATCGCTTCGGGGTCGCTGATCTCGGCCGCGACCCAGCCTGCAAAACCATGAGTATGGGCAACGTGCGCGGCTCGGTCCCGGTCCCGTCCGGCGACGGTGACAATGGCGCCCGAGGCTTTGGCACCCAGGCCGGCGGCCAGGCCGATGCCCGATGTGCCTCCAAAGATCAGGACGGACTTCCCAGCCAAGGATGGAACCGGACCAGGCACTTCTGCAATGGCCGCATCTTCCTGCATCGCGTTCTCCGATTTCTTGACCGCTTGGCACTTTCGGAAGCCAACGTAGCATCCTCCTTCTGATTGATAATGGGGGGCGATTTCGTTACTATCATTCCGTCATGGAACAAATCGGCATTGACAGGTTGACCGGGCTGATCGCCTTTTCGCGGGCAGCTTCGCTCGGAAGCTACACGGCTGCGGCGCGCGCGCTGTCGGTTTCGCCCTCCGCGGTAAGCAAAAGCATTCAGCGACTGGAGGAACGGCTGGGCCTGAAGCTCTTCGCTCGCACCACACGTTCGCTGACCCTGACACCGGAGGGGCGCGTTCTACATGATCGGGCAATCCGGCTGTTGCGCGATGCCGAAGAGATCGAACAAGTTGCCGCAACCGTGCGCGGCGAGCCCGCGGGGCCTGTCAAACTCGCCGCCCCCAGTCCGATTGCGCTGCACATCCTTGCGCCAAAATTGGCCTTGTTCCGTGAACGCTACCCTAAAATTACGGTGGACCTGCGGGTCAGCGATACGATGAGCGATCTCATCCAGGAAGGCATTGACGTAGCGATCCGGATTGGCAGCCCGGAAGATTCTCGCCTGATAGCCCGCAGACTCGGTCCGAACAAAGCTGGTGCGTTCGCTTCGCCTGCCTATCTGGCAAAGCGGGGCGCCCCGCACCGGGTCGAAGATCTGGAGGGGCACGACTGCGTCAACGTCCGACACTACAATTCCGGTCAGTTGTTGCGCTGGCCGTTTCAGGTGGGAAACCGCACGGTCGAAGTCTTGCCCACTGCCGGAGTTGTCGTAGACAACACCGAAGCCGTGACGGTCGCTGTCGCTGGCGGTGCAGGTATCGGCCTTTCGCCAACCTATGTCGCCGCGCCCTATGTTGCTCGAGGTGAACTGCTTCCTGTCCTGACTGAATATTGGGCGGACAGGGGTGCCATAACCGCGCTTTGGTCGGAAAGTCGCCGGGGCAATCCGAACGTGACGGCCTTCGTCGCGTTTTTACGCGAAATCTTTACAGATCCCCCTGCGTGGGATCGGATTCAGGCGCAAAACTGAGTTTCTGAAGAACAACCTGAAATGGCACAGTGATACCGGCGTCAGGGCGGCCCCACCTACAGGAGACACGTTCGCCACCGCCCCGTGAACCACAAGGCAGATGGTCGGAGTGTTGCGGCCGAGAATATAGCATCGGAGCGGGAGCTAACGATCACCACCTAAACGCCTCCCGCTCAGGAAGCACCCTTTGCGTCGAACTTTCGCTGGGCCTCCTCGATGTCGTCGAGGTGGTGGATCGCCCAGTCGTAGACCGCCGCGAAGGGAGCTTGCAACGTGCGCCCCAGGTCGGTGATCGAATACTCAACCGCGACCGGCGACGTCGCTATCACGCGGCGCGCAATCAACCCGTTGCGCTCGAGCCGCCGCAGCGCCTGGGTCAGCGCCTTATGGGTGATCCCTTCCAATCGGCGCATCAACGCGTTGAAACGTGTCGGCCGCTCGGCGAGGATGGTCAGGATCATCACGGACCATTTGTTGGCCACCTGATCGAAGAAGGATCGCGCCGCGCAATCGGCGAAATAGACGATGTCCACATCCGCAGGTCGGGTTCTCGGCATGTCGATATCCTCGCGTATATTTACGCACCACAAGGTGCGTAATTGACCGTAGATATCGTCTTTATATCTACTCGCTTCCAGTCGATCAATTCCGACCCGGCGCCCGACGCGGGCCGGTGCAACGCAATGGAGGCGCACATGGCAAACGATGGTAAGCTTTCCCGGCGCAGCTTGCTGGGGCTGATGGGAGCAACGACGGCCACCGCCGCAATCGGCGCGGGCACCGGATTTGCCGCTCCTCCAGTGGTCCAGGAGCGGCGCGCCGCCCGGCTGTTCTTCACCGATGTGGGGAATGGTCCCGATACCATGCTGCTCCACGGGTGGACCTGCGATTCGCACGACTGGAGCTGGCAGTTGCCGGTGTTCGAGAGCAGGTATCGCGTGATTGCGCCGGACCTGCGTGGGCATGGCAGGTCTGAAGTCATGCCCTCGGGGGCCTACTCGCCAGCCGATTATGTGGCGGATATCGAGGCATTGATCCTCGCCAGCTACCGGGGAGACAAGTTCGTCCTTGTCGGACATTCGATGGGCGCTCAGATCGCGGCGCGGCTCGCGGCGAAGAGACCGGATTTGGTTCGTGCTGTCGTGTCGATAGACGGTGCGCTCGGGTTCGATACCGCGGCAGCGCGGCTCTTCCGCAAGACTGCCCAGGATCTTGCTGCCGACAATCCCGACACGGTGGTGCCCGCGCTCTTCGCTGGCGTCTATGACCGCGCCACCGATCCGGCCTTCAAGCGCTGGCACGCACGACGGGTCCAGGGCATGCCAAAGCATGTCGTGCGCGAGTCCTTTGGTCCACTATTCACAGGACCCGATCAAGTCGGCGTGGAGGAAGCGAGCGCCCGGTTCTGCCAGGACCTGACGATTCCGTTCTACCACCTTTGCAGGGACCCAGCCCAGGCCAACCGCATGCGGCCGTGGTTTTCGCACCCGAAATCGAAGGTTGAGGCGTGGGCCGGAACGGGGCACTGGATCATGCTCGACCGCAAGGACGACGTGAACGCCGCGGTGACTACATGGATAGACGCGCTGTAGCGTTGCACGCCTAGGCGTCGATGATGAAGACCACGTAGACGGAGACCGACCAGGTGCTGACGTAGGTGAAATCCGCGAGCCACGGCCCTTTGGTGCCGGGCGTTGAAGACCCGGCTCAGACGATCGAGCGCATGGGGCGGCCTTGTATCGTGCCGTGGTGCGGACAGGCTGCCGCGGATGACGCCGGCTTGCGGCGCATCCTTAATGCGTCCTGCTTTGGTGGCGCCTTGAACAGGCCGCGATACTCACGCGTAAATTGGGAGACGCTCTCATATCCCACCTCGAACGCCGCGTTGCTGGCCGACAAGCCTTCCTCCAGCATGAGGCGTCGTGCTTCGATGAGACGCAATCGCTTGTGGTACTGCCCCGGTGTGAGGGCAGTCATCTTCTTGAAATGCTTGTGAAACGCAGTCAGGCTCATCGCTGCTGCCGCTGCCAAGCGCTCGACGGGCACGCGTGAACGATACTCTGCCCGGAGAATTGCTATTGCGGCGGCCAAACGGCCTGCATAGCTACCAGGGTCGGCAAGCGCGCGCAGCGCAGGACCATGCGGACCCGATAGAAGCCAGTAATGCAGTTCCCGCATGATACCGGTCCGCAGAATAGGCGCTGCCTCTGGCCGATCCAGAAGCTGCATCAGGCGCGATGCGCAATCGAGGATGGCTCCTTCGGTATCATCCGCGAACAGCGTTTGGATTCGCGACGAACGTGGTGAGTGAGTATCGCCAATCTGAGCCGCGACTTCACGCAGCAGTGCCATCTCCAAATCCACCGCTATCGCGAGATATGGTGCCTCCTGGGTCGCCTCGATGATCCGCCCGACCACAGGCATGTCGGCTCCTACAATGACGGATTGTCCTTCGCAGAATACACGTTCCTCACTTCCCACCATCATGCGCTTCGCACCCTGCAGCACGAAGCAGACGAGTGGCCGGTAGACGGAGTGCAGGTCGCCGGCGGGCTCTTCAACGTACATCATCCGCAGCCCTGGAACGGGTGTGCTGGCCAAGCCGTCGCGGTTCGCGTGGTGCCGTCCGTAGGTGCGGACGGCTTGCTTGAGTGCATCCATGTCGGTTGTTCCTGCTTCTGGCCTGAACATAGCACGCCAGCAGAGGCGTCGCACCATTCCTGCAGGATAAGGCAAGTTTGGCGCAGGGCACGGCAAGCCACGTTGTCCGCCCTCACTGTAGAAGATTCGGACAACCTGGACGCACGTCTCGACGGTTCGATGCCCGCCGCAGGCTGGCAGACCTGCGCAATGCGCAGCCGTCCGCAAATAAGTTGGAGAAGGCGAATGAAGACGACGGGCAGCACGATTCTTATAACTGGTGGCGGATCAGGAATCGGCCGGAAACTGGCACAGCGTTTCAACGAGCTCGGTAACACCGTGATCATTGCAGGTCGGCGCATGGAGAGGCTGGAGGAAACGATCGGCGGCCGGGAGCGAATGCACGCGATAGTTCTCGATGTCGGAGACCAAGAGGCAATCGAGAGCTTCGCGAGGGGAGTAATCGCCGCATATCCGTCGCTCAACGTGCTCATCAACAATGCCGGCATCATGCGGCGCGAGAATCTGACCGCGACCCGCGATTTGTACGACGCTGAGCAGACTATTACAGCCAACCTGCTAGGCCCGATCCGGCTGACAAATGCGCTGACCGATCATCTGGTAAGCCAGCCAGACGCAGCAATCGTGAACGTGTCGTCCGGCCTTGCCTTTGTCCCGCTGAGCGGCACGCCGACCTATAATGCCACCAAAGCGGCAATCCATTCCTACACAGTATCCCTGCGCGAACAGCTCAAGGGCAGGGTCGAGATCATCGAGCTCGCACCGCCTGCGGTTCAGACTGAGCTCACGCCGGGCCAGTCCACGCGCGAAGGCTACATGCCCCTTGAGGACTTCATCGACGAGACCATGACGCTGTTCCTCCAACAACCAACGCCCAGCGAGATCCTTGTCGAACGGGTGGGATTTCTGCGCTGGGCGGAGCGGGACGGCCGTTTCGATCAAGCAGTCGAGATGCTCAGCGCCAACTGATCGCGGGCCAATGGAGGGACCAGGCTGCATTCGGCAACAAGCTCCGATCACACCGCGGCCTGACGGCAATTCATGACGCGACCAAAGGATACTCCATGAGCGACCACAGCAAGCGGAAGACAGACCTGCACTGGCCCGTCACCCGCTGGGCTGTTCTGGTCAGCGGTTGGCCTCTGACGCGTTGAAGGCGTTCGAATTCGAGTTTGGCTCTCCGACGCCAATCATGGCTTAGGAAGCCACGTCTGCGGCGCTTGCGGAGTTTTGTCGCGGACTTCCACGTCCTTTGCCGGCCATAGTGCAGCAATGGAGATCGATTGGGGGTCCAGCGACGCGCAGGATCGGCATGGATGGTATCAATCGCAGCGCTGAGCTGCTTGTCGCAAGGGCAAAAGGCTTTCGGAAGGCCGTTTGGTGCCGCAGCGCGCTGACCACAACATGCATTGCCAACGCCGGCGGATTCATTGTCAACTTTCCTCGCCGCTGATCCTGCGACTCGTCACCCGCCTCTCAAAGTCTTCAGCCAAGTCCGCGACAGTAATGGTCCCGAAGCGCTCCCTGAGCAGCGCCTCGGCTTCGCCCAGTGTCTTCTTTACCCGAGCATCGACGGCCTGCTCGACCGCACACTCCGGTTGGTCGACATGCGGACCGATGTTGAATAGCGGTGGCTCGCCGATGGCCTGATAGACGTCCAGAAGCGTGATAGCCTCCAGACCACAGGCTAGCTCCCAGCCGCCGCCGTGCCCCTTCTCCGAGGTGAGAAAACCCTTGTCCCGTAGCCCAGCCATCATGCGCCGCACCACGACCGGGTTGGTCGAGAGCATGATGGCGATATCCTCGGAGGTGGGGCGCTTCACGTGGCGCCCCATGTGGATCAGCACGTGTAGTATGCGGGACATGCGGCTGTCGCGGGGCATCGGCGTGTTCCTTTCCAGTCCAACGTGAAGCCTATCAATCTTTCGCTCATGTAACAATGTATGTGTTTTGAGTTGACGATGCGCGGCACCTTAAGTAACTTTGTAAGGTGCGAGAAAGCAGGTTCACTCATGGATTTTGACATCATCATTGTCGGGGGCAGCTTCGCGGGGCAGGCGGCGGCGCTGCAACTGGGCCGCGCCCGGCGTCGCGTCCTGTTGATCGACGCGGGGCAGCCCCGCAACAGGTTCGCCCAGTCCTCTCACGGCTTCCTCGGTCAGGACGGTCGGGCGCCGGCTGCGATCATGACGGAAGCACGACGGCAACTCACCTCCTATCACACCGTCGAGCTCCTCGAAGCGCGTGCAACCGAAGCCCGCCTGATCAGCGGTGGGTTTCAGCTGTCGCTTTCATCTGACCGGGACATCACTGGTCGCCAACTCATCCTTGCAACCGGGGCGCGCGACATTCTGCCGGCGTTGCCGGGCATCGAGGAACGCTGGGGCATCAGCGTTCTGCACTGCCCTTATTGCCATGGCTACGAGTTAAACCAACAGCCTCTCGGCGTCCTGGCGAGTAGCGAGTTGGCCGTGCATCAAGCGATGCTGGTGCCGGACTGGGGGCCGACGACCCTGTTCACGCAAGGCGCCTTTGAGCCCAATGCGGATCAAAAGGCTGCTCTCGCGGCTCGTGGCGTGACCATCGAGACGAGGCCGGTCCGTGAGCTCATAGGCTCGAGCCCTCATCTCGAAGCCGTCCGCCTTGCCGATGGACGAACTGTGCCAGTTTCGGGCCTGTTCATCGCACCGCAAACCGCGCCCGCAAGCGACTTGGCCGAACAATTGGGATGCAGGTTCGACGACGGGCCCACCGGCCCCTTCATCGCGGTGAATGAGGGCCAGGAAACTTCGATACCCGGCCTCTTCGCGGCAGGGGACGCCGCCAGCCCGATGGCAAACGCGACGCTGGCCGCGGCCAGTGGCGTCTTAGCGGCGGGCGGTGCCCATCACGCGTTGATCCACAGTCTGTCGTCGCGGGAGGCGCGCAATGAGCGATAATTTCGAGGAAATGCGCGCGGATCCAGAGCAGTTCTGGGAGGCGCGCTATCGGGCCGCCTCGCTACAAACAAGCGGACGGCCGGGCACTGCGCTCCGTCGCTTTGCCGAACCCCTCACACCAGGGCACGCTCTGGAGCTGGGTTGCGGAAAGGGTGATGATGCTGTGTGGCTCGCCCGTCAGGGCTGGTCTGTCACAGCCGTCGAGATTTCCCGCACCGCGCTTGATTACGTTGCGGCAAATGCCGAGCGTGCGGGCGTCTCCGACCGCATCACCCTGGAGCAGCATGATCTGTCCCGCTCCTTTCCAGAGGGCCAGTTCGATCTAGTGACCGCCAGCTTCCTAGCCGCCTTACCGCGCGAGCCGGTTTTCCGCCGTGCGGCGGCAGCCGTGGTCTCCGGCGGACATCTCCTCATTATCGACCATGGCTCCCGAACACCCTGGTCGTCCGCACCGGCGGATTGGAAGTTCTCAACTGCAGAGGACACCCTCGCCAACCTTCAACTGCAAGAGGCGGAATTGGCTCCCATCCACGTCGGTGCGATCGAGCGAAACGCGACGGGTCCAAATGGTGAGACGGCAATCGTCACGGACAACGTCATTTTCCTCAAACGCCTCTAGCGCCGGGATCGACAGATGAAAGAAGCAGCACCTCGGGGCGGACCCGATCCAAAGCGCTGGATTGCGCTGATCTACATTGTGACTGCAACCGCCATGATCGTGCTCGATGGATCGATAATCAACATCGCACTGCCCCAGGCGCAAGCCGATCTCGGCATCTCCGACGTGAACCGCCCTTGGGTCATCACAGCCTACGCTCTGACTTTTGGCGGGTTTCTTTTGCTCGGCGGGCGGGTTTCGGATTTTTTCGGGCGTCGCCGTGTCTTCATCGTCGGGCTGGCTGGGTTTCTTGCGGCTTCAGCCTTTGGCGGGCTTGCGATGAACGGCGTTACCCTTATCGCCGCGCGCGCGTTGCAGGGTGCGTCCGCCGCCCTGCTCGCGCCCGCGGCCCTTGCTCTCCTGACCACCACATTCACCCAACCCGAAGAGCGTGCGAAGGCCTTTTCCGTCTATGGCGCCGTCCAGGGCTTCGGGGCTGCGGTGGGCATGCTGCTAGGCGGCTTTCTGACCCAGTACTTGGGTTGGCGTTGGTGCCTGTTCATCAATGTGCCCATCGCGCTGGTCGTCATCCTAGGAGCGCTCGGGTCAGTCCGAGAGAGCCGGATTGAAGCCCAAGGCGCGTTTGACATCTTGGGGGCTGGTCTTTCCGTGGCCGGATTAGCCGCGCTCGTCTATGGTTTCACACTGGCTGGTGAAGGTGGCGGCTGGCTGACACCGCCCACTCTCGTAGCGGTTGTGTTAGGCGGCTTACTTCTGGTGGCGTTCGCAATACGTCAGGTACGCGCGACATCACCCCTGTTACCGCCCCGCGTTCTCAATGACCGAAACCGCGCTGCGGCATTTCTTTCCTTTCTGCTCATCGGGGCAGGCATCTTCGGGATGTCGCTGTTCCTGTCATTCTATCTTCAGGTCACGCTGTCGTTCACACCCTTCCAGGCGGGTCTGGCCTTTCTCCCGTTTACGATCGGGATTATCGCCGGTTCGATTTTCGCCTCGGGGCTCATTCCACGCTTGGGCGAGCCGCGGGTCATGGTTCTTGGCCTGTCCGTTGCCCTGGCAGGTGTAATCTGGCTCTCCCAAGTCAACGAAACATCGGGCTTTTTCACTTTTGTCCTGCCGGCCTTCGCGCTGATGAGCGTCGGACTCGGGCTCTATTTCGCTCCTTCATCGAGCCTGGCACTTCTTAATCTTCCAGAGACCGACACCGGAGTTGCGAGCGCTCTCGTCAACGCCACGCAGCAGGTCGGCGGCGCTCTAGGACCGGCCCTACTCAATACGATTTTCCTGTCGGTCATTTCAGGAACTGTGTTGACCGGCGCAACGACAGAGATCGGCGGATACCGCATGGTCTTTGCCAGCGCCGCAGGTCTCTTTGCCCTTGCCCTCGTCACCGTGCTGCTTTTCGCGAGAGCGAAAGGCGGTGGAGCCGAGGAGCGTCAGCCTCACACCTCGTCCTGAAAAAAGTGCTTAGTCTGAAGGCGCGGTCAGATGTCGATCTCCTTAGGACGTCTCCGCTATGCCATCGCAGTTGCAGAGCTCGGAAGCTTCCGACAGGCGGCAGCATGCCTCGGTGTGCATCAGTCGAGTGTCAGCCGCGCGATCCAGCGTCTCGAGGATGGCCTAGGGGTTTCGCTGTTTGAGCGCCGCGCTGCTGGGGCGTGTTTGACCGATGCGGGGCGTCGTCTGTTGGACGAAGCTAGGCCCGCCTTGGAGCGGCTTGAAGTGGCGCGCAAGTTGACGGCTGCGGCCGGACAGGCAGAGGTCGGTGTCGTTCGCGTCGGGATACTCACCTCGCTCGCCGGAGGATTCTTACGGGACCTCGTTCGCTGCTACAGCCAGCGACATCCGCAAGTCACGATCGACATTCGGGATGGTGGCCGTGATGACCATGTCAGTGCGATTAGGATGCGAAAACTCGATATGGCATTCGTAGCCGGTGATCGGGGTATTGCGGGTTGCGAAATCGCGCCGCTTTGGAAAGAGCGTATCCACGTTGCGCTTCCCAAAGGACACAGGCTCGCCTGTCGCAGAAAACTCGACTGGCCGGATCTGCGGAACGAGTGTTTTATCGTCAGCCGGTACGCGCCAGGACCAGAAGTGCACGATTACATAATTCGTCGTGCGGCCGACTCCGGCATCTATCCCGAAGTTCTGTACAAAGCGGTCGTGCAGGAGACGTTGATGAATCTCGTGGGCCTCGGACAGGGGATCACGCTGGTGTCCGCTGCCTGGGCGGACGTGAAGCTCCCCGATCTCGTGTTGCGTCCGTTGACCGATCCGGCCGACATCGTTCCGTTCAGCGCCGTCTGGTCTCACCAAAACGACAATCCCGCACTGCGTCGCTTCATCAGTGTTGCCCACACGCTGGCAGGGCGCGTTCGTCGTGGCACCTCCGATTGGGCGTCAGAGGCAATGGGACTCACTCCGCTGGGGAGCGAGCTTTCCGCAGGCGGGCAAAAGCCCGATCCGTCGCCATAAAGCGTTGAAGCATGGGAGCGATCAACCGCGCCGGTTCCGGTATCTGCTGACCCGTTTCCCGAGCCATGACCTCAGCATAGGCGCGCAAGTCCCGGTGAACGTCGGCTGGCAATTCGACGCTGAGCTTCACCGGCTTGTCGTCTGGTATTGCGGACAGCTTCAATTTCGTCATGGATCATCCTTCGTAGGGTTCCAGCACCAAATCGCGGGTGACGATGACGCGGACGGGGAAACCTGGCCGGATCGTGAGCGTCGGTGCGACCTGCAGTTGGCGTTGGACGATCTGCTGGCCCGCGTCGTTTATCGTGTCTTGGGCACCATTGCGGATCGCCTGGATCAGGCGCTCGTCATCATCCATCGTCAGTTCCGCCCCGACCGAAAGCAGTGTCGAGAGCCCGGCGGCCTTGGCGAGATCCCACCAGTGGTAGTCAACGCCGTCCTCGAGCCCGGCATAGCCCTGCGAGTCGGCGCCTGGTTGACGTTCCAGCACGATGGAACGGCCATTGGGAAAGATCAGGCGGTTCCAGACGAGCAGCACACGGCGTTGGCCGAAGCCTACATCATTGCTGTATTCGCCGATGATCCGCGTTCCCTGCGGGATCAGGAGTGAGCTTCCGGTTGGGCTGTCGTAGATGTGCTGAGTGACCTGTGCCGTGATCTGACCGGGAAGATCGGATCGAATCCCGGTGACGAGCGCGGCGGGAATGACGGAACCTGCTTGAAGCACGTAGGGCGAGGCCGGCGCCATCACGCGATCGGGCGCGACGGTGCGCCGGTCCACGGGACCGGTAAGGAAGGCAAGATCGCTGTTCTGAGTGGCTGACGGCTGCGCGCCGAGATTGAGACCGCTGAGGCTAGGCGCTGGCGCAGCATTTGCTGTGGTCGGGCCAGTCTGGAAGAAGACCTCGCTGGTGCGCGCCGCTTCTTCCTCAGCCAGGCGCCGCTGTTCTTCCGGATCGACGGCTGGTGCGTTGATCGTCGGCGGCGGGACGGGCTGGCCGCGCTCCTGCGCGTCGAGGATCGGACGTCCGAGGTCGCCGGGGAGCGCGGGACCGAGCACAGGGCCGGTATAGTCGCGGGGCAGCCCGTTGAGCCCGTCGGCGGTACTACGGTTGTCGGTCGAATAGAGCTCTTCGCTGCCGGCTCCGTTCTCGGGTGTTTGGAGCGCGTAGATCAGCGCGCCGCCGACGCCTATGGCGGCGATGAGACCGAGGCCAGCGAGAACCCGGCGTGAAAGCCGCGTGACACGCGGTGGGGCGCCACGCAGCCGCATCGGTTCGATCGTGTCGTCCGAGGACGCAACCAGCGGCACGTCTTCGTCCTTGTTGTCATCGATGTCGCTCATGACGACGGCCTCCCGTCGATGCGCACGATCCTGACGGTCTGCTGGCGGTCTCCACTGCCGAGGCGCAGTTCCGCGGCTGCAAAGATGCGGTCCACGATCAGGATATTCCGGTAGATGCGGCTGTTGACGATCTCTGGTTCACCGTTGGAGCCGAGCACGAAGAGCGGCGGCATCTCGCCCTGCACGATCCCTGCGGGAAAGACGACGTAAACATGCCGTCCGTCGTCGAAGACCGAGGCCGGTCGCCAGGGCGGGCTGTCGCCTTGCAAGCCGTAGCGATAATTCCGCGCCGAAACTGCCGGAATGGTCGGGGTGGTCGGCGTGGCGCGTTGCGGCGCGGGCGGCTGCGGATAGGCCCAGGCGACCGCGGGCATGTAGGGTTCATCGCGCGAACGCAGTTCGATCATGTATGTCCGGCGATCGGTGGTAATGACCAGATTGGTCGCGATGTCGGGGCGCGTCGGCTTGACGAGAATGTGGACGCGGCGCGTCTTGCCGGAACCGCTTGTCGTATCGCCGATAATCCACCGTGCGGTGTCGCCGGCGGCGATCGGCCCCGTTCCGGTGAGGCTTTCGCCCGGCTCGAGCGCGATATTGGTGATCTGGCCAGGCGCGGCATAGACTTGGTACAGCGCGCCTTGGCTCCAGGGATAGATCTGGATCGCGTTGTAATAGCCTTCCCGGCGGGGTTCGACGCGCGCGGCCGCATTGGCGTTCTCAACCTGGCCGGTCGGCGTCGCCGCATCCGAACCACCTCGTGCAACGGTCCAGGCCGGTGGCGTATGGAGCGCCTGCGGCCGTTCCTCGGTCGCGGGTCTCGGTACGGCGGGTAGCGGCGGCACGGTGTCATCGTAGCTGATTTCCGGTGGTCGGTAGGTGGCGCATCCGGCGAGCGTGGTGGCGGAAACCAGCACAAGCGTAAGTGCGGATTTACGGAGGGACGTAGTCTTGCAGTCGGAATTCCGCTCAGGAACAGGTGTGGTCATTGTTCCATCTCCCGCGACCAGTTGATGGCGTTGACATAGATGCCAAGCGGGTTGGCGCGCAGCCTCTCGGCGTCGCGCGGCGGCTGAATGACGATGGTCAGGATCGCCGTCCATCTCTCCGTCGTGGAGAGCTGACCGTTCTCGTAATGCCGCTCGGTCCAGGCCACGCGGAAGGAGTTCGGCGAGGCCCGGATGACGCTGGAGACCTCGACGGCAACTTGCTGCTCGCCGACCCGCGTGAAGGGATCGTTGGCGCGCGCATAGTCGTTGAGCGCCAGCGCGCCGCGATCGGTGGTGAACTCGTAAGCGCGCAGCCAATTCTGGCGCACGATTACCGCGTCGGCGGGTATCGCGCGCACCTGCTCTATGAAGCGCGCCAGATGGAAGGCGATCTGCGGATCGCTGGGCTCGAAGCTGGCCTCCGCGGGACCGACCGCGTGCGCCTCGCCGAGATTGTCAACCTCGACGACCCAGGGTACGACCGAACCGGTCGTGGATTGCCACACCAGCGCGCTCGCGAAGCCGCCGGAGAGGATCAGGCAGCCGAAGGCCATGAACCGCCAGTTGCGTGCCTGCACCCGGGCGGAGCCGATGCGCTCGTCCCAGACCTGGGCCGCGCGCTGATACGGCGTTTCAGGTTCGGGAGACTTGCCGTAATGGCTGGTGGATCGTTTGAAGAAGCTCATGAGCGGTTCCCTTCGGAAAGGTTGATGGAGTTGGCGCCGCCATGGCTATCGCCGGATCGCACCGCATGAGCGGCCGCCTGGACGCCATGGGAGAGACGCTGCGAGCGCTTCATGCGCTTCGCCCAATCAGGCGGACCGTCTGTTGGAGTGGATGGAGCTGCGGCGGAGCCTGCAGTGCTGGCGGCTTCGCCTAGCGAGCCACCGGTCGCTTCGAAGGCCGATCGGGCGCCGGATTGAAAACTCTGTTTCATGCTTCCGGTGGCCTTGGCCCCCACGCGCCGCAACGGTGACGTAGCGGCTTTCGCGCCTGTGCTTGCCACGGCGCCAAGGCCGGAGGCGACACCGACCGCACCGGACTGACCGGCCGAGCCGAGGCTGTAGGCCATCGATGCTCCTCCCGCTGCAGCGGCGCCACCGCGGGCAGCAGCCGCCGTACCGGAGAGCGCCATTCCGCCGCCCCGGGCGGCGAGACCAACGGCTCCGGCGCCAGCAAGAGCGGCCCCGCCGACGGCCAGGCCGGTTCCGACGGCCGCGCCCGCGCCAAGTTGCGGACCGCCGGAGACGATGCCGTTGGCAATACCCGGTCCGAAGATGCCGAGGCCGAGAAGCGACAGCGCGGCCAGCACGACGGCCATCGCCTCATCGATCGTCGGCGTGACGCCGCCGAAGCCGGCGGTGAACTGGGAGAACAGGGTCGAGCCAATGCCGATGATGACGGCCAGCACCAGCACCTTGATACCGGACGAGATGACATTGCCGAGCACGCGCTCGGCCATGAACGCGGTCTTGCCGAAGAGGCCGAAGGGTATGAGGACGAATCCGGCGAGCGTCGTCAGCTTGAATTCGATCAGGGTGATGAAGAGCTGGATGGCGAGGATGAAGAAGGCGAGAAGGACCAGCGCCCAGGCAAAGAGCAGACAGGCGATCTGGATGAAGTTTTCGAAAAAGGCGATCCAACCCATCAGGTCGGAGATGGACTCGAGCAGCGGCCGCGCGGCATCGAGCCCGGTCTGGGCAACGCGGCCGGGCCGCATCAGATCGGCGGCGGTGAAGCCGGTGCCCGAAGCCATCAGGCCGAGCCCGGCAAAGCTTTCGAAGACGATGCGGGCGAGATTGTTCCAGTTGCCGATGATGTAGGCGAAGACGCCGACGAAGAGGGTCTTCTTGACGAGGCGGGCGATGATGTCGTCGTCGGCGCCCCAGGACCAGAACAGGGCGGCGAGCGTCACGTCGATGACGATCAGCGTGGTGGCGATGAAGGCCACCTCGCCGCCGAGCAGGCCGAAGCCGCTGTCGATATAGCTGGTGAAGACCCCGAGGAAGTTGTCGATGACGCCCGTGCCGCCCATGGATCATTGATCCTCGTTACCGCGTTGGGCGGAATCGGAGGGTGAGCGGCCGATGAACCGGTCGCGGGTCTCTGCCCAGACGCGAAGGCATTCGCGATCGCTTGCGGCTGCTTCGCCCATCTGCTGGCAGCGCCGCTGTTCGGCGCGAAGTGGATCGACAGTCGGCGCAAGCGCCGGCGCAGGCGCTGCCGCCTGCCGCACCGGCTCGTCCTCGCGCGTCAGTTCGATTACGGTCGCCGTGATGGCGAAGGCGACGAAGACGATCGCTCCAATCCGCGCCAGGTTCTTGCCCTCCATTCCTTCCCCCTTTCCGGCCGTCCGGCGCGTCAGTTGTTGCCGTTGAACATCTGCGCATTACCGGGCTGGTAGCCGCTGCTGGGCGTCAGAAACCGGTCGCGTTGGACGCGCCCCTGTTCGGCCGCGGCCGCCCGCTCGGCGTCGGTCAGCGCCTGGGCGCGGCCATTGGCGGCAACGACCGCCGTGAGATCGGCGAGCTGCTGGGCCTGCAATGCGAGGAGCTGATTGCCGGCTTGAGTCGCCTGCAAAGCGCCGGTCGCGCCTTGGCTCTGACTGACCAATGCCGACATCTGCGCACGGTTGGTCTCGATATTGCCGACGACGCCTGCCTGGATGCGCATCGCGTCCTGCAGACCGCCGACGGTGTTCTCCCAGCGCGACCGCGCATCGGCGACGAGTTGCTGCTCCGAAGCGCTCATGTCGATGGTGCCGTAGTTCTGCTGGAAGGCCTGATCGATCTGCTGGACATCGAAGGCAATGTTCTGGGCTTGGCTGAGCAATGCCTGGGTGCGGCCCACGGCTTGCTGGAGTTGCTGTAAGGAGGAATGCGGCAGGCTCGCGAGGTTGCGGGCCTGGTTGATGAGCATCTGCGCCTGGTTCTGCAACGAGGTGATCTGGTTGTTGATCTGCTCAAGCGCCCGCGCCGCCTGCAGCACGTTTTGCGCATAGTTGGTGGGGTCGTAGACGATCCATTGCGCCTGAACCGGCGGCGCCAGCACCATCGGCAAGGCCGCGACCGGCGCGGCGATGAGCGCCGTGGCAAAGCGCGCCGCGCGCGAACGGGGTTTACGAGCCTTCATAGTCAGTCTCCTGTTCGGCCTGGGGGATGAGGTTGCTGAGGTCGGGAATGAGGTCGGCCGCCCAGTCGACGCCGCGCTCGCGTAGCCAGGCATCGAGAAAGCCGAGGCGACCGTGTTCGGCGAGGGTGCGGGCGATGGCGGCCTGATCGGTCTTGGCGGATGTGGCGCAGAGCGCGAGCGCCACTTCGCTGAGACCCAGCTCGAAGAGCCGGTTGCCGCGCCGCGATTGGCAGTAATAGTCGCGCTTGGGCGTCGCCCGCGCGAGGATCTCGATCTGGCGGTCGTTGAGACCGAAGCGCCGGTAAATGGCGGCGATCTGCGGCTCAATGGCGCGCTCGTTCGGCAGCAGCAATCGCGTCTGGCAGCTTTCGATGATGGCCGGCGCGATGGCCGAGCCGTCGATGTCGCTAAGGCTTTGCGTGGCGAAGACGACGGAGGCGTTCTTCTTCCTGAGTGTCTTCAGCCATTCGCGGAGCTGGACGGCAAAGCCCTCGTCGTCGAGCGCCAACCAGCCCTCGTCTATGATGATGAGAGTCGGCGAGCCGTCGAGCCGGTCCTCGATGCGATGGAAGAGATAGGCAAGCACCGCCGGCGCCTCCCCGGTGCCGATCAGGCCCTCGGTCTCGAAAGCCTGCACAGAAGCCTCGCCGAGATGCTCGGCCTCCGCGTCGAGCAGGCGTCCGTAGGCGCCGCCGACACAATAAGGCCGGAGCGCCTGCTTGAGATCATTGGACTGGAGCAGCACGGCTAGGCCAGTGATCGTGCGTTCCCCGATCGGCGCCGAGGCCAGCGAGGTAAGCGCCGTCCAGAGAGGTTCCTTGACCTCCGGGGTGATCTCGACGCCTTCGCGCATCAGGATCGCCACCAACCAGTCGGCGGCCCAGGCGCGCTCGGCCGTTTCTTCGAGACGCGAGAGCGGTTGTAGCGAGACGCTCTGCTCGTCGCCGTCCGTCAACCCGCCGCCGAGATCGTGCCAATCGCCGCCCATGGCGAGCGCGGCCGCCCGGATCGAGCCCCCGAAATCGAAGGCGAAGACCTGGGCGCCCACGTAGCGGCGGAACTGCAGCGACATCAGCGCAAGCAGCACGGACTTGCCCGCGCCGGTCGGACCGACGACCAGCGTATGGCCGACGTCGCCGACATGAAGGGAAAACCGGAACGGGGTCGAGCCTTCGGTTTTGCCGAACAGCAGTGGGGGCGCTGCAAAGTGCTCGTCCCGTTCCGGCCCCGCCCACACGGCACTCAGGGGGATCATGTGGGCGAGATTGAGTGTGGAGATCGGTGGCTGGCGGACATTGGCGTAGACATGCCCGGGCAGCGAGCCGAGCCAAGCGTCCACAGCGTTGATCGTCTCGGGCATCGCAGTGAAGTCGCGGCCCTGGATGACCTTCTCGACAAGGCGCAGCTTCTCGTCGGCGACGCGCGGGTCGGCATCCCACACCGTCACCGTCGCGGTGACATAGGCGACGCCAGCATAGTCCGCGCCGAGCTCCTGCAACGCGAGATCGGCGTCGGCAGCCTTGTTCGACGCGTCGGTGTCGACCAGCACCGAGGCCTCGTTGGTCATCACCTCTTTCAAGATCGCGGCAATCGATTTGCGCTTGGCGAACCACTGACGTCGGATGCGGGTCAGGAGTTTGGTCGCGTCCGTTTTGTCCATCAGGATGGCGCGGGTCGACCAGCGATAGGGAAAGGCGAGCCGGTTGAGTTCGTCGAGCAGGCCCGGCGTGGTCGCCGTCGGAAAGCCGGTGACGGTCAGCAAGCGCAGATGCTCGTCGCCGAGCCGTGGTTCGAGCCCGCCGGCGAGTGGTTGGTCGGCAAGCAGCGCGTCCAGGTACATCGGCGTCTCGGGAACGCGGACGCGATGGCGATTGGTGGAGACGCAGCCATGCAGATAGGTCAGCGTCTCAGCGTCATCGAGCCAGCGGCATTCGGGCATAAAGGCGTCGACCAGGCGGAGCACGCGGTCGGTGCGGTCGGCGAACCCGTTCAAAATCTCGTGCGGATCGACGCCCTGCGTCTCGCGGCCCTCATAGAGCCAGCTCTCGGCGCGCGCGGCGTCCTCGGCCGGTGGCAGATAGGTGAAGGTGAGAAAGTAGCTCGACTCGAAATGCGCGCCCGCTTCCTCGAAGCTTGCCTTGCGCTCGGCATCAACAAGGGCAGACGCGGCGTCAGGAAAGTGGCTGTCGGGATAACTGTTCGAGGCGTGGCGCTGCGCCTCGATGAAGATCGCCCAGCCCGAGCCGAGGCGGCGGAAGGCGTTGTTCAGGCGGCCAGCGACGGCAATCAGTTCCGCCGGGACCGCGGAATCGAGGTCCGGCCCCCTGAACCGCGCCGTGCGCTGGAAACTACCGTCCTTATTGAGGACGATGCTCTTCTCGACCAGCGCCACCCAGGGCAGGTAGTCGGCAAGCCGGGTGTTGCGGTTGCGGTATTCGGCGAGGTTCATCATTGCTGCGCCTTCCCCTTCAGATCGTCAGATGCGCGGGAATGCGCAGATGGCGGCGGCCGACCTCGACGAAGAGCGGATCGCGCTTGGCCGCCCAGACCGCCGCGATGTGGCCGATCGCCCAGATCGCGATGCCCACGAGCCAAAGCCGCAGACCAAGGCCGATTGCGCCGGCGAGCGTGCCATTCATGATCGCGATGGCGCGTGGCGCGCCGCCGAGCAGGATCGGCTCGGTCAGTGCCCGGTGGACCGGCACCGAAAATCCGAGCAGTTCGTCAGCGCCCGCCATCAGACCAGCGCCCCGCCGCCGAAGGAGAAAAAGGACAGGAAGAAGGAGCTCGCAGCAAAGGCGATCGACAGACCGAAGACGATCTGGATGAGCCGGCGGAAGCCGCCGGACGTGTCGCCGAAGGCAAGCGTCAGGCCGGTGATGATAATAATGATGACGGCGATGATCTTGGCGACCGGCCCCTCGATGGATTCGAGGATCGACTGAAGCGGAGCCTCCCAGGGCATGGAGGAGCCGGAGGCATGCGCGGCTGGCGCCATCATCAAGGCGATGACCGCGACAGAAGCCACCGCTCCAAGGCGGCGGCGGGCGTTACGCAGGGTCTGGGTCATGTGAGCGTTCCTTTGCGGCTTGGGTGCGATGGGGTGCATGGGGAGCGCCGACCGCGGCCACGACGCGGTAGTCACCATCCGGACCGAGGCCTTCGACCCGCGCGAGTTCTGAGAGATGACGGGCGGCCCCTCGTCCCGACAGCACCGCCACGAGGTCGATGGTCTCTGCGATCAGCGCGCGCGGTACGGTGACGACAGCTTCCTGGATGAGCTGTTCCAGACGGCGCAATGCGCCGAGCGCCGAGCCCGCATGGATGGTGCCGATGCCACCGGGGTGGCCGGTGCCCCATGCTTTCAGGAGATCGAGTGCCTCGCTGCCGCGCACCTCGCCAATCGGGATGCGATCGGGACGCAGGCGCAGCGATGAACGAACGAGATCGGAGAGCGAGGCGACGCCGTCCTTTGTCCGCATGGCGACGAGGTTGGGTGCGGCACACTGCAGCTCGCGCGTGTCCTCGATGATGACGACGCGGTCGGAAGTCTTCGCGACCTCCGCCAGGAGAGCGTTGGTCAGCGTCGTCTTGCCTGTGGAGGTGCCGCCGGCGACGAGGATGTTGTCGCGGCTCGCGACGCCACCGCGGAGCACTGATGCCTGCTCGACCGTCACGATGCCGGCGGTGATGTAGTCGTTGAGCGTGAACACCGCGACAGCGGGCTTGCGGATCGCGAAGGCCGGCGCCGCCACCACTGGCGGCAGAAGCCCCTCGAACCGCTCCCCCGTCCCGGGAAGCTCGGCCGAGACGCGCGGGCTTCCGGTATGAACTTCCGCGCCGACATGGTGCGCGACGAGGCGGATGATGCGCTCACCGTCCTCGGATGACAGACGCTCGCCGGTATCCGACAGGCCCTCGGAGAGACGGTCGATCCAGAGCCGCCCGTCCGGGTTCAACATCACCTCGACGACGCCCGGGTCTTCCAGGAAACGGGCGATGGCTGGCCCGAGCGCGGTGCGTAGCATCCGCGCGCCGCGAGCGATCCCTTCCGAATTGTGATGCGAAGACGCCATCTAATCCCCGATTTCCACGGGGACAAACAGGCGATCCCCATGCGGGGATGATTAAAAGAGCCTGATTTAGGGCTGATTCAACAAGTATTTAGCGTCGTAGTAGCGTAGCGTGCAAATACAGGAGAACGGCGGTGATGTCCTTCATCCGTTCAACAATGCGCAGCACACGGGCTTTGGAATACGCCTCGGGTCGGTAGAAGCGGTATTATTCACCGTTTGGCGCGCTGATGTCCTCAGAAACTTCCTGCCGCAGCTTCGGTCCCTTTGCGAGACGTCGGCCAAGAGCGGTGATGAATGCTTCGTAGCGCTCGCCTGCCTTAGCGCGGGCGGCTTGCGCAGCCGGTTCCGGCAGGGCCGGTGTGGTCGCCAACCAGAAGCGCACGAAAATGGCCAACGTCTCGACAGAAATCCCGACATCGCGTTCCAGACGTGTCATGCGGCGGTCGAGCTGGTCGAGGCGCTTGGCGATCACGGCTTCACGCCTTTCGGCATCGTCCGGCGACAGGAAGGAGGCGATCGCCGCCTCCGCTATCATGGACTGCGACTGCTCACGACGGGCGGCATAGTCCGCCAGCATCGTCATGACGTCTGGATCGAGATAGACCGAGATCTGCGCTTTCTTTTTGCGACCGGGCATGAACTAGAGTTCCAAGCCGTCTTTGGGATCCATCGAGACCTGCCGCGCGACGCGTTGCATGACGCGGGTCATCCGGCTGTTGCGCGCGGCCTTCTCCTGGTCGTCATCGATGGCATCGATCTCAAATTCGTTTTCGAGCGGGGTCTTCTTCTCGACGGGTTTTGTACGGCTCAACTCGGGCTGGCGCCGCCGCTCGGAATCAGTCGTGTCCTCCTCGGCGGCGATACCGTGGGGGCTGACGGTCAGCGCTGGCTTCGCCGGCAACGGCAGCGCAGTCCAGTCATCTCCTCTGGCATTGGCTGATGCGGCCTTGGACGGTGGCGGCAGGATGCGTACTCGGAAACGCGGGTCCTCGTAATAGCGAACCTTCTTTGCCCGGATCGGCGGTGTACCCGCGGCCATGACGATTTCGTCGGCCGGCGGAAGCTGCATGACTTCGCCGGGCGTCAGCAGCGGCCGCGCGGTCTCCTGTCGCGAGACCATCAGGTGACCGAGCCAGGGCGAAAGCCGATGCCCGGCATAGTTCTTCATCGCCCGCATTTCGGTCGCCGTGCCGAGGGCGTCTGATACCCGTTTGGCGGTGCGCTCGTCATTGGTCGCGAAGCTCACACGGACATGGCAATTATCGAGGATCGAATTGTTCGGCCCGTACGCCTTTTCGATCTGGTTCAGCGACTGGGCGATCAGAAAGCTCTTGAGTCCGTAGCCAGCCATAAAGGCGAGCGCGCTTTCGAAGAAGTCGAGCCGTCCGAGCGCCGGGAATTCGTCGAGCATCAACAGCAGGCGGTGTCGGCCGCCCTCCGCCTGCAGGTCCTCGGTTAGCCGCCGGCCGACCTGGTTAAGAATCAGGCGAATGAGCGGTTTGGTGCGGTTGATGTCGGAAGGCGGTACGACGAGATAGAGCGTCGTCGGGTGCTTGCCGTCCACCATATCGGTGATGCGCCAGTCGCAGCGCCGGGTGACCTTGGCGACGACCGGGTCGCGATAAAGGCCGAGGAACGACATGGCGGTGGAGAGCACGCCGGAGCGTTCGTTGTCGGATTTATTGAGGAGCTCGCGCGCGGCGCTGGCGACGACTGGGTGCGGCCCGGCTTCGCCGAGATGTGCCGTCTTCATCATGGCGGCAAGCGTCGCCTCGATTGGGCGCCTCGGATCGGAAAGGAAAGCAGCGACGCCGGCGAGCGTCTTGTCCTTCTCGGCATAAAGCACATGGAGGATGGCGCCGACCAGCAGCGCGTGGCTGGTCTTCTCCCAGTGATTGCGCTTTTCCAGCGAGCCCTCCGGATCCACAAGGATGTCGGCGATGTTCTGGACGTCGCGAACCTCCCACTCGCCGCGGCGGACCTCGAGCAGCGGATTGTAGGCCGACGATTTCGGGTTGGTCGGGTCGAACAACAGCACGCGGCCGTGCTGGGATCGAAAGCCGGCTGTGAGCTGCCAGTTTTCGCCCTTGATGTCATGAACGATGGCCGAGCCTGGCCAGGTCAGGAGCGAAGGCACTACAAGCCCGACGCCCTTGCCGGATCGCGTGGGCGCAAAGCACAGCACATGCTCCGGCCCCTCGTGGCGCAGGTAATCGTCATTGAGCTTGCCAAGGACCACGCCATCGGGTCCGAGCAGGCCGGCGGCCCTCACCTCATCTGGTTTCGCCCAACGCGCCGATCCATAGGTGTCTACGTCCTGCGCCTCGCGTGCGCGCCAGAGTGACATGAGGATCGCCACTGCAATGGCGATGAACCCGCCGGAAGCCGCGATGATCGCGCCCTCGATGAAAATCGGCGGGGCGTAGGCGTCATAGAAATACCACCACCAGAAGAAGGCCGGTGGAAAGTAAATCGGCCAACCTGATATCTCGAACCACGGCGCGCCGAGCTGGGGCTGGAAGCCGAGGCGCCACGCCGTCCACTGCGTCGCCGCCCAGGTGGTGCTGAGGACGATCATGAAGACGACGAGGATCTGACCCCAGAGAATTTTCGTACCCGACATGGCTGATATTCCGCGCGAAGGCAGAACGTTGGGGGCTGGGAACCGGACCGACAAGCCTGCCCAGTCCCGTGTCGCAAGAACGGCGGCTAGCGGACAAACAACGGCGTAGTGCAGGCGGGAGAAACCCATGATGGATTGTCTGCTTTGCGGACCCAGCGGTCACCGCCAAGCCGATTGCCGAAAGACGTGTTCGGGCCGTCAGCGGACCGGCAACTTTCGGGTTCGGCACGGCGATTGCCGATGTTCAACCAGCAGGGATTGAGGTCGCGAACGAGCCCAATCACGACTTTTGTGATGACACGCTGAACTCGAAGATGCGTGGTGAGCAGCGGTTCAAACTGCGCGCGTCGGGCAACCACACTGTGGATATAAGTGACATTTAGGACTATGGCGGCCAGATGCTAAAGTGGCCGTTGCTCGCTTGTCCACAAGCGTCAAGACTGACCACCCGATGCCTTGATGAAGTCGATGAATGCCCGCAGCGGGGCTGGCACCAGGCGTCGCCCTGGGTAGTAGAGAAACGGCCCCGAGAAGCGCTCCCACCAGGGCTCAAGCACAGGCTCAAGCGCACCATTGTCGAAATGCGGACGCAGCCAGTCTTCGAACAATCCCACTATGCCGAGACCGGCAATTGCGGCATCGACGGCGAGGTCGCTTGCTCCGCCTGCCGTCACGACCAGCGGTCCGGTCGGATCGATCAGTACCTCCTCCCCATCGCACTCGAATTCCCATGGTGCCATCACGCCGCTGGGAAAGCGGTGGCGCAGGCAGGCATGGCTGAGCAGATCGCGTGGATGGGCGGGCCGGCCGTGCCGGTCGAGGTAGGCGGGAGAGGCGGCAGCGGCAAAGCGCTGAACGCGCGGGCCTAAGGGAACGGCAATCATGTCCTGTTCCAGCCGTTCCTCGTAGCGGATTCCCGCATCGCACCCGGTCGCGAGCACGTCGACAAAGCTTTCTTCGGCGATCACCTCCAGCCGGATCTCGGGATAGGCAGCGAGGAAGGGAGGGATGACGTGCGGCAGCACCAGGCGCGCCGCGCTGACCGGCACGTTGAGCTTCAGCGTCCCCGCCGGCCGGTCGCGAAAACTGTTCACCACATCGAGCGCCGACTCCACCTCGTGCAAAGCCGGGCCGAGTTGTTCGAGGAGACGCGCGCCCACCTCGGTCGGCATGACGCTGCGCGTGGTGCGGTTGAGCAGCCTGACGCCAAGCTGGGCTTCCAGACGCCGCACCGCTTCGCTTAAGGCCGACGCGCTCGCACCGCTCTGGCGCGCGGCGTCGCGAAAGCCACCGGCGCGCGCCACCGCCACAAAAGCGTTCAGATCTCTGAGTTCTGCCTTCATTGTCTGTAAACCCGCACAGTCTGTACGAATTGTATCGGGTTATCGCCTATTCGAGCAACGCTTATCTGTGCTTCGCGAGACAAGGAGAAAAGATCATGACCAACATAGACCAGTTCGGAACATTTACGCTCGGCGACCGCGCCCTCAGGCGCCTCGGCTACGGCGCCATGCAGCTTGCCGGGCCCGGCGTGTTCGGCCCGCCCAAGAATCATGACGCAGCACTGACCGTGCTGCGCGCGGCCGTTGAGGCTGGCGTGAACCACATCGACACCAGCGACTTCTACGGCCCGCATATCACCAATCGACTGATCCGCGAGGCGCTCGCGCCCTATCCCGACGATCTTGTCATCGTCACGAAGATTGGCGCACGACGCGGCGAGGACGGAGCATGGCTCCCGGCCTTTTCGCAAGAGGAACTGACGCAGGCGGTGCATGACAATTTGCGCAATCTCGGGCTCGACGTATTGGAGGTGGTGAATTTGCGCATCATGTTCGATGCGCACGGCCCTGCGGAAGGATCGATCGAGGCGCCGCTCGCGGCTCTGGCCGAGTTGCAGCAACAGGGTCTCGTGCGTCACATCGGACTTAGCAACGTCACGTCTGCGCAGGTTACCGAAGGCCGCCGGATCTGCGACATTGTCTGCGTGCAGAACCAATACAATCTGGCGCATCGAGTCGATGACGCTTTGATCGACGAACTTGCACGCGACGGCATCGCCTATGTCCCCTTCTTTCCGCTCGGCGGGTTCACGCCGCTGCAGTCGCGCACCTTGTCCGACGTCGCCAGCCGTCTCGACGCGAAACCGATGCAGGTCGCGCTTGCGTGGCTGCTTCGACGCGCGCCCAACATCCTTCTGATCCCGGGCACTTCGTCCGTAGCGCATCTGCGTGAAAACATCGCCGCAGTCGATGTCGATCTGTCGGATGATACGCTTGAGGAACTGGACCGTATGGCGGAAAACACAGACTCCGTCTGACCTTCTAGGCTCGAAATCAACAGAGTTCACCGCTCCAGCCCCCGCTTGCGTCCGAAGCTCCAGTTGACACCACCGTCGCCGCGCGCGACGCCGGTGATGTGGCGCCCGAGATGCTTCTCCATCGAAGGCGTCCAGGGCACGAGCTGAAAGCCGAGCCCATCGTCGATCATCGCGAAGCGTCCCGAGGCGAGCGTCAATCGCTGGCGATAGGTGCCAACGACATGCTCACCACTGCCGGCGCTCTGGAAGGGTTGCCCGGTCTTTGCCGCCAGCTTCTCGCCGACATGCTCCACCTCGCGCCGGCGGAGCCTGTCGAGCAGATTGCGGCTGAAGACAATGCGTCGGCCGTGCCGTTCGGCGAAGCCCCCTTCGATGAGATGTTCCGCACGCTTGTCGAGGGCATCGCGAACTTCGGCTCCGAACCCGCTTTCGGACAGCGCCGCGGGGTCGCGCGCAATGTTCTGCCGGTCGAGCCAGGTCGCCCCAGATGCAGTCACCTGACGTTCGACATCGAGGTCGGAGCGCACGGCGAGCGCGACGCGGCGCCGCCCGCGGGGATCGTCATAGGCGCGCAGCTCGACGATCGAGCCAGGCGCGCTGTCGCCGGCCGCATCGAGATCGGCGAGCTTGATGTGATGGGACCGTCCGTCGACGCCGTCGACCACGG
>Ga0182738_1000922_pt1 | contig 38880 bp, 39 predicted proteins | sample eDN5th30CBELigMG_FD_128876 | JGI IMG/M metagenome (GOLD analysis project Ga0182738, IMG submission 128876) | Enriched Miracle-Growth compost microbial communities from Emeryville, California, USA - eDNA 5th pass 30_C BE-Lig MG (version 2)... ...
CGAAACCTCATTGAGCCATGCGTACTCAGGCTGTTTCTTCAGCGCCGTGAGCATGGAGGAACTCGCGTTATAGCTGATTTTTTCCTTGCGTTGAAACCATGCATCGGTTCTTTGGCGAAGCATGTAGTTGTAGGCAAAACGCGCGCAGCCGAACGTCCGGGCAAGAATCACTTCCTGCTCTGGCGTAGGGTAAAACCGGAATTTGTAGGCGCGCCTGACTTCCATTCACGCATTATAACAACCTTCTGTAAGGATAGCTTTTCAAGAAAGGAGGATGCGGGAACAGGTCACGCCTTGCGTGACGCGCTATCTCTCGCCGGCATGAATGCCGGTGTCTCCCGCGCATTTCGATGAGAAATAACCACAACCTGCTTCAGCAGGTTTTTTATTGACCCCACATTCTTCAATCAAGTTTTTTCAGCTTGCGTTAACTATTTAACGGTAATGTTTTATTCGCACGGTTAAACTTCCTTCTCGTTTCCCTCCTCCCAAAAACAGGGAAACGAATCCAATGCAGCTCCCCTAGGCCCGGTTCACGCCGGGCTTTTTTTGCAGTCTTAAAAGAGATCAATCCATGGAATAGCACCGCTGAAACGGCTTTTATTCACCAACAAGATGAATGGGCAAAAGGATAGTATTGTCATGTGGGACGATAACGTGACGCCATTATCTACCCACCCCAAGCCCTTTGTCCTATAGGGGCTTGGGTTTCTTCCATGCACAACCTCGCTCAATCCCCTCAATGGCTGTCTGTATAACCATATATCCAAGATATACTTTTTCTAATAAAAGCGTCAAACTGGAGGTGCAAAATCTTTGCAATATTGCGAAAATCTTTCGTGAACCCATTTAATGGGTTCTTTGCCGTCACGGAAGAGGATATCCACCCCAAGGTGTTCGGCATCTGTACGGATTGTTTCGCTCCGGAACGCGCTCATCCATGAAGTTTGATCTCGATACCTACAAGCTGCTCCTAAAGACCCTGGGAAAGCAAACAGAGGTGATTAAGTTTGGATAGCTGGTCCAGGTGCGAAAATGACTCTCGTATGCAGCCTTCAAGCGCGCTCAAAACTTCCTTCCAACCACAGTGCCATGAGCTGCTTGGAAATATCGCTCAGATCCCAGCGGGACGAATCCAGGCTTTCCTTATTTTCAAGCGAGATACGGTCTATCTTTGGATTATTTGGCGAGCGCGTCACCCTGGCTGTGACACCGGATTGATGCACTGCCGTTCGGGAAATCATTTCAAGTGTCCAAAGTGAACGCCATGCCTCGTCATCCCTATCCATGCTATCTGCTCCTCTTAGCCGTTGTGCATCGTTCATACGGTCAATTTAGAGCAAATAGCATTTTTCTTATGGGTGAAAAAATCCTGTTTTTTCCTGCCTTATCAGGGGAATGATTTTTCTCATTGCGAAAAGTCTGCCGCAATCCTGAATAGCACACCAATAGCGGACCGCCAGTCTTAAGCCTATCCAGCCGGACCGACTTGCTTTTATGGTCGAGTATCTCTATTCCCCAGAGACGCTCTATGGGCTCTTCACTGGAAAATGAAAGTTCTACTGTTCGCGCTTTCGTGTCAGCAGATGCGCGAGCAAAGGTGAAAGAGCGGGTTTCTTTCCCACCGGGTTGAAATGTCTTTTGCATAGCCTGCTCCAGGATTTGCGGTAGCAAGCAAGATGTGACAAAAGACAGGGCAGCCATGTCTGCCTTTTGGACACTTTTCGAGGCTTGGTTACTACGTTCTACCTGTGTTTCCGCCTAATCCAAACCCAATATTAAAAAATTACACTAGGTGTAATAGTGTACATTGACACTTTAAGGCGGATTTGATACCCTCTAGATCATGGAAGTCGAGTTCAAAAACACAACATTATCTCGGCTGGGGACAGATGTTTCTTATGATGCAGGATACGACCATGCAGTTGTGCGAGCATTCAGGATGCGGCTCCAGTTAATTAGAGCCGCAATAGATGAGCGACCATTTTACGCGCTCAAGTCACTGCATTTTGAAAAGCTGAAGGGTGATCGGGTGGGACGGTATTCAATGCGGTTGAACTCGCAGTGGGGATTGATTTTAAAATTCAAAAAAAAAGATTCAGGGAAAACGGCGGTAGTGATTTCCATATCGGACTACCACTAATCCTTGATGGGGAAATGAATATGAATGTGATAGCAGAAACTTTTGCGCCAGGAGAATTCCTGAAGGAAGAAATAGAGGCCCGCAGGTGGACACAAATAGAGCTGGCCGAAATTATGGGACGACCAACTCGGCTCGTTAATGAAATTATCGCCGGGAAGAGGGCAATTACGCCTGAAACGGCAATTCAACTTGGGGAAGCACTTGGTACGGGTCCGGAGCTCTGGATGAATCTCGAAAGCCAGTATCAACTCTCCAAAGTTACTTCATCAGATGATTTGGTCGCCCGTCGAGCCAGGCTTTATACCATTTTTCCAGTAAGGGAGATGATTCGGCGTAGATGGATCGAGGCAACCGACAATATTGATGTGCTAGAGCACCAGTTTTTGAAGTTTTTTGCCATCAATTCGCTTGATGCAATTCCTTCACTTACTCATTCCGCCAAGAAGTCCCGCGCTAATGATGAGGTGACAATGGCGCAATTAGCTTGGCTGTTTCGGGCTAAGAAGATTGCGACAGAACAGGTTCTAAACAAGTACAAGAAGGATAGTCTCGTCAAAGTGCTTCCGAGGATACATGCCTTACTAACAGCACCAGAAGAAGTGCGCCATGTTGCATGGATTCTTTCCGAATGTGGCGTTCGCTTTGTGCTTGTAGAAGCGTTACCTAGTTCCAAAATTGACGGAGCATGTTTCTGGCTAAACGATGAACAGCCAGTTATTGCAATGTCCTTACGATTGGATCGTATCGACAATTTTTGGTTTGTGCTCCGTCATGAAATTGAGCATGTGCTTCAAGAACATGGTCGGGACAAAGGATTTATTCTTGATCAAGATATTGAATCCCAATCAGCCGAGAGAATCGAACAGGAAGAACAGGTTGCGAATCAAGCTGCAGCTGAGTTTTGTGTACCGCAAGGCGAATTGAATGGATTCATTGCCAGGGTAAAACCCTACTTCAGCGAAGAGCGAATTTGTCGATTCGCCCAACGGCTAGGAATCCATCCTGGTTTAGTCGTAGGACAGTTGCAAAGAAAATTAGAGCGGTACGATTTTCTGCGCAAACATCAGGCGAGGATACGTGATATTGCTATAAAGTCTGCCCCTGCTGACGGATGGGGGCTTGTCGAACAGGTCTGAAAGGAGATCAATCGTGTCAGCATACTCAAGTGCTGTTAAGGAATACATTGAGCGATTTAAGAGAGAGGTTCGAGATGACGGCTTGATTGACCCTCATGAGTTGGCAGCATGGGCCTATCACAATGGACTCCATAAACCCAATATCAAGACGGTAATTGATGTAATTGCGGCCGACATTGCCCAAGTCTTTCGAGAAGAATATCGAACCGACAAAAACGGAAGACGCTACCGTGCGAAGCACGCTACTACACAGAAAAAGGGTAATAAAACGCTCTCTCTATGGGCGGACCTGGACGACCCTAATGCGCCACATGAGCACTTCCAGAAGTCATTTGCGCAACGGCGGCAACAGATAGTGGGCGACTGTTATCAGCTAAAGACTGACGTTGATGTGTACAACGATCAGCGAAATCCACACGAACCAATCCAGATTGTATTGGATTTCACGCTAGATGTTGAAGAACTACAGATGCCGTTTATGCCGTTTAAGAAGGTGGGTTAAGTCTCTCTATTTCTTTACCCAGCTGCTACAATTTTGACGATTAGATTGTTACTTAGACGTGAGCTTTTTTTCATTCCTCTAACCCGCTTCAGGCGGGTTTTTGTTATCCACTCCTGGACCGCAAACGAACAGGGAATAGGCCGTTTGGACGATAAATCGAGACGATTTCCAGGCGAGGATACCTAGATTGAAGAATTGTTACGGATAAAAAAGTAACAAGTAACAAAAAGGTAACACGGAGAACCGTGCCGCTATTGATTTGTTACTTTGTTACTTATATGGGTGGGAGAACCATCGAATATTGAAACCAGGAAAAGGCGATTAGGTGGCTTCAAAAAGCTTTCATTAAAGTGTGCTGCCCGCCTCCTATAGAGGCCTCTGTTTGGGCACAACGTAACCCCAGCAACGTAACCCCAGTGTAACCCCAGAAATAAAAAAGGGTTAGCTTTTCCGCTAACCCTTTTTTTATATGGTGGGTCTGGTTGGACTCGAACCAACGACCAAGGGATTATGAGTCCCCTGCTCTAACCGACTGAGCTACAGACCCTTCTACAACCTTTAACTTAACCTGGAACTGTATTGAACTGACACTGAAGGCTGGTCAGCCTTCAGTATCCAGGAAGCTGCGCAGGCGCTCGGAACGGGACGGATGGCGCAGCTTGCGCAGCGCCTTGGCCTCGATCTGGCGGATGCGTTCGCGCGTCACGTCGAACTGCTTGCCGACTTCCTCCAGCGTGTGGTCGGTATTCATTTCGATACCGAAACGCATGCGCAGTACTTTTGCTTCGCGTGGTGTCAGCGAATCCAGTATGTCTTTCGTAACATCGCGCAGGCTGGCATAAACCGCCGCATCCGCAGGCGCCATGGTGGCGGAATCCTCGATGAAATCCCCGAGATGAGAATCTTCGTCGTCTCCGATCGGGGTCTCCATGGAAATCGGTTCCTTGGAAATCTTGAGGATTTTACGAATCTTCTCTTCCGGCATTTCCATTTTCTGTGCGAGGACGGCGGGCTCGGGCTCCTGCCCGGTTTCCTGCAGGATCTGGCGGGAAATGCGGTTCATCTTGTTGATCGTTTCGATCATATGCACGGGGATACGGATGGTACGCGCCTGATCCGCGATAGACCGCGTGATGGCCTGACGAATCCACCAGGTTGCGTAAGTGGAAAACTTGTATCCGCGCCGGTATTCGAATTTATCCACTGCCTTCATCAGGCCGATGTTGCCTTCCTGAATGAGATCGAGGAATTGCAATCCCCGATTGGTGTATTTTTTGGCGATGGAAATCACCAGTCGCAAATTCGCTTCGGTCATTTCACGTTTAGCGCGGCGCGCCTTCGCCTCGCCTGTGGACATGCGACGGTTGATTTCCTTGAGTTCCTTCAAGGGGATACCTACCTGCTTTTGCAGTGCCAGCAGGTTCTGTTGCTGTTCCACGATCTCGGGACGATAACGTTCCAGCGCTGCGCTGTAGGGCTTGCCGAGCGCAATCTCCTCATCCACCCAGTTCAGATTGCTCTCGTTACCAGGGAAGGTCTTGATGAAGTGGTTACGCGTCATTCCCACCTTGCTTACGCAAAGCTCCATTATTTTTCGCTCGTAACCGCGCATTTCATCCACCACCGCCCGTTGCGTATCGCACAGCCGCTCAACCATTTTGGCAGAGAAACGGATAGCCATCAGCTCGGATGAAATCTGCTCCTGGATGTCTTTATAGGCTTTATTGCCCGACCCTTTCTTTTCGAGCACTTTCTGCATCTCGTCATAAGCCTTTTGAACCACTTCAAAACGCTCCAGCGCGTCATTTTTCAGCTTGAGGAGGTTGGCATTTGCGACTGCGGTGACATCCTCGTCTTCTCCTGCGTCGGAATTCAACTCCTGTTCCAGGGATTCATCGGAAATCTCTTCGCTGATAATTTCTTCCGTGCTGGGATCGAGCAACCCATCCACCAGTTCATCGACACGCATCTCGTCTTTCGACACTCTATCGGCGAGTTCGAGAATTGCGGCTATGGTTGTCGGACAGGCGGAAATCGCCTGAATCATGTGCTTCAAGCCGTCCTCGATACGTTTTGCGATTTCGATTTCGCTCTCACGCGTCAGCAGTTCCACCGAGCCCATTTCCCGCATATACATCCGGACAGGGTCGGTTGTGCGCCCGAACTCCGAATCCACAGTGGAAAGCGCGGCTTCCGCTTCTTCCACCACATCCTCATCGGCCACGGTAGGCGCGGTTTCAGACATGAGCAGCGTTTCCGCGTCGGGCGCTTCGTCATAAACGGAAATCCCGACGTCATTGATCATGCTGATGATATTCTCGATCTGCTCCGCGTCGAGCATATCGTCGGGGAGATGATCATTGATTTCGGCGTAAGTGAGATAGCCGCGCTCCTTGCCCTGCACGATCAGGTTCTTGAGACGCAGGCGGCGCGCTTCGAGCTCCTGGGAGGCTGTGGCTTTTTCCGGGTCCCTGCCCTGGGAGTTTTTTCCTTCCCTGCCTGCCTTTGATCTTGCGATCTTGCCATTGGCGAGGGCAGGCTCTTTTGCCGCCATCACTGCCTTCGCAATCTCGGTCACCTGCTCTGGAGCTTTAGCCATTGAATCTGTTTCCGTTTCACTGTCATTTTCGAACATTTCTTCATCCACCTTCGTCAGTTCTTTTGCTGCCGCTTCTTTCGCCTGCGCTCTCAACAGTTTCTTCATATCTTCAGATTCCTTGATTGCCATCCGAACCTCGCCCTCAGGTTGACCCGAAATTTCGGCAGACACAGCCGTCTTTGCTTTTACCGCTGTTTGGACTTGTGCCTGGGTTTGACCACATTCCTTTTCCGAGTTCTTTCCGTTGAAAAGTAAAATTTTTCCATTATATCAGAACATGCTTGCATTCATACCAAAGCTGGGAGTTCTGCTTCACGGCATCGCCATTCGCTGAAGCTCCTGCTTTTCCTCAGGAGTAAGGGCGCTCAGAGATTTATTGTGCAGCACTGCCATGCGTTGCTTGCGTTTCATTTCATGTAATCGCGCCATCGCTCCGGCAAATTCCGCTTCCAGGTCAATCTCGCCGTCCCAGCCAAGTGTTTTGCTTACTGCCTGTTCAAGTAGGGGACGATGGGGGCTACTACGAAAATAAGCAATCGTCAAAGGTATCGACGTACCTTCTCCTATGTGAGGGTGGGCGTCGATAAATTCAACCAGTGCCACCAGCGCTGCTACTTCTTTCTCATATTCCTGGTCATATGTAAGCAATTCCCTGTCAAGCTTCTGGATATAAGCAGGGTGATACAACAATACCTGGAGCAGCCATTGATAGGGAGAAACAGGCTTCGGACGGGAAGGCTTTTCGCGGACTGGAAAAGCGGTAACCCGCTTGATCTTCAAAATACCCTCCAACTCCCGCTCGCTCAGACCACTGATCTCCGTCAATCGCTTCACCAGCATCAATGCAAGCCCGGGTGCGGTGATTCGCGCCAGCAAGGGTTTGGCATCCTGCACCAGCTTGGCGCGGCCCTCGCTACTTTTGAGGTCGGCTCGCGCCGACAGTTCCCTGAAAAGAAAAACAGACAGGGGTAATGTTTGTTCAAGCAGCTTTTCGAAGGCGCTCCTGCCATGGTTGCGGATGTAACTGTCAGGATCCTCCCCCTCCGGCAGAAAAAGAAAACTGATGCTCTTGCCGTCGGCAAGCTGCGCAAGGCTGTCCTCCAGAGCGCGCCAAGCCGCTTTTTTTCCAGCACTGTCTGCATCGAAGCAAAAGACGATATTATCGGTCTGCCGCAGCAGCTTCTGGATATGGTAAGGTGTGGTGGCAGTGCCCAGAGTAGCTACCGCGTATTCGATTCCATGCTGAGAAAGAGCCACTACATCCATGTAGCCCTCCACTACGATAACCTTTCCCGCCTCCCGGATCGCACGCCGAGCACCAAAGAGGTTGTAGAGTTCGCGGCCTTTCTGGAATAGAGGCGTTTCCGGGGAATTGAGATACTTAGGCTCCCCCTTCTCCAGCACTCTGCCACCAAATCCGACAATCATTCCTTTGAGGTTGACGATGGGAAACATGATGCGATCGCGAAACCGGTCATAACACTTGCCCCCGTCGCCATCGACCATCAATCCAGCCTGCACCAGCAGGCGTTTCCTGGCATTCTCCGGCTGCCCGGAGAAGGGGGCGTGCAGGTTCTGCCAGCCCGCGGGAGCATATCCGATGCCAAAACGGGCAGCGGTTGCACCCGTCAGGCCACGCTGCTTCAGATAGTCGATTGCATTTTTCGAAAGCTTGAGTTGCTCCCGGTAAAAATGCGCGACAACCTTCATTGCCTCAAGCAACGCACCCGGCGAGTGTTCTGCTCCATCTGCTCCCTCTGTTCCTTGCGGCTTTGCCTGTACAGAATCGGATTGAGCCCCTGGCCCCGTTTCAGCTTGTTGCACAGGGACCTGGAGTCCGACTCGGGCTGCAAGCTCATTCACAGCTTCCACGAAGTGCATGCCGCCGTACTCCATCACGAAACCAATGGCATTACCGTGGGCGCCACAACCGAAACAATGGTAAAACTGCTTGGTAGGGCTCACCGTGAAGGAGGGGGTTTTTTCACTATGAAATGGGCAGCAGGCGCTGTAGTTCGCGCCCGCTCTCCTGAGGGGCACATCGCGCTCGATGACATCGACAATGTCTGTCCGGTCGAGCAGTTCCTGAAGGAATGATTGTGAAATCATTTATGACTGATCAGGCAAGCATATGGAGAGTGGAGCGCGGATAGAAAACTCACTTGAAATTCACACTTGTGAGAAAAGAGCACTCCACTTTTGATACACACAGTACCTGCAATTGAAGTCCGCTACCTCAATGAGGCCGCAAGCGATGTGTCAGATGGCGAGCCTGGTCTTGACCAGAGCAGATACTTTGCTCATATCCGCCCGCCCGGAAAGTTTGGGCTTGAGCAGCGCCATTACCCGCCCCATATCCTGTTGTCCCCTGGCGCCGACAGCGGAAATCGCTTCAGCGACAACGCATTCCACCTCGGTATCGCTCAATGCCTGAGGCATGTAGGACTGCAGCACCTCCATTTCATACTTCTCTGCATTCGCGAGATCCTGCCTGTGCGCTGCTTCATATTGGACAATGGAGTCCCTGCGCTGCTTGAGCATTTTTTCGATAACGGCAACGACGGCCGCATCATCCAGCTCTTTGCGCTCATCCACCTCACGCTGCTTTATCGCAGCCTGCAACAGCCGGATGGCATCACGCCGCCGCGCATCACCCGCTCGCATTGCGGCTTTCATATCTTCGGTTATTTGCTGTTTCAGACTCACGACGGCCGAACAGAATTTACAGAGATTTACGGATAACTGCTTATTTTTCGACTGACTTGAACTAGTAAAGTTTCGGTGGAAGCAACTGGCTGCGCAGGCGCTTGTAGGTACGTTTTACTGCCGCCGCCAGCTTCCGCTTGCGCTCAGCGGTCGGTTTTTCGTAAAATTCCCTGGCACGCAATTCCGTAAGCAGACCGGTTTTCTCTATCGTGCGCTTAAAGCGGCGCATTGCGACTTCAAAAGGCTCGTTTTCCTTGACTTTAATAGTGGTCATGAAGATGTGGTTCCTTTCCTGAAAATGTTGATCAATAAAAAAGTGACGCTCGTCTTCGTCTAAATATAGACAGCCCGCTATTATATAACAAGTAACAATCCCTAAAAACTCCTGTAAAGAGTCTGATTCTCCCTGTCTCAATTGCTCGTACTCGGTATTGAAACCTCCTGCGACGAAACAGGTGTCGCGCTTTATCACACGCGGCAGGGTTTACTGAGCCATGCGCTATATTCACAAACCGAAATGCACGGGGAATATGGCGGAGTGGTTCCGGAGCTTGCCTCCCGCGACCACATCAGGCGGTTGCTTCCCCTCATCCGGCAGATATTTACCGAAGCCGGCCTCAAACTGCAAGACCTGAACGCCATCGCATACACTCAAGGTCCGGGACTCGCGGGCGCGTTACTCGTAGGCGCAAGCGTGGCAGCCGCGCTTGGCTTTGCGCTCAAAGTTCCCGTGCTCGGGATTCACCACCTCGAAGGCCATCTTTTATCTCCTCTGCTCTCCGATCCCGCCCCTGCTTTTCCATTTGTAGCCCTGCTCGTATCGGGTGGCCATACGCAGCTGATGGAAGTGACCGGTCTGGGGCAATACCAATTGCTTGGCGAAACTGTGGATGATGCGGCAGGAGAAGCCTTCGACAAGACGGCCAAGCTGCTCGGGCTGGGTTATCCAGGGGGCCCCGCGCTTTCCCGCCTGGCGGATGAATTTTCCCGGTCAGGCCAATCCGTGCGCTTCGAGCTTCCACGCCCCATGCTCCACAGCGGCGATTTCAATTTCAGCTTCAGTGGCCTCAAAACAGCCGTATTGACACTGGTGAACAAACACGAGATGACACCGCAGACCCGGGGTGCGATCGCACAGGCTTTCCAGGAGGCGGCGGTCGAAGTGCTGACCGAGAAGTCGCTTGCGGCACTTGCAAAAACGGGACTTACCCAACTGGTGGTAGCCGGCGGGGTGGGAGCAAACCGCCAACTGAGGAGCAATCTTGACCGCAGGACGGAAACGATTGGCGCTACGGTATATTATCCGAAGCTCGAATTCTGCACCGACAATGGCGCGATGATTGCATTTGCAGGGGCGATGCGCTTGGAATCTGGCCTGGAATCCGGAGAAACCGGGAGTTTAAAGTCCGGCAGGTTTACGATAAACGCCCGCTGGGATCTGGAAATGCAGGAAATCGGCCAGGATACATAAGATGCATAATGCTCTCGGTTTTCGCACTTGTTCTGCTCGCCGGATATAGTCGGGAAGGTGGTTGCGCAGCATTCCTCAAGAGGTGCTGCGCTTGCCAATACGCGATTCCCTGCCAGCGATCAGGTCGGCGATATTTGACTTATGTCGCCAGATGAGCAGCAGGGACATGATGAAAACAATAAGGGTGCGCGCTTCGAAGCCGAGAAAAAATAAGGCATAGAATGGCGCCAGGCCTGCTGCCGCTATTGCCGCCAGCGATGAAAAACGCCAGATCACCGCTACTGCGAGCCAGATTGTGACCGCAAGCAATCCCATCCAGGGATTGAATCCCAGCAGTATCCCCAGCGCGGTTGCCACACCCTTCCCACCCCTGAAATGCAGAAACACGGGAAACAGGTGGCCTAGAAAAACCGCCAGGGCTGCTGCCGCAACTGCCTCGTTACCTAGGCCCAAAAAAGGTGCATAATACTCCGCCAGCGCGACTGCAAGCCAGCCTTTGCCTGCATCCCCCAGCAATGTAAATATCGCTGCGGATTTTTTCCCGGATCGAAGGACGTTCGTTGCACCGGGGTTGCCTGAGCCGTACGTGCGCGGATCAGGCAGATGAAAGAACCGGCTCGCCAGCACGCCAAAGGAAATCGAGCCCAGCAAATATGCTGGCAGAACCAAAGCTATCAGCGTCATCTTTGCAAATAGAATAAAATTCCCTGCTGATTCTACTTGAAAAACAGCTTCGGCAATGCTGCTCGCCGTGCTTTAATGCTTAACGATGGATATCATTTTCCTGCACGAACTCAAAGTTAAAACGCTGATTGGAATTTACCCGTGGGAACTCAAAGTTGCGCAGACGCTCCAGTTCGACCTGGAGATCGCATTGCCTGCAAGCCGGGCCTGTCAGACCGACAATTTCGAGGACGCGCTGGATTATGCCCTTATCGTGCGGCGCATTCACGAGATCCTTTCCGAAAGGCATTTTTCCCTGCTTGAAGCCTTGGCTGAGCACATCGCGCAGACCATCCTGCTGGAATTCAAATCACCGTGGATCAAGGTAAGCGTGGCGAAACTCAGCGCGATTCGCGGTGTAAAAAAAGTGGGCGTGCGCATCGAACGCGCATCATGCGGCGCTTAAGTGCCTGGGAAGCATCCCCGGTAAGCGCCTGCCCCATACAGGTCAAGCACTCCTATTGCGATACTATTTCCGCTATCGATCTTTGAACGTCATACCGGCTTCCGCCGGTATGACGTTTGTACCGTTTGCTCGTCGAATCAATAAGACATCAGCCTGCCGCGAGCGCCGCCTCTATTTCGGTAAAGGTCCTGGCAATTTCCACTGAAGGAATGATAGTCCCGAGCTGCTTTTCGATTTGCGTCAGGGAAAAAATTCCGCAAACGGTGGGCTGGCCATCCACGTCATTCTCTATTACCAGGGTATGCTGCCGACCAGTGTCACACAGACTGGCGATGATATTTCCGACTCTTGCATGCTGGATTTCTGACATGTGAATCGCTTCCAGCCGATCCAAAGGGGTCATGATGTCGGAAACAAGAATTTCATTGTGCTTGACGCACCTTTCCTGAATGAAACGCAGCGGTTTTTCCCCCAGAATATCGGTCGCCGTGATAATGCCTGCGAGAAGCTTGTCCCCATTCAACACAAGCAGAGATCGTATTCCGCGCAGCATCATATAGGCATTAGCAGACTCCATGGTCACATTCGGCTCGATTACAGCGGCCGGAATATGCCGTAAGTCGGTCATTACGACGAGCGCGGGTGATGTCAGAGTTACCGGTTCAGGCTGGGCTGGCGTTGCCACCCGTACAGCGCCCGTGAGGCGCTGCACCGGGAGGAGATGATAGTCGGACATAACGATATCCTCCACGTTAGAGAGGGAATACGCTCGAAATCAGTGAAATCGAATTCAAGCATTCCCCTGAATCTAACTCTACGCCCACCTTTACAAAGGGTCAATGCGACTTTTTGCAATGGCGGAATACAGCATGGTAAACCGCAAAAAGAGTCTCTCGTCATGCCATGCGCACTGCCTGCTCGACAGCTTTTCATCCATTTTATTTGGAGTACAGCACCACCCATGCTTCCGGGCAGAAAAAATCTGTCGCGGGCGCAAAAACCGTCAGCGCCTGCTCGATCGGACCTGACCTTATGTGGGAAAGCGAACAGAGACGCGTAGCCAAACTGTAGAAGATTGCTTCCACGCTTGTCGCAGAGATGGCTCCGATTGATCTGTTCCGGTTTGCGATTTGCGGCAGGCTCGATTAGAACGTTCAGTAATTGCTACTCTATCCGACAGTTTCTTTCGTGGAGAACAGTATATGAAAAACGCATACAGGAGCTTCGATCTCAATACCGCCGAATTCGATAATTGGCTCGAACCTGCCACTACCAAGATGGTAAAGCATGCAAAATCAAATAAAAACAAACTCTGGGGTGACTTCGAAGATAGTCGGATAAACCGAAAGAAAAAGCGCGAAGCCAAATCCGACTTGTGGGCGAAATAGATGACGATTTTTCCTGAATCAGCAAGCCCTTCAGATTCTGGGCACAGGCTTCATCTCCCTCAGAAATTGTCGAAGCGACTGACATCCCTGATATCTTCGATATCCTTGTTCAGCCGGCTCAGCATCTCCACCGGTTCAGTCGCCTGGGTGATAGGTCTGCCAATAACAAGATAATCCGATCCATTCTCAATCGCCTGGCGAGGAGTTGATATCCTTCGCTGTTCGTCCGGAAAACTATCGGCTGGCCGTATTCCCGGCGTGACCAGACAGAAATCCGCACCCATCGCCTTTCTCAGCCTGGATGCCTCGAGCGCGGAACATACGACTCCATCCAGGCCGCAATCCCGCGTGAGGGATGCAAGACGCTGCACCACGTCCTGCGGTTCGCCCTTCAGACCCACCTCATCGAGATCGCTCTGATCCATGCTGGTCAGCAGCGTCACTGCGATGAGCCTGGCTGATCCCGGCGGCACGGCTTCACGCGCTGCTGTCAGCATTCTTCTTCCACCCAGCGCATGCACGTTCATCATCCACACTCCCAAGGCTGCGGCTGTCCTGCACGCATTTGCCACCGTAGTGGGAATGTCGTGGAATTTCAGATCGAGGAAGACCTCGAAACCTTTACCCATCATCTTTTCCACCAACTGCGGCCCGGCGGCGGTGAAGAGCTCTTTACCGACTTTAAGCCGGCATAACGAGGGATCCAGACGGGCCACAAGATTGAGTGCGGAGGTTGAGTCCGGAAAATCCAGGGCGACGATGATACGGGGGTCATTCATATGCAATTTATCGAAAACGGAAATCACAGGACAATACGGTTGATTTACAGATGAACGTCCGGGACGTCATATTTTTTCCGATATGAGGCGAGTTGCCGTCTTTGTCTGAATACGATGGCGAGGCAGGCTGCTGCGCCAAGCGCCACCCCGAGCGCAAAGAAAAACAATATTATCAGTACCAACGGTGCCGTCCATTCATAACCGAAATAATAATAAAGCGTTACCGGTTCGACATTTCTCACGGCAAAGCCTAGCAGAAGGAGAAACAGCACAATCCGCAGGAACCATATCAGATAACGCATGATCCGTTTTTCCGGAAAAGAACTCGCGTTGATATCAGGAGCATTGCTTAAACCAGGACGATACCGCAGACAATCGGCAACGCACCTGCATAAAAAAAGCGGCATGATTGAAAGATCATGCCGCCATTATATCCATTCGTTCAATTCGCGTTTTTCAGTTTTTCTGATCCACGCGCTCCCTCATTTCCTTTCCTGCCTTGAAATGAGGGACGTATTTTTCCGGTACCCGGACTTTTTCTCCCGATTTTGGATTGCGCCCGATACGCGGGGGACGATAATTCAGATCGAAACTGCCAAATCCGCGAATTTCAATACGCTGCCCTTGTGACAAACTCTTCGCCATCGCGTCAAGTATAACCTTGACTGCCAGCTCGGCATCTTTTGTTCCCAGTTGAGGATGGCGAGCTGCAAGCCTCGCGATCAGTTCAGACTTTGTCATGACGCCCTTTATTGTTCCGTATTCTTAACATCCATTTTGGCCTTGAGCAAGGCACCCAGACTGGTGGTTCCCGCGCTGGCGGATGCGTCCCCTGCCACCTTCTGCATCGCGTCGGATTCCTCTGCCATATCCTTTGCCTTGATGGAAAGATTAATGCCACGGTTCTTGCGATCGACGTTGATGATCATCGCCTCGACCACATCACCTTCCTTCAGATGAGAGCGAATGTCCTCAACCCGGTCACGCGACACTTCTGAGGCGCGCAGGTAGCCTTCGACATCATTCTCGAGTGAAATCACGGCACCCTTCGCATCAATCGACTTTACCGTACCTTTGACAATGCTGTTCTTGTCGTGAACCGAGACAAAGCTGTTGAAGGGATCACCTTCCAGTTGCTTGATGCCAAGCGAGATACGCTCGCGCTCCACATCGATGGACAACACGACTGCCTCGACCTCGTCACCCTTCTTGTAATTGCGCACGGCTTCTTCGCCCGGCTGATTCCAGGAAAGATCGGAAAGATGCACCAGTCCGTCTATCCCGCCTTGCAATCCGATAAAGACGCCGAAATCCGTAATGGATTTGATCTGGCCACGCACCTTGTCGCCTTTTTGATGATTCATGGCGAAATCTTCCCACGGATTCACTTTGCACTGCTTCATGCCAAGCGAGATGCGCCGCCGTTCCTCATCGATCTCAAGAATCATTACTTCCACTTCATCGCCCAATTGCACCACTTTGGACGGGTACACGTTCTTGTTGGTCCAATCCATCTCCGAGACGTGCACGAGGCCTTCAATGCCTTGCTCGATTTCAACAAACGCACCGTAATCGGTAAGATTGCTGACCTTGCCGAACAACCGGGTATGGGGAGGATAACGCCGTGACAATCCTACCCACGGGTCTTCCGTCAATTGCTTCATGCCCAGCGAGACACGGTTTTTTTCCTGATCGAATTTGAGGACTTTCGCGGTTACTTCATCACCCACGCTGATGACTTCGGAGGGATGCTTCACCCGTCGCCATGCAAGATCGGTAATGTGGAGCAAACCGTCTATGCCTCCCAGATCCACAAATGCGCCGTAATCAGTGATATTCTTGACAATACCCTTGACGATCGCGCCTTCGGTCAGATTGGCGAGCAATGTCTGGCGGTCGGCGCCCTGGGTTTCTTCCAGCACTGCGCGGCGAGACACCACCACGTTGTTTCGCTTCCGGTCAAGCTTGATGACCTTGAATTCCATCTCCTTGTTTTCGTAAGGAGTCGTATCCTTGACTGGCCGGATATCCACTAGCGAGCCAGGCAGAAAGGCGCGAATGCCATTGATCATGGCAGTCAATCCACCCTTGACCTTGCCGCTCACGACACCCGATACGATGGCGCCGTTTTCCATCGCAGCTTCCAGATCATGCCAGGCGGTAAGGCGCTTTGCTTTGTCCCGTGACAAGCGGGTTTCGCCATAGCCATCTTCCAGCGCCTCGATGGCGACGCTGACGAAATCGCCGGGCTTGGCTTCAACTTCGCCCTTGTCGTTCTTGAATTCGTCGACGGGGATGAAACTCTCTGATTTGAGTCCGGCGTTTACGACTACGATGTTGTAATCGACCCGGACGACCTGTGCGGTGATGACTTCACCGATGCGCATTTCCTGACGGGAAAGGCTTTCTTCAAATAACGCTGCAAAACTCTCGGAAGAATCGACAGCGGGGGAAACAGTAGCCATTGTAAAAACACCTGATGTGGATCCCATCAAAACCGGCAGGTTTTCACGGGGTTAAGGTTAATAATAACTGCCCTGAATGGTTCTCTTTTTTCTGAGAGTCCATAACGATATGGCAGCACTCGTATTACGTATTACCGACGTTTCAACTGCCTGGGCATTCGAAATATCCGGCTTCAACTGCAGCACTTCCTGCTCTGGTTCATCCTGACTCCAACTACCCGGCATTCGATGCGATTGAATGTAAAAAAACACAAAATGGTCCGAGGAATGGATTTTTTACGTGTTCCTGTCACTCAGGAGCGCTTGAAGCCAAGCGGGGGCAAGCTTATAGGATTTGACGGATAGAACCTCTTTACACGACATGCTCAAATGGGTCCTTTTGCAGAAATTTCAGCGTACAGACTCAATACGCGATCTACCGCCCGGTTGATGTCGAGTGAAGTGGTATCCAGCAAGTGTGTCCCTGCGCCCAATTGCAATGGCGCAATGCTGCGATTACTATCCCGCGCATCGCGCTCCCGTATGTCCTGCAAAAGGGTGGCAATATTAGCATTCATCCCTTTTTCCATCAACTGCTTATGACGCCGCTGAGCACGTGTTTCAGCAGTCGCGGTGAGAAATACTTTGAGAATGGCAGCGGGAAACACAACCGATCCCATGTCGCGACCGTCGGCTACCAGACCCGGAATCTGGCAGAATGCGCGTTGTCGTTCCAGCAACGCTGTGCGAACGAGAGGATAAGCAGCTATTCTGGACGCCGCATTGCCGCATTCTTCCGAACGTATTGCATCCGTGACGTTTTCATTGTTCAGGCGAATCTCCGCATCCGCAAAAACGACATTCAGATGTGCAGCGACTTCACTCAGCGCATGCTCATCCTTAAGTTCGATTCCCGATCGCATTGCGGCCAGCGCCGTCAGTCGGTACAGCGCGCCGCTGTCCAGATAGTGAAAACCGAGTTTTGCGGCGACCCGTTGCGCTACGGTGCCCTTGCCGGAAGCAGAAGGACCGTCAATCGCGATGACGGGAATATCCTGAATATTCTTATCGTCCATAAATATCAAAAGAATCGACCTGGGCGGCGAACTTCCTGGTCTGGATCGGCATGAGTGATGGCCGCAAATTTTTCGAAATAGTCAGGAAACGTCTTTGAGACACACTGGGGATCATTGATTCGAACAGGCGCGCCAAAAGACACGAGAGAAAAGCACATTGCCATGCGATGATCGTCATAGGTATCAATAGCCGCATTCGCCACCAGCTCCCCGGCGGGCGGCGTGATTTGCAGAAAATCGTGCCCTTCCTCCACTTCTGCGCCGAGTTTGCGCAATTCCTGCGCCATGGCTGCAATACGGTCGGTTTCCTTTACGCGCCAGCTCGCGATATTCCTGAGAACAGTGTTTCCCCGCGCGAACAAGGCTGTCACAGCAAGCGTCATCGCCGCATCCGGGATATGGTTGCAGTCCAGATCGATTGCTCGCAGGCTACCGGCTCCGGGAGCGCCTGCTTCGATCCAGTTATCGCCAAATCTGATATCCGCCCCCATCTGCTCGAGCGCCTCGACAAAGCGAATGTCTCCCTGGACACTATCACGGCCTATGCCTTCGACGCGTACGGACCCTCCCCCGATAGCGCCGGCCGCAAGAAAATAGGAGGCGGAGGACGCATCACCCTCGACGAATACCTGACGAGGACTCCGGTAGCGCTGGTCTGCGAAGACAGTAAAGTGCCGCCAACCCTCCCGCTCCACCTGCACCCCAAAACGCGCCATCAAGGCGATGGTAAGATCGATGTAGGGTCGCGAAATCAGTTCCCCTGTCACGGTGATCGCCGGCAATTCATCCATTTCTGTTCGTAGGAAAGGCAGTACCATCAACAGGGCAGTAAGGAACTGGCTCGATACGTTGCCCCTTACCGTTATCTCTCCAGGATGGATCTGCCCGGGTTTGATCTGGAGCGGCGGGAAACCTTCCTTATCGAGATAGGTAATATTCGCGCCTACCTGACGCAGGGCGTCGACCAGATCGCCAATGGGGCGCTCATGCATTCGCGGCACGCCGGCCAGGTGGTAGCACCCTTGAGCAAGCGCCAGCACAGCTGTCAATGGACGGAAAACGGTGCCCGCGTTCCCTAAAAACAGATCCGCTTCCGTTGTAGGAAAACGAAGGGGAAACCGGCTCCCCACCCCCTGCACACGATAATGGTCTTTACCAATCTTAAGGATGGACACACCCAGAGTGGAGAGCGCATCGAGCATGCGGGCAGTATCATCGGAAGCCAGCAGGTCGCATATATCGGTTACCCCCTCCGACAGCGCGGCAAGTAACAAAATTCGATTGGAAATGCTCTTTGAGCCAGGCAAGCGAACGATGCCCTGCGCGCGCCCGACTATCGGCAGGTCAATAAATTTCACGCGCTGCCTTCACACGCTGCCCCATGGGGTTTAAGGGGGCGGCTGCCTTAGGGGGGGCTGCCACCTTAAAGAAGATTGTCTTCATCGATAAACAGCCAGTCCGGCGATAAAACCCGCTATTATAATCGACCTCCAATTCCGAATAAATAATAAGCATAATTGGCTCCCGGGAAGCAGATCACCTCGAATCTCCGGTATCTCGCGGACAATCCTTGTATGGAAGGACGCATTGACATTCAAAATGGCGCACTGGTTCAAAGATAATTCCCAGACCATCGGGCGCACGCCATTGGTCCGGCTTAATCGCATCACGGATGGCGCCCCGGCAACGGTACTGGCCAAGATCGAAAGCCGTAATCCCGCTTATTCTGTAAAATGCCGTATTGGCGCGGCAATGATCCAGGATGCGGAACATCGCGGACTGCTTTGTGCCGGAATAGAACTGGTGGAACCTACCAGCGGCAATACGGGCATCGCCCTTGCTTCTGTTGCAGCTGCGCGCGGCATACCACTGACATTGACCATGCCCGAAACCATGGGTCTGGAACGGCGCAAGCTGCTTCTCGCTTACGGGGCAAAACTGGTTCTGACCGAGGGGGCACGGGGCATGAAAGGCGCGGTGGCGAAGGCCGAGGAAATCGTTGCTTCCGATCCTGGCCGATACCTCCTGCTTCAGCAATTTTCCAATCCGGCCAATCCTGCCGTTCACGAACGTACCACGGGGCCGGAGATCTGGAACGACACCGGCGGTGCAATCGATATTTTTGTTGCTGGCGTAGGCACGGGAGGCACCATTACCGGTGTTTCTCGATATATAAAGGGAACAAAGAAAAAATCCCTCATCTCCGTGGCCGTTGAGCCTGCCGCCAGTCCGGTGATCACTCAGCACCGGACTGGCGAACCGCTGAAACCCGGACCTCATCGAATTCCGGGAATTGGCGCAGGATTCATTCCTGCAAATCTGGACCTTTCCCTCGTGGATGATGTACAGCAGATCAGCAATGAAGACGCGATTCACTATGCACGCCGTCTTGCCCGGGAAGAAGGCATTATCTCTGGGATTTCATGCGGCGCAGCGGTTGCAGCCGCGTTAAATCATGCAAAGCGAACGGAAAACGCTGGGAAAACCATTGTTGTCGTTCTGCCGGATTCAGGAGAACGTTATCTGAGCTCCAACCTTTTTGAGGACGTTTAGGAAACACGCTTAGGAGGCTCAGGAATAGCCGGAACTTGATAATAATAAATGGAGGAGTATTTTTCATTGAAACGAACAGCGCTGGAAATTGGCGGCGTGGTGTCCGAATTGCGCGCACTGCGACTCAGATCCCTGGAAAACCGACAGAGACGCGACAGGCCGCCCAAGCTTCCTTCCCGCAAGGTGCTGGTCGGCATTGCGGATGGACTGAGAGCCGTGCTGTTTCCCAACCGTCTGGGAATGCCCGATCTCACCAATGAAAGCGTCGATTATTATGTGGGCCACACGCTCGATGTAACGCTGCGGGAATTGATGGTGCAGGTGCGCCGTGAACTGCGCTTTGCTGGCGATGCGGACGCGACGGGCAATTCCGAAAGAGAGCGGACAGCGGGAATTACGCAAGCCTTTGCCCAAAGGTTGCCGCACATACGCAGTTTGCTTGAAAGCGACATTCAGGCGGCCTATGAAGGAGACCCGGCGGCACGAAGCGTAGATGAGGTTCTGGTATGCTATCCCGGAATTACCGCCATTACCTATTACAGGCTCGCGCATGAACTGCACCGGCTGGGCGCGCCCTTGATCGCCAGAATGATTTCTGAAATTGCTCATTCTTCCACCGGCATCGAAATCCATCCCGGTGCCCAAATCGGCGGATTCTTCTTCATAGATCATGGCACGGGTGTGGTCATTGGCGAGACCGCCATCATCGGCGAACATGTGCGCCTGTACCAGGCTGTCACCCTCGGCGCCAAGCGCTTTCCCGTGGATGAGCATGGGGCGCTGGTAAAAGGCAATTTGCGTCATCCCATCGTCGAGGATGATGTCGTCATCTACGCTGGCGCGACGATACTGGGACGTATCACCATTGGCCGAGGCTCGACCATTGGCGGAAATGTATGGCTCACCCGCAGCGTGCCTCCTGGCAGCGTCATTTCCCAGGCGCAGACACGCAACGAAGTGTTTGATGGGGGCGCCGGCATCTAGTCCTGCCTGCGGGCTACGCAAATCTGCTCCCAAAGTACCTCGTCATCATCCCGCGATGCGTGAAATTCCGGATTCAGGCTTCGTCGTGGAAGCTGTCGGAAAGCTGTTGAATTGCAAATGCCGAAGCACTTCGATCTTGCCCGGCTTTCCTATTCCGGAAAAACAACTTCGCGGAGCCAGCCCCGCGATACTACGTTTCGGTAGTTGACGCTCGCACAGGCAATATTTAGACTTGTGGAAAAAAAATAGGTACAAACACCGCAATGAGTTCCTCAAGCAGGACAGTCCCCCTACCCGATATCATGTGTCCAAAATGCATCAAGTGCGGGAGCGAAAGAACGCACCATTCGCGCGTGCGCCCCGGTGAGCGGACATTGGGCATGCTGTTCCTTCGACCTGTACGTTGCCGGCAATGCAAGGAGCGCTTCTGGGTGAAAAATCCGAATGCCTTTCTTGCATTGGGGGGAGCGCTGTTCATCGGCGCATTGTTGATTACAACGGTCTGGCTGATCATAGAGCACAACATGGCTGATCCCTATGCGGGATCCGTCGCGGAAACTGGAACCGAGGATTCTGTTGATTCTGCTGCCCCCGCGGCCAGCAAACCGCAGAACGGTCAGGAAGCGCTCCCCGGCCCGGCACCGGGGACGCGCAGAACTCATGACATCAACCAGTCATCCGGAAGCCTCACTCCTTCCGCTCCTGCACGAAATCCCATGGAGGATCATCGTTTTACCGTCCGGCTATATCAGGAGGCGGCGATTAACGGAGACGCGGATTCCCAGTACAAGCTCGGGCTGCTGTATCTGACGGGGAACGGCGCACTCCAGGACTTTGCCGAGGCTGCAAAATGGCTCCAACTGGCCGCAGAGCAAGGCTACGGGCCCGCGCAATATGAGCTGGGCCTCATCTATCGCAATGGATACGGTCTCCCTACGGACCATGTGCAAAGCTACGTATGGTTGAATCTTGCGGCCGCCGCTGGCGTCCAGCAGGCTATGGCAGCCCGGGATGAAGTCATGCGCGCGCTCAGCAGCAAGCAACTGGCGCAGGCACAGAAGATTTCCCGCGACTGGCTGGCGGCACGGACCAGACCGGAAAGCGGAAAAGAGACTGACCGGGTTGAATCAGCACCTCACCGTCGTAAACAATAACCGCTAAACCACGCGCCGCTGAATAACACGCCCTTCTCTTCACCAGAACAACTGACTGCCAGGAGAGATATCCTGGATAAATGATTCTCGCAGTTCGATTGCCAAGTCAAGGAGGACACTTCATTCCATGAAAACATGAAAATTCGTCCAACATTTCTGATGAAGAGGAAATCCTCGTGAGTGAAACTTTCGACGTTATTATCATCGGCGCCGGTACCGCAGGATTGGCCGCTCTCAGGGAAGTAAAGAAGCGAACTGACAATTTCGCCATTATCAACGATGGCCCCTGGGGGACAGTCTGCGCGCGCGTCGGGTGCATGCCTTCCAAGACACTGATCGAGGCTGCAAAGGCGTTCCATCGCCGCACCTCCTTTGAGGAATTCGGCATCCATGGAGCAGATTGCCTCACGCCGGATATTGCAGCTGTCCTGCGACGTGTGCGCCGACTGCGGGATGACTTTGTCGCCAGCACGCTGAGGGCGACGGAAGTGCTGGGAGAGCGAGCCATTTCCGGGCGTGCGCGTCTTCTTGAAACAGGAAGGCTTGAGGTAAACGGGCGGAAATTGCGCGCTCGGAACATTATCATTGCCACTGGCTCCCGACCGTTTGTACCTTCTCCCTGGCTTGCACTCGACAGTCAGATCCTGACGACTGACACGTTATTCGAACAGAAAACACTTCCCGACCGTGTAGCAGTCATAGGCCTGGGGGCGGTGGGCGTGGAAATGGCTCAAGCGCTCGCGCGGCTGGGAATCGAGGTAACGGCATTCAGTAAAAGCGACACCGTCGCCGGTTTGAGCGATCCGAAAGTCAATGCAGTTGCGGCAGAGCTTCTTGCAGACGAGTTCAGAGTAAATCTGGGCAGACAGGCAGATCTCCGGATAGCTGATGGAGATATGCGGGTGCGTGCCGGGACACAGGAAATCGCAGTCGATGCTGTTCTTGCCAGTCTGGGCCGCAAGCCTAATATCGAGAATCTGGGACTGGAGACGCTAGGCATCCAGTTGAATGAAAGAGGGCTGCCCCCTGTTGATGCCCATACCATGCAGATAGCAGACCTGCCGGTTTTCATGGCGGGGGATGCGAGCGGCATGATACCTCTATTGCATGAGGCAGCGGACGAGGGCCACATTGCAGGAATCAATGCCACCCATCCCGCTCCCATTCGCTTTGAGCGTCGCACACCGCTTGCGATCGTGTTTACCGATCCTGGCATAGCCATCGTCGGTAAAAAACATGCCTCTCTCGCCAGCGGAACATTGACGGGAGAGGTGCGTTTCGAACGCCAGAGCCGGGCGCGCATGGCGCAACGTAACGACGGCATTCTGCGCATTTACGCCGAACCGGGCAGCGGCAAGCTGCTTGGGGCCGAAATGTGCAGTCCCGATGCGGAGCACATGGCGCACCTTTTGGCACTGGCGATCGGCCGCTCACTCACCGTGCATGACATGCTGCGCATGCCCTTTTATCATCCCGTCCTGGAAGAAGGTCTGCGGACTGCATTACGCGAGCTCTCGAAACAACTTCCCCGCTGCCGCGAATCCGACCTTGCAGGCTGTGAGGCGTTCGGTGCACAGGCGCTGGATTGATGCAACACGTACGTTACGCCGCGGATTTCGATACTTCATCGGCATATTGCGGAACTCCGGCATGAAGTTTCGAAGATACCAGAACGGATATCGAAAGCGTACAAATGCAGTCAGTGCCAGAACTTAATATTTACATAGGAAGTCTTAGCTCGGGAATAGCGGAAGGGAAAACCTGATGAATGAATTCGCATTTGCCAGAGTGCTGCATGTCCTGGGAGTTGTCCTGTGGATCGGGGGTGTCGCCATGGTGACGGCGGTGCTGTTTCCCATAATGTCGAAAATGAAATCCGCAACCGAGCGGACGGAATTTTTCAGTCGCATCGAAAATCGTTTTGCTCCCCAGGCACGCTGGACAACACTGATCGTGGGTCTGAGTGGCTTCTACATGGTACATGTTCTCAACGCCTGGGACCGTTTTACTGAACTCCGCTTCTGGTGGATGCACGCCATGGTTGCTGTATGGCTGATCTTCACCTTGATGCTGTTTATAGTGGAACCCCTGGTATTTCGCAGGCAAAAGGCAAAAATGTCTCAACGCGATCCCGCGAAGACTTTCGCGCTGGCGCAGCGGATGCACTGGATATTGCTGAGTTTAAGTCTCGTTACCGTTGCCGGGGCAGTGGCCGGCAGCCACGGCTGGATGCTGCAGGGAGGATAGGATGAGTTATGCAGCAATAAAAATGATCCATGTCGGCAGCGTTATAATAAGCTATCTTTTGTTTTCATTGCGCAGCATCTGGATGATCCAGGGATCTGCCGGCTTGAAACGGCGCTGGGTAAAAATTACGCCGCATATAGTGGATACAGTACTGCTTGCGAGTGCTGTTGCGCTGGCTATCCGTATTCAACAGGATCCCATACATGACTCCTGGCTCAGCGCCAAGGTCGTCGGTCTGCTGCTGTATATCGGCCTGGGCATGACGGCGCTAAGATTTGGAAGAACGCGCAAGGCAAAAATATCCGCATGTGTCGCAGCCCAATTCGTATTTATTTACATCGTACTGGTCGCCCTGACAAAAAATCCCGCAGTTTTTTCCCCCATCTCGTAAGAAACTGGATCGCAGGCCTTGCATTTTCCGAAAAATCTTTCAAAATGCCCTGCCAATGCTCTCCGAGCGATTGCTGTATCTTACATAAACGTAGTGTTATTTTTATAGAACGCCCATGCCTGTCTTAATCTTCCTCTGCAAGAACCTACTCACATGCTAGCGCGGTGGCGGTGGTGGGTTTACCCTTTGGCCGCGCTTTTTGCATTGGGTGTCATCGGGACCCTGGTTTTCGGTTTTGCAGCATTGGTAACCATTCGTGCCTTACCCTCGCTCGATGCTTTGACAGACTATCGGCCCAAGGTACCGTTACGCGTATATAGCGCGGAGGGCATCCTGATCGGCGAATTTGGAGAAGAACGACGCCAGGTTGTCAAAATCGATTCAGTTCCGCTGCGACTGAAGCAGGCAATTCTGGCTGCTGAAGACGATCGGTTTTATCAGCACGGCGGGGTAGACTATACGGGCATATTGCGTGCCGCTTATTCCAATTTCACCTCCGGTGGCCTGCGTCAGGGTGCCAGCACCATCACGATGCAGGTAGCGCGAAATTTTTTCCTGACAAAGGAAAAAACACTGAACCGTAAATTCAGCGAAGCTCTGCTTGCATTCAAGATCGAACACAGTTTAAGCAAGGACCAGATTCTCGAGCTCTACTTCAACCAGATTTATCTCGGTCAGCGTTCGTACGGTTTTGCCGCTGCCGCTCAGGTTTACTTCGGTAAAAGCCTGAACAGGATCAATCTGGCGGAAGCCGCAATGCTTGCGGGACTTCCCAAAGCGCCTTCGCGCTTCAATCCGGTCGTCAATCCGCAACGTGCGAGAGCGCGGCAGGTATATGTGCTCCGGCGCATGCGTGACCTGGGCTACATCCCGAACAAGGAGTTCGAACAAGCGGAAAAACAACCGCTGCAAATCAAGCGGGAATCGCAGGAATACGCTCTGCGGGCGGATTACGTCGCAGAAATGGCGCGCCAGATCATGTATCAGCACCACCACGAGGATGCGTACACGAGAGGTTACAAGGTTTATACCACTATCCGTTTTCTCGATCAGGAGGCCGCTTATAATGCCGTACGCCAGGGTGTGCTGGACTATGACAACCGGCACGGTTATCGGGGTCCGGAAGCAGTTATAAAACTGCCGGCGGAGGACTTGAAGCGGGAAGAAATACTCGAGGAAGCCTTGCAGGAGGTGACTGACAGCGATGGCATTCTTGCCGCGGTGGCGCTGGAAGCCAACCCGAAGCGGGTCAAGGCGTATCGCAAAGGCGGCGAGATCATCGAAATCAAGGGTGACGGGCTCAAATTCGCGCAGCAATTTCTGACTGCCAAACCTGCTGCCAACCAGCAGGTTATTCGGCCAGGCTCCCTGATCCGTGTTCACAAAAACGAAAAGGGCGCCTGGGAGATTACCCAACTACCGCAGGTGGAGGCCTCGCTGGTCGCCATTAATCCCCACGATGGGGCGATTCGCGCCATGGTGGGAGGTTTTGATTTCAACCGCAGCCAGTTCAATCATGTTACTCAGGCATGGCGCCAGCCTGGTTCCAGCTTCAAACCATTCATTTATTCCGCGTCTCTGGAAAAAGGCTTCACACCGGCCACTGTCATCAATGATGCTCCGCTTTCGTTTACGGCCGAAGAGACCGGGAGCGATCAGTGGGATCCTCGAAATTTCGGGGACAGGTATGATGGGCCATTGCGCATGCGTGAAGCGCTGGCGAGATCAAAGAATCTGGTATCCATTCGCATTCTGCAGGCAATCGACGTGCAGTACGCGCAGGATTACGTGACACGTTTCGGTTTTGATCCCAAGCAGCACCCGGCCTACCTTGCGATGGCGCTCGGCGCAGGTTCCGTCACTCCGATGCAGATGGCCGTAGGTTACGCTGCATTCGCCAATGGCGGATTTCTGATATCCCCCTACCTCATACAACGCGTAGAGGATGTCAATGGCAATATCGTGGAGCAACCGAAGCCCCTGCTGGCAGGCGAAAACGCCAAGCAGATTATCGATCCACGCAATGCCTTTCTCATGTCCAGCATGATGCGGGACGTGGTGCAGCGCGGAACCGCAACCAGAGCGAAACAGTTGGGCCGTAACGATCTGGCTGGTAAAACCGGCACCACCAGTAATTATGTCGACGCCTGGTTCTGCGGATATCAGCCCGATCTGGTCGCCATTGCCTGGATTGGTTTCGATAACCCGAAATCAATGGGAGACAATGAAACCGGCGGTCGGGCGGCACTCCCCATCTGGATGAATTATATGGACAAGGCGTTGAAAGGCGTACCGGTCGCCTCCTATTCCCCTCCGAGTGGTATCACAACCGCCAGGATCAATCCGGAAACCGGCCTGAGGGGCAATGGCGCGACTCTGGAGGAATACTTCATGGAGGAGCAGCTTCCTCCCGAGGAGGAGGATCCGATAGATATCACGATCAGGTCGGTGGAGGACATCATAAACGACTTTCTGTCGAATTAGAATTCATGCGATTCCTGCTTCCTGCCTGTTCGTTCTGTTTCAGCCCTCCTCCAGCCCCTATCTCAGTTCAGCCGGTTCAGCGCTGCCTCAGCCATTCAGCCACCTCCATGGCGTAATAGGTCAGAATGCCATCGGCGCCTGCGCGCTTGCAGGCAAGCAGCGCTTCAAGCACACAGGCCTTTTCATCCAGCCAGCCGTTTTGTCCGGCCGCTTTCAGCATCGCATACTCGCCGCTCACCTGATAAACGAAGGTGGGCGCTCCGAAGCGCTCCTTGATGCGCCGGACGATGTCGAGGTAGGGCAGTCCGGGCTTGATCATGACCATATCCGCACCTTCCTCCAGATCCAGCCCCACTTCCCATAATGCTTCATCCGAGTTGGCAGGGTCCATCTGATAGGTGTATTTGTTTCCAGCACCCAGATTGGCAGCCGAACCCACCGCATCCCGAAAGGGGCCATAAAAACTGGAGGCATATTTTGCGGAATAAGCAAGGATACGGGTATGAATGAAGCCCCGGTTCTCCAGCGCAGTGCGAATTGCGCCTATGCGTCCATCCATCATATCCGACGGGGCCACCACGTCAGCACCCGCCTGGGCATGCGCCAGAGCCTGTTGAGTCAAAACGGCCACCGTTTCCTCGTTCATCACATAACCGCTGTCATCGATCAATCCATCCTGTCCATGACTCGTGTAGGGGTCGAGGGCGATGTCGGTAATGATACCCAGTTCGGGAAAGCGTGCTTTCAACGCGCTTACTACCCGCGGTACCAGGCCCGAGGGATTGAGTGCTTCGGAGGCGGTTTCATTTTTCAGCCCCGCGTCGATGACCGGAAAGATAGCCAGTGCCGGGATTCCCAGTTCCAGGCATTTTTCGGCACGGGACAGCAGAACATCCAGACTTTGCCGCACAACACCGGGCATGGACGGAACTTTTTCCTCACGTTTTTCACCATCCAGCACGAATACCGGATAGATCAGGTCATCCGCATGTAACTGATTCTCACGCATCAGGCGGCGGGAAAATTCATCGCGGCGCATGCGCCGCATTCTTTTTTGGGGAAATTGACTAATGGCTGGCATGATAATTCTGCAAAAAAAGAAAAAATCTGATAAAAAACCAAAAATCCGGGAACTTATGGCTGGATTTTATATCTTACTGGCAGACGTTGTTTATTTGTCTCCCGCTTTTCCTCCCTGAGCGGGTACCTTAATCCCTAATTAAGGTAGTTTGCCCCCGGTTTTATTCCCCTTTAACCGGGGGTTTTTTATTTCTGACGTTCGGTGTTTTCCGGCATATTCCCCTTATTGCTTCCCGGCACGCGAGCTTCCCCGATCACCTCGGTTTTCGGACCGATCCCTGATCCGAACCATGCATCAAGCAAGGCAGACGCCTCCTCCACACCTTCTCTGCTTGTGCTGGAAAACAATTGTACGCTGCATTGCGGATAAGACTCGCGTAAAAAACCCAGCACGGTTTTGAGAACTTTCTGCCCCTGCTGCCTCGTAAGCTTGTCCGATTTGGTAAGCAGCACATGCACTGCTTTTTTCGTTGGCGCAAACCAGGCAAGCATTTGCCGATCCAGCGGTGTTAAAGGATGCCGTATATCCATGATAAGCACCATGCCGTGAAGCGATTGCCTCGTCTGAAGATAAGTGCCGAGGAGGCGCTCCCAATGCTGACGGACTTCCGCTGGCACCTTGGCATAACCGTAGCCAGGCAGATCCACCAGGAATCTGTCGTTCCCCAAGCGGAAAAAATTCAGATGCTGGGTTCGTCCCGGTGTTTTACTGACGAAAGCGAGACGATTACGGTTTGCCAGGGCGTTGATCGCACTGGACTTGCCCGCGTTCGAGCGGCCGGCAAAGGCTATCTCGACTCCAACAGGCACAGGCAGGTCGCGCAGCTCGCTGACAGTAGTATAAAAGGTTGCGTTCTGAAAAACGGACATATCCAGTCTACGTCCGCGGGACGCAAAAGCAGATCAATTTCCGATGGAATCTTCCGAGGAAGCCACGTCTCCTCCCGAAGCCGTTTCTGAGGTCTCCCGGGCAATGGCCAGCAGGCCTTGCAGAACGAGATTATCCATCACTTTCACGTTCACGTTAAGCTGGGGCTGCAACTGCTGCGCGGCACCACCGCCGAGAATGCACTCGGGCATGCGACCGAGGGTACCGGCAAGCAAGGCCGCCATGCGTTCTATTGCGCCCGCCATCGCATGCAACGCACCGCTATAGAGCGCATCGGCGGTGCTGTCAGGATAATCGCAGAATTTTCCATCCCCCGATTCCAGTGATCCAAGGTTCTCCACTGGTATCTTCTGCATCAGATCGATGCCGGGAGTAATGATTCCCCCGAGAAATTCACCCGTGTCGGAAAGAGCATCTACCGTCATGGCCGTTCCCGCATCCACTACCAGGCATCCCTGCCGTTCCAGCACCCACGCTGCCACGAGCGCCGCCCAGCGATCACTGCCAAGCTGTGCAGGGTTGGCGTAATAGTTGCGGACACCGCATTGATAGGGAGCGGCAGTAACCCATTGCGGCTCTGCTTTCCACCGCGCGAGCAGATCCGACAGGCCGGTCCTGGTCTGCATGTTGGCGACATTGGATATCACTACCCGTGAAGGTTCGTGCAGATTCCTCCATTCCCGCTCAAGCCGCGCTGTGTCGCCCTGAGCCACGACCCCTTGCTTGAGCCAGTTGTGGCCATCGTGCAAACCCCACTTCACGCGCGTGTTCCCGGAATCCACTGCCAGCAGAAGAGATTTCATTTATTCTGTCCTGCGCAGCGATATCTCGCCGCCGCTGAAACTGCGGAGACCCCCTGACGTTTGCAGCAACAACGATCCGCTATCCGATACCCCATGCACCATCCCCTCCTGGCCCGACCCGTCAGGCAGCTTGAGGGTGACAGTCTTGCCTTTACATACATGACGATCAACCCATTCCTCCTTGAACGGCGCAAAACCCGATTGCTCAAATTCTCTCAATGCTCGAGCAATATTCAGCAACAATTCAGCCAGCAATTTATTGCGATCCGGCATTTCTCCACTGATGGAAAAAATATCCGTTACGCCCTGGTCTATCCGCGCCTGAACGCTGTCGGACAATTTCAGGTTCATGCCTACGCCGATTACAGCGACGGTGGGACCGAGCATATCGCCATGCAGCTCTATCAGTATGCCTGCCAGTTTACAGAAATTGAACACGACATCGTTTGGCCATTTGAGTACGGCTCCTTGTATCCCCGAGGATTCGAGGGCACGTACTATTGCAACTCCTATGGCGAGGCTCAAACCCGAAAGAAAGCTTGCACTTTGCTGAAACCGCCATAGCACGGAAAACGCGAGTCCACCTCCCAGGCCAGAGTGCCATTGCCGTCCTCTTCGTCCACGCCCCTTCGTTTGCAGCTCAGCCGTCACCACATGAATGAACCCCTCACCCAAGTTCAACCGGTTGTCCGCCTCATGCAGCAAAAGACTGTTTGTTGAATCGATCGTATCGAGTATTTCCAGATTGAACTTGTCTGCCTGATCGCCGAGATACTCAAGAATGGTATTTCGTTCCAGCCATTGCACCTGGTCGAGCAGGCGATAGCCACGCCCCTTGATTTTATGGATGGTCAATCCGGCTTCATCCACGTCGCGGAGTGCGTTCGATACGCTGGCGCGGGAAACCCCCAAGGCTTCGGCAATAGCCGGACCTGAATGAAATTCATTATCGCTCAGCAGCCGGAGAATGGAAAAGGCGAGTGGATTCATGTAATCAGTGTAGTGCAAATAAATGTAAATGGAACTTTGCTACGGGCATTCTCGTTCACAGCAGAAGAAATGCAGGAAGAAAGTCAGCAGGAGTACCTGGTCGAATTTAGCTCGATACGTTATTCAACTATAATGAGCAGCCGGGCAAGTACAAACGAACAGGGGGGAGCAGAACCGGCGTTTCCGTTTGCCCATGAATTCCCGGAAAAGATGAGCAGGAATTCCCTTTCAAGAGGTCCAGTTTGAACGAAAAAGCTACGCCTGGCGATGTAACATCGTCCGCATCCAATTTCATACGCAATATCATCGAAGAAGACAATCGCACCGGCAAGTGGAACCGACGGGTTGAAACGCGCTTTCCGCCCGAACCCAATGGCTATCTGCACATCGGCCATGCCAAAAGCATTTGCCTCAATTTCGGCCTGGCGCGGGACTATAACGGAATATGCCATCTGCGCTTCGATGACACCAACCCTGAAAAAGAAGAGCAGGAGTATGTCGATTCAATAATGGAAGCGGTAAGATGGCTCGGCTTCGAATGGGGTGAGCACCTGCACTATGCGTCGGACTATTTTGACAAACTCTACGAGTTTGCCGAACATCTCATCAAGCAGGGTAAAGCCTACGTGGACAGCCTGACTGCCGAGGAAATCCGGGCGCTCCGTGGCACGCTTACCGAGGCGGGTGAAAACAGCCCCTATCGTGACCGCTCCATCGAGGAAAATCTTGACCTGTTTCGCCGCATGAAGGCTGGCGAGTTTCCTGACGGCACTCACGTTCTGCGCGCCAGAATCGATATGACTTCCCCCAATATCAACCTGCGCGATCCCGTGATTTACCGCATTCGCCATGTCCGCCATCATCGGACGGGTGACAAATGGTGTATTTATCCAATGTATGACTACACCCATTGCATCTCCGATGCGCTGGAAAGAATCACGCACTCGCTGTGCACGCTGGAATTCGAGGATCATCGTCCCCTCTATGACTGGGTACTGGATCAATTGGCAGACATCGTTCCCTGTCATCCGCAACAGATCGAATTTGCGCGTTTGAATCTCACCTACACCGTCATGAGCAAGCGCAAGCTGATCGAACTGGTTACCGGAGGTTTTGTGGATGGATGGGATGATCCGCGCATGAATACGCTTGCCGGAGTAAGACGACGCGGCTACACCCCGGAATCCATCCGTCTGTTTGCAGAACGCATCGGTGTCAGCAAGGCTGATTCATGGATAGACATGGGCATCCTGGAAGACTGCCTGCGTGAAGATATGAATGAGCGCGCACAGCGGCGTCTGGCTATCCTCGATCCACTCAAGGTCGTCATCGATAACTATCCGGAGGATGCCGAGGAAGAGTGCCTTGCCCCCAATCATCCGCAAAAGCCGGAATGTGGAAGCCGCATCGTACCCCTGACGAAAACGATCTACATCGAGCGCAGCGACTTCATGGAGAATCCTTCCAAAGGCTATTTCCGCCTGTCGCCCGGCGGCGAAGTACGGTTGCGATACGCCTACATCGTAAAATGCGTGGATGTCGTGAAAGGCGCCAATGGAGAAATCCTGGAAATCCATTGCACCTATGACCCGGACAGCAAGAGCGGCACGCCCGGAGCCGACAAGCGCAAGGTCAAGGGCAACATTCACTGGCTTTCAGCCGCCCATGCGCAACCAGCCGAAGTACGGCTTTATGATCGCTTGTTCAGTCAGGCCCAGCCTGACACAGGCGGTCAGGACTACAGAGCGTTTCTAAATCCGGATTCAAAGAAGATCCTTACAGCGTACGTCGAACCCGCACTCATGACAGCGCAACCGGAAGAGCGTTTTCAATTCGAGCGTCATGGTTACTTTGTCGCAGATCTGAAGGAAACAGAACCGGGAAGCCCCGTATTCAATCGCGCGGTCACCCTGCGTGATTCGTGGGGAAAACCGGGTTGATTTCTGACAGGTATGCTGGCTCCGCTGTAAGCAGGGCAGTGCCAATTTGTACGATTTTGCTCCCTGCCAGTTGAATGGACTACTTGTATCGAGATTCCCTTAAATTGGTACTTCCCTTTCTCGTTTTTTTTCGCTAGGATACTGAAAAATGACAGACCGCCGAAAACTGCTGGCCTACGAAGCAACAAAAATATAATTCATATAATTCCTGATATTCTTGTATCTGTCCCTGCCACTTCTGGTATCAATTGTGGCAAGTATCATTAATACACTCCTGCCCTTGCAGAATTGACTGGACGTCAGTCGTACATATTTCATTTGAGCGATTCGGAAAAGCACATGAGTCATACCCACCATATTTCTGACGGAAATTTTGAGACCGAAGTATTGCAGTCGACAGTACCTGTGCTGGTTGACTATTGGGCAGAATGGTGTGGACCCTGCAAGATGATAGCGCCCATCCTGGACGAGATAGCCAAAGAATATGGTGACCGCCTCAAGGTTGCCAAGCTCAATATTGACGAAAACCAGGCTACGCCGCCCAAATATGGTATTCGTGGTATCCCTACCCTTATGCTCTTCAAAAACGGAAATATTGAAGCCACCAAAGTGGGCGCATTATCGAAATCCCAGCTCACTGCTTTTATTGACAGTCACATCTAAAACTGTTAAGTTATAATCAACGCATTCCGCAATGCTCTCCGGCTAGTTTCCGGTTCGATTACGTTCGCCGCCTCGAATTCTCGTTCGGCTCCATCGGTTTTCCCAACGCTTCCTGACGCTTTCTTTACGTCCCTCTTCTTCACCCACGGATTCCGTTCATGCATCTATCCGACCTCAAAAACTTCCACGTCACCGAACTGGTGGAGATGGCAATTGCCAATGAAATTGACGGCGCCAACCGACTACGGAAACAGGATCTGATTTTCGCGTTATTGAAGAATCAGGCACGGAAAGGCGAAAGCATTTTCGGCGAAGGCACTCTGGAAGTGCTGCAGGATGGTTTCGGCTTCTTGCGTTCTCCCGACACCTCATATCTCGCCGGCCCGGATGACATTTATGTCTCACCCAGCCAGATACGACGCTTCAACCTTCACACGGGGGATTCGATAGAGGGTGAAATAAGGACGCCCAAGGATGGGGAGCGTTATTTTGCGCTGGTCAAGGTCGATAAGGTCAATGGAGAACCTCCTGAAAACTCCAAGCACAAAATACTGTTTGAAAATCTCACCCCGCTCTTTCCCACGGAGCGGCTGCAGCTCGAACGCGAGATCAAAGCCGAAGAAAACGTTACCAGCCGCATCATCGACCTGATTGCCCCTATCGGCAAAGGACAGCGGGGTCTCCTGGTAGCCAGTCCCAAATCGGGTAAGACTGTCATGCTTCAGCACATCGCCCACGCCATTGCCGCCAATTACCCGGACGTGATGCTGATGGTGCTGCTGATAGACGAGCGGCCCGAAGAAGTCACCGAGATGATCCGGTCGGTAAGAGGCGAAGTGATTTCTTCCACTTTCGATGAGCCGGCTGTACGTCATGTGCAGGTGGCGGATATGGTCATCGAAAAAGCCAAACGGCTGGTGGAACACAAGAAGGACGTGGTAATCCTGCTGGATTCGATTACCCGGCTCGCACGCGCCTATAACACAGTGGTACCCGCTTCCGGCAAGGTGCTGACGGGTGGGGTGGATGCCAACGCCTTGCAGCGTCCGAAGCGGTTTTTTGGCGCGGCGCGCAACATTGAAGAAGGCGGCTCTCTCACCATTATTGCCACCGCTCTGGTCGACACCGGCTCGCGCATGGACGATGTGATTTATGAGGAATTCAAGGGCACCGGCAACATGGAAATCCATCTTGACCGGCGCATGGCGGAAAAGCGCATTTATCCCGCCATCAACGTCAATCGTTCCGGCACCCGCCGCGAAGAACTCCTGATCAAGCCCGATGTGCTGCAGAAAATCTGGGTACTTCGCAAGCTGCTCTACCCGATGGATGACATGGAAGCAATGGAGTTTCTGCTCGATAAGATCAAGGCGACGAAGAACAACGCGGATTTCTTCGATTCAATGCGGCGGGTCTAAAATTATTCAAGCCTAAACATCAGGCACCTCCGCCTTTCGGAATGCCTTGTTGCATCCCGTTTCCGACTGGAGGATAATACGCGGCTTTCCCCGAAATCAGGCAGATATCGTGCGGGGAACATTTGCAAGCTGAGGATCATTTCATGAAACCAGACATTCATCCAGATTATCAGGAAATAACCGTGACCTGCAGTTGCGGCAGCACTTTTCAAACCCGCTCCACCATGGGCAAACCCCTCCATATCGAGGTTTGCTCGGTTTGTCATCCGTTCTATACAGGTAAACAAAAGATCGTTGATACTGCCGGGCGTGTCGAGAAGTTCCGTCAGAAATACGGCAAGAAAGCGGAAAAGCAACCGGCGGCTTGATAGACGGACTATAGGCGGTTACTGAACTTTGAAAAAGGCAGCCCCTTGGCTGCCTTTTTTATTTCCGATGGCAGGGGGCTTTTCAGCCAATTTTGATTACAACATCACTGACAATCTGCTAGGGAGGCTTGAGGCCAGAACGTTGCGCAGTAATGACGATATTTTTGCTGGCAAAAACGGTACTTCCAAAGATAGCGCCACCTTTTTCACTACGTCGATCATCGCCCACTTTTAAGGGCAATATGCCTTCAAGCCGCGCCTTCCCTCCCCTGAACTGTTTGTCCCGCTTCGGTAGGTTTTGTTTATTGGCAGAGACGCCTCAACGAAACTCGAACTTTTAATACTTTATGCTGTATTAAGCGTATTTGTGCTAAAGCGAACAGAATTAGGTGAGCGACAAGTAATAAAATTAACGTGGAGCTGAAAGTTCATTCACTATGTGCCGGATATCATTACTCTTTTAGCGGATTTCACTATGGCCGTTTATCAGGACAGCAGCTATCTTATCCGCTGCGACCATTTTGATTTCAACGTTAAGCATGCGCCTGGTACCAGCGCATCGGTAAGTGGTATCTATCGGTGCATAGGCTGCGGCCAGGAAATTGTTGCAAAGAAAGGACAGTTACTACCGGAGTACGAAGAACATATCCACGGCTTCGAATTCGGGCCGCCACGCTGGCAGCTTATCGTCTTCATCCTCTAGCCCGCGCTTCTCCGGTCCTGTTCGAAGGGTCTTCATGGGAAACCACAGCCAGCTGCGAACTCCTATGCTGTCGAAGTTTACGTCTCAATTCCTTTTTTTTGCAGTTCCGCCTTTGCATCCTGGCTCTTCTCCAGATCCAGTTCCATATACTTCAACACTGCGGGGGTTTTCGTAAACTGTATATCGCGATACTCGACTACCTGAACGCGATTACCCCAGGGATCGAGGAAGTCGAGGAAACCGCCTTCGAGTATTGTCGCCCCCGCCGCTTCAGCGAGTTCACGCACGTTTGAGCGCTCATCGACCACAAGGCCGAAATGCCTGTCAACGTCCGGGCTTTGCGATCGTCCTTCCATCAGTGCAATGAACTGGTCTCCCATATCGATAAAGGCAGCACCCTGGCTTCGCCCTCGTAATTTAAAGGTGAAGATGCGGCCATAAAAAGCCAGCGCTTCTTCGATATCGCCGACCTCCAGTGCGATATGATTGATGCCGACCATGTGTGGTTTTGTCTTCTCGCTCATCTGTTACCCCCGAATGAATGCAACATCCTGCTGCTGACACCCGTACTTGTCTGTTTCAGGTTTTTCCCTTGTTACTCCCTCATATCCGGAGCTGGCTGCATAAGCAATGGATAATCCGTAATCACCCCATCCACGCCCAGTTGCCGGCACTCCTCATGCTCGGTCCGGGTTATCGGACCGTAAACGAAGTTGCGAAAGCCATTCGCGGCCGCCTGTGCCAACAAGGCTTCATCCAGCACATTGTAATCCCAAACCAGATGGTTGATCCTGGCGTTGCCATCACAATCGAAACCAGCCAACAGAGAATCGAGGGCTTGCGGCCGGTGCGCGACCAGCAGGCCGCACTCGAGCTCTAATGATGTCGCGCAGGTTGCAATCAGATCATGCCGGAAAGAGCTGACGATAATACGATGGCGGCTTTGATACTTTTCCAGAACACCGAATACCGTTGATAAGCAATCCGGGGTTTTGATCTCGACATTCCAGAGTATGTCCGGAAAATGGGCGAGCGCCTCATCCAGGGTAGGTACCTCGCACCCTAGCACACTTTCGATTTCGCTATGGGTAAGATCTCGCACTGCCTGTCCGGTTGCCATTACTCTGTCATGAACCAGCACCGGCACGTTGTCCCGGCTCATGCGCACATCGGTCTCGATACCGTTTACCCCTGCCATTATCGCTGCTTCAAAAGCTTCGAACGTATTTTCCGCAACTGCGGCATGATAACCACGATGCGCCAGTATCAGCATATTCAGCGTCTTCCCAGGCTCGCATCTATGAATTTACCCAAAGCATTTGCCCACTCTTCCCTCGTATAAATGAAGCCCTCATTATGACCGCCTTGCAGCTCGACGAATTGCTTCGGAGTGCGTGCTGTCTCATACAGTTTCTGCCCTTGCTTGAACGGCACAATTTCATCCTCGGGACTGTGTGCAACGAATACAGGGCAGGTCACATCCTTCAAATGCCCGAGAGTGTTGTATTCGAAACGGGAAAGCCGCCGGATGGGAAGATAGGGGTAAAGTTGCGCTCCCATGTCGGGGACCGAGGTAAATGCGGAGGCCAGAACCAGGACACCGGGTATTTCGCGAGCCGCCAGCCAGGAAGCAATTGCTCCGCCAAGAGATTCACCGAACAACACAATGTCCGCGGATGGAATTGCCTTCTTTTCGGTTACGTACTGCCATGCGGCAACAGCATCCCGGTACGTCCCCTGCTCTGTCGGTTTTCCGCTACTTTCGCCGTAGCCGCGATAATCGAAAATGAAGGTGTTATATCCAAGCCGGTAAAACATCGATAAATAGCCGATCCGGTGCGAAATGTTTCCGGCATTCCCGTGAAAAAACAGAATAGTCGCTTTCGCAGCAGGTGCCGGGACAAACCAGCCATGTAGCCTTTCGCCATCCGCGGTCTCCAGTTCGACAGATTCGTAAACAAGCCCTGAATGATGAGGAGTTTCCGTGATGCCACGTCCAATTTCGGGGTAATAAACAAGTTTGGGCTGGACGAAGAATATCAGCGCCGCGAAAACGACATAGATGAGGGCAGCCATGATGGCCAAGCTGAGCAGCATGCGCATGGATCGTTTAATCCGCAGTTAATCCCCGGAGCCGACAGCTATAATAGCGATTTTTCAGTCAACAGTGACAGGAACAAGATTGACTGCTTCCCTCCCTAAAGGAAAGGGATTCCCACTTCACCGAACCCGGCCTTTTACATTTACATGCAAACAGGACTTACAGCTTCTCCATGGGCTGACACCGCCAGTCCGGCGGCCAGAACGTTACGGGCTGCGTTGATGTCACGGTCGTGGATAGTCCCGCATTCCGGGCACGTCCATTCCCGCATGCTCAGCGGCATTTTTGGCAGGATGTGTCCACAATCCGCGCATCGTTTGCTGGACGGATACCATTTGTCTATGCCGATCAATTCACGTCCATACCACAGCGCCTTGTATTCAAGCTGCCGCACGAACTCCGACCAGCTTGCATCGCTGATTGATTTCGAGAGACAGCGGTTCTTCTGCATGTTGCTGACAGCGAGGCTTTCGATGGCGATCACTTGGTTTTCGTTTATCAACCGTGTCGAAAGTTTGTGCAGGAAGTCCCTGCGGGAGTCCGCTATCCTGGCATGCAGTCTTGCAACCTTCAGTTTTGCTCTTCCTCGGCGGTTAGAGCCTTTCTGTTTCCGGCTCAGCCTGCGTTGCAGTTTTGCCAGTTTTGTTTCGTTCTTGCGGAACGTATTCGGCGAAGCAACTTTTTCTCCTGTCGAGAGGATGGCAAAGTGAGTCAGACCGAGATCAATGCCAATCTTGCC
>Ga0182738_1000923_pt1 | contig 38875 bp, 32 predicted proteins | sample eDN5th30CBELigMG_FD_128876 | JGI IMG/M metagenome (GOLD analysis project Ga0182738, IMG submission 128876) | Enriched Miracle-Growth compost microbial communities from Emeryville, California, USA - eDNA 5th pass 30_C BE-Lig MG (version 2)... ...
AAAATGATATCAAACTTGCCTATAATAATAAGCCGTTAATGCTTGTTTTAATTTTAACGGTCGTAACATCCTGTTCCATCATGACCATTGAACCAATCCTGCCTTTATATATTGTTCATATAGGAGGTTCCTCTGGCAATGCTGCTTTATTAGCTGGTTTTGTATTTTCTTTGCCTGGCATAGCCAGTGTAATAATGGCTCCTTATTGGGGCAAATGGGCAGATAAGGTGGGATTCAATCGGGTTCTTTTTATTGGCTTGATTGGTGGAGGCATTGGAACGTTTGCACAGATTATATTCGCTGATATTTGGGGATTTTCTATTATGCGATTTATTTTTGGATTGTTTTTCTGTGCAGTTTTCCCAAGTCTAAATGGACTTGTGGTGAAGTCAACAGCCGAGGATTTTCGTGGTCGGGCATTTGGCTTAAATCAGACAGCTAACCAAATAGGCGGAATGGCAGGTCCCTTAATGGGAGGATTCATTGGCGGAATTTTTCCTGCTCAAACAGTATTTGTTTTAACAGGTATCCTGCTTTTATGCGCTACAGGGATTGTTTTTTGGAAAGCGAGTGCGCTCACTCCAAGATATAAAAGGAAAATTGTGCATGGAAAATAGAATGAAGAGTATTTTTAGCATTTTAGAAGGAATTCATCTAGTTCAAAATTTTTGAATTGGAAAACAGTTCTTTTCTTTTTGCGATGTCAAAAAATTAATTTTAAGAAAAAGTGATAAATTAAGAAAAAGAATGGAGACATAAAGATGTATAGCTTTAAAAATGATTATAGTGAAGGCGCTCATCCGCGAATTTTGCAAGCATTAGTAGACACGAACCTTAAGCAAGAGGCAGGCTATGGGGAAGATAGCTTTACGATAAAAGCAATTGAATTATTAAAAGAAAAAATGGGAAGAAGCGATGTGGATGTTCACTTACTGGTTGGTGGCACCCAAACAAATCTTACGGCCATTTCTGCCTTTTTAAGACCACATGAGGCAGCGATTGCAGCAAAAAGCGGTCATATTTTCACACATGAAACTGGAGCTATTGAAGCAACAGGCCATAAAATATTATCAATTGAAACAGAGGATGGAAAGATTACGCCTGCTTCAATTAAAAGAGTGCTAGAAGAACATACAGATGAACATATGGTGAAACCAAGGCTTGTATATTTATCTAATTCAACCGAGATAGGATCCATTTATCAAAAAGAAGAATTACAGAACTTAAGCAGTTTTTGCAAAGATAATAATCTTCTTTTATTTATAGATGGAGCTAGGCTGGGGTCGGCTCTTTGTTCTGAAGAGAACGATTTGGCTTTAAGCGATCTTCCTGATCTAGTAGATGCGTTTTATATTGGCGGCACAAAAAATGGGGCACTATTTGGCGAGGCGTTGGTTATTTGCCGTACATCTTTAAAGGAAGATTTTCGCTACCATATAAAGCAAAAAGGCGCACTGCTTGCGAAAGGAAGATTTTTGGGGATACAGTTTATGGAACTTTTCCGCGATAATCTATTTTTTGATTTAGCGTTGCATGCTAATAAGATGGCTAGTCTCTTGAAAGAAGGGTTGATAAAAGCGAATATTTTATTTTTGATTGATTCAGCTTCAAATCAACTTTTTCCGATATTGCCTAATATAATGATAGAAGAACTGCAAAAAAAGTATGCTTTTCTTATTTGGGAAAAAATAAATGACGAGGAGTCTGCTATACGTTTAGTTACATCTTGGGCGACAAAGGAGGAAGAAGTATTGGCCTTTGTAGAAGATGTGAAGCAGTCTGCTAATAAAAAAATGTCCGCCAATAAAAGGCAGACATTTTAAGCTGCCCGCAAAACGTTCGCTCTCTTCGTCATTCTCCTTTTCTGCGGTGCTCATTACCCCCAAAAAGGTAAATCCGCTCCTCAAAAAGGGGAATTCCTAAGGTAGTCGAACGTTTTCATTCAGCCTGAAGGTTTGCTTCAAAACTTTCTCGACACTCTGGAAATATCTTATGTTAAAAGAAAGATATTTTTTATTGGGAATATGCAGGGATAGTAATTTGGAAAGTAGTTCCTTTTCCTTTTTCGCTTTTTACTTTGATGGATCCTTTTACTTTATCAATTGTATTGTATACCATCAGCATGCCAAGTCCTGTTCCTTTTTCTTTTGTAGAATAATATGGCTTGCCTAGACGGGAAATTTCTTCTTTTGTCATGCCAACACCTGTGTCTTGTATAGTAAGAAGTATTTTTTTAGGTTTTTCTGATGCTGTAATGGTTAATATGCCCCCATCTGTTTCCTGCATGGATTCAATTCCATTTTTTACTAGATTGATTAAGCATTGCTGCATTTGATTATGGTCATATCTTGTGCATAGAGTATTGGAGAAATTTAGCTGAATATCAACCTGATGCATTCTTGCATAAGGAAGCAGCAGGTTTTTTGTATACTCTATTTCTCCTGACAGGTCAGAATAAATCATATTTTCGGATTGCGGTTTAGCAAAAGAAAGGTAGTCGCTAACAATTTTTTCTGCTCGCTTTAATTCTTGCAAAGATAACTCCACGTATTTTTTTTCTTCCGGTGTAATTGTCTTTGAGTCGCTTAATAGTTGAAGAAAACCGCTTGTTACTGTAAGTGGGTTGCGAATTTCATGTGAAACGCTTGCAGACAATTCACTTACTATGTTTAACCTTTCTGAATGCAAATATCTTTCTCGATTTTTATGGTTGGCAATTACTCGCTCTATTAGAACGGTAATAATAGCAATCATAACAACGTGCGTCGCTAATGCATGGAATGCCAATATCCAAAATTCTTTTGTAAGCACTTCGAAATAAGTACTTAAGAGGCTAAGATAAATAACCATAAAAACAAAGGAAATAGCAGCAGAAGTCATTACCCTTCTTTTTAAATCAAAATGCAAAAATAGATTGCTCAGTAAAGGAATGAGCAAAAAAGCTCCTGTTGAAAAGAGAAAGGAATTTAACTCTCCTTCTCCGCCAATGTAAAATCGATAAATATTTAAAAGAATATAAAGAGGAAATAGATTTTTATATCCACCATAAAGTGCAGCAATGATAAATGGAATATATCTCAAATCAAAAATAAAGCCGACATTTAAACGAATAGGGATGGATAGACAAAGAATCATGGTAAGAGAAGACAATATAATAAAAATCCATCTGTTGGAATAATATGATTTATGCTCAAAAAAGATAAGATAAACCATTACGGGTAACAGAAGAAATAAAAAATTTAATAGTAATGTTTCAAACATTGGAATACTTCCTTTCAAGCTGCTTCACTCTAGAAAACTATTTTGCTCTAATAATATTAGCAGATTTATATAATTAGTTAAATCAAAGACAGAAAAAATTTTTTCATTGAAACTAAACCTTTATCATGCTAGTATAAATTAAAACTAAAGTAAATATTCCTTTAAGCCGGTACAGAGAGACCGAAAAGGCCCAGCAAATGAATCATTTGTTTTTTGATTATATATTTTTGCGCATCTATGCCCTTTTGTCTCAAAGACAGAAGGGTTTTATTTTTTAGCAAATGGATTTGCAATGAAAGTATATGGGTGCTTGCAAAGGGATTTTAAATTGTTCTTCTTTTAAAGGAAGTCCTGGGAGGCTTAAAAAGAGAATGGAGTATTGCGGGCATATAATAATATATCCATTACTACCCCATTATAAAGAGAACTATGTTTGCTTAAAAATATTGGAGGATGGAAATGATGAATTATCGTAGCAAAACAGTTGTAGCATCAGTTGCAGGCTTAACATTGGAAGGTATGGACATCATGTTTATTTCGTTTGCCATGTCGATGATTATTGCCAACTTTAACATTGATTTAGCAACTGGAGGACTTATATCTTCGATTACTAATATTGGCATGCTTGTAGGTGGAGTCGTTTTTGGTATTATGGCAGACAAGTTTGGAAGGGTAAAAGTATTTACCTACACGATTATCTTATTTGCAATTGGCACAGCATTAACAGGGGTGGCAACAAATATTGAGCAAGTTTACTTTTTTCGTTTTATAGCAGGTCTTGGGGCTGGAGGAGAATATGGTATTGGTATGGCTCTTGTCGCTGAGGCATGGCCAAAAAATAAACAAGGGAGAGCATCCTCTTATGTTAGCGTTGGCGCTCAATATGGCGTTATCCTAGCTGCTTTGCTAAGTGCCGCTATTCTTCCTACATTAGGGTGGAGAGCATTATTTTTTGTTGGCGTGCTTCCAGTAATTTTTGCTTTTTTTGTCAGAAGAAATTTGGATGAATCTCCAGAATGGCTTGCTGCTCAAAAGGAAAACAATATTGCTGCCAAAAAAGAAAAAGGAAAATTATCGCAGTTATTTCAAACGCCAAGAAATGCTTTTACTACCATTGCTCTAGCGATAATGGCAACTGTTCAAATTGCGGGCTATAACGGGCTAATGATTTGGCTGCCGTCTATGCTTCAGCAGTCTCAGGGATTATCTGTTTCTGGTTCTGCTTTATGGACAATCAGCACTGCGCTTGGAATGATTGGAGGAATGCTGACGTTTGGCCGAATCATGGATAAATTTGGGGCAAAACGGTCGTATGGAATGTTTTTGCTTGCCTCAAGCATTGCTGTGTTCTTGTATGCTAATGCAGAAGGAAGCTTGGGAGTTCTGATTGGCGGTGCAATTGTTGGATTCTTTTCCAATGGAATGTTTGCTGGATATGGCGCATTAATAAGCAGCTATTATCCAGTAAGCATTCGCAGTACTGCTACTAATACTATCTTTAATTTTGGAAGAGCACTTGGAGGACTGTCGCCAATTCTAGTCGGCTATATTTTACAAACTTATGACACGACAGCTGCGATGACGTATTTGGCCATCTTATATTGTATATCTTTTCTTGTGATGCTTAGTCTAAGGAAAAAGAAATCTCCTATAATGGTTGAACAGGATGTCTTAGCATAAATATTTAATGAAGCAAAAAAGCAGGAACCAATTAATCTGGTTGCCTGCTTTTTTGCTTCATTTCAAGGAAATTATTTTTTCGCTTCTATCGAGTTAAAAACTTCGCCTGCAATGGTCATTGCTTGAACTGCTTTTGGAAAACCGGCATATGCAGCACATTGCATAATAATTTCTTTAATCTCATTTTTGGTCAGCCCTGTTTTAAGTGCTGCACTTATATGAAATGGAAGTTGATCAAATAATCCTTGTGAGATAAGGGAAGTGATTGTAATAATTTCTCGTTTATCCAAGGACAAACTTTCTCTTCCATACACATCTCCGTAACCAAATGATATTATCATGTCCCAAAAGTCTGGAGAAATCTCTTTCATATAGGAGATGCCTTCAAACTCTTCATCTGATGCCATTTTTTTTATTGTTTCAATTCCTTTATTATATCTTTTGCTGTTTTCCATTTTATTGCCTCCCCATTGTAGGTGGTATTTCATCTCTGTCGACAATTACTTCAATGACGACAGGTTTTTTTGTCTGTTCAATTATTTGTAAAGATTGATGGATTGCTTCTTGCAAATCGATTGGCGTAAAACATTGAAAGGCTTCCAGTCCCATAGATTGAGCAAATAATGAAACGTTTAATGGTGTATCATACACGGCACCAATAGACTTCCCATTCATTTTTCTCATGCCCTTTTCCACCATATCCAGCATACCATTGTTTAGTGTAATGAATAAAACTGGAGCTTGGTTATTTAATGCAGTGGAAATTTCAGTTCCATGCATGAACATACAGCCGTCTCCAACTAAACAAACAATATTTTTATCTGGTGCAGCAATTTTTGCTCCAATAGAGTATCCTATGGCATGTCCCATTGCCCCAAAAACATCATCAAAAAAGAAGGTGCCAGGTTCAAATATATCAAAATGCTTAATGCCATAGAAAGTATGGCTGCCATCATCGCCAAAAATAATTGTATCAGCAGGCAAAACATTTCTAATAATTTTTATTGTATCAGCAGCAGACATGCGTTTAAGATAATTATTTATTTCAATTTCTTTTTCTTGCTTAGGCAATAGGTATGCTGAGCTGTTAATTTCCTTAATATCTTTAAGGATTGCTTTTAGATTTGCCCGAATGTCTCCAAGCAAAGGTGTAGTAGGAACATCCAACGTTTTTGCAATAAATGTCTGATCATAATCGAAATGAACGATATGGTCTGGCAACATGTCTTTTGTAAAGCCTGCCAATGACATATCACTAAGCTTTGTTCCAATAACTAATAATAAATCAACACCTTGAAGCAGATATTCACTGGCTTCCAGCGTACCCCCTAAGCCAAACCCTCCTAAGGATAATGTATGATTTGTAATAAATGTTCCTTTTCCTCCTGGAGTAGTTATCACTGGAATATTCCAATTTTCAGCTAAACATTGTACTTCATGATAGGCTTTGCTTGAATGGACACCTTTTCCTAAAAACATAAGGGGACGTTGGGCATTGTCTAGCAATGCGATAACATCGTCAACTAATGGCGAAATCATTTCATAAGATGCTGGCAAATCCAGTTGGAATGAGTCGGTTTCTTCTATTAAAATATCAAAGGGAATGGATAAATGAACAGGTCCTTTAATATCTGATACGGCTTTTTCAATTGCATGCTGCAAGTAACCCTTTAGCATATCGCTCCGTTCCACTCTTGCACTAAACTTTGTTACATGCTTAAACATTTCCACTAAATCTGTTCCAAATAAAGAAGAATCCTGTCCCATTGCTTTTCCTGTATCTTTAATGGATGGATGTCCTGTAATAAGGAGCAGCGGAATATTGGATGCTTTGGCTTGTCCTGCTGCTGTAAGCAAATTCGTTCCGCCAGGGCCGGAAGTACCGATGGCGACTCCTATTTTATCAGTCATCAGCGAGTAGCCAGAAGCGGCAAATCCTCCCCCTGTCTCATGTTTGCCTAATACAAATGAGATGCCCTCTTTATCAGAAGCATATATTAACGGAGATATAGGCTTGCCTGGTATTCCAAATATATGATCAATTCCCCAATGTTTAAAATTTTTTGCTAAAATAGATGCACATGTCTCCATAAAGAATATTATCCTCTCAAATAAATATTATCTATTTCTTTTAACAATCTCGGCAGGTTTTGTTCAAATTGCTTTGCTGAAAGGGGCTTGCTAAAAAGATAGCCCTGTATTTCATCGCAGTTATATTTTTGCAGGACATCTAGATGTTCCTTGGTTTCTACGCCCTCTGCAATTACTTTTAAGTTAAGATTATGTGCTAAAGTAATAATAGCTTTTATAATGTTTATATTATTTTTATCTAATGAAATATCTCTCACAAAAGATTGGTCTATTTTTAAATAGTTTAGCGGGAATTTTTTGAGATAGTTAAGGGAACTATATCCAGTTCCAAAATCATCAATGCTGATGCAGACACCAAGCTTTTTCAATTCCTGTAAAACCTTTATAGAATAGTTGTAATCCATTGCCATAGACTCTGTAATTTCCAAAACTAGATATTTAGGATCCAGTTGGGTTTTAACAAGGATTTTTTTTACAAAATCGACTAAGTTTAATTTAAGAAATTGCTGTGTAGATAAATTAACAGCAATTTGAAAAAGCGGGAATCCTGATTCTTGCCATTTCTTATTTTGAATACAAGCTTCTTCAATAACCCATTCTCCAATTTCCGTAATTAAACCTGTTTCTTCTGCAAGCTCAATAAATTTATTTGGATAAATTAAACCAAGTGTTGGATGATTCCATCTAATCAAGGCCTCTGCGCCAACTATTTTTTTTGATTTCATACATACTTGTGGCTGATAGTGCAGCACAAGCTCATTATTTTTTATGGCTTTCCGCAGATCGATCTCGAGCTTTAGCTTTTCAATAGAATTATTTAGCAGATCAGATGTATATACTACATAGCCGTTTTTGCCTTGGGACTTTGCTTTATACATAGCTGTATCTGCATAGATCATAAATTCTTCAATCGTAATATATTCAGTAGGATAGATAGCAATACCAATGCTGACAGTTGTATGAAACTCATTTGAGTTGACAGTAAACGGATGCTTAAATTGTTCTAAGACCTTTTCCGCTGTTTCTATTACATAATGATCATGGTCAAAATCTTTTAATAAGAAGATAAATTCATCTCCACCCATACGAGCAAGTAAATCATTTGCTCCGAGACACTTCATCAGCCGCTTTGACACTTCTATTAAAAAAACATCCCCATTTGAATGACCGAAGGTATCGTTTACGACTTTAAAACGGTCTAAATCTAAATATAATATGGCAAATTTAGAATTTTGTTCTTGATTGAATGTTTGAATAAGGGAATTGATTTCCTTTTGTATAAAACGTCTGTTTGGTAAATCAGTTAAGTCATCGTGATATGCAAGATAGTTGTATTTTTCTTCTATTAAATATCTGTCTGTTATATCTCGAAACTGTCCAAATGCACCAACTAGTTTATCCCCTTCAGAAATCTGCTGGGCGTCGAATAAGCAGACAACCTGTTCTCCATTTTTATTAAGAAATTTAAGCTCTATATTTTCATATTTTTCGCCATGCTCTATTACTTTTTTGAAATATTTCCCTGTTAATTCCGATTCATAGATTCTTCTGCCGATTACAGAACTTCTGCTGTTATTCGATATTTTTTCGGCGAACTCATTAAATTCGGTAGTATAGCCCTTTTCATCAGTAATAACGATGCCATTTCTTGTTCTGCTGAGCATGATTTGATTCATGATGTTTAATTTTCTGTTTTGTTTTCTTAATAATAGTTCTCTTTCGATAGAGTCTACTACTTGCGAGAGCATCGTTAAAAATAGAGGGTTTTGATAATTTATGGGCATCATTATGCAGACGCTTCCTAGCAAATTATCCTCATCTGTATAATGAAAAGCAGCACCATAACACGCAATATTGTAAAGAAATGTATGATAGTGTTGCTCTCCTATTAATGTAATTGGATGCCTTTGCTGCAAGGCCAAACTAATAACATTTGTACCTGTATCTTCTTGTGTAAACAGACTTCCTTGTTTTATGCCAAACTCTTCAACAGTTGACTTGATTGCTTCATCGCCTACCATATCGAGCAAATAGCCTTCTGCATCAGAAATTACAATTAATAGGGGAGTTCCTTTAAGCGAATCTAACAGTTTATGAGAAAAAAAACTGACAACAGATAAAATTTCACTATAAGATTTTCTTTTTGTTTGCAGCGCTTGTTCATCGAGAAATATTTTGGGTCGAGCTATTGTATTGGGATCCATTCCAATTTCTTTGCATTTCTGTTTTGATTCAGTTATATAAAAGGGTTCCTTCAGTTCCATTATTAGCACCTCAAAATGGCTAAACTCATTATAATTTTTATCTTAATATTAAATTGCATTTTATACTAGTATAAAATGCAATTTAATATTAAGTAAAATAAATGCTTATATGTATAGTATTTACTTTTATTATCAGAAAATGTAAATTATTTCAGTAAAGTAAAACATTTGAAGTGAGATTCGGGGGAATAAAGATTTTTTCCTTCTTTTTTATACATATTTATCTGTTTAATTACGCAAAATAAAGACGGAGGTGCAAGTGATGACAAAAAATAAACATACCAGTGGAATTAATGACAAACATGCTGTGAAAGGCAGCTTATCAAGAGAATATGACCATGAGTTTGCTAACGAACCGCTGACTGCATCAGAAAAATTGAACAATAAGAAAACCAAGAAAAGACAATAATGGAATGAAGGAATTAGTTAATGACAAATAAGTTTTCATTCCGTTTTAGGCTGTGTAAGAATAGTTATCTTCCCTCATAGCTATTCATTGGAATGAGCTAGCAGGAAGAAATCATTTGCTCACAGCCTAAAATAATGCAGGATGGATACTTTTTTGATACAGGTGCAGGTGGTAAAGTGAAACTTCAGGCTTTTACTCAGCAAGTTTCCGCCCGCTTAAATTTCTCGGTTTCTCTTATCATCTTAAAGCGAGAGGCAAAAGCCTGTTAAATAGGGATAAAGCTTAACATCGTGTAAATGGTAGAAAGTTAATTTTTAAAATGAAAATACAAAATTCGACAAGAAAGCGTTGACAGTATATTGTCTGAGAATTTATAATAAATCGAAGGAACCGGTTCTAAAAAACTAAACAAAAATGGATTGTTTTTTTAGATTTGAAACCGATTACTAATTTTTTAACTTCTGGTTGAAAGTGATTATTTTTTTAAAATGAAACGGAACCGATTCCATACGAGCGATTAAAAAGTAATAATGATACAAAATATTTGGGGGGAAGATTATGGAGCAGAAATGGTGGCAAAAAGAAGTGATTTATCAAATTTATCCTAAAAGTTTTTATGACTCAAATAATGATGGAATAGGCGACATAAAAGGTATTGCAGAGAAATTGGACTATTTGCAGTCTTTAGGGATAACCATGGTGTGGATCTGTCCAATTTATCAATCACCAATGGCTGATAACGGTTATGATATTTCAGATTATTATCAACTTAACCCAGATTTTGGGGATATGCGGGATTTAGATGAGTTAATTGAAAAAGCAGCAGAAAAAGGTATTAAAATTGTCCTTGATCTTGTAATAAATCATACATCTGATGAGCACCCCTGGTTTCAAGATTTATTGCAAAATCCAAATACTAGTAAATATAAAGATTATTATGTGCTAAAGCCAGGAAAAGATGGTCAACCACCTAATAATTGGCGCTCTGTTTTTGGAGGAAGTGTATGGGAACCTTTAAAAAATTCTGATCAGTATTACTTCCATTCTTTTGGAGTGAAACAGCCGGATCTAAATTGGGAAAATAAAGAAGTACGTGAAGAATTATATAAAATGGTTAATTATTGGCTAGATAAGGGAATTGCTGGTTTTAGAGTCGATGCGATAACGTTTATCAAGAAAGATCAATCTTATGAAGATTTGCCGGCAGATGGAGTAGATGGACTTGTAAAATGTACAAAAAAAGGACGCAATCAACCAGGCATCGAAAAATTTCTGCATGAATTACAAGAAGAAACGTTTTCCAAGTATAATTGCGTAACGATTGGCGAAGCACCTGGCGTACCATATGGGCAATATGGAGATTTTATTGGCGACAATGGATATTTCTCTATGATCTTTGATTTTAGATATGCAGATCTTGACGTAGCGTCTGGAAGTGAATGGTTTAAAAGAGTTGATTGGAATGTAATAGATTTAAAGAATTTACTATTTACTAGTCAAAAAGAAATCCAAAAGGTTGGCTGGGGGGCTAACTTTTTAGAAAATCATGATCAAAATAGATCGATAAGCAAGTATATAAAGGAAGAAGAAAATCGAAACTTCTATTCTGCAACAATGTTAGGAGCAATGTTTTTCTATCTGCGTGGAACTCCTTTTATATATCAAGGTCAAGAAATTGGCATGACTAATTTCGAAAGAACAAGCATTGATGAATTTGACGATATTTCAAGTATTGACCAGTATTATCGTTCGATGGATGAAGGATTTAGTGAAGAAGAAGCGCTGCATTTTATTAACCTGCGGAGCCGCGATAATTCGAGAACACCATTTCATTGGAGCAAAAAAGAATACGGCGGATTTTCGGAAGTGAAGCCATGGTTAGGGATGAATGAGAATTACAAATCAATAAATGCAGAACAGCAAGAACAGGATCCAGATTCTATCCTAAATTTCTATAAAAAAATTATTCAATTAAGACAGTCAGGCAAAGCGAGTGAATGCTTAATATTTGGGGAAATTGAGCCAATCTTAGAAGATGACCCGCATATAGTAGCATATAAACGCAAGTGGAATGGAAAAGAGGTTATCTGTTATTTCAACTTTTCATCAGAAAGTAATGCAGTTACATTAGAGCATAAAGAATACGAAGTTTTATTAAATAATTACAAAGAAGAAAAGAAACTGATAACAGAACAGGAATACAGCTTAATGCCATATCAAGCTCTATTACTTTTAAAGGAAAGAAGAGAAACGTTATGAGTGAAAATAAGTACAAACGTATAGGCAAAGAAATTATTGATGTTATTGGTGAGGACAATATTGAATCATACACTCACTGCGCTACTAGGCTGCGTTTTTCTATTAAAGACCGTGAGAAAATTGATGATGATGCCATTGAAAGTATTGATGAAGTAAAAGGCGTATTTTTTAATGCAGGACAGTATCAAGTAATTTTGGGCACTGGTACGGTTAATAAAGTATATGCTGCTTTACGGGGAGATCAGCCAGAGCAAGAGGGGGAACAAGCTAAGAAGGATGTTTCACCTGGTAAAAAGGAAAAGGGAATAAGAAGAGCTGTCCGCACACTTGCTGATATATTTATTCCTATTATTCCAATTATTGCTGCAACTGGGCTATTTCTCGGGTTAAAAGGCGTAATATTTAGCGACGCTCTTTTAGGGTTAATGGGAATGACAGCTGATGATATTCCTGCCTATCTGCAGACACTTATCTCTGTTCTTACAGATACGGCTTTCGCCTTTTTACCAGCTTTAATTTGCTGGTCTGCATTTAGAAATTTTGGAGGGATGCCAATAATTGGTTTTGTAATCGGTTTAATGCTGGTATCTCCAGCTCTTCCAAATGCATATGCAGTAGCAGATATCAATAGTGGAGTAGAACCGATTATGGCATTTGGCTTTATTCCGGTTGTTGGATATCAAGGAAGTGTACTGACAGCTCTTGTTATTGGAATACTAGGAGCAAAATTAGAGAAAAAATTGCGGGCTGTAATGCCGAACGCATTGGATTTAATATTTACTCCTTTTCTTGTTTTACTAACAATGATGATTACTGGTTTGCTTGTTTTGGGACCATTATTGCATGTATTAGAAATGGGATTAGTGCATATAGTAACATCGCTTATTCATGCTCCATTTGGGATTGGCGGTCTTTTGATTGGCTTCATCTATCCTTTGGCTGTTATGACTGGGATGCATCATTTATTTATTATGATTGAAACAACATTACTTGCAAATACTGGATTTAATCCGCTGATAACTTTATGTGCAATGTACGGATTTGCAAATGCTGGAACTTGTCTGGGAATTACAATTAAAGCAAAAAAACGTACTGTAAAGGTTGCCGGAGCGAGTGCAACGCTTACGCAATTACTTGGTGTCAGTGAACCGGCATTGTTTGGTGTAGTAATGAGGTATAGCATGAAGCCGCTATATGTGATGATTGCCTGTTCAGCTGTTGGTGGTATGATTCTTTCTGTCTTAAATATCAAAGCCAACTCCTATGGTTTAGCGGTAATTCTTTCTCCGTTAATGTACATCTATGAATGGAATCAATTAGTAACATATATCGTAGTTGGAATTGTAATTTTTATAGCGGCATTTGTGTTTACTTCTTTATTTGCAGTGCCTAAAGAAGTAATGGTTGAAGACAAAGCACCAACTCAAAAAAATATGAATATATAAATAGATTGATAGTAAAAGAACGCATCAGTTTGCTAAGAACGGGTTGCTTTAGCAACTCGTTTTTCATTCTTAAAATTGTTTTTTTGGAGGAAAGTTAATGATGGAATGGACGAATGAAGCGCGCTACCGCACCTGTGACAGTATGACTGCAGAAGAGCGAAGGAAACTAGAATTATCAGTATCGAAAAGTATATGGCGGCAACAATATCATATTCAGCCGCCATATGGTTTGTTAAATGATCCTAATGGTTTTGTTTGGTATAAGGATCGTTACTATTTATTTTATCAATGGTTTCCTTTTGGAGCTGTACATGGGATGAAGCATTGGTATCAGACAGAATCAATAGACCTCGTAAACTGGGAGGATAAAGGGGTTGCTGTAAAACCAGAGCTGCCATTTGAAAGTCATGGGATATACTCTGGCAGTGGATTTGTTCACAATGATCTTGTGTACTTGTTCTATACAGCAAATAAACGAGATGAAGAGTGGAAGCGCCATGCTTCTCAATGTTTAATAATAATGGATGATAAGGGGCAGATGATAAAGAAAGATGCACCTATAATAAAGAAGCAGCCGGAAGGATATACAGAACACTTTAGAGATCCAAAAGTTTGGAAGGGAAAAGATAAGTTCTATATGATAGTAGGAGCCCAGCGCAAAAACTTAACGGGGTGTGTTCTTCTTTATAAATCGGATAATTTACTGGATTGGACTTCGCAAGGAGAAGTAAAGACGAAAGAAACAGATTTTGGTTTCATGTGGGAATGCCCTGACTACTTTGAGTTGCAAAATCAGGGTGTACTATTATTTTCTCCTCAAGGTATTCAAGCAAAAGGGGATTATTTTAGGAATATTTACCAATCGGGTGCGTATATAGGGCAGCCATTGGATTTGGATAATAATTATTTTGAGCATGGAGCATTTCAGGAATTAGATGCAGGTTTTGATTTTTATGCTCCACAAACAACGGTATCACCAGATGGCAGAAGGCTGATTGTTGGCTGGATGGGATTGCCAGAAATAGAATACCCGACAGATAATGAAGGATGGGCCCATTGTTTAACTATCCCAAGAGAACTTTCAATAAAAAATAATATTCTTTACCAAAAGCCTATACGAGAACTACAACAAAAACGAAAAAAAGAAGTGAAACGAATATTAACTATATGTGAAGGTATAGAAAATATAGATGCATTTTCGGGGCAATCATATGAAATGATTGTTGATATAGAAGTAGAAAGTGCGTCAAGTGCAGGAGTAAAACTGCGTGTTGGAGAAGGCGAGGAAACGTTGCTTTATCTTAATAAGTTAGTGCAAAAGGTAGTGCTTGATCGGACAAAAACTGGAGAAATTTTTGCGCAAGAGTATGGAACAATCCGCCAGAAATCTTATTCAAAGGAAAAAGTGCGTTTTCATATATTTATGGATACATCTTCTATCGAAGTTTTTGTAAATGATGGAGAAATTGTATTTACGTCTCGTGTATTTCCTCAAAAGGAAAGTTTAGGAGTGCAATTTTTTGCAGAAGAGGGAATTGCAAATTTTGAGGTGGTACAATGGCAGTACGAATAGAAGACTTCTTTTATTTAGAAGATTTTTGGTTTTAGATTGTATCTATTGGCAAGTATAATATATGCTTTTTGTTACGCATTAATGGTTTTTTGCCCCTCACCTAATGGATGATGAGTGAAAATGAGAAATCTAGGTGGGCAGAAAATTGCTGAGTAAAAGTCTGATTGGTTTAACTATCAATCAGTGGGGGATGTGGAAAATCCTACTGGTTGAAGGTTCACTTTATAATGAAGAAAGAGGCTACTTCAAATATCTTTTTAGATGAGGAAGTACCCTCTTTTTATATGTAAAAGTTTAATGAATTTTTGTTTAGAGAAACAGTGCTGTTACTTTCTCTTGATTGCCAGCCAGATTCCAATTGGTCAACTGCAGAAATGAAGATGGATGAGAAGGTTTAATGGAGAGGAGTTTCAATGCAGGACTAAATATGTGGTGATAAAAGATAAAATGTAGAATTTTGTGAGGAGGAGAGTAATTAAAAAACGAGATGATTTGCAATAAAATTAATAATTTTTAAATTATTAGAAATTCTAGTTGACAGGTAGGAATAATGCGATATATAATTTCTTTAATCAAAAAAACATAAAAGCCGATCGGAAAACCGAAGGCATAACCAATTTCCTTTAGGATGGTTATGCCTTTTTTTATACTCTTTTTGGGCTTTGTACATTAATAAAATAATATTGAGGTGTATAGAATGAAAAAGTTAATCGTTTTTGCTTTTATTGGTTTGCTTGCACAATTAATTGATGGTGCTTTAGGAATGGCTTACGGTGTTACATCGACGTCTCTTTTATTGGCTTTCAGCATTTCTCCTGCTGTTGCATCTGCATCTGTTCATTTAGCAGAGGTAGTGACAACAGCCGCATCGGGAGCATCCCATATCAGATTTGGAAATGTCGATAAAAAAACTGTTTATCGGCTAATAATTCCAGGCTCTATCGGGGCTTTTTTAGGGGCAACTTTTTTAAGCAACATACCAGGAGATTTGGCAAAACCATATATTTCTTTATTTCTTCTAGGATTAGGTGCATATGTCCTTATTAGATTTTTATTTAATTTTCGTCCAAGTGAAGAGAAGAAGGGAATTGATTTAAGCAAAAAACAGGCAATTCCATTAGGTTTAATTGCTGGATTTGCAGATGCAACTGGCGGCGGAGGCTGGGGGCCGATTGCTACACCGGTGTTATTATCCCGCAAAGGCATGAGTGCACGTAAGGTAGTAGGTACAGTTGATACAAGTGAATTTGCTATAGCAGTTTCTGCAACACTTGGTTTTTTCATCTCATTGGGATGGGAGCAAGTAAACTGGCTATGGGTTGGAGCATTAATGATTGGCGGAATTATTGCAGCCCCAATAGCTGCATGGCTTGTCCAAAAAATTCATGCACAATTAATGGGCGTACTTGTAGGTGGCTTTATTATTCTTGTAAATGCAAGAACATTGGTAATATCATGGATTGATCAGGCAGTTCTTTATCCATATGTATATGCAGCAATTATTATTATTTGGATAGCAGCAATAGTTTATACTATTTCAAAAATCGGCGGCTTAAAAAATACTAAAAAAGTAAAAGTTAATTCAGTAGCTGACTAGAAAACTAGAGGCTCTCGGATTAAGTAAGTTTCTTACTTAACTGGGAGTCTTTTTTTATAAATAAAAAACTATAAAAATATTAGAAGGAGAGAAAACAGATGAATGTATTTTGGTTTATTCCAACACATGGGGATTCAAGATATTTAGGTGTTACTACAGGTGGAAGAGAGGTTAATCTGCCGTATTTAAAACAAGTGGCGCAAGCAGTAGACTCGTTAGGATATGATGGTGCTTTGCTGCCGACAGGCCAATCATGCGAAGATGCATGGGTAGTTGCTTCCTCATTGATTACAGCTACAAATCACATGAAATTTTTGGTAGCAGTGAGACCTGGATTAACGACTCCTTCTCAAGCGGCTAGAATGGCGGCGACATTTGATCGTTTATCAAATGGACGATTATTAATAAATGTAGTAACTGGAGGAGATCCAGTAGAACTTGCTGGTGATGGACTGCATTTGAGCCATCATGAAAGATATGCATTAACAGATGAATTTTTGGCGGTGTGGAGAGATCTGCTGGCAAAGGGAGAAGCAAGTTTAGAAGGAGACTACTTGCATATTAATGAAGGGAAATTATTGTTTCCTCCAGTTCAAAAGCCATATCCTCCTTTATATTTTGGCGGTTCTTCCCAAATCGGGCAGGAAATCGCAGCAAAGCATGTAGATGTTTATTTAACTTGGGGAGAGCCGCCAGCAAAAGTTGCAGAAAAAATCAATCAAGTGAAAAATTTGGCTGAAAAGGAAGGAAGAACAGTAAAATTTGGCATACGCCTTCATGTGATTGTCCGAGAAACATCTGAGGAAGCGTGGCGTGCGGCAGAAGATTTAATCAAATATGTAGATGATGATTTAATTGCAAAGTCACAAAAAGTTTTTTCACGATATGACTCAGAAGGACAAAAAAGAATGTCAGATTTGCATGCAGGAACAAAAGATAACTTAGAAATCAGTCCCAATTTATGGGCAGGGGTTGGATTAGTAAGAGGAGGAGCTGGTACTGCTTTGGTAGGCGATCCAGAAACAGTAGCCAAAAGAATGAAGGAGTATCAAGATTTAGGTATAGAGACATTTGTACTTTCTGGTTATCCCCATTTAGAAGAATCATATCGAGTAGCAGAACTATTGTTTCCACACTTAGATATGAACCAAAAATCAATAAATTCCAGCAGCAATCTAGTGGGTGAAATGGTGGCAAATGATTTTTATCCTAAAAAAGGAATTTAATAAACAGTAGAAGTTAAACAGCGAAGAAAATAAAAAAGAGTCCCATCAAATGACTACTAAAATATAGAAAAAACATGCCTTTATGCAAAAGGAATGAGAGGATGCGAAGATGATGGCAGAAGTTGCAATTATTATAGGGGCACCAAATGATTACTCACGCTTAAATGGAATATTGGATTATAGTATAAATTTATTGGAAAAAGCGGGGATTTCCTATGACATTATAAAAGTGCATGAATTGCCAGCAGAAGATTTGATTCAAGCGAAGTTCAATAGTGAAGAAATCAAAAATGCCAATAAAAAAGTGGAAAATTCATCAGGAGTGCTTATTTTTACGCCAGTGTATAAAGCAGCTTATTCTGGAATTGTAAAAACATATCTTGATTTACTTCCTCAAAAGGGATTGGAAGATAAAATTATTTTACCCTTAGTGATAGGGGGATCCTTTGGACATCTGCTTACAATTGAATATGCACTGAATCCAGTATTATCAGCCTTAGGAGCCACTTATATAATCAATGGGGTATACACAATTGATAAAGATGTAGAAAGGCTTGATAATAATCAATTCTCTTTAAAGGAAGAAGTGCAGCAAAGAATTGAAAAAAATATAGATGCATTAATTAAAGCCATCTCGGATTAATAATTACTATAATCAGGAAGTAGTAGCCAGGATACAAAATAATCTAAGACATTAGCTAGGGTACTTTTTTGTAAAACGAAATGAGTTCATTACTTCGTATTTAGAAGATCCATATGCCAATAAATAATGCGGCCAGAAAACTGAAGCAGCCTTTTCTTTAGCGGATAAGTGTTGCACTTTTTTTACGGTTAACAACTTATTTATAGAAAAAATAATTTGTAATAATCGGAGGATGGAAAAATGAAAAATGAAAAGCGTCAAATGAATTTAGGAGCCTTTTTTATGATTCCAGGACATCATGTAGCTGCTTGGAGACATCCTGATAGTGACAGTGAAGACATTTTATCATTGGCCTTATATAAGAGATTAGCAGAAACAGCAGAACGAGGAAAATTTGACATGATATTTTTCGCTGATGGGTATGCGGTACATGATAGAAATGGAGCTGGGATAGAACAAGCAGTTAATATTCGGCCAGATCCAGTGACGCTTTTGTCTGCATTAGCTGTTGCAACAAAACATATTGGATTAGTGGCAACTGCCTCCACTACCTATAATGAACCTTTTCATTTAGCGAGAAAATTTGCGACAATTGATCATTTGAGTGGGGGACGATCTGGTTGGAATGTGGTGACATCTTCGAGTGAAGCAGAAGCACTTAATTTCAGCAAAACAGAACATTTAGCTCATAGTGCTAGATATGAAAGGGCAGAAGAATTTGTAGAAGTAGTGAAAAAACTCTGGGACAGCTGGGAGGATAATGCTGTATTAATAGATAAAAAGGCAGGAAGGTTTGCAGATCCTAGCCTTGTACACGATATAAATCATGCCGGAAAATGGTTCTCGATTAAAGGACCGCTAAATATATCAAGGCCTGTACAAGGATATCCAGTTATTATTCAAGCAGGATCATCCGAATCTGGGAAAGAACTTGCAGCTAAAACAGCGGAAGTGATTTTTACAGCGTGGCAAACATTAGGAGAAGCGCAAAGTTTTTATAAGGATGTAAAAAGACGTCTAAAAAAATATGGCCGCACAAAAGACTCTTTGAAAATTATGCCTGGTGTATTTCCGGTGATTGGAAGTACGGAAAAAGAGGCAAAGGAAAAAAAACAATATTTAATGGAATTAATACCTGAAGAAGTAGGAATTGGATTATTATCATCTTTAATAAGCTATGACTTATCAGCATTTCCCGTAGATAAGCCACTTCCTGATTTGCCGGATATTCAAGAAATAAATGGAGCAAAAACAAGATTTCAGCTTGTAAAAGATTTAGGAGACAGAGAAAATCTAACCATTCGTCAATTATATCAACGTGTTGCCGGAGCGAGAGGTCATAGAGAGATAAGTGGAACACCTAGCCAAATTGCCGATCAGCTTGAAGAGTGGTTTAAAAATGGAGCAGCAGATGGATTTAATATTATGCCGCCATATTTGCCAGGAGGATTAGAGGACTTCGTTGATCTGGTTATTCCTGAATTGCAAGAGCGAGGCTTATTTCGTACGGAATATACTGGCACTACTTTACGGGAAAATTTAGGTTTGCTCCGACCTGCTAATTCATTTGCAAGAGTTAATAATTAGGGGCATAAGAAAGGGGGATTAGAAAATGGCATTGCTAGAAATAAATCAACTTTATAAGACATTTGAGAAAGGAAAAGAAACAACCCATGTTCTAAATGATATAAATTTAAATGTCCAAAGTGGTGAATTCATCACAATTATAGGTCCAAGCGGCTGCGGAAAAAGCACACTATTAAAAGCAATAGCAGGATTGGATACGGAATATACTGGCGAAATTAAACTAGAAGGACAAAAAATAGCAGGAACAAGCATCAATCAGGGATTTATCTTTCAAGAGCCACGTCTATTTCCATGGCTGACAGTAGAAAAAAATATTGCAGGCAACCTATCATTAAACAAGCCATCTGTAAAAAGCGATGTTAAAAAACTGATTAAACTAGTAAGATTAGAAGGGTTTGAAAAGGCGTATCCAAAGGAGCTTTCAGGAGGGATGGCCCAGCGTGTTGCTATTGCGAGAGCATTGTTAAGAAAGCCAAAGATTCTTCTTTTAGATGAACCATTTGGAGCATTAGATGCCTTTACTAGATCTCATCTGCAAGAAGCGCTGCTGGACATTTGGAAAGAAGAGAAAACCTCGATGATTTTTGTTACACATGATATTGATGAAGCTATTTATTTAGCTAATAAAGTAGTTATTATGAGTTCAAGACCAGGAGCGGTGCAAAAAGTTATTCCTATTGATTTGCCATTTCCAAGAAAAAAATCGACAACATCTTTTCAGGAATTCCGTCACCTCGTCTTAAGTGAATTTGAAAAAGTAGATGAATTGGAATTAATCAATAGTGCCGGAATATAAAGGAGGGATGTTCTATGGAAAATCAAACTACTATTTCTATTGATAATATAAAGCCATCCAAACAAAAAAGGATAAGCAAAAAAAAGGATGCTAGACAACTGACTATATTTATAAAAGGCTTTATTCTACCATTGATTGTTATAGCTATTTGGGAACTTGCAGGGAAATATGAATTGATTTCGGCCACCTTATTGCCAAGGCCAAGTGCTATTTTTACAACATTTATCGAATTGGCAGCAAGCGGCGCATTAACGGGACATTTAGAAATCAGTTTATGGCGAGCACTAGGGGGATTTGCATTAGGAGGGGGACTTGGATTATTAATTGGATTGCTGGTTGGGTTTAATCAAAATATGGAGCAGACAATTGATCCGACACTTCAAATGATTCGGACTATTCCTACATTAGCAGTTATTCCACTGTTTATTTTATGGTTTGGATTTGGAGAAGCTTCTAAAATACTGTTGATTGCAAAAGGAGCTTTTTTTCCTTTATATGTAAACACGTTTTTAGGGATTCGCGGAGTAGATTCCAAGTTGTTTGCTGTAGCAAAAGTATTGCAGTTCAGCAAATGGAAACAAATTACATTGTTAATACTTCCAGCTGCACTTCCTAATATATTATTAGGACTGCGATTATCAATGGGCACTGCATGGCTTGCATTAGTTGCAGCAGAATTAATGGGATCGAGTGAAGGTGTTGGATATATGATTATGGATGCAAGACAATTTTCCCAAACGACTGTTGTTTTTGTAGGAATTATTATTTTTGCTGTATTTGGAAAGTTATCCGATTCCTTAGTGAGATTATTTGAGAGAAAACTATTAAAATGGCAAGATAACTATCAAGGATAACCAGATGCATAATTAAGCAAATGGATAGTGTTTTAAATCCGATTAAATAAATAAGAAAAATATGCTTAAGAGGGAGATTCTATTATGCCAAAAAAATTAAAATCTATTTATCTATTATTACTGCTTTCTATTGTACTGTTGCTAAGCGCTTGCGGATCGAATGAAAAAGCTTCAACAAAAGGAACTAACAATAGAGAGATTGTGGTTAATATTGGTGTTCAAGGAAAAACAGGAATTTTGCCATATGCACGGGAACATCAATATTTTGAAAAGGCATTTGAAAAAGTGGGGGTAAAGGTAAAGTGGAATGAATTTGCAAGTGGTCCGCCTCATTTTGAAGCATTGGCTTCTGGCAGACTAGATTTTGGTGCAGTAGGTGGAACACCGCTTATCGCAGGACAGGCAGCGAATATAGACTTTAAAGCGATTGCTGTTACAAGTGATGGGAAAAAAGGAAATTCTATTGTCGTGCCAAAAGGGAGTTCTATTAAAAGTATAAAAGACTTAAAAAATAAAAAGATTGGTGTAGCAAAAGGAAGCAGTGCTTATAACTTCTTATATATGGCTATTGACCGCGCTGGTTTAACAGATAAAGATATTAAGATCATACAGCTGCAGCCTGATGAGGCAAGACCTGCATTAGATAATGGGTCAATTGATGCATGGTCCATTTGGGAGCCATATGCAACAACTGCTGTTTTTCAAACTGGAGCAAAAGTATTGGTATCAGGAGAAGATTTAAATATAAATGCACCAAGCTTTCTTATTGCAAGATCTAAATTTACAGAAGAAAATCCTGACTTAACCGTGCTTTTTCTAAAAACATATGAAGAAGTCCGCAAGTATTTTACAAGCCATGCTGATGAAGTATCAAAAGACATTGCAGAATCTCAAAAGGTTGATGAAGAAATTATTCAATCCGTGCTGGAGAAATCCGATAATATTTTAAGTCCAACAACAGAGGAGTTTGCAAAGGCGCATCAAGAACAAGCTGATTTCCTATATTCTGTAGGAGGCATTGACAAAAAATTGCAAGTATCAACGGTTATCGACAATCAATATGTAGACGAAGCGCTTAAAGAAGAAAAATAATAATAATGCGCCATTTCGAAAAAAGAAATGGTGCAATTTTGCTGATAGATAGGAAGAGTATTATTAAAAAATTTAATGGGCAACTTCCTAATAAGTGGTTGATTTACCCCCTAATACATAATATGATTAATAAAAACATATATTCATATAGATATACTTGGTATTAGTGATGCCAACATCTAATTAATAAGATTATATACAAATGTCGAGTGTATAACTCGACATTAAAATTTAAAGTAAAGTCGACTGTATAACTCAACATTTTGGGGGAGAAAAGATGAAGGTTTCTAGCAAAGGGGAGTATGCACTGCGTGCGCTGTTAACATTAGGCAAACAGCAAGGCACTGTTATGACAATCCAAGAAATTTCAGACAAAACACTTGTGACCATTAATTATTTAGAACAAATATTGCTTCAGTTAAAGAAATTAAATTATGTACAAAGCAAGCGAGGAGCGAGAGGAGGGTATTTTCTCCATAAAAATGCTTCTGAAATTAATATAGGAGAAGTAATCCGCACTCTAGAGGGACCTCTTTCTCCAATGGGGTGCGCTTCCATTACAAAATATGAAGCTTGTTCACTAGAAGAAGGCTGTCAATTAAAACCGCTGTGGTCATTAGTAAGAGATACCATTGCATATGTTTTGGAGAGAACAACATTGGAAGACCTGCTTTTAAACCGTATTAATTTAATAAAAGGAGAGGATCTAATTGTCTTCAAAAAATAAAGTGGATCAAGAAATTATTGATAAGATTATTCATTTTATTGAAAATATGGAATTTGGCACAATCCAAATAACTGTGCATGATTCGCAAGTCACACAAATTGAAAAGGGTGAAAAGTATCGGTTTGCTTTAAAGAAAAATGACAAGAGCAAGGGAAAACAATAACTATACAATATTTTATCAAAACCGCTTAGACGGTTTTTTTATTTTGCTGTTTTTTACATATTTCTCCTATGTATATACTAAAATTTGTATAATAGAAATAGGCTATTTAAATTAATCTTCGTATACTATGTTTTTATAAGCATAATCACTTACTTTATTTAAGCAGTAGTCTGTTTATAAGAAGAATACTTCATATTGATGTATCAATAGAAACAGGAGGTATGCATTATGAATAGCAAAATAGATCCGAAAAATACTTGGAAAAAATTTATTCAAGAAGGGACTTTGGATAGTACCATCCTATCAAATGATATTATGGAGTCATGGCAGTTATGCAGACAATATAAAGTGAACCCCTATAGTGGTTTAGCAAATCGTATCTTAGCTAAGGAAGAAATAGCACAAAAAATAGCAGATAATAAATTATTGATAGATTTGTATAAAAAGTATATTAAGCGTTTACATTCGTTTTTGAAGGGATGGCAATATGTTGCAATACTAACAGATAAGGATGGATATATTTTATTAAAAGAGGGGGATAGCACAATTAAAAAGGCAGCAGAAACTATATATTTTACAGAGGGGGCTAAATGGGATGAGATAGAAGTTGGCACGAATGCAATTGGTCTTACAAAACGATTAAAAAAGTCTACAATTGTAAATGGCTATGAACATTTTGCCAAAGCTTCGCAGATGTGGAATTGTGCTGCTGCTCCCATTTTAGATCAGGAGGATAAATTAATTGGAGTAATCAACATTTCCAGTACATATCTTTCCATGGATTTAAGTTATGTATTAGCATCCGTACAATTGACAGCAGAGTCTATTTCATTTGATTGGAAGAAACAAATGCAAGAAGATGCAAATATACTTCTATATGCAAGCGAACGATGCAGCAGTAAAGAGGACTATATTATTTGCAAAGCGGATAAGTCCATTTGTTCTTTGCCGAAAGGGTTCCCTTCTTCTTATCAAAGTTTTATCGGAACGCCTGTGCAGCACTTAGAAAAAGAGCTCATCTCTCTTTCAGATGTGCATATCCCTGTCTTGCATGAAGGCCGGGTCATTGGTTATCGTATTCCTATAAAAAGATGTCCGTTTATTTTTAAAGGAGTAAAAGGCATAAGCATGAAATCCCAGAAGCTTTTAGAGGAAGTAGAAAAGGTTGCTTGCACAGAGACTACTGTGCATATTTATGGGGAAACAGGAACCGGAAAAAAATTGATAGCAAAAACAATTCATGATAACAGCTTTAGGGCAAAAAGGAAATATATTTCATTGCATTGCGCCTCTTTGACAGAAGAAAGATTAAAAGAGGAACTGTTGCTTGGCCATAAATATGAGACCATCTCTTTATTGAATAAGGAAATAGGAGCATATCTGAAAGAGTGTACATTATTTTTAGAGGAAATAGGTGAGTTGTCTTCTTCTATGCAAATCATATTATTGCAATTACTGCAGCAAAAAGAGCTGGCAGGCGGCAAAAAAATCCGTTTAATAACAGGGTCAACTATAGATATAAGATTATTGGCAGAGCAAGGAAAAATGAATAAAGATTTATTTTATCGATTGTATACTTATCCATTAACAATAACCCCGCTAAGAGAGAGAAGAGAAGATATTGAAGGGATAATAGAGGCTTATCTTTTTCGGCAGAATTGGCATCCAAGCTGGAAAAAAAGATTCATTTCTATTTTTATGCAAGGGCAATGGCCAGGCAATATTCGTGAACTCCATAATGCACTGGAGCGCTGCAAAATACTATATAAAGATAAAAAACCATCAGATAGCGAGTTATATCAATTAATAACGACTTCAGAAAATTTAGCAGAGGCTTCTCCTTATCTATTCCCTTTAAATTACAAAGAAAAAATGGAAATAAAGCGCATTAAAGAAGCGCTGATAAAAAATAATGGCAGGAGAGAAAATGCGGCAAGGGATCTAAATATTTCGCGTGCCACATTGTATCGAAAACTAAAAAAATACGGCATAGAAAAAAATTTATAAAAGTTCATAATTGAGACGAATGAGACGATTATTTTAAAATGAGACAAAAATAATAATGAAAAAAAAGCTTATTATCTTTATCACAAAACTTGCATGCGGAAAAAATTTTGTTTTATCGTGCAATAATAGGCAGTAACCCCTGTTCAAGGGATTAAAAGAGAACATAAAAATCCCCACTGATTGAAGTTTCACTTTATAAAATGCTCTATAGAAAAGACTGAATATGCAAGAAGACAAAATGAAACAATTTGAGAAAAATTGTTTCATTTTTTTATATAACTAGCTGGCGCATTAACATTTTTCTTTATATAAAGCGCTTTCATTTATGGGGGAATTCTTATAATATCTATTTTAGGAAATGAAAAAATGAACAAGGAGGATTAAGGGATGAATAAAGAAAAAGCATATTGGATCTATACGAAAATGCATGAAATTAGAAAATTTGAAGATCAGGTGCATAAGATTTTTTTGACTGGAGCCATTCCTGGATTCGTTCATTTGTATGCGGGAGAAGAAGCGATTGCGGTTGGCGTTTGTGCCCATTTAAATGAAAAGGACTATATTACAAGCACACATCGGGGGCATGGGCATTGTATTGCAAAGGGCTGTGACTTAAATGGCATGATGGCTGAGATATTTGGCAAAGAAACTGGTCTTTGCAAAGGAAAAGGTGGTTCCATGCATATTGCAGATCTTGATGTTGGCATGCTTGGTGCAAATGGAATTGTTGGCGGAGGATTCCCGCTTGCGGTTGGAGCGGGACTAACAGCATATGTGGAAGGGACAAATGGAGTAACTGTTTGTTTTTCTGGTGATGGTGCCAATAATCATGGCACTTTCCATGAAGGCATTAATATTGCGGCAGCTTTAAACTTGCCTGTTGTTTTTGTTGTGGAAAACAATGGGTTTGGAGAAGCGACTCCATTTGAATATGCAACTTCAGCAAAATCAATTGTAGATCGTGCCCAAGCTTATAATATTCCTGGGGTAAAAGTGGATGGAAAAGATGTTGTAGCAGTATACGAGGCAGCCCAAAAAGCGGTGGAAAGGGCAAGAAATGGCGAAGGCCCTACACTGATTGAAGCAGTTACTTATCGGAATTATGGACATTTTGAAGGCGATAGCCAAACATATAAGTCGGAAACAGATAAACAAAAGTGGCCCGTTGAAGAAGATTGTATAGATAGATTTAGAGAATTTGCTTTGGAAAATGGCCTGCTGACACAAGAAAAAGCAGAAGCAATTGAAACGAGTGTGGAAGCAGCAGTACAAGAAGCGGTTGAATTCGCTGAGAACAGCAGCCAGCCGTCAGCAGAAACATTAACAGAAGATGTATATGCAGATTATCAATAATAAGAATGAGGTGAAAAAATGACGAGAAAAATTACCTTTTCGCAAGCGGTTAATGAAGCCATCGATATTTTAATGGAAAGAGATAAAAAAGTAATTTTAATTGGAGAAGATGTAGCAGGCGGAGCAACGGTTGACCATTTGCAGGATGAAGAAGCGTGGGGCGGCGTTTTTGGCGTTACCAAAGGGCTAGGCAATAAATATGGACGAAAAAGGGTCATTGACATGCCGATTGCAGAGGCGGGATATATGGGAGCAGCCGTTGCAGCAGCCGTTACAGGATTGCGGCCGATTTCCGAGTTGATGTTTAATGACTTTATTGGCAGCTGTTTAGATGAAGTATTAAACCAAGGAGCAAAGATGCGTTATATGTTTGGCGGAAAAGCAAAGGTCCCTTTAACCATTAGAACAAACCACGGGGCAGGGGCAAGTGCAGCGGCTCAGCATTCCCAGTCTTTATATGGAATGTTTACTGCTATTCCAGGTTTAAAGGTAGTGGTGCCATCTACTCCTTATGATGCGAAGGGATTGTTGATTTCTGCCATTGAAGATGATGATATTGTTGTATTTTTTGAAGATAAAACACTATACAGCATGAAAGGCGATGTTCCAGAGGGCTATTATAAAATTCCTTTAGGCAAAGCAGATGTGAAACGGAAAGGGGAAGATTTAACGATTGTTGCGATTGGAAAAATGGTTCATACAGCATTGAAGGCTGCCGAGGAGCTAGCAAGCAAAGGAATTCAAACAGAAGTGATTGATCCAAGATCATTGTCTCCCCTTGATGAAGAGCCAATCCTTCAGTCTGTTGAGAAGACTGGGAGGCTAATTATTGTAGATGAAGCAAATCCGCGCTGCAGTGTGGCAGCAGATATATCTGCGCTAGTTGCTGACAAAGGATTTGATTCATTGGATGCCCCAATTAAAATGATCACCGCGCCGCATTCGCCAGTGCCATTTGCAGCTAATTTAGAAAAACTATATATCCCAAGCTCAGATCAAGTCATTAAGGCAGCATTAGAGTTAGTAAATAATTTAACGCTTATGAGATAAGGGGAGGGGAGAATATGCCAACAACTATTGTAATGCCTAAATTAGGCATGACGATGAAGGAAGGAACGGTTATCGAGTGGCTGAAAAGACCAGGAGATATTGTCAAAGAAGGGGAAGGGGTAGTAACGATTAGTTCGGAAAAATTAACTAGCGAGGTGGAAGCTCCCGCTAGTGGAATACTCCTTGAAATAGTGGAAAAAGAGGATTCAGAAGTAGAAGTGGGCAAAGTGATTGGCGTTATTGGAAAAAAGGATGAAGACGCACAAGAAGAAACGGTCTCTACTTCAAGCGCGGCAACGGTAGCCAGTGTGACAACAACTGAAAAGCCAGAAGCGGTACAACAACAGCAGCAAGTCAAAAATAATCGGCAAATCCGCATTTCTCCGGCTGCCCGCAAAAAAGCGAAAGAGTTGGGAGTAGACACAATACAAGTAACAGGAACCGGGCCAAAGGGGAGGATTACTAGAGCGGATATTGAACAGTTTGCCAAAGGGCAAGAGGAAAAGGCAATCGTTCATATAGAACAAGAGGAAGCAGGAAGATCCAATATTGATCCAAGTATAGAAAATATGCCTAGGATAAGAAGTGTCATTTCTAAACGAATGCATGAAAGCTTACAATCCACCGCACAGCTTACTTTGCACCGCAAGGCGAATATAAATAAGCTGATAGAATTTCAAGCACAGATAAAAAGAGAAGCGAAGAGTGGCAATGCAGAGTTGAAATTAACCTTAACTGTTTTGGTAGCGAGAGCAGTATTATTGAGTTTGCAAGATAAACCTTTTATGAATACACATTTAATCAATAATAAATTGCATGAATATAAGGAGGTGCATCTAGGCATTGCCACCGCAGTACAGGACGGTTTAGTCGTTCCAGTTGTAAGAAATGCCGCACAGCTTTCATTAGGCAATTTAGCAAAGAATATTAGTCTGGTTGCAGAAAAAGCAAGAAGGGGAAATGCCGATGCAAGCGAATTAACAGGTTCCACCTTTACAATTACTAATCTAGGCAGTCAGGGCATTGAATATTTTACTCCTATATTAAATACACCAGAAAGTGGAATTTTAGGAGTAGGAACTTTAATGGATGAATTAATATTAGAAGATGGCAATGTAAAAAACGCCAAGAAATTGCCGTTAAGTTTGACATTCGATCATCGGATTTTAGATGGAGCGCCGGCAGCAGAATTTTTAGGGCAAGTAATCTATTATCTAGAGCACCCATATTTGCTTGTTTTATAAAGTGAAACTTCAATCAGTGGGGATTTTCATCATCCCCTACTGATTGTTAGTTGAATCAATCAGGCTTTTACGGGCAAGTTTCTACACACCTAGATTTCTTGACTTCTCTTACAATCTCTTAGGTGGGGGACTGCCCGTTAAATAGTGATAAAGTATAAGATGAACAAGATAAGAATAGTTAACCAGAGTGTTGAAAAAGTTTCAAAGTAAACATTCAGGCTGGAACAGTTAACATTAAAGGGAAAGAGCCCTCAGGTTGACTAGTCTGTAGACTAAAAAAGGTTTAAACCGTCTACTAATTCTTATACAGTACAAAAAATTATGTTTTTAGAAAAAAAGATGAGTGTCAATTTGACGCTCATCTTTTTGGGTTGAAAAATCAAGTAGTAATCGTAACATCAGTGGCTGGAGCAAAATTGGTGACAACTAAAACAACAGGAGAATTTGCTTCAATCGTTGAACCAGCTGGAATTTCTATGGCTAATTGACCAGTGGCAGGTTCGCCAGGTGTATATGCCAATAAATCGGCCATTTGCAGTACACCGTTTATATAAACTTCGATATAGCTATTATCGCCAGTTAATGCAGGCAATGAAGCAACAGCTCCTCCTGTATCAGTAAAAAAATCTCCTGCATCAATGGTTAAGGTAGCTTCTCCTGCTACAGTTGTTGCTGCTTCATAAAAAAAACGACTTACAGTGGGCGCTGTCACTGTTGCTGCATCAGCGGTTATTGCAAGTTTCATTATTTTAAGTGGCATATAATCACTCCTTTTCATCTTTCCTCTTATTTTATGTAATAGTTTTCTTTTCGGTATAGACATTTGCAGGTTTTAAATGAAAATAGACAAGCACTGCTAAGCAAATAGGTTAATAAAATAATAAATAGGAAAAAATGAACGGAGTGGAATTATGAAAAAGAAAAGAAACGATGATCAAATAAAAAAGCCTGTATTATTCCTCCCAATTATTCCGTTAGAAGTTCAAAGTTTCTCTATTCCCCAAAAAATAGAAGTATATGAATTTTACACAAAGGCTGATGGCAAACAGCGAATATTTAAAGAGGAAGACGGCATAAAGGAATTAGGGGTGCAAGTCATTTTGAATCCTTGTGTTTTATCGTTTACTAATTTGTTTATTAATGGTGTATTGCAGCCAAAGGAAAATTACATGATAAAAAAAGGAGAGCTTTGTTTATTGACAGAAGATGTGCCGATAAAAGATGTGTTGCTTATTTTACAAATGATAAAGGCATAATCATATATTGAATAAATAAAGATATTTAGTTTATTCCATAAATTTTCTCCATATTTCATTCATTTACCCTATGCAAGTAAATTGGTAAAATATGAATGGATAAAGTCAGGAGGAAATAAAGTGTATCAATTAACAGAACTGGAAATGTTGATCCAATTATTTGAACGAGCAGCATTATTGCTGATTTCGCTGTTTTTTATGACAAGGGTGCCGAAATTTAAGGAAACATTGCAAAAGGATAGTCATTCTTCAACAGAGCTGATGCTGATCACCGTTATTTTTTGTGCATTTGCTTTGTTTGGCACATATTCCGGCATTGAAGTAGAGGGATCAATCGTTAATATAAGAATTATCGCCATTATGTCTGGAGGCATTTTATTTGGACCCTGGGTAGGCATAGTAACAGGGGTGGTGTCGGGCATTCATCGCTATTTAATTGATATCGGCGGTGTGACTTCTGTTCCTTGTTTGATTACGAGCATTTTGGCAGGCGTTGTATCAGGATATATTCATATGAAAGTGAAAAAAGCAAGCCGATGGATTATAGGGATTATCGCTGGGATGCTATGCGAAATTTTAACAATGGTTTTAATCTTGCTTATGGCAGAACCATTTGATTTGGGAGTAGAAATCGTTTCTAAAATTGCTTTTCCAATGATAGCGGGACAAGTCAGCATTGGTTTAATTGTTTTAATGATTGCAAGCGTAGAAGGAGAAAAGGAAAGAATTGCAGCAGAACAGGCAAAGTTGGCGCTTGATATTGCCAATAAAACATTACCCTATTTTCGTTCAATAAATGCGGAATCTTTACATACAATTTGTACGATTATTAAAAATGATATTCATGCAGATGCTGTTGCAATAACGGATACAAAGGATGTTCTTGCATATGTAGGTTTTGGAGAAGAAAAATACCAAGAAGGCCAGGAAATAATTAGTGAACTGACAAAAGAAACAATTCGCAGCGGAAAAATTACGATACGAAATAATATTGCTGACCACCATACTCCACAGATTCATTGTCTGCTTATGATTCCTCTCGAGGAAAGAGGAGTAGTTACCGGGACTTTAAAGATTTATTACCGCAAAGCAAATACAATTACCTATACTTTGCAAACACTGGCGATTGGACTTGCGCAAATTATTTCGACATTAATGGAAGTGTCAAGGGTGGAGCAGATTAAAGAAGCGGCAAACAAGGCGGAATTAAAGGCGCTGCAAGCCAAAATAAATCCCCATTTTCTTTTTAATGCCTTAAATGCCATTGCTTCTACCACAAGGAGAAATCCAGAAAAAGCAAGAGAGCTGATTCATAATTTATCTGGCTATATGAGATATAACTTGGAAGTTGGCGAGGAATTAATTGATATTCAAATTGCCTTGCAGCAGGTGCGCGACTATATTGAAATTGAACAAGCGCGATTTGGAAGCAGGCTTCAAGTGGAGTATTATATAGAAGACATTCATATACAATTGCCTAGTTTGCTCATTCAGCCTCTTGTAGAAAATGCAGTAGTGCACGGCATTTTAAAAAGAAAGGGTCCTGGATTAATCGAAATTTCGGTTAAAGATATTGGAGATAAAATCAGGATAAGTGTAAAGGATTCGGGAATTGGCATTAGACAAGAAGTGATTGATAATCTGTACAGCGGCGAAGTTCCCTCAAAACAAATTGGTTTATCGAATGTGCACCAACGCGTAAAATTAATGTATGGAACAGGATTGGTGATCAACCGATTAGAACCTGGAACAGAAGTGTATTTTGATATGACAAAGGAGACAAAATGAAGGCAATTATTGTAGAAGATGAAATTCCAGCAAGAGAAGAGCTGGAATATTTAATTCAGACACACAGCAGTATAGAAATCATTGAAACATTTGACGATGGACTTGACGTGCTAAAATTTTTGCAAGGAAATGAAGTGGATGCCATTTTTCTTGATATTAATATTCCTTCATTGGATGGCATGTTTTTGGCAACCAATATCAGCAAATTTGCAAAAAGACCATACATTATTTTTACGACTGCCTATAAAGAGCATGCTGCTCAAGCGTTTGAGCTAGAAGCATTTGATTATATCCTGAAACCATATGATGAAAAAAGGATTGCAGCAATGCTTTCAAAACTTGAGGCAGCGTTTCAGAGGGACCAAGAAGAGCCAATTGGCGGGGAAGATGGCAAAACCCCTGCAATTGAAGGCGCAGTGCCAGTGAATAGAAGCGGCAGCGGCAGAATCAATTTGCGCAAGAATGATAACATTATTGTAACAGATGTGAATGACATTTATTATGCAGTAGCCAGTGAAAAGGTGACTCTTGTTTATACCAAAAACGAGGAATATATGATGCCGATGAGCATTTCTGAATTTCATGGAAAGCTGCCGCAAGATTTATTTTTTAAATGTCATCGTTCTTATACAGTTAATTTGACGAAGATACACGAAATTGTGCCATGGTTTAATCATACTTATATGCTTCGATTAAGGGATATAAAGGGGGAAGTGCCAGTAAGCAGAAGCAAAGTGAAGGAATTTCGGCAAATTATGCAACTATAATTGCAGTTCACTCCAATATATATGCATTTCATTCTGATAACGGTTTCACTCTGTTTTCCGGTGGTATACTTATCGATGTAAAGGACATCATATTAAGTTAACTTGATAGAAGATCTAAATATATACTATTTAAACCGGAAAAGGAGAGAGTGAAATGAAAGCGGGTTCAGATAGACGGTGGCTTATTGTTATTGGTACCATTATTGTACAGATGGGGTTAGGGACTATTTATACATGGAGTTTATTTAATCAGCCGTTAGTAGAGAATTTCGGCTGGGAATTAAGTTCTGTTGCTATTACATTTTCCATTACAAGTTTTGCATTGGCATTTTCTACTTTATTTGCAGGGAAACTGCAAGATAAATGGGGAATACGTCGCTTAATCGGAAGTGCTGGCATCTTGCTTGGAGCAGGATTAATGCTGACATCTCAAATATCTTCTTTATGGATGCTGTATATTTTAGCAGGTGTTGTAGTAGGTTTTGCAGATGGAACAGCTTATATTACTTCTCTATCTAATTTAATTAAATGGTTCCCAGAGAAAAAAGGATTAATATCTGGCATTTCTGTTGGAGCATATGGAACAGGCAGTCTTTTATTTAAATTTATTAATGGTTCATTTATTGCATCATTTGGTGTAACACAAGCATTTATGTTTTGGGGAATTATTGTATTAGTGATGGTTGTAGGAGGATCCTTTTTAATAAAAGAGGCAAAAGAAATCAGCACTACTTCTTCTAATCAAGCACAGCAAAAAAATTATACAGTAAAAGAAATGCTAAAAACAAAACAAGCATACCTTTTATTTGTGATATTTTTCACAGCTTGCATGAGCGGTTTGTATTTAATTGGAATTGTTAAAGATATTGGGGTAAGTTTAGCTGGATTAGATATTGCAACTGCAAGCAATGCAGTAGCATTGGTGGCAATCTTTAATACTATTGGACGAATCATCTTAGGGGCATTATCAGATAAAGTAGGTCGGTTAAAAGTTGTTTCAGGCGCTTTATTTGTAACAGCCATTGCAGTTACGGTATTAAGTACAGTAACACTTAATTTCCCAATATTCTTTGCCTGTGTTGCAGCAATCGCTTTCTGTTTTGGCGGCAACATTACAGTATTTCCAACGATTGTAGCAGATTTCTTTGGTCTGAAAAATCAAAGCAAAAACTATGGCATTATCTATCAAGGATTTGGAATTGGAGCGTTATCTGGATCTTTTATTGCAGCAGCATTAGGAGGGTTTATTCCAACATTTACGGTTATTGCTGCATTATGTGTCGTATCATTGATCATTGCATTAACAATCAAACCGCCATATCAAGGAACGGCTAAAAAAATGCACAAACGCTCTGTGGCAAATATGACAGCGCAAAAAGCTGGATAAGCGGATTTCCTTTATTGGAATTGATAAGGCAATACTTGAGAAGGGTCTTCCAAACGGAAGGCTCTTTTTGATATTCTATGCAGCAAATTTTTCAGCAATTTGTTAAACTATAGAAGAGAAATAAAGGAATTCGTTTTTGAAAATATAAAATCCACAGAGTTATTAACATAGCCATTTAATTAAAAACATAGACTAGTTTATAACATAAAAAAATGAATCACTCGGTCTTAAGACGTAGAGCATTTTCCATTTTAAGTCCATAGCAATTTTTTTGTTTTTGCTATAGTGTAAAGATAATGGAAAAGGTTTGAAACTATTTTTCCAATAAAACGTAGATAAAATAAGGAAAAAGGTCAGGAGTCGATTATATTGAATCCATTTTTACAATTTCTTATCAGGTCAGGAATAACCATTCCAATTGGTGCTTTGACTTGGTTTGGCAGTCTGATTTTCTTTGAGCAGTCATTTTTTGCTGCTGTTGCATATGGAATTTTAGCTGGTGCAGGGACTTATTTTATAACAGATGGAGTCATGCAGCATCAGTTCCTAAAGAAACATGGATTGACTAGAAAGGAATATAAATTTATTAATAGGCATCTAAGAGAAGCAAAAATGAAAATTCATCGATTAAATAAAGCCGTTTTTGCAATTCGCCATTTTCCTTCTATTAAGCAGCGCATTGATTTAATGCGTGTGACGAAAAAAGTGTATCGGTTAACCCAACAGGAGCCGAAACGATTTTATCGTGCTGATAAGTTTTATTATTCTCATTTAGATTCGGTTGTAGAAATTGCTGAAAAATATGCCTTGCTTTCAGCACAGCCGAAGAAAAATCACGAGTTGCAGTCAACATTGCGTCAGACAAGAGCCACCTTAGAACAGCTGACGAAAACACTCGAACAGGATCTCCATGAAATTCTTACAGATGACATTGATGATTTGCATTTTGAATTAGAAGTCGTAAAGCATATTTCCGAAAAGAATAAAGACGATGAGTTGATAGATGAAAGCAGGAGATGGAAATGAGCGATGGATTAAAATCCCTTCCTTTTACAAAAGACAATGGGGAAGAAGATGCGCTGTTTTTTGCTTCTATTGCAGCAGAAAATGATCAGGAGCTAGGGGAAGAATCAGATGCATCTTCTTCTCTTATTAGTAGATTATCAGATAATGATAAACATAAGGCCTATGAGCTTGCTAAAAAGATAGAGCCGTCTAAACATGGAGAATTGGTTTTTTTTGGTGCAAAGGCTCAAAAAAATCTTCTCTCCTTTTCTTTCTCTATGCTTGAACATGTTCAAAAAAAGGAAGCCGGAGATGTTGGGATTATTATTGCGGAGCTGATGGAGAAATTAAATGAAATTAATCCAGATGAATTAAAGCTGGAAAAGCGCTCATTTTTTTTCCGTTTATTTAAAGGATCTGCTAGTTCTGTGCAAGAAGTCCTGTCGAAATATCAAAAGGCAAGTGCGCAAATAGATCGCATTAATGTGAAATTAGGGCGCAGCAAAAATATCTTATTATCGGATATTCATTTATTGGAGCAGCTTTATCAAGACAATAAAAATTATTTTGATTTATTGAATATATATATTGCTGCAGGAGAGCTAAAGCTGCAAGAAGTAACAAGTAGAATAATTCCAGATATGCAAAAAGAAGCGGAACAAACAAAGGATGAAATGAAACAGCAAGAAGCAGAAGATATGAAGGCATTTGCTGATCAGTTGGCACAACGCATTTATGACCTGAAAATAAGCAGGCAAATTACTATTCAAACAGCCCCGCAAATTCGGCTTATCCAATACACAAATAATATGGTAGTAGAAAAGATTCAATCTTCTATTATGACAACCATTCCATTATGGAGAAATCAAGTGGCGCTGGCGCTAACCTTGCTAAAAAATAATCATGAACTTGATCACCAGAAAAGGGCAAATAAAACGACAGAGGAAATTCTTCAGAAAAATAGCCGTTTCATTCAACATCATGCTGCAGAAGGTGGAGAGGAAAGAATAAAAGCAGAAATTGAAACATTAAAAAATACCCATCTTGATCTAATTTCTCAATTAGAAGAAGCTTTGCAGCTGCAAAACGATAGTCAGCAAAAAAGAACGGATGCAAAACAAACACTTGCTGGGATGAAAGGCAAGTGGAGCAATAAAGAAGTGTAATAAGGAAGAAGTATGCAGCTAAAATGGCTGAAAATAAAGGAAGGAACAGTTGATCAAACGTTTGATTAACTGTTCCTTCCTTTTTAAATGGGCAAATAAGATGTTAATTGCATAAAAATAAAGCAATATGGAGCTTATTTTTTATCTCTCATTATTTTATCAAAATGAACTCGTTTGTTCACAAGATAGATAATAGGGATACTAATTGCCATGACAGCAAACTCTCCAACTGCTGTAGTAAACCACAGGGTGAAGAAGGAAAGTCCCAAATCTAAGTATACATATAGCTCGAATGCAATGATAAACATGGTAAATGTAAATACGAGTGTATTAATAACCATTCTTTTTATTATGTTTTGGACATAGCGGCCAACCAATATGGTAATAAGCAAGGCAATAATCGATTGTGCTACACCAAAAATAATATCTGCCTTCATTGGCGAAAAGAATAAGTTAGCAAAAAATACACCAATAACAATTCCATATAAATATTTTTTATTAAATACAATTAAGTGGTTAAACATTTCAGATACACGAAATTGTATATTGGTAAAGCCGAATGGGGCAATAATTCCGGATACTGCGATATAGAGTGCAGCAATCATAGCGTTTATTGCAATTACTTTTATTTTCATTTTATACGCTCCCTTAGTTTTTTTACGTGGGATGGTTTCGAACCACGCTATATAAGCATAAATGCAAAAGTTTATATTAAAGTATAAACCTGTTGTTAGTCAATATTTTTTATATGTTGGCAATTCCTTTTTCTTGTTGTTATCTGAACTTGCTGACAAATATATTGTTCATTTATTTTTACACAAATTAGTTAAATAAATAAAAATTTTTTCTCGACTTATTCCTGACACATTTCTTTTATATTCTATTGATTGTAAAGAACAAGCCTATATAAAAAGAAAACTTTCATTAATAAAATTAAAAATTAATCAAATAGAAAGAGGTTGAGAAGAACAATGAAAAAAGGAATCAAAAAGTGGATTATTAGCGGGGTAGCGGTTGTGGTAATTGGATCAGGTATTGGAAGCTACTTTTATTTTTCAAAAGAAGAGCAGCCCGTAATGGCTCAAGCAAAAACACAAACGGCTACTGCGGAAGTAGGAGATGTAGAAATTAATGTGAGTGGATCTGGCAGCATTTCCGCGATTAACAGCGAAACGATATCTGGCACAGACAATGCGACAGTGGATGAAGTGCTGGTGAGTGTTGGAGATGAAGTGGAAGAAGGAGATGAATTAATTACATTTGATGGCGATGTGGATCCTATTACGGCTCCTTTTGATGGAGAAATCACTTCTTTAAATATAGAAGAAGGCGACACAGTATCAAAGGAGACAGAAGTTCTTGGCATTACTGACTATGATACATTGGAAATGGTAGTAAATGTAGATGAATTAGATATTTCCAAAGTGAAAGTAGGACAAGCGGCAACACTTACTGTTAGTGCATTAGAAGATAAAGAATTTAAAGGAAAAGTAACTAGTGTCGCAAAAGAAGCAAACACAGACAGTACTTCAAGCACAGCAAAATATGCAGTAACGGTAAAAGTGACAAAACCAACAGGATTATTAATAGGAATGACGGCAGAAGCAACGATTACAACAAGCAGTAAATCGGATGTAATAACCGTTCCTGTGGAAGCCGTACAAAAACAAGATGATGAGTATTATGTATTAATTCCATCTGGCACAACGACTTCTGAAGATGGTTCAACAGAAACTTCTACAACAAAGCAAACAGTCGAAGTAGGCTTGGAGAATGAAGAAGTTGCAGAAATCACAAGCGGTTTAGACGAAGGAACAACAGTAGTGCTCCCAACATTTGAATCAAGTAATGACAGCTCTCAAGGTGGTTTTCCAGGCGGCGGCCAAATGCCATCAGGGGATCGAGGTCAAATGCCATCAGGAGGATTTAATGGAGGTGGAAGAAACTGATGATGGAAGAAAAACGAATTGTGGAAATAAAAAAACTGCAGAAGCAATATACTCTTGGCGGCGAAACAGTCACTGCCTTGGATAATGTGAGTCTTTCGATCAATAAGGGGGATTTTATCGCCATTATTGGTCCATCCGGTTCAGGCAAATCTACCTTGATGAATATGATTGGCTGCTTGGACACCCCAGATTCTGGCGACTATTATTTAGATGGACAAAATGTTTTTTCCTTAAAA
>Ga0182738_1000924_pt1 | contig 38828 bp, 33 predicted proteins | sample eDN5th30CBELigMG_FD_128876 | JGI IMG/M metagenome (GOLD analysis project Ga0182738, IMG submission 128876) | Enriched Miracle-Growth compost microbial communities from Emeryville, California, USA - eDNA 5th pass 30_C BE-Lig MG (version 2)... ...
GTACGAATAAATCCATTAAATAGTTTACGCTTCTTGGTTGCTTTTTTTCCATATAATTCTTCAAAATTTTCCATTGAAGATAGCATATAAATCGACCAAGTCGGATAAGCCTGCATAACTTGTCCAAAATCTCTAATTACTTTTTCTATCGTTTCTTTCTCACCAATACGTTCTCCATAAGGTGGGTTTGAAATTATTACACCATCTGTTAGTCTAGTTGTAAAGTCAGTTGCTTGCATTTGTTTAAAAGTGATAATATCACCGAATCCAGCTTCTAGTGCATTTTCTTGGGCAATTGAAACCATACGATGATCTATATCTGACCCAATGATATCAAGTGGTTGGTCATAATTTGCTAAATCATCTGCTTCGACCCTTGCATCATCCCATATTTTTGCTTTCATCCATGACCAATCTTCTGAAATAAAGTCACGGTTATAACCCGGTGCTATATTTTGACCAATCATTGCCGCTTCTAAAGGGATCGTACCAGAACCACAAAATACATCAACAAACGGTCTAGTCGGACTCCATTTTGAAATTTTCACAAGCGCAGCTGCTAATGTTTCTTTTAATGGCGCTTCCCCTTGCGATTGTCTATATCCTCGTTTATGTAGTCCTGCACCTGAAGTATCAATTGTTAGCGTAGCCACATCTTTTAAGATAGAAACCTCGATTTTGTAAGTGGCACCTGATTCATCTAAAAAACCTAATCGCTTATAGTGAATTTTCATACGCTCTACAATCGCTTTTTTTACGATAGCTTGACAATCTGGAACACTAAATAATTTCGATTTAACAGACTTTCCGGATACAGGGAAAGCAGCGTCTACCGATAAAAACTTTTCCCATTCAATTGCTTTTGTACTTTCAAATAATTGATCAAATGTATGAGCAGGAAATTCTGCTACAACGATTTTCACACGGTCTGCAACACGTAACCATAAATTACATCTAGCAATTGCAGTTTCATCACCTTCGAAATACACTTTACCGTTCTCTACTCTAGTTTCATACCCTAAATCTTGTACTTCTTGTGCAACAATTGATTCTAAACCCATTGCGGCAGTTGCTACTAATTGAAATTTTGTCATGATTCAATTTCTCCTTGATGTCCATATTCCCAAATTTGAAGGAATTTAATAAGTTCCTCCATCGGAACTGGCTTACTATAATAATACCCTTGTATGAAGTCACAACCCATTCGGCTCAATTGATTGACTTGTTGCTCACTCTCTACTCCTTCAGCAATTACTTGCATATTTAACCGATGGGCAAGTTGGATAATCGCATCTACAATTGCTTGTTTATCAGACTGAAGTACAATATGCTGAATAAAACTCTTATCAATTTTTAAATAGTCTACCGGAAAGCGAACTAAATAACCGAGAGAGGAATAACCTGTTCCAAAATCATCAATCGACAATTTAAACCCAATTTCTTTTAACCTAACCAGCTTACTGACCGTCTCTTCATCATTATTCATAATGGTTCTTTCAGTAACTTCAATTTCAAAATTATGAGCGGATGTATTATTTCGTTCTAAGATTTTCTGAATTGACTCAAAAAAGTTTGGTTGTTGGAAATGTATGCTAGCTATATTGATGGAAATTGGTAATTTTGAATATCCGGCTTGTCTTAATTTCATCAATTCCCCACAAGCTTCATCTATTAAAATCTCAGTTATTGGAATAATAAGTCCTGTCTCTTCTGCATAAGGAATAAATTCCGCTGGAGATACAAAACCTAGTTTCTCACTGTTCCATCTTACTAATGCTTCAAAACCTATAATCTTGTTTAACTTAACATCTACTTTTGGTTGGAAATATAACACAAATTCACGATTTTCAATCGCTTTACGTATTTCTGAATCTAATAGAATAAGTCGATTAGCATCTGTGTTTAATTCATCGAAATAAAACGAAAATCGATTTCTTCCTGATTGTTTCGCATAGTTCATCGCTTTGTCAGCTCTGTTGACAAGTTCTTCGGTTGTATCCCCATCATGCGGATAAATGCTAATTCCTATACTCGCGGAGACAAAAATTTCTTGATTATTTACTTTAACAGGCTTTTCAATTTCTTGTATCATATCTTCTGCAAATTGAGCTGCTTCACGAGGATGTCGAATATTCGCCAATGTCAGTACAAACTCATCTCCACCATATCTTGCCACAATGTCCTTTGAATTTAATAAATTTTTTAACCGGGTTGCTACTTCTACCAATAATAAATCACCAAATTCATGTCCAAGAGTATCATTCACTTGCTTGAATCGATCCAAATCTAAAAAGAACACTGCATGTTGTGTACTATCAATTTTTGATGTAGAGTTTAATAGTGTATTCATTTTTTCCAAATAACTATGACGATTATTCACATCTGTTAATGAATCTATTTGGGTACTTTTTTCTAATTGCTTCTCAACATTTTTCCTCTCAGATAAGTCCGTAAAAATGCCACAATAGTTAGTGACTAACCCATTGTCATCTCTAATTTCAATAATTGATAACCATTCCGGATAAATATCCCCTGATTTTCTTTTATTCCAAATTTCTCCTTGCCAAATTCCCTCTATTTGAATAATTGTCCACATTTGATTATAAAATTCACGATTATGTACACCTGATTGTAAAACCTTTGGACCTTTTCCAATCACTTCTTCTTTGTTAAAACCTGTAACAAATTCAAAGGCATTATTAACAAACAAGATTTCCATCTTGTCGTTTGTAACCATTATACCTTCTTTTATGTTTTCAAAAATTTCAAACAAAAGATGCATATTATGTAATAAATTCCTATTAATTGTATTCAAATGTAAATTATTCGATTTTTTTTGCATATAGGCTCCCCATTCACTAAAAGAAAAGCTCTCCAAATGATATGGAGAGCCTCTTATATGATTCGTAAAGTCATCACTGAATTTACTTTTTCATAATTTCGTTAATAAGCTTGTGCAAATTTAACCTTTAGTTAAATATCTATTTAAAAATAGTACGTATTGAATTCATAGGTGTAGTTTACATAAGTAGAATAATATCATAGAAATTCATAAGCCATGTTTTGTTCCCGGGTACTCAAACAGCGTTAGCCTCGTACGTATCGGGTAGTAACCATCTATCTACGAAAAGAAAAATCTTCTCGTCTCTCCATCCGTTCATTTCCTTTTGGAGAGTGCCCCTACCATAATTTGGGTTTCTCACTCGTGGGGTTTACCTCGTTCCACCTTTATTGTTTCCAATAAAGCTCCGTCACTGTGGCACTTTCAGGAAGTGTCAACCATATCGAAACCGACTTAGGTTTTCCTTCCGCCGTCAAGGCGATTGCCTTGCCTTACCTTATTTGTTCAGTAAGCACGAACACTACGGTCATCTCAGATCCGTGTGAGCATGGACTTTCCTCTACAATAAAAATTGCAGCGATTACTCGAATTTCTTAATGACATGTAATACTATACTAAAAAATCTTTAAGATGACAACCCTTATTTATGAATTTGTTTTAGAACGTTTAATTTTAGTAGTGGAACTATACTACTATCATTTTCAGCGAGTATTATTCGTACAGTTTGCTACCAAAAACATGTTTTTCTAAATTTGAAAGACGTTTTAAAATATCAAAATTCGTATTTCCTACTGTTGGTGGAGATACTTGTGGTCGTCTTGCTGTATTATTTTCAAGTTCATCTTTTAAACGTTTATTTTCAGCACGTAACTCTTCAGTAATTTTCTCAAAAGTATCATAATCTTCCATAATTTGATCTAAAAATTGATCGACTTGGTCAATACTATAACCTTTCATCGCCTTTTTAAATTCTTTTTCTAATATGATTTTTGAGTTTAATTTAATTTCCATTCACATCGCCCTTCCATCCGATACAGTACATATACCAATTATATCATATGAATGTTATAAAAGGGATTGAAAGTAATCATTTCAAAAAATAATCCTAACTTCTTTTGACTAAAATCGACACAATTAAGAGTTTATTGTCAAAACATGCGGTTGCCTGGGAAATGTTTTTTAAATATTCAGCAAATAGAATATTTCCCAATTATTTTTGAAGTTCAAAGCTATTTTTGATTTGTTTCATTTCAATCCTTTGTAGCCTTTTTAACCAATTCTCACGTTGCTTTACAGTTTGTTCTTTTTTCATAAATTGATTGTTATCTATTATTTTCAAACCGAGCTTTGTATAATGTATGGCCTTTTCAAAATCTTTATCCTGATGTTCATATATAATAGCAAGTTGCTCTACTGCTTTTAGTTTCTCTCTTTTTTCTATAAATAATAAGGCCTTTTCAAAAGAATTTTTTGCTTCTTTATATAATCGACTCTTCTTTTGTTGTAATGCTAAATAGTAATGTGCTAAACCAGCATCCTCATTGGCGTAGTTTGTTGTGACAGTAGACAATACATCCTCACTTTGATTTATATACTTTAAGTCTCCAAACCATTTCCCGATGTTTGTATAAGTAGTTGCTGATTCATCTAATCTTTGCTCAAGCAATAGATTAGTAGAATGGATGTAAAGTGTAACCAAAGATAGAAGATCCCATTCATTATGATGCAGTACTTTCATTAATGCATCTGCATGTCCACTTTTAATGGCATCTGTATAGATGATAGGTGCCAAAAATCCTGGTATATCTCCTTTTCTATTAAATCCAAGCTTTTCTTCTTCAACTTTTGTTAATTTCATTCTTTCTAAATTATTTTTCCATATGCGTTTCGAACTATGTAATAAATCAATCTGTTTTTGTTTACGTAATTTCGGTAAAATGTGTTGATTAAGCGTCCATCTCGTTTCCAATTGTGGCCAATCAAAGCTTTTACCATTATAAGTAACAACGGTCTTGGATTGTTGCCAAAATTTGGATTCATATAAAAATGCAGCTTCATTAGCAGGATCTGCTAAGACATATTGGGTTAAAACAAAGGAATCGTCAAACGCATCTAACAAACCTATTAAAAAAATGTTTGTTCCCACACCTTTTAAACCTGTTGTTTCCGTATCAAAGAAAACAATCGATTCATCAAAATCCATTGCATATGGATGATTAATCGACGTAAGTTGCCACTTTTTAATGGCATCATAGAATAAACCGAGTTGATAAGTACCGTGTTGAAATTCAAGCGGATAAGTTACTTCACGTTTAAATAAAACGCCATATTCATTCTCAACCAAAGTTAAGCCTGCATTTTCCCACTCACTAATATAAAATGGTTTTTCTGGTCGTTGAAATGTAGGCTTATCTTTTGGTTGTTCTTTCTTTTTGCCAAGCTTCTGTTTAAGTTGTAGCATTTTATTTTCATATGACATGGGAAATCACCCTATTTCTTTTAACAAAATTGAAAGTACCTTTAGTACCTTGTGCTTGCTTTCATTTAAACTGTCCTGTGCACCAATACAAGATGGACAACCACTTTGACATGGACAATTTCGTACATGTTGAATTGTTTCTTCTAGTATCGGTCCTAGGAGATCATACACTCTCTCAGCTAACCCTATTCCTCCTGGATAACTATCGTATATAAAAAGAGTCGGTTTTTCATTATGAGTCGATTTAACTTGCGGTACTACCGACAAATCACTTCTATCACATTGAATATACAATGGAATAAACGAACTAATCGCATAAGCAGCACCAGTTAATGCATCGGTAAGCATCTCCTCTGACCAATTTTCAGGTAAATTAAAAGACATCCATGTTGCATTTGTATGCATTTCTAATGGAGGGATATGAATTTTTCCTGACCCAATATTCTCATGTGTTTGGAAGCGGATTTTCTTGAAAATAGTTGGTATGGCTAAAATACTTATATCACCGAAGCTTATACTAGCCGAATTATAAGTAACACTCTTATCCTCATTTAAAATTTTTAATTCAACAGCTAAGTTAGCATCTGTGAAATAGTCAACATCTACTTCACGAACATACGCTTTCTTTTCTTCCCAATCTAATATTTCAACCTGGAATTGAGTTCCCTGGTGAAGATATATTGCTTCTTCATGAAGAAGTGTCATGGCGCTATAGGTATCCATTTCTCCTATCACTTTTGTTCCTGCAGGAATGGTTTGATCAATAATGATCACATTCTCTTGCGAAGCAGATCGTAAAGAAATTTCATGGGCTGGAAAGCGTTCGCTCATCCAATACCATGTTGAACTTGTCTGTACTAGCACTCCTTCTTCTTGTAAAAACTCCAATAATTCCTGTACTTCGAACTCGCCATAAGTATCTGTCATGGAAAATGGCAACTCAAAAGCAGCACATTTCAAATGATCCATTAAGATAAGGATATTCTCCGGATTAATCAACGCTTCTTCTGGTGAACTGCCCAATAAATAATCAGGATGATTGACTACGTATTGATCTAAAGCTGTTGAGTTCGCTACATAAATAATTAAAGCGGAATCTTGTCTTCTTCCTGCTCTTCCTGCCTGTTGCCAGCTACTTGCAATGTTACCTGGGTAACCAGTCATAATACATGCCTGTAATTGACCTATATCGACACCTAATTCAAGTGCATTTGTACTAACTACGATTTGAATCGTGCCATCTCGGAGTCCCTTTTCAATCTTTCGACGTTCAGTTGGCAAATAGCCGCCCCTATACCCTCTTATAGACTCATCTTGAATTTTATTTTTTGTCAGGCTTTTTAAATAGGTTACGAGCATTTCTACGCGAACGCGGGATTTTGCAAATATAATAGATTGGATTCCAGCTTCAAATAAGCGTGTTGCTAAATCACGAACTTCTAATACACTACTACGTCTTACCCCGAAAGTAGGGTGGACAATTGGCGGATTGTAAAATAGAAATGTCTTTTTACCAACAGGAGCACCTGAATTTGCAATTAACTCATGCTTTGTATTGGTTAACTTCTCAGCAAGCTCTTTTGGATTTTTAATCGTTGCAGAAGTACAAATAAAAATCGGGTCACTTCCATAAAATTCACAAATTCTTTTTAGCCTTCGAATGACGTGAGCGACATGACTTCCAAATACTCCTTTGTATGTATGTAGTTCATCTATTACGATATATTTTAAGTTTTCAAAAAGGGAAACCCATTTCGTATGATGAGGTAAAATTCCTGAATGTAACATATCAGGATTTGTCATTACAATGTGTCCAGCTTTTCTAATTTTTTGTCGGATTGCTGGAGCAGTATCGCCATCATACGTATAACTTAATATTTCCTCTCCCATTTCCTCGATTAACTCGTTAATATCTGATTTCTGATCTTGAGCAAGTGCTTTTGTCGGAAATAGATAAATGGCTCTACTCGATTTATCTTCTAATATTCTTTGTAATACTGGTAGGTGATAGCAAAGAGATTTCCCTGATGCCGTGGGTGTAACCGCAGTAAAAGATTTTCCGTTTACCGCATAATCAAACGCTTCTCTTTGATGTGTATATAGCTGTTGGATTCCTCTTGCTACAAGGGCCTTTTGGATTGATGGATGTAAATTATTAGGAAAAGACGCATACTTTGCTGGTCTTGGTTCTAATGTTGTCCAATGTAATATATTTTGTTTTAACTCTTCGTCGTATCGCCATTCTGAAAGTAATTCATCTATTGAACGTTTTTTATTGAACATTTTTATTACTCTCCTCCTCTAATGTTCTTATAAAGAAGGACAAAGTATAGTGAACAGATTGTACAGATTGGATAAACCGCTTTTTACTTGTTTCCTTATAAAAAGATTGCACGACAAACTGATTCATAGCATCTACAACATTTTGAATCTGAGATTTGTGCATATACTTCGGTTTATACTCATCAATCCAATTTAATGCGTTTTGTTGCCAATCTATTAAAACGGATTGATAGTAATCCGCATGTGGTTTAACTTCTTCAAAAAATTGAGGTGTTGCGTCAAGTTCACGCTGTTTAAAAAAGCGACTAATTGACGCATCACACTCATTTAATAATTGTTTAGATAGTTCTATTAGTTGCATTTTAGTACCTCTTAAAATTTTTATATTTCTTCTTTTAAGTGTACCAAAATCTCATTGTTAACACTAGTAATAGGGGAACAAGCATTCTTTACATGAAACTGCTTTTCTGCTAAGCTTACTTTTTGATAAGTAGTTCCTAATTGAGAGAAAATCTGGTTATGAATTTCAGTTCTTTCATTCTCAATTTTTGCTGTCATAATTTGATCTATACACTCAAGTTGCGAAATAAGCATTTGAATTCGATGCATAATCATTCCTCCTTTAATGTGTATAGTTCCTTCAAATAATGCAAATCCCTTTCTACTTGTCAAAACTAGACAAAGGTTGCTAAAACAAGTAAATTTTCGATATGTTTTTATGTCAAAAATGGGTATCATTTTAAGAAGGAGTGTATGTCGATGATTCGTTATCCAAATGGCAAAGCATACAAACCTAGTGAACCACCAAAGACGAAATCTACTCCAAAGAAAAAAGATTTTTCCTTTAGTAATCGAGGAAAAACACTGGAAGACGAAATTAACGAAACAAATACTTATTATTTAAATCAACAAATTGCCATTATTCATAAGAAACCTGTTCCGGTGCAAATCGTCAAAGTAGAGTATCCATCTCGAAGTGCTGCAGTTATTCGTGAAGCATATTTTCGAACACCTTCCACAACTGATTACAATGGTGTTTGGAACGGATATTACATTGATTTTGAAGCGAAAGAAACTGAGAGTAAAACGTCCTTTCCTTTAAAAAATGTACATCAGCATCAAGTAAACCATATGAAAGAAGTGACCAATCAAAAAGGAATTGCTTTTACAATAGTTAAATTTGCGACCTTGGACCGTTATTTCATTGTTCCATTTAGCGTTTTAGACGAAGCTTGGTCGGAGATGGAGAATGGTGGAAGAAAGTCGATTCCGTTAAATGTTTTTGAAACAAAAACATTGGAGATCAAACCCGGTTACAATCCAAGGATTGACTACATAACCGCAATAAAAAATATGATTACAAACGAACTATAATTGTTTGTTAAAGTGAGGAGATCATTTTGGCTGAAAAACGTCGGACTCGCGAGGAATTAAAACGTGAGCGTGAATTACAAAAGAAAAAACAAAAAAAACCTTTAGGTACATGGGTTAAAAGAGTAATACTAACCATTGTTGTACTTTTCGTAATTGGATTAGTCGGTGGTGCTGGTCTATTTGCTGTGTACGCAAGCTCTGCACCGAAACTAGACGAAGAACTATTAAAAGATCCGGTGTCATCGGAATTTTATGATAAAAATGGTGAGATTTTTGCAACAATCGGTTCAGAAAATCGAAAATATGTAAATTATGAAGATATACCACAAGAAATGGTAGATGCCATTCTGGCGACTGAAGATTCTCGCTTCTTTAAACATCATGGTATTGATATTTGGCGTACAGGAAGTGCAGTCATTGCGAACATTACGCAAGGATTTGGTGCCCAAGGTGGTAGTACAATTACACAACAAGTAGTAAAAAACTCTTTTTTAAGTAACGACAAAAAACTAAAACGTAAAGCGCAAGAAGCTTGGCTGGCAGTTCAACTTGAAAGACAATATGACAAAGAAGAAATATTTGAAATGTATTTCAATAAAATACTTATGTCTGGTCGAATTTACGGATTTGGTACTGCAGCTGAATACTTCTTTGGAAAAGAACCAAGTGAATTAGAGCTTGATGAAATGGCGTTATTAGCTGGGATCCCACAAAGCCCAAATAACTATAACCCATATAAACATCCAGATCGCGCACAAAAACGACGAGACCTCGTACTTGACTTAATGGTGCAACATGGAAAAATTACTGATGAAGAAGCAGCAGCTGCCAAAAAAGTAGATGTAACTTCCCGTCTTCTTGCTGAGGAAGATCGCGAAGCTGTAGCTGGTACTAAGTATGATGCATTCTTAGATGTTGTTTTAGATGAACTAGAGGATAACGGTGATGGGGACGCTCTTGCAGAAGGGATTAAAGTATATACAACACTTGACCCAAAGGCACAATCAACTGTTGAAGGTATTATGAACGACTCAGATAACTTCCCTACTGAAGATATCCAAGCAGGTGTTTCTGTAGTGGATACGAAAACGGGACAAATTTTAGCTATCGGTGGTGGTCGAAACTATGCTGATCGTGGCTATAACTATGCACATGATTTAACAAAACGTTCGCCAGGTTCTACTATTAAACCACTACTTGACTATGGTCCAGCAATAGAATATTTACAATGGTCAACTGGTGAAACAATTACTGACGAAAAGATGACCTATTCTAATTCAAAACAAGTCATTACAAACTTTGATAAAAAATATTTAGGTAAAATGACAATTCGTCAAGCACTATATCAATCTCGAAACGTTCCTGCGATAAAAACATTTAAAGAAGTGGGAGCAGATAATGCAAAGGAATTTATTAATAAGCTTGGCATTAATGCTGAAGATGTATATGAATCAGATGCAATTGGTGGCGGTAAAATTTCCATGAGTCCAATTCAAATGTCAGCTGCATATGCTGCATTTGGAAATAGCGGAATTTACAGTGCCCCTACTGCTATTAAAGAAGTAGAATATCGAGATGGCTCTAAAAAGTCCTATAAATCGAAACAAGATGTAGCAATGAGTGACTATACAGCATATATGGTAACGGATATTTTACGTGATGTAGTAAGTTCAAAATCCGGTGCATCAGGAACTAACGCAGCCGTGTCTGGTCTAGATATAGCTGGTAAAACAGGTACTACAAACTACTCTTCAGATGAGTTCAAAGAGCAGAATTTACCATCTGGTAGTGTACCGGATTCTTGGTTTGCTGGATACACAACAAATTATTCCATTGCTATATGGAGTGGTTATTCAAAACGTTATGAACCAATTACATCAACGGAAGAACGACGTGTACCACAAAAACTATTCAAAAAAATTATGTCCGAGATTTCTGAAGACGTTGAAACAGCGAAATTCAAAAAACCAAGTTCTGTTGTTGAAGCAACAATCGAAGTTGGAACAAGTCCTTTAAAATTAGCTAGTGACTATACACCATCAGAATTACGTCAAACAGAGTTATTTGTAAAGGGTACAGAACCATCAAAAGTATCTGAGAAATATGAGAAAAAAGAAACAGGTGCTCCAACAAACTTAAAAGCAAATTACAATGCTGACGCTAGCCAAGTTGACTTAACTTGGGACTATAAATCAAAATCTGATGATGCTAATGTTACTTTCGAAGTAACAATGTCAGTAGATAATGAACAAGCAGTAGTATATACAACAACATCAAGTAAACAAGCGACGATCTCCAATGTTGAACCTGGACGAAATTACACGTTCTCTGTCGTTGCCATTTCGGATAATGTAAAAAGTGCACCCGCAACCGTCTCAATTTATATTGAAGGTACGATTGAAGAACCAGAAGTAGAAACTCCTGATGAGCCTGATGATGTAGACGGTATAGATGAAGAAAATGGTTCCGAAGAAAATAACAACGGTAATGGAAAAGATAATAAACCTACTCCTGGTAACGGTAATAAACCTAATCCAGGAAACGGCAATAAACCTAATTCAGGAAACGGCAATAACGGAAACAATAATGGAAATACCGGCGATAACGATGATTTCGATGATTACTTTAGCCCTGGTGACGACGGTCAAGTAGAACAACCTACACAACCAACAGATCCAACTAAAGCAACCGAATAAACAAACACGCAAGTTCCTAAAAGAGGTGATGAAAATTTTTCATCACCTTTTTTATTATTTAGATTTATGGGCTTTAAAAGGAAATGGTATTGAGCTGTAGCCACTTCCCTATCAAAGAATTTTCCTAAAATCTCTTTTACGAATTTCTCCCCCCACCTAATATACAAATTCCTCGAATTACATCACCCTCTCGAACAGTAAATAAAACAAACAACAAAAAAACCCAAAAGTAACGATTCATAACCATTACTTTTGGGCTTATAAATATCATTAAGTTCTAATACGTAAGCGAGCTAGTCTTTTCTTTAACTCTTTAAATAATTCATCTAGTTGACGGAAACAGGCGTACTGACCTGGTCTTGTTTTAATGAATTGTAGACGTTCCATGCCGTTCAGAGGAAGAACCTCATATTCTTCACTTTCAATGATAGATTGTGAAGTAGTTTCAGAGCAATATATGATGCACTTCTCGAAAAGTTGAATTCCTTTATCCATAAAGGATTTCGCTTCACCATTTCGAAGTTCGTGTGCATTATGGATTTGACGATTTAATTCATTCCATTGTTCAAAGTAAGGCTCTACGGCTTCTTTTGCAATGGATTCTAGCCTAACTTTTATCATTGCTTCACCAATCCTTTTTTTAATCGCTTTTGGCCTTCTCTGCAATCGTCAAGAAGTGGACAAATATGGCATTGAGGATTCTGCGCTTTACAATGATAACGGCCAAAAAAGATGAGCTGATGATGTGTTTTTGACCAGTTTTCTTTTGGCGTTTTTTTCATAATAGTTTCTTCTACTTCTAACACAGTATCTTTTAATCTACATAATCCTAACCTCTTAGAAACACGTTCAACGTGAGTATCAACTGCAAGAGCAGGAATATTAAAAGCAACAGACAACACTACATTCGCCGTTTTTCTACCTACACCAGGAAGTGTGACAAGCTGTTCACGGCTTTGCGGAATTTCACCATTAAACTCCGTTAATAACTTTTCACATAAAAGTTGAATATTCTTTGCTTTATTTCGATAGAGTCCAATAGAACGAATATCATTTTGCAATTCCTCTAATGGAACAGCTAAATAATCCTCTGGTGTTTTGTATTTTTGAAATAATGTCTTGGTTACTTTATTGACTAGTACATCCGTACATTGTGCGGATAATAAAGTTGCGATGGTTAACTCAAATGGGTTATCGTGAACAAGCTCACAATGTGCATCAGGATACATTTTATCCATTTCATTCAAACAATGTTCCCACTGTTTCTTCGTAAGCATCTTTACACCCCCTATTCTCTTTCTTCTAACCAGTTATAGAAGGATACTTTGTTGGTATTTTCTTGTGTTGTCTTAACTTTTGGTTGAACAAAAGTCGTTTTTTGATGAAATTGCTCTGTATGCTTTTCAACTTGTTTTACGGAAGTAATATTTTTCTTCTTCCATTCAAATAAGATTCGATCAATATAACGTAATGAAATTTTACCAGCTAAAACAGCTTCTTTTAGGGCAGCCTTTATGATTGCAGGCGAGTGATGATCCGTATCAATCCACATTGAAATTGTCTCAATTTCCATAGGGGATAAAAGTCGGCCAAATTCTTGCTCGAAAATCGCAAAAATTTCACCTTCCTCATTTTTTTCGATCGCAATTTCTTTTTGTATGGAAGATGTTTCTATATGATCTAAGATTCTCTCCCATAATGGATAAACAGAATATTTCTCATATACAATGCCATTACCATCTATTCCTTGAGTTATTTCTAACAAACCTTTTTGAAGAAGCCTTTGGAGCTTCACACTAATTTCATTTTCACTAAAGTAAAGTCTTTTGACTAAATCATTAGGCGTTGGGAAATCATTTTGCTCAGAATGAAAAGCTAGTAAATGCAATACCAACAAGGCTTCATCATCTGTAACATTCAACTCTTTATAGTATTGGAAAAATAATTTGGGTATGGACACATTCCCCGATTCTATCCACAGTTGGAGTCGTTGATATTTCTTAGTCATATTAAGGACTCCTTTCTCTATAAAATCATAGTTCATGTAATTAACTATATCGTTTGCTTTTTTGCGTTAGACTATCCACTTGACATCTGTCAAATACGAATCGAATGATTCAATACTAAGGAAAGCGCCCGTACGAAACGAGCGCTTTAACTGATAATCATTGAATTTTGAATAATACAACTTTAGACTTATGGGTATAAACGATTTAAAAGTCTTGGGAATGGAATACATTCACGAACGTGCTCTGCACCACTTATCCATGCAACAGTTCGTTCTAACCCTAATCCAAAGCCTGAGTGTGGTACTGAACCTTGTTTACGTAAATCTAAGTACCAAGCATATGCTGATTCATCTAAGTTGTGCTCAGCTAAACGTTGTTTTAGAAGATCGTAATCGTGAATACGTTCAGATCCTCCAATAATCTCACCATAACCTTCTGGTGCAATTAAGTCCGCACATAAAACAACATCATCACGGTCTGGATGTGGTTGCATATAGAATGGTTTAATGCCTACAGGATAGCAAGTGATAAATACTGGTTTATCAAAATGCTCAGCAATTGCTGTTTCATGAGGAGAACCGAAATCATCCCCCCACTGAATGTCTGTAAATCCTTTTTCGTGTAAGAACTTAATCGCATCATCATATGAGATTCTTGGGAATGGTGCTTGGATATTTTCTAACTTAGAAGTATCACGACCAAGGCGTTCTAATTCAAGCTTACAGTTTTTTAGCACTGATTGTACAATATACGCAACATATTGCTCCTGAACTTCTAGACTTTCTTCATGTTCCATAAATGCCATTTCAGGTTCAATCATCCAGAATTCAATTAGGTGTCGGCGAGTTTTTGACTTTTCTGCACGGAAAGTAGGACCAAATGAGAAAACTTTACCTAGTGCCATCGCCGCAGCTTCCATATATAGCTGTCCTGATTGAGATAGATATGCATCTTCATCGAAGTATTTTGTATGGAATAGCTCTGAAGTTCCTTCAGGAGCTGAACCTGTTAAAATCGGTGGATCAATTTTTACGAAACCGTTATTATTGAAAAATTCATATGTTGAGCGGATTACTTCATTACGAATTTTCATAATTGCATGTTGTTTACGTGAACGTAACCATAAATGGCGGTTGTCCATTAAGAATTCTACACCATGTTCTTTTGGCGTAATCGGGTAGTCAACTGCTGCATGAATGACTTCAATATCAGTAATTGCCAACTCACACCCAAAGCTAGAGCGAGTATCTTCTTTTACAACACCAGTAACGTACATTGATGTTTCTTGAGTGAGACCTTTTGCTTTAGCAAATAGTTCTTCTCCCACCTCTTCTTTTACAATTACTCCTTGCACAAAGCCAGAACCATCACGTAACTGTAAAAAGGCAATTTTGCCACTAGAGCGTTTATTTGCCAACCAGACGCCTAATTTGACTGTTTCGCCAATGTTATTAGACATGTCTTGAATCATTATTTTCTTCATAAGTTGTAATTCCTCCACAAAAAACTAATTTATAATTCATCTAAACCTCTGATAGAAGAATAAACAGAATGTAGGTTTGCTTGTCTACTGCTAGCCTACACCCTGTATATTTAAAAATTAAATTAGTCTTGCCATTTTGATTTTACATAATTATCTATACGACGAACTGCTTCTTCTAAATTATCTAAGGAAGTTGCATAGCTTAGACGAATAGTAGAAGGTAATCCAAATCCTGAACCTGGAATAACAGCCACATTTGCTTCTGTTAGAAGAGCTGTTGCAAATTCATCTACAGATGTGAACCCAGTTTTTTGCGCTGCTTCTGATACATCTGGCAATAAGTAAAATGCACCTTGTGGTTTAATCACATTAAAACCAGGTATTGCATTTAATTTCGGATAGATTATTTCTAAACGAGATTCAAATGCAGCTCTCATCTCTTCAACAGAGTCTTGAGGTCCATTATAAGCTTCAATAGTAGCATATTGAGAAGTCGTTGTTGGATTTGATGTTGAATGAGAAGCTAAGTCTGTCATTGATTTGATAATCTCTGAATTACCAGCTGCATATCCAATACGCCAACCTGTCATTGAATGTGATTTTGCAACACCATTTACTAAAATCGTACGTGCTTTTACTTCTTCAGAAATAGATGCAACTGAAAAATGTTCAACTCCATTGTATAGTAGTTTTTCATAAATTTCATCCGATACGATTAGGATATCTTTTTCTACTGCTACTTCTGCTAATGCAGTTAATTCTTCTCGTGTATATACCATACCAGAAGGATTACTTGGTGAGTTAATGATGACTGCCTTTGTTTTATCTGTTACTGCAGCTCGTAATTGATCCGCCGTAATTTTGTAGTTTTGCTCACTTGTACTTTCAACGTACACTGGTACACCACCAGCAAGTTTTACTTGTTCAGGATATGAAACCCAATAAGGAATTGGAATAATAACTTCGTCACCATCATTTAAGATGACTTGGAACAAAGTGTATAGAACGTGTTTTGCCCCGATTCCTACTAGAATTTCATTTGGCTTGTACTCGAGATTATTATCTCGTGCCAATTTAGCAATGATCGCTTGTTTTAAAGCAGGAAGTCCACCAGCTGGAGTATATTTTGTAAGCCCTTGATACATAGATTCTGCTGCAGCATCAAGAATATTTTTTGGCGTATTAAAATCTGGTTCTCCTGCTCCTAGACCAATCACGTCAACACCATTTTCTTTTAACTCTTTTGCTTTTGCAGTAATGGCTAAAGTTGCTGATGGCGTTAATGTGTTTACACGATTAGCTAATAATTCTTTCATGAATAATCTACTCCTCTACAAGTTTAAAATACGTTTCCACCATTGTCCGTCTTCAAAGGTAATATAGACATAGTTCAGTTTTTCCTCATCGTTTTTATAGGTAATTTCCCAAACGGGTCCAACTTCTTCATAGCCTAATTTTGTGTGAAGAATTTCATTTACCTCTACTTCATTGTTTAAAACTGACAATGCCTGTTCCTTAGTAACACCGTCTTGCAAATTCACTTCCTGAATCGATTTCTCTTCTAGACTGATTGGAACAAATATTGCCTTTTTGTTACCATCTTCATCTTCCCCGAACACAGTAACGTACGGTTTATTACCATTATAAACATACGAGTCCGATACGCTTGCCAATGAATGAGATGATAATGCTAAATCCTCAGCTTTCTCTTCAATATCATCAAATGGTTTGTCGGATTTCCAAATTACGAGTACAGAAATAACAAGTGCCAAAGAAACAATAAAAACCGAAATGAAAATTATCCAGTTCTTCATCGAATCACCTTCATCTGTGTTGTCTTTTTATATGTCATGTTTGTCTACCTGCTTTCTTTCCTCATCCTTGTTATTATACCAATGTTCTATCTCTAAAACCATATCTTGTAGGGGTAGTTTATTAACAGAAATTTGCGGTAATGCGCGTAAAAATTCTACTCCGTACGATTTAGTTTCAATTCGTCGATCAAGCACAACAAATATACCCTTATCAACTGAAGAACGAATCAATCGGCCAAATCCTTGTTTAAATCTTAAAATGGCCTCTGGTAAGGAGAGCTCAGAAAATGCATTTTTCCCTTGTTGCTGTATGGCTGTTAATTTCGCCTTAAAGATTGGTTCCTCAGGCGCTGAGAAAGGCAAACGTACAACTATAACGGATGATAGACCGTCACCTGGTACATCCACCCCTTCCCAGAAACTATTCGTTCCAAATAGAACCGAATGACTAAACTTTTGAAAAGACTTTAATAATCGCATTCTACTGCCAGTTGTTACGCCTTGTGCAAATAACATATAGTCATTCAGTAGCTCACTTTCTTGAATTAACTCAACAGTTTTTCTTAACATGTCTTGGGAGGTGAACAATACAAAGCATCTTCCCTCTGTTGAACGAACAATTTGTGTTATGGCTAAAGCAACGGATTCAATATAATCTGACTGCGAAACTGCTTGTATATCAGGCATATCATTGACAATGAACGCCTTGGCACCTTGATAATATTGTTTTGGAGCTTGTAAAATTTTAAGCGGTACATCTTCTTTAATTCCTAATTGATTTGCAATAAATCGCTTATTATTCGGTACTGTTAGTGTACCTGAAGTCCAAATAATTGAAGATTTCTTTCTAATCAAATGGAAAAACTTCTCTATGGTAGATGTTATACTAATCGGTTTCTTTAGTACTCGTATACTACCTGGTAAATTTCTTTTATCAATCTCTATCCAAGTTGTATAGTCATCACTTGATTGGATGAAAATCTCATCCCATTCACTTGCCTTAATTTTATATTCTCGAATCCAATAATCCCATTGTTCCAGAATAAGTTTGTGTTCAGGTGCAATTTGTTCAATTTCTCTTTTAAATAGGTTAGACATTTGTTCAGCCTGATCAATCCAATTTTGCATAACTTTTGAAAATTCAAACATCTGGTCTTTATTTAGTGATAATTGATGGATAAACGCAACCCGTTTTGGATCCGATTTTGTAGTGTGAGTAATTAATTTCATTTGAGAAACAATATCCTGCATTACCTGATCAAATAATTGGGTCAATCGAATATATATTTTTTCTAATTGATGAAATGCTTTCAAAGGTAGTCTCTGTTTTTTTAATGAGATTTTCTGAAAAGTGGTAAATAATTCTTGATCTGTAGATAAACCAATTTGACCGAAAATGTATTTCCAATTAGTAAAAGTAAAAATCGCTTGATCTCTTTGTTCTGCAGCTTGAACAAATTGATGTGCTTCATCAATAATCCAACCATCAATTTCATCAAATATCGGTTCCTGACGTACAAGATCAGCAAGTAACATTGAATGGTTTGTTATTATAAGATCTGCATTTACACTCTCCTGAATTGCACGATCATAATAATCAAATGCCTGCTTCTTGTCAGTCTTCTCACTATTTTTTCGGATTTTATCAATAAACAACTGGCCCCCACCTGAACAATTTAACTCTGATAAGTCACCTGTTTCAGTTTTTGATAACCAAACAAGTACTTGTAGAGCAGTTAATGTTTCATCATACGATAACTCCTGACTTTTCATTAACTGTTCAAAAAGAATAATATCCACATAGTTTTTCTTTCCTTTTAACAACGTTACATGTATAGGTTGACCAATGATTTGTTCAACCTTTGGTATTTCACTATTTAACAATTGTTCAAGTAAGTTTGTTGTATACGTACTAATGCAAACTTTTCGGTTATTCTGTTTTGCATATATGATAGAAGGTAATAAATATCCGATTGTTTTCCCTATTCCTGTGGAAGCTTCAATCAGAATTTCCTTTTTTTGGTTTAAGTTTTCCCAAATTACATCCATCATTTCAAATTGCTTTGGTCGCTCTTCGAATTGAGGAATAGTCTCTTTAAAAAGGCTTACTTTTTCTGCGTGTGAAAGCGGAAACGATAGTGCTTTTTGTGTACCCTTTTTGATATTTGAGCGTTTCTTTAAGGCTAGTTTGTTGTAATATACAAAGTCAGTGTCTTTCGATACCGTACTCCTTTTAATCTGTAAGGCATCAAAAAATAATTGGGAGATATTGGATTTTAATCGGAAAGATTTCTTGTGCATTTGCTCCAACGTTACTTGAGGTAATGAAAGAAGCTCCTCCCAGCATGCCTTTAATAGAAGGGCACATGCCTTTGCATCATCATCTGCACGATGAGCATTGTGCAGAGGAATATTTAACTCTACCGCTAAATCCCCTAATTTATAACTTAAAGAAGCAGGAAATAGAATTTTTGCCAATTCCACAGTATCAATCTTTTTTCCATTCCATTTTGGTAATCCCACACGTTTAAATTCGCCCTGTAAAAAAGATAAATCAAAATCTGTATTGTGTGCTACAAACACTGTATCCTGTAACAATTCATAGATATACTCTGCATGTGCCTCAAATGGTAGCGCATCTTCTACATCTGCATCTGTAATATTCGTTAAATCTTGTATAAAGAGTGGGATAGACTTCCCAGGATGAATGAATGATGTAAAAGTCTTCTTAATACACCAATCCTCCATGATGACAATCGCAATTTGAATCATCCGATCTCCATTTGCTTGTGAATGACCAGTTGTTTCAATATCAACAATCGCGTATTTCTGACTTTCCACCATTTTTTCTCAACTCACAATTATTATTTAATATCAGGACATGTAGTCACATTTCCATATTAGTTATGTTCCATATGATTCAGTTCTCTATAGATAAGCGAATTTTATCACACCTGACGTCTATCGGTCATCTTATGCCTAATAAGAAAACAAAAAAATCCCAATAAGTCATAATGACTCATTGGGATTTCGTTATTTGAACTACAAAATTAAAAAGATTAAAGATAATCAATTATTTTTTATACTGTTTTGGATAGTGATACTTGTAATTAAATATTATGTAAAATAAAAGAGCAGGGGCTCATCTCCCTGCTCAAAAAAAACAAAGTACTCCGACAAATCCGTGTCGTAATGAGTACTTTGGTTGTAAAGAATAAACTTTACATAGGTTTGGCACCTAACAATTATATTATAACAAGATTCATAGAAAAACAAGTGGAAAAATTTTTCTATTATTTTATTGTCGCTTCAGGCTCATAGGAGATAATTTCTGTGATTGTATTTTGGTCACCCATAATCGCAACAGTTGGTTTATGATTCTTAGCTTCATCATTCGTTACATACACATAGGAAATAATAATAACAATATCCCCTTTTTGTACAAGTCGCGCTGCTGCTCCATTAACACAAATAACACCACTTCCGCGTTCTCCAGCAATAATATACGTTTCAAATCGTGCTCCATTATTATTATTTACAATATGGACTTTCTCATTTGGTAACATCCCTACAGCATCTAATAGGTCTTCATCAATTGTAATCGATCCTACATAGTTTAAGTCTGCTTGTGTAACTTGTGCACGATGGATTTTACTATTCATCATCATTCTAAACATTTGCTGTTTCCCCTTCTAAAGAAAAAATAATATTATCTATTAATCTTGTCTTTCCAATGTAAACTGCTGCTGCTAGTAAAAAATTCTTCGTATCATTTGTAACGACTTTTAAGTCTGGATAAGATAACAGTTCTATATAATCAATTTCCCCTGATGTATGATTTGCAATATGCTTCCTTGCAAGTCCAATTGCAACCGCTCGATCCCCTTTTTCTAAAAACTCTTCCTGTGCAACCAAAAGAGCTTCATAAATTGCAGGCGCTTCCATTCGTTCTTGTTGAGTTAGATACACATTACGAGATGATTTTGCTAATCCATCTTTCTCTCGAACAATTGGAAGTGTACGGATTTCTAATGGGAAATTGAAATCTCTTACTAAGGTTTGAATAATTGCTACTTGCTGTGCATCTTTCTGCCCAAAATAAGCACGAGTCGGCTCGACTATATGGAAAAGCTTTGTCACAACTTGAATAACACCGTCAAAATGACCTGGTCTAGTGGCACCACATAATAGTTTTGCTTGTCTGCCAGCACTTATTGAAATTCCACCATCTTCTGGATACATTTCCTGAACAGAGGGTGCAAAAATTATGTCAACTCCAACGGATTCAGCCTGCTGTGTATCCCTCTCTAAATCTCTAGGATACGATTCAAAATCTTCATTTGGTCCAAATTGAGTTGGATTCACAAAAATGCTCATTACAACAAGATCATTTTCCTTTTTCGCTGTAGTAGCTAAAGCTAGATGTCCCTCATGTAAGTAACCCATTGTAGGAACTAACCCGATGGATTTTCCTTCCGTTTTTGCTTGATGAATAATTGATTTTAGTTGTGCAATCGTGCTGACAATCTTCATTTTCCAACGCCTCCATAAATTTGCGTTAGCTCTTCGTCCTTCATCGTAAAGCTATGTTTTAAAGCTGGGAAAGAACCATCTTTAACTGATTTAATATAGTTTTTAATCCCTCGTTCAACTTCTTCACCAACAAATGCAAAACTTTCTACAAATTTTGGAATATGGTGGTTTCCATATCGCAATAAATCATGATAAACAAGCACTTGCCCATCAGCAGGTGCCCCTGCACCAATACCAATAGTTGGAATCGTTAATTCTTTTGTAACCGCTTCTGTAAGTTGGTGTGGAATACATTCTAGTACAATTGCACAAGCACCTGCTGCTTCACATTCTTTTGCATCTTGAATTAGTTTCATTGCTTGCTCTGCCGTCTTACCTTGAACTTTATATCCACCTAGAACATTTGCTAATTGTGGTTGTAATCCTAAATGTGCAACAACCGGTATACCAACGGATGTAAGTTTTTCAATAGTCTTAACTACTTCCCCTGCACCTTCTAGTTTTAGGGCATTTGCGCCAGTTTCTTGCATCATTCTAACAGCCGTTTTCAATGTGTCATTTACTTCACCATGATAGGAACCAAAAGGCATATCGACAACTACAAACGTCTCTTTTGCTCCACGACGAACAGCTTTCGAATGGTGGATCATGTCTTCAACAGTTACAGGAAGTGTTGAATCATAACCCAGTACTACCATCCCTAATGAATCCCCCACTAAAATCATATCGACTCTAGCCTCTTCTGAGAACTTTGCCGCAGGATAATCATAAGCAGTAATCATGACAATCTTTTCGTTTTGTTTCTTCATTTTCAAGAAATCACTCGTACTTTTCATCATTTTCTCCTCCTTTTATTAAGAAGAAAACATGAGAAGAACATACGTTATCAAGAGATTTCGATAATCGATGTTTTCTCTTATACTGAAAAATTCGCAAACATACGAATCTTGCAGTATAAAAAAATCCTTCTGACGAATAGACAGAAGGATTGCGTTTACAAGAAATCACGCAGTTTGTTTTCTTCCGTCCCTGTCTTACTTAGATCAAGGCAGATCTTTTTAATTGTTTAACATGTGCTAGGTACAGTTCTTATAAAAGATACTGTCCATATGGCTACTATAACAAGTTTTGATGTAAACGTATACATTTTTTAATAAAATTTAAGACTCTCTACTTTTAATTATATGTGTATAGTTAATCTTTCAATTAAAAAACCTTCCACTTCAATTTTGAAATGAAAGGTTAAGAGTGACTCTTGCTATTAAGATACCTTGTCCACATTTTATATACTATTCTCGTATTTTAAACTGCTGAAGAATTTGATGACTTTACTTTCCCACAGCGAACACAACGATCTGTAAAATAACTATATTTATGGTAGCCTAGCATACGGCAAAATAAAGAACTAATGATTTTCATTCAAAATCCCCCTAGTAAATATTTCTAAAAATTCCGATTATTATCTATCTCTATTATACTCTTCACTATAGTGAAAATACCATATTTTTAGTTAAAAGATAACATTTATTTTGAATTTTTTTACAATTTATACAAAGGAATTAATTGAAAAAATAAATTTGAAGGGTCTTTTAAACTATAAACATAAAAAAACTTCTTTCCACTAGTGATATTTCACTATATAGAAAAAAGTTTTAATTATACATATAATAATATTTAGGCTTTCAATTCGATATCTGCCGAATAAATACTTCTAATTTCTCCGCTGTCGAGTTGTATTTCTAGGACACCTGACTCAGTTATTCCAATCGCTTTTCCTTGGATTACTTCAGTTAAGGTTGTTGCTTTTATCTCTTTTCCAATTGTTCCAGATGCATCTTCCCAGAGTTTTTTAATTGGTCCAAAGCCTCGTGTAATATATAAATCACTATAATTTTCTAGGAAGCTTAAAATCGTTGCAACCAATTCTGCTCGATTTAATAATTTATTTTCCTCAATACTTAAAGAAGTAGCAATCGATTGTAATTCCTCTGGAAAATCTTCTTTTTGTTGATTGACGTTGATGCCAATTCCCACCAACAATGCCTGTACCCGATCCATCTCTGCAATCATTTCGGTTAATATACCTGTACATTTCATTCCGTTTACTAAAATATCATTTGGCCACTTAATCACTGGTGTAAATTCTTTATAGAGTGATTTTAGGGCATTTACGATAGAAACGGCTGCCACTAATGTAAATTGAGGAGCTTGGTGTGGTAGTACATCTGGTTTAATGATTACTGTCATCCAAATACCTTTTCCTTTTGTCGATTCCCAAGGGCGACTCATTCGTCCTTTTCCATCCGTTTGAGTCTCAGCAATGACAACAGTACCATCAGGGGCACCATTACGTGCTAATTCATGTGCAATCGTTTGTGTTGTTGCGCACTCATCATAATAATGTATATTGTGACCAAAACGTTCTGTGGTTAAATAGGATGATATGCTTGCAGCATCCACCCTATCTGGTTTATTGGTTAAAAGGTACCCCTTTTTCTTGATTGTTTCAAAAGAATAACCTTCTTCTTGTAAAGACTGTAAATGCTTCCAAACGGCTGTACGAGAGATTCCCATTTCTTCAGCCAAATACTGCCCCGAAATAGGCTCGCCCGAAGCTAAAAGGAAACGTTTTAATATTTTATCCTTCATTGATAAAGTCATGTATGAACCATTCCTTCAACTTCTCTTCATTATTTTCAACATATCCATTTAAAACAGCTATTATTGCAGCATCTAATGCAACTTTTATCCATGGTCCTCTTTTTCTTGTCGTCCAACTCATTAAATGATTCCCATTGATAGCTAGTTGGTCAACGGTTTGTAATGGTAAATTACGTTTAACCTCTTGTATACTTTCCTTTTCGAAGGATGGTTTATCATTTTGCCAAACTGCAAAATCATAGGCAGTTTCTAGCACATTGAGCTCATTAGCAAAGTAATCCATCGCCGTCCATTTATTCTTAAGAGCATCATATGCATTTAACACTTTACGAATATAAGCCTTTTCTTTATTAGATAACCGGTAAAAATCTACAACTTTTTGATAGTCTTGACGATTCAATAGACTTAAATAGGCCCATCCAACTTCAGAGTGATCTGCTTTAAAGGTACGCCATTGCTCAAGTTGTTCTTCAAAGCGACCGACTAAAAATTTAGACAGATTACTTTCGATTAATAGTTGAAGTCCGTAATAGGCATATTTACTTTTCCAAATTTTCGCCATCTCCATTGCGATTCTTTCATTGGCAATAAAGTCAATTAAATCACTATCTACTTGAATGGCATTTAAAGTCTTTTCTTCAATAGAAAAGCCTAACTGTGCACTAAATCGTATAGCTCTTAACATACGGAGGGCATCTTCACGGAATCGAATATTCGGATCACCTACTGCACGAATGATCCTATTGTCGATGTCTTCTTTACCCCCGTATAAATCAATGATATTACCATCCTTAGTAAAAGCCATTGCATTAATCGTAAAGTCACGTCGTTGTAAATCTTCTTCCAAGTTACGAACAAATTCAACTTCTTCCGGTCTACGATGATCGCTATATGTACCATCAGTTCGATAGGTAGTTACTTCTATTGGCTCCCCTTCATCCAACACTAAAACTGTCCCATGCTCTATTCCAACATCTACAGTAGATGAGAAGATCCTTTTCACTTCTTCAGGTAAGGCATTTGTCGCTACATCAACATCATTGACTTTTCTTTGTAATAAATAATCTCGAACAGCTCCACCGACGATAACCGCTTCAAAACCATTACGTTCAATTTTGTCAATTACACGTAATGCAACGTGCCATTCCTCACTCATATTCATACTCTTAGTGCCACCAATCGTTCATATAGTTGTTCGTAATGATCAATAATCGGTTTTGCTAAAAATTTGGTTTGAATAGTCGTAATAGCTGCTTGGCGGAATTGAATTAATCTTTCTTCGTCCCTTAATAATTCAATGGCATACTCTGCCGCGCTATCACAATCTCCTAGTTCAACGATAAAACCATTCTCACCATGTTGGATAACTTCTGGAATTCCCCCTACATTTGTACCGATACCAGGTACCCCACAGGCCATTCCTTCTAGTAATACTAATCCAAATGATTCCGTTTCAGACATCAATAATTTTAAGTCACTTAAACCAAATAACTCCGCTACATTTTCTTGTTTTCCTAAGAACAGAACATCATTTTTATATGGTGATGACTTCACTAATTCTAATGTTCTATGTTTCTCAGGTCCATCACCTACAAGCAGCAGTTTAGCTGGCATTGCTTCACGTACTTTAAAGAAGGTATTCACGATATCCGGTAAGTTTTTTATTTTACGGAAGTTGGATACATGTATTAAAACACGTTCATTTTCTTTAATACCATATTGTTCTTTTAATTTACTGGAATCAATTGGTTTAAATACAGATTCATCTACAAAATTATAAACTGTTTCAATATCTTTCTTTGTTCCAATTAATCGATAGGTCTGCTCTTTTAAGGCATCCGATACAGTTGTGACAATATCTGATTTATCGATTCCGTATTTAATTGCTTGAGCCATCGTTGAATCTTGACCTAATACAGAAATATCAGTACCGTGTAATGTCGTTACTATTCCAATATTTTCGCCACACATTTCGCGAGCAAGTACTGCACATACAGCATGCGGAATAGCATAATGAACATGTAATACATCTAATTTCTTCTCTTTGATCACATCGGCCATTTTACTTGCCAAAGCTATGTCATAAGGAGGGTATTGGAACACAGAATAATTATTTACTTCCACTTCATGGAAATACACATTAGGATAAATTTTATTTAACCGAAATGGAACACTTGATGTAATAAAGTGTATTTCATGTCCTCTTTCAGCAAGCTTTTTCCCTAGCTCTGTTGCTAGAACTCCAGAACCACCAACTGTTGGATAGCATGTAATACCAATTTTTAATTTTTTCATCCGACGTTCATCCTCTCTATCTAAAATATTTAATTACTTTAATCATTGAAAACAAATTAATTAATCAAATATGTGTAGATTCATGTATGCTTATTGTTCAAAATTACTGAACAAAGCATCCGTCAGAAATTCCGTATATTTAGATTATTAACAACTATTCTTAATGCAAAAGTTTTTTATTCAATTATCTAATTTTATTTACGTCGCTCTTGAATTAGTCTCCAATCTACAAACCCTTCTTGTAGACCTTTTAATAAAATTTCGGCAGTTCCCATATTTGTAGCTAATGGAATGTGGTATACATCACATAATCGAACAAGTGCCGTTACGTCTGGCTCATGTGGCTGGGCTGTTAAAGGATCACGGAAGAAAATAACCATATCCATGTCATTGTTCGCAATCATTGCTCCAATTTGTTGATCGCCCCCTAATGGACCTGAGCGAAATCTTGTAATACTTAAGCCAACTTCATCTTGGATACGTTGTCCTGTTGTTCCTGTTGCAAATAAATCATGCTGGTGCAATATTTCTTTATATGCAATAGCAAACTCAACTAGACTATTTTTTTTCTTATCGTGTGCAATCAGAGCTATTTTCATATTAATACTCCATTCTTATAGGATATTTTCTAATCCGTATACTAATTCTTCCAATGTCATAACTTTTTCAACACAGTAAACGACACCATCCATGAAGGATTCACGATTATAGGAATCATGACGGATTGTCAGCATTTGACCTTCTCCGCCAAATAGAACCTCTTGATGGGCAACCAAACCAGGTAATCGAACTGAGTGGATACGCATGCCTTCAAAGTCAGCTCCACGTGCTCCAGGCATTGTTTCCTTTTCAAATTCATGTCCTTGTTTAGTCGCTTCACGAACTTCTGCAATCATTTGTGCAGTTTTCTTTCCAGTTCCAGAAGGTGCATCTAATTTACGATCATGATGTAATTCAATAATTTCAACATGCGGTAAATACTTGGCAGCCTCTTTTGCGAATTTCATCATTAATACCGCTCCAATTGCAAAATTTGGAGCAATAATACAACCAACTTTACCGGATTTTGCTAAATTTTTTAACTCATCTAATTGATTGTCAGTGAAGCCTGTAGTTCCAACTACTGTACGAACATTATGTAGTAATGCTTCTTTTGTGTGCTCATAAACCGAATGCGGATTCGTTAGGTCAATTAGAACATCTGGTTTAGTCTCCGTAATCAACTGAGTCAAATTTGTATAAATAGGAACATCTAAACTAGAAGGAAACATTTCTAACTCAGCTAAGCTATCTCCCAAATGTTTATAATCTAACGCAGCCACAAGTTCTAAGCCATCTCGATTACAAACTGTTTTCACTGCCTCTGAACCCATTTTTCCTCTACAACCTGCAATAGCTACTCGAATTGTCATCATTCTACTCCCTTTCTCGTCAAAAAATTACATTTTCAGTTGGAATATTGTATTTGCTATAAAAATGCTAGCAAATTGGATACCTTGTGCGTAAGTAAAACATAATAATATGAAGAAATTATCTTGCATTACTTAATAGTAAATGTCTTGTTAAGTGCTTGCATTTTTATACTAAAACACTTTTGCAATCTTACTTTTGTTACTAGGATATTTACTTATTTATGTAAGTATATAACCTTACTTCCAATAAATTATGTATTCATCTAATTAACGATTTTATGATTTATTATCTCACTCGACATCATAACATGCACCTACTATTATCGTATATAATAAAGGGCTAAGTTGTCAAAAGAAGAAATATACAACATAATAAAATGAAACTTCTATTAGTGGCGTTTCTCTTCCATCACATGTTAGTTATACCAATTAAACTTCTAAATGTCCTATCTATCTTAAAATCGGGAATGGACATACTAGAGACACTTGAATGATAAAGGTATAAGCTTATGTCAAAATAGAAGAAATCACGACGGAGTAAAAAATTTATTTGTTGGGATGTTTGGAGGTTATTATTTGATAGGTTTAAAAGTGAAAAATATTATAGGCATATTATTAGGCGCAGCCATTTATAGTTTTGGATTTGTACATTTTAATATGCAAAATGAACTAGGTGAAGGTGGCTTCAGTGGAATTACATTAATTTTATACTTCACCTTACATTGGGATCCTGCGGTCTTGAATCTAATCATGAATATTCCGATGTTTATATTAGGGTGGAGACAATTTGGTCGAAAAGAATTTCTCTATACCATTATTGGGACCGTTGCAGTTTCGGTATTTTTACGGATTTTCCAAGTCTATCAAGTCACATTAAACTTGCAAAATGATCTATTATTAGCTTCCTTATTTGCAGGGGTATTCGTCGGTGTAGGTCTTGGTATTATTTTCAGATGTGGTGGCACAACTGGTGGAGTAGATATTATTGCTCGGATTGCACATAAACATTTAGGGTGGAGTATGGGCCGCACAATGTTTATGTTCGATGCGATGGTAATTGTTGCATCTTGGTTAACATTCTTAGATGCTCGTTCAATGATGTATACACTTGTTGCCGTTTATGTAGGTGCAAGGGTTATTGATATGGTACAAGAAGGTGCTTACTCTGCAAAAGCTGCACTTATTATTTCAAATAATCCAGATACAATTGCTGATGTTATTTCTGAAAGGCTCGAACGTGGCGTGACTGTTTTCCATGGTTACGGTCATTATACAAAGCAATCGAAGGACGTTCTCTATTGTATAGTTGGACGAAATGAATTAGTACGTTTAAAGTCAATTGTTCGTTCTATTGATCCTAATGCCTTTGTTTCCATAATTGATGTAAATGATGTGACGGGAGAAGGATTTAGAATCGATGAGTAATACTTATTGTTGCTAATTTGACGATAGACCAAAAGCGCTTGGAGTAGAATTCACTCCGAGCGCTTCTTGTGTAAACACTGTACAAACAGACTACTAGTTATTTTTTTCATCTGCCTTTGATACGACTTCATTGACATATCGAGCGACTTCTTTTATTTCTTCTTCACTTAGAATTTCTCCAAAGGCTGGCATTGAAGTACCACCCTTTGTTACTCTTTTAATGATTTCATCAGAGTTTTCAGCTATTTTACTTTGTTGTAAATTTGGTCCATTATGTCCATTCGCACCTAAATTACCGTGACATGATAAGCAATTATTTTGATATACAGAAAGTCCTTCTTCATATGGGTCACTAGTTGCTCCTGTCGTATCTGAATCAGTAGCACCAGCGCTTGTTGTTATTTTTTCGCCATTTCCTTTTTTTCCTTCCGAAGCATCAATGGCTGTTCCATTCCAGCTACCATTGAGTTTGAAAGTATATACTTTATCACCATGAGTTGTTCCAACTAACGAGTTACCCGCATCAAAAATTGAAATATACTGTTCCCCATCAACTTCATATGTGACAGCTGGTGCATTTGCTCCAGCATCCATTTTGTAACTCCAGACTTCTTCACCTGTTTTAGCATTGAATGCAACTAGACGTCCATCATTATGTCCTACAAATATTAAATCACTCGCTGTCGCCAGTACGCCAGAGTAGGCAGGTGCATCCCATTTAACTTGCCATGCTATCTTATTCGTTTTTACGTCCATCGCCGTAATTGTCCCTCTTACAGGTGCATCCGTTACTGGTACAAAAATACTTCCTAGCCAGACTCCGCCTTCTTCAAATGCTTCCTCTTCCTGTCTAGATAAAGCAATGTAACCATCGGAACCAAGTACATAGAAGTACTCCGTCTCAGGAGAATATGCCGAAGGTGGCCAGTTTGCGCCACCAGAAGGTGCAGGCTTTAACGTAATCGGTTCATCCCAGAATGGTGTAAAAATAGAACCAATTTCCCCTTCAAAATCATCACTTAAATCACGCTCTACATCTTCTTCTGTTACTGTTTGAGGAACAAATGCATCACCAATCGGGAATGGCTGTGTCGGAGAAGTTTTTTGCTCTGCAAGTTGTGGAACCTCTTTTTCTTCTATGCCAATTAACGGTTCGCCTGTTACACGATCTAAGAAGTAAATCCAACCAGTTTTCCCAGCTTCACCAAGTCCCTTCCTCATTTTACCGTCAATCTCTACATCAAATAAGATAACCGGGTTTGTAGGATCCATATCCCATATATCATGATGTACTTCTTGGAAGTACCATTTTTGCTCGCCTGTCTCTGCATTTAAAGCAATAATAGAATTTGCGTATAAATTGTCCCCTTCACGTCTGCTTCCATCAAGGTCAGGTGCCGTATTACCAGTAACAAAATAGATATTCCCAAGTTCTGGATCTACAGCTGGAGTATTCCAAACAGGTGCACCGCCATGTAACCAGCTTTTCTCTTCATCATCAGGCCAAGTGTCCCCATTTTCTTCGTAAGGTGCAGGGATTGAATTCCATCTCCATATCTCATACCCAAATTCTGAATCATAGGCCATAATTCTTCCCCGTATACCATACTCTCCTCCTGCTACCCCTGTGTATACTTTCCCGTTATAATAAAGAGGAGCACTTGTAATTGTATAGCCCTCTTCCCAATTCGCTACTTCTGTCTCCCAAAGTTCCTCACCTGTTTTTTGGTCTAATGCTACCAATCTAGCATCTAAAAGACCGACATAAACTTTTCCGTCACCAACAGCTACCCCTCGTGTCGTCCAACCACAACAAACAGTATCAAGCTTCTGCTCAATTTCAGGACGGTATTCCCAAATCTTCTCCCCTGTTTTTACATCTAAGGCTAATACATCATCCTCACCTGAAGCGATATACATAACACCATCAACTACAAGTGGTGTAGCTTCACCAGAAAACTTCATATCTAAGCTAGAACCTAAACTTGTAACCCACTCTGGCTGTAGTTTTTCAATTGTATCCAGGTTAATTTGATCGAGTTGGGAGAAGCGACGATTAAAGTAGTCTCCTCCATGAGTTCCCCATTCCTCCTTAGTATAGTCTACCTTGATTTGAGGTTGGCTAGGACTTTTTCCGCTACTCTTTCCAGAATCTTCTGTAGTACTTGAAACGATTAGTCGGTTACCTCCTTCTTTAGCATCACCATCATCTAAACTTTTCTTCACTAGTACTCCGGCATAAAATGCTAAACCAACAATCACAATAATTCCCAGAAAACCAAACAGCACCACCTTAGACAGACTAAGTTTCATTCTTTCCCCCCTCTATATTGAATTATGTAAAGCGCATTAATGCGCTTTCATAACTAAGTAAAATCTCTACATTCTATTAAGCTAAAGTAGTAGTTATTATTCGTTAAAAAAATATATTTTTTAGCACAATTTTTAGGTAAATAAAAAAGCCGTCCTGTATATAGAGACGACTTCTCACTTACGCTAAAAAAAAATTATACTAAGAGAATGAGTAATATAAAAAAAATCCCAAAAGTTTGATTAAGCAAACTTTTGGGATAAGATTATATGCAGTTTTAATTAATCGTCTGATCTCATACCAGTGTAGATGAGAACTAATCGAAGTAGTTCTAAAACTGCTACTGCAGCCGCTGCAACATAGGTCATGGCTGCCGCGCTTAAAACTTTTTTAGCAGAACGTTCTTCATTGTTTGATATTATGCCTAACGAAACAACTTCATTCATCGCTCGTCTTGAAGCATCAAACTCAACAGGTAACGTTACAACTTGGAATAAAACACCTGCTAGAAGTAAAACAATCCCAAGTAATAGGAAACCTGAACTTGAAGCAAAAATACCAATCATAACAAATATCCATGAAGCATTAGATGAAATATTTGCTACTGGTACTAATTTTGAACGTAAAGTTAAAAACGAATAGGCTTCTTTATGTTGAATTGCATGGCCAACTTCGTGAGCAGCAACCGCTACCCCTGCAATCGATGATTCATAAAAATTACTTTCAGAAAGCGCAACAGTTTTAGTTGCGGGATTATAGTGATCCGATAATACACCCTGTGTTGGTACCACACGTACATCAAATAAACCATGGTGATCTAGAATCATACGTGCGACCTGAGCTCCAGTCATTCCTTTAGAAGCCGAAACTTGAGAAAATTTACTATAGTTCTTCTTCACTTTAAACTGTGCATAAATTGGTAAAATTAAAATAATGAGAAAGTATATAATATACATTCCTGCTGACAATTAACCTCTTCCTTTCTAACTACTTACTATACTTACAAGTTTAATAGCGCACATTCTTTATTGCAAATATTTGCGCCTATATAAAAGCTCAGAGTCATATAGTTAAGAAATTGCTTTGTCGTTTGCTTAATTAGCTTTTTTAATATTTTTATTATAAACCAAATAAGATATAGCAATACAAACAATTGATAACCAAAATGTAAAGTATCCGATTTGACTCGTGTATTCGTTTAATACACTGTAAATAGGCATTTGACCAAATACATAGTCTATGACATCATTATGCAATGTCCAAATTGCTGCAATGGCAATATGAATCATTTTAAATCGATATTTTCCGATATATAGTAAGGCTTGAATTGCCATTAATCCATGAGAAAACACAAGCATCCACCCAGCAGCACCAATGGAACCAATCTCATTTAAAGTCAATAAATTCATCACAACTGCCCATACTCCATATTTTACCAGTGTTATTAATGCTAACGCTTCAATCAATTTAAAATGTTTACCAATTATCCATCCGATAATGGCAATACTAAAAAACAAACTTGCTGTAGGACTATCTGGTACAAATATTAAAAATTTAGGTTCTGTAATAGACAATTGTGATCCATACCAAATATAACCGTATATTGTTCCAAGAAAATTAATAATAAATAATAACGTTAAAAATGAACGATGCGTTAGAAAAAACCAAATTTGCGTAAATAATACCTTCATACTTTATTTCTCCTTATTATTCCATATATTTTAATAATTCTTATGTATTTTTTCAAAGACCAGTGCATATGTAAATAGAAATAACTAAAAGAGAAGAGAGTCAGTTTCCCGACTCTCTTTTGGCTAAAATATAAAGATTATTCTTCAGCTTTTAAACTAGCAATGAACTCAGCTAAAACTTGAAGTTCTTCATCAGTACCTGCAAATTGACCGGCTGGCATTGCGCCACGACCATTTTTAATTACTTCAGCAACCTCTTCAGCTGTTAATTCGTTTCCTATTAAAGCAGGTCCAACCGCACCTTTCATATCAGTTCCGTGACATGCGATACAAGATTTACCTTGTTCACCCGTGAATAATAAATAACCTTCAGCAGTTTCGTCAATTTCGATATCAGGTACAGGTTCTTTAATTTCACCTTGTTTAGCAGCAGCTTCCCAGTCATGATTTACAACAGATTCCCAAGTTAAGTAAATCATAGAAGCAAGTGCTAATAACATAAATATAGTTGGTAATGGGCGTTTAGATGGACGACGTTCTGGACCCTTGTCCAAAAACGGCATTAATAGCAATGCCCCAATTGTTAAACCAGGAATAACAATTGCTCCGATAACATTGTACGGACCTGATGCATAAGTGTATTTTAGTAGTTGGTACAAGAATAAGAAGTACCAGTCTGGTAATGGAATATATGAAGCATTTGTTGGATCTGCCGGTCCTTCAAGTGGTGAAGGATGAGCGACAGTTAAAATTAAATATCCAATTAAGAAAACTGCACCAACCATCCATTCTTTTAATAAGAAGTCAGGCCAGAAAGCTTCCGTTTTACCTGGATACTCGGAATAATCTTTAGGCATATTCACCATACGATTATTACTCGCCACGCGTGAATCGCCTACGAATTTCATCCCTTTTCCGCGATGCATAGTGTCCCCTCCTTTGAAAAGTCATAGACCATTAAATTTTACTATTATAGTGGTCCTGAAATACCTTGACGGCGAATCATTATAAAGTGTGCCGCTAGCAATGCGAATAATACAGCAGGTAAGAAGAATACATGAATTGCGAAGAAACGTGTTAACGTTTGAGCACCAATTATTGTAGCATCCCCAGCGAGTAAAATTTTAATAAGTTCACCAATGAATGGAACAGAAGCTGCGATTTGGATACCTACTTTTGTAGCAAATAACGCTTTCATATCCCAAGGTAATAAGTAACCTGTGAAACCTAAACCTAACATTACACAGAAAATTAAAACTCCTACAATCCAGTTTAACTCACGAGGTTTCTTATATGAACCTGTGAAGAATACACGAAGTGTATGTAAGAACATCATTACAATTACTAATGAAGCTCCCCAGTGGTGCATACCACGTACGATTTCACCGAAAGCTACTTCGTTTTGTAAGTAATAAACTGATTTCCATGCATTTTCTACGTCCGGCACGTAATACATTGTTAAGAACATACCTGATAAAATTTGGATAACAGTAATAAAGAATGTTAATCCACCGAAACAGTAAACAAATGCAGAGAAGTGATGTGCAGGGTTAACGTGCTCTGGCACTTCATGGTCGGCTATATCACGCCAAATTGGTGTGATATCAAGTCGCTCATCGACCCAATCATAAATTTTATTTAGCACTGATATCTACCCCCTAACTTTTAACCTCTAGTATTTGCGATTTTTTTCCCAAGCAATAAAAAGCCATCTTTTTCTGATACTTCATATTCATCCAATGGACCTAATGGTGGAGTACCTGGAACATTTTTACCAGTTTTTTCATAACGACCACCGTGGCAAGCACAGAAGAATTGATTTGGGTGCTCAGTATTACTATTCCAGTTAACTGTACAGCCTAAGTGTTTACAAACTGGAGAAAGTGCTACCACAGTATCTCCATCTTTGTATACCCACGCAGCGTCAGTAACCTCAGAAGTATACCATGCATCAACTTGTTCATATGAAAAGTCAACTTTTACAGGCTCCTCAGTAAGATCTGTAACTTTTTGGCTTGTCTGTACAAAATCACCTTCATCCTTTGTTTTTAAGGCCGGATCGATTGCAAAACGCACCATAGGCATTAAAATGCCCGCCGCCATAAATCCACCAACACCAGTTAAAGTGTAGTTAAGAAATTGACGTCTTGAAACTCGATTGTTACTCATCCTTTTCCCCCCTCTAACTAAAAGGTCAGTCCAACGGACATACTTTTTTAGAACAAATAGTAATAACTAGGACATATCTATGATATATCAAGAAAATTAGTTGGTCAATATTGGCTTACTATAGTTTTGGAAACTTTATGAAAATTTAATTAAAAAGCCTTAATACCATCTAGATGTTAAGAAAGGTATAATCTGCTTTAGTTGATCCTCTAATACAGATTTTTTAACTCCCACATCCATTGACTCTAAAGGGATAGATGGCAACCAAATGACATCTATTTGTTCACTAAAGCTTGTCCAAGAATGATCACTCGTAATAAAAATCACATGTTTAAATCCCGCATTGATCAACTCTTCCTTCAATAAACTTACAGGTAAACCAGCTTTTGTTTGATCCGTATAAGAGAACGGAGGGACAAGCATTAATCTTCCTTTAAATTGTTGTTCAACGAATGCTGTAAGAGACAGTATGAATTCTGTTGCCGAGCTACTTTGTTGAATCTTTTCCTCTTTAAAATCTAGAGAAAGTAGTGGTACCAAAGCTGTATCAATAAAATCCTTTTGTGCTTGAAATTGTTGCACATCATTTACCTTAAAAAACATAACTTTTCCTCCATATATCAATAATTACTATTGCCAAAAACCAAAAAAATTAACATGTAAATTTTAACCTTATTAAGGTTTATGTATGAAATTCGAATCGGTCTAAATTATTGACCAAATAAAATCTCACTTAGCCAGATTACCTCCGGCTAAATGAGACATTATCCTATCTTTACTTTAATCCGTAACAGTATGAGAGCCTACTTTTGGCTTTCCACAACTTAAGAAATATAATTACACATTCTTTGCGGTTTGTTTCAGGGCTTGAAGTAAATTGGAGAGAGTGTAAAATCTCTCCTTATCCCCTTTGTCTAATGCATCATCTATTTCTTTCAATAACTTCTCTTCTTGAAATGCTAACAAACTATTATTTAGCATTTCTTCAGCGATTAATCGGTCCCTTTCGCTTATATGCAAATACTTTGGCATATAAGGATTTTCCTCTAATACAGCTAAATACTGCTGACTCGGTGGGATATTTGGAAAGTTTAGTTGAATGTACATGCTTTCAGTTGGATGCAATCTTAAATCATGGAATGATTTTTCAGCATCACTTGTCATGATGTTTCCTTTATAAAATCGAAATGGTACTCCCGTTGAATCTACAGAGGACATTACAATCGCTCTTGGACAATAATGAGCTTCTTCAACAAAGTGAATATTTTCAAGTAGGTTATCATTACTTAATAAATAATTCAGAATCCAAACGCATTCTCTTCTTTTTAATTGATAATTTTTAAGAAACCAACGCACAAAAGTTTTTTTATCAATAATCGATATGGAAGAAGTCACTTGGCAATCCCTCCTTTTATTCAAGAGTGTCGAGAAGATCTAACCATTGCTGCTCGGTTGGTTCTAAAGCAACTAATTGATTTGCAATAAGACGTGCTTCCTCTCTTTTCCCCTCTTCTATCAAGAAATAACAATATTTTTCTAAAAACGACGGTTCGTCTTTAAAATCATTATATGCTACCTTGTAAATTTCGTATGCGCGTTCATATTGTTCATTCTTCGCATAAGCATCGGCAACAAAGGGATATAAGGCACTCCAGTCGAATTCATTATTTTTTAAATTTTCATATAATTCTATAATTTCTTCGTAACTTTCTTGATTTGCATAGATTGACATGAGAATTAATATGGCTTCCATATATTCCGGATCAAGTGCAATGGCCTGTTGTAAATAATTTTCCGCCTCTTCTGGTAAACCGTTTTTCAGTGCCATTTTTCCTGCAAATAGGTAGAATGACTTTTCATATTCATCACGCTGTATACCTTCTTTAATGATTTTAAGCGCTCGTTTGTTGTCTTCTATCATTGCATAGCTCTCCGCTAATAATAAATAAGCACTAAAATAATCCGGATCTAGTTCTTTTAGATCTTCAAGCTGTTTTGTAGCTAATTCATATTTTTCGGATTGGAAGGCAGCATAAGCAGAGCCGAATAGTAAATCAGGAGATACGGACTCCTCCAATGCTTCCATATAGTAATCTAAAGCTGTTTCATAGCCTCCGCCTGCACGATATACTTCAGCCAGCCTTGCAGCTAACAAAATTCCTGCTATTTCTTTTTCTTTAGCATGTAATTCTTCATAGATACGTGCTGCTTCTGTAAACCGACCTGTTTCAAATAATAACTCAGCTTTTGCAAATTGTAACAGTGGTTCATTAGGTAATAAATCTAGAGCTTCTGTAATACGTAATTCTGCCACTTCATATAGCCCTTGCATTTGATAATAATCCGCTAACAAAAGTAAACTCTGTGGATACTCAGGGGCTTCTGAATCGATCCCCATAAGTAATTGAAGTGCCTCATCCTCTTCACCTAGCTCAATTAGAACGGAAGCACGATCAATAGCCACTTGAGCTTCATCAGGAAATAAAAACTGTAAATGTTCATATACTCGATCCGCTTCATTTAAAAATCCATATTGCATTAATAAATCAGCTATTTCATATTGAACATCTGGCTGTTCACTTAATAAAAATGACTCTAATAAATTATTAATTTGTTGTAGTTCACCATTTTGGATTGCTTGTATTAATTCATTCGATGTATTTGTCAAATTACTCACCTTTTTATACTTAGTTAATACTATGCTACTTCACTTATTTAATAGAAACAAGAAAAAGGACCTGTCCCTTTATATTATAAAGGGAAGGCCCAGTTATTTTTATAGATTAAGAATTTTTGAGAAGATTTTCTACATGTTCAAAAAATGTAGGATAGGATACCGCAATACAATCCGTATCATCAATTTCTATAGGAGATGATGAAATCAATGCAGCAATTGCTGACATCATGCCGATTCGATGATCACCATATGATTGCAACTTAGCTCCATGGAGTTTGGTTGGTCCGTGAATAATCATACCATCTTCCGTTGCTTCGATATTCGCTCCAAGCTTTTGAAGTTCTGTTACAACTGCCGTAATACGATCAGTTTCTTTTACTTTTAACTCTTCTGCGTCACGAATTATTGTAGTCCCTTCAGCTTGGGTTGCCAAAAGAGCAATAATCGGGATTTCATCAATTAATCTTGGAATAATTTCTCCTTCAATAGTTGTTGCTTTTAAATTTGAAGTTCGAATTGTTAGTGTAGCAGTAGGTTCTGCTGCATTAAGGTCGTCCACCACTACAGACAGTTCTGCTCCCATTTTCTCTAACACTTCAATGATACCCGCTCTTGTAGGATTTACACCGACATTCTGCATTACAACTTCACTATCTGGAACAATTGCCCCTGCA
>Ga0182738_1000925_pt1 | contig 38782 bp, 35 predicted proteins | sample eDN5th30CBELigMG_FD_128876 | JGI IMG/M metagenome (GOLD analysis project Ga0182738, IMG submission 128876) | Enriched Miracle-Growth compost microbial communities from Emeryville, California, USA - eDNA 5th pass 30_C BE-Lig MG (version 2)... ...
CGCCAGCAGCGCCAGGGCCAGCAGCCCGGCCAGGACGTACACCAGCGGGTTGCTGTAGCGGCTCTCGCGCGCGGCCGCGAGTTCGCGCCGCAGTTCGAGCAGGGTCTGCTCGTTGCGCGCGGTCTGCTCGCGCAGTTCGGCCAGCGCCTTTTCCAGCATCACCGTGCGTTCGGCCTCGCGCACGGCCGCCTCGGACGGCGAGGCGGCCTCGGCCGGCGGACTGGACGGCGACGCGGCAGCCACGCCAGCGTCACCGGCCGGCGCAGGAGCGGCCCCGGACGCAGCTGCGGACGCGCCGCCGGCGACGCCCGCCGCAGCCGCCGGCGCGGCCTGCGCGGCGGCAACCGGGCGCGGCGCCAGCGGCTCCAGCGCATCCACCTGCAGGCGACCGCCACCACCGCTCGGCGCCTCGGCGGCGGCGCTGGCCGCAGGCGCGGGCCGCGGCTTCGGCGCCACGGCCCGCCTTGCGGCACTGCGCGTGCTGCCGGACGCCACGGCTGCTGTCGCCCGTCTCGGGCGCGGCGCGGACGCCTGCGCCCCGCCGCTGCCCTCCGGCGCGCGCCGGACCCGGTTCGCGCGCACCGCCGGCCGGGTCGATGCGACGGCGGACGACACCTCGCCGGCCGCGCGTTCCGCAACAGCACCCGGCACGACAGGCGGCGTCGCCTCGACCGGCGGCGGATCCGCCAGCAGCACATAGCTGCGCGTGGACGTGGCGGCGCAGCCCGCGCGCACCGTCATCGTCAGGATGGGCTCCTCCACCGGCCGCGCGGTGCGCACGCGCAGCAGCGGCGCGCCCGGCTGGCTGCCGGGCTCCAGCGACACCGTCACCCGGCCCGGGTCCATGGCCGCCTCGCCCTGCACCACCTCCACGCTGGGGCACAGGGAGTCGCCGGCCTCCGCTGCATCCAGCCGCAGCGGGATCGCCACGTCCAGCGGCTTGCCGATCCACGCAGTGCCCCGGGGAGGCCCGAGCGTCAACGCCCAGGCAGGCACCACGAACCCGAGTACAAACAGGGTCGCCGCAGCGTGACGGAATCGCACAATGGGTGCCGTTCGGAAGAAGTCAAAAGTTGACACATTTTGACACTCTCAACCGGCCCGTCCAACTTTTGAATACTTTTTGAGCATGACTGTGAATTTTTCGCGACTCGCCGTCGTCGGAACGGGAGCGATGGGCCGGGGCATCGCCCAGATCGCCGCGCAGGCCGGCAGCGAGGTGCGCCTGCTGGACGCCGCCCCCGGCGCGGCCTCGCAGGCCGCCGAAGCCATCCGCGCCCAATGGCAGCGCCTGGCGGACAAGGGCCGGCTGACGCCGGAACAGGTGGCCGGTTTCGCGGCCCGCCTGAAGCCGGTGGCCTCGGCCGCGGAACTGGCCGGCTGCGACCTGGTGATCGAGGCCATCGTCGAGCGGCTCGACGCCAAGCGCGCGCTCTTCGCCGAACTCGAACGGACCCTGGGTGCCGACGCGGTGCTGGCGACCAACACCTCTTCCCTGTCCGTGACCGCCATCGCCTCCGGCCTGGCGCATCCGCAGCGCGTGGCGGGCTTCCACTTCTTCAATCCGGTGCCGCTGATGAAGGTGGTGGAAGTGGTGTCGGGCTTTCGCACCGACCCGGCCGTGTGCGCCCGCCTGCGCGAGTACGCGGCGCAGATGGGCCACCGCGCCGTGCAGGCGCAGGACACGCCCGGCTTCATCGTCAACCATGCCGGCCGCGCCTACGGCACCGAGGCCCTGCGCATCGCCGGCGAGGGCGTGGCCGACTTCGCCACCATCGACCGCGTGCTCACGGACCAGGCGGGCTTTCGCCTCGGCCCCTTCGAGCTGCTGGACCTCACCGGCCTGGACGTCTCGCATCCGGTGATGGAGTCGATCTACCACCAGTACTACGAGGAGCCGCGCTACCGGCCGAGCGTCATCGCCGCGCAGCGCGTGGCCGCCGGCGTGCTGGGCCGCAAGAGCGGCGAAGGCTTCTACCGCTACGTGGACGGCGCGGCGCAGCGGCCGCCCGAGCCGCCGGTGCCTGCGCCCGCCGCGCTGCCGCCGGTGTGGGTGCCGGCGCGCGCCACGCGGCGCGCCGAACTGCTGCGCCTGGTGCACGAGCTGGGCGCCACGCTGGAAAGCGGGGCGGCACCGTCCGCGGGCGCGCTCATCGTGGTCGCGCCGCTGGGCTTCGACGTCACCACCGTCGCCGCCGTCGAGCGGCTGGACCCGACGCGCACGGTCGGCATCGACATGCTCGTCGACGACGCCGCGACCCGGCGCCGCGTACTCGCCACCAACCCCGCCACCCGGCCCGACATGCGCGACGCGGCGCACGCCCTGTTCGCCCGCGACGGCAAGGCCGTGAGCGTGATCCGCGACAGCGGCGGCTTCATCACCCAGCGCGTGGTCGCCAGCATCGTCAACATCGCGGCCGACATCTGCCAGCAGCGCATCTGCACGCCGGCCGACCTGGAAACGGCCGTCACGCTCGGCCTGGGCTACCCGCAAGGGCCGCTGGCGATGGGCGACCTGTACGGCCCCACCAACATCCTGGAAGTGCTGTTCAACCTGCAGACCGTCTACGGCGATCCGCGCTACCGCCCCAGCCCCTGGCTGCGCCGGCGCGGCGCGCTCGGCCTGAGCCTGAAGCATGAGGATGAATGAACATGGCGGCTGAACTCAAGAGCACGACCGAAGGCAGCACCATGGTGCTGACGCTGTCGAACCCCGGCCAGCGCAATGCGCTGGGTCCCGAGATCTACGCCGCCGGCGTCGAGGCGCTGGAAGGCGCGGAGAACAGCCCCGAAGTGCGCTGCGTCGTCATCACCGGCGAAGGCGAGTGGTTCTGCGCCGGCGGCTCGCTGCCGCGGCTGGCCGCCAACCGCCAGCGCGAACCGCAGGCGCAGGCCGACAGCATCGACGCGCTGCACGGCTGGATCGACGCGATCCGCACCTTCCCCAAGCCGGTGGTCGCGGCCGTCGAAGGCGCTGCCGCCGGCGCCGGCTTCTCGCTGGCGCTGGCCTGCGACTTCGTCGTGGCCGCGCGCAGGGCCGTGTTCGCCGCTTCGTACAGCAAGGTGGGGCTCTCGCCCGACGGCGGCCTGAGCTGGCAGCTCGGCCGCACCGTGCCGAGGCAACTGGCCAGCGAGTGGCTGATGCTGGGCGGGCGCATCGATGCCGAACGGCTGCATGCGCTCGGCCTCGTGAACGAACTGGCGGACGCGGGCCGCGCGCTGGAGACGGCCCTGGCGCTCGCGCAGCGGCTCGCGCAAGGCGCGCCCAACGCGCTGGCCAGCATCAAGGAACTGCTGGCCGAGGCACCGTCCACCAGCATCGAGGCGCAGATGCTGCGCGAGCGCGAGCACTTCGTGCGCAACCTGCATCACCCCAACGCCGGCATCGGCATCGCGGCCTTTCTCGACAAGCGCGCGCCGCGCTACGAGTGAGCCGGTCGCTCGCGCGACAACCGGCTGCCGCCCCAGTCACTCAAAAGACAGACCATGGACGACCCCATTCTTACCATCGAAGAAAGAGAAGCGATCAACGGTGGTCGCTGGTTCACCTCCCTTTCTCCTTCCCTGCGCCACGACATCCTCCGATGCGCCTTCGTCAAACGCTACAAGGACGGCGACCTGATCGCCGCGCGCGGCGATCCGCCGGAACAGTGGATCGCCTGCGCCAAGGGCGCGGTGCGGGTGAGTTCGACGGCGGTGTCCGGCAAGCAGGTCACGCTGACCTACGTGGAGCCGGGCATCTGGTTCGGCGACGTGGCGATGTTCGACGGCGACCGGCGCACGCACGATGCCTATGCGCACGGGGACACGACCATCCTGTGCGTGGCGCGGGCCGACTTCCAGAAGATCCTCGCCTCGCACGTCGAGCTGTACGAGGCGCTGATGCGGCTGCAGGCGCGCCGCATCCGCACGCTGTTCGGGCTGGTGGAAGACCTCAACACGCTGCCCCTGCGCGCGCGGCTGGCCAAGCAGCTCGTGCACCTGGTGCGCAGCTACGGCGTGCCCAACCTGGCGGACGGCAGCCAGATGCGCATCGGCCTGCAACTGGCGCAGGAAGAGCTGGCGCAGTTGCTGGGCGCCTCGCGCCAGCGCGTGAACCAGGAGCTCAAGACCATGGAGCGCGAGGGCGCCATCCGCATCGAGCCGGCCGGCCTGGTGGTACTGGACCGCGATGCGCTCGCGCGCATCTCGCAGGCCGATGACTGAGAAGAAACGAGAGACATGACCGAGCAGCAGCAGGATTACAGCGCCTTCGTCGGCACGCGCGCCGTGTCGCCCCAGCACGCCTTCGACACCGAGGCCCTTTCGGCCTGGCTCGCGCAGCACCTGGCGGGCTTCCGCGGCCCGCTGACGGTGGAGATGTTCAAGGGCGGCCAATCCAACCCGACCTACAAGCTCATCACGCCCGAACGCCAGTACGTGATGCGCGCCAAGCCCGGCCCGGTGGCCAAGCTGCTGCCCTCCGCGCACGCCATCGAGCGCGAGTACAAGGTGATGAGCGGCCTGGCCGGCACCGACGTGCCCGTGCCGCGGATGCTGGCGCTGTGCGAGGACGAGTCCGTGATCGGCCGCGCCTTCTACGTCATGCAGTGCATGGAAGGGCGCGTGCTGTGGAACCAGTCCCTGCCCGGCATGAGCAACGCCGAGCGCGCCGCGATCTACGACGAGATGAACCGCGTCATCGCCGCGCTGCACACGGTGGACTACAAGGCCCAGGGCCTGGCCGACTACGGCAAGCCGGGCAGCTACTTCGAGCGCCAGATCGGCCGCTGGAGCAAGCAGTACAAAGCCTCGGCCGACGGCGCCGGCGAGATGTCGCAGCCCATCCCCGAGATGGAGCGCCTGGTCGACTGGCTGCCGGCCCACATGCCCGCCAGCGCGCGCGACGAATCGCTGGTCTCCGTCGTCCACGGCGACTACCGGCTGGACAACATCATGTTCCACCCCACCGAGCCGCGCGCCATCGCCGTGCTCGACTGGGAGCTGTCCACGCTGGGCCACCCGCTGGCGGACTTCAGCTACCACTGCATGGCCTGGCACGTGCCGGCCGAACTGGGGCGCGGCATCGGCGGCGTGGACATCGCGCCGCTGAGCATCCCCTCCGAGCAGGACTACGTTCGCCGCTACTGCGAGCGCACCCGCATCGCCACGCCCGAGCAGTTGGCGCCGGACTGGAACTTCTACCTGGCCTACAACCTGTTCCGCATCGCCGCCATCCTGCAGGGCATCGCCAAGCGGGTCGAGGCCGGCACCGCGTCCAGCGAGCAGGCCATCAGCTCTGCCAAGGGCGCGCGGCCGATGGCCGAGCTGGCCTGGCAGTTCGCGCAGCGCGCCTGAGCGGCCCTTCTCTTTTTTCTTCTTCTTTCGTTTTCCCCACCGCACCGGAGGCAGCATGGATTTCGAGTTTTCCCCCAAAGTCAAGGATCTGCAGAAGCGCGTCGGCGACTTCATGGACCAGCATGTCTTCCCCGCCGAGGCGGAGTATGCGAAGGAACTGGCCGACAACACCGCCGCCGGCAAGCGCTGGAGCGCGCTGCAGGTGATCGAACGGCTCAAGGAAAAAGCGCGCGCGCAGGAGCTGTGGAATCTGTTCCTGCCCAATGACACGGCCGAGCTGGCCAAGAAGAAGGGCGGCGGCCTGACCAACCTGGAGTACGCGCCGCTGGCCGAACTGATGGGCCGTGTGCCATGGGCCTCGGAGGTGTTCAACTGCTCCGCGCCCGACACCGGCAACATGGAGACCATCGCCCGCTACGGCAGCGACGAGCACCGCGAGCAGTGGCTCACGCCGCTGCTGGAGGGCAAGATCCGCTCGGCCTTCGCGATGACCGAGCCCGAGGTGGCGTCGAGCGACGCGACCAACATCTGCACCCGCATCGAGCGCCAGGGCGACGAGTACGTCATCAACGGCCACAAGTGGTGGATCTCCGGCGCGGCCGACCCGCGCTGCAAGATCTTCATCACCATGGGCAAGAGCGACCCGGAAGGCCCGAAGCATTCGCAGCAGAGCATGGTCCTGGTGCCGGCCGACGCCAAGGGCATCCGCATCGTGCGCCCGCTGAACGTGATGGGCTACGACGACGCGCCGCACGGCCACGTCGAGATGTACTTCGAGAACGTGCGCGTGCCCGCCAGCAACATCCTGCTGGGCGAGGGCCGCGGCTTCGAGATCGCGCAGGGCCGCCTCGGCCCGGGCCGCATCCACCACTGCATGCGCCTGATCGGCCTGGCCGAGCGCGCGCTCGAACTGATGTGCCGCCGCGCCTCCTCGCGCGTGGCCTTCGGCAAGACCGTGGCGCAGCAGACGGTGACGCAGGAGCGCATCGCCGAGGCGCGCTGCCGCATCGACATGGCGCGCCTGCTCACGCTCAAGGCCGCCTGGCTGATGGACGTGGCCGGCAACAAGGTCGCCAAGACCGACATCGCCATGATCAAGGTGGTGGCCCCCAGCATGGCCTGCCAGGTGATCGACTGGGCCATGCAGGTGCACGGCGGCGGCGGCATGTGCGACGACTACCCGCTGGCCTATGCCTACGCCGGCGCGCGCACGCTGCGCTTCGCCGACGGTCCCGACGAGGTGCACCGCAACGCCATCGCCAAGTGGGAGCTGGGCAAGTACGCGGCCGACAAGCGCGAAATGGACCCGCCGGTCACCCGGTTCTGAGCCTTCCGCACCGCCTGAAAGAAAAAGCCCGCCGAAGCGGGCTTTTTCTTTGCGGCAGGCGTTCGTTCAGCCGGCCACCGTCGCCGCGATGCGCTTCGCGCAAGCCTCCGCCTGGGCCGCATCGCGCGCCTCGACCATCACGCGCAGCAGCGGCTCGGTGCCGCTGGCGCGGATCAGCACGCGGCCGGCGTCGCCCAGCTCGGCCTCGGCCTTGCGCGTCTCGGCCGCCAGGCGCGCGTTGGACTGCCAGTCCTGCCCCGGCGCCAGGCGCACGTTGACCAGCGTCTGCGGGAAGAGCTGCACGCCCTCCAGCAGCTCGGCCACCGTCTGGCCGCGCCGCACGCAGGCCTGCAGCACCTGCAGCGCACTGACCAGCCCGTCGCCGGTGGTCTGGCGGTCCAGCGCCAGCAGGTGGCCGGAGCCCTCGCCGCCCAGCAGCCAGCCGCGGCGGTCCAGCTCTTCCAGCACGTAGCGATCGCCCACCTTGGCCCGCACGAACTCGACGCCGGCGCGGCGGAAGGCCACCTCCACCGCCTTGTTGGTCATCAGCGTGCCGACCACGCCGGCCGGCTTGTCGCCGCGCGCCATGCGATCGGCCGCCATCAGCCACAGCAGTTCGTCGCCGTTGAACAGGCGCCCCGAGGCATCGACCAGTTGCAGCCGGTCGGCGTCGCCGTCCAGCGCGATGCCGTAGTCGGCGCCCTGCGCCTTCACCTCGGCGATCAGCGCCTGGGGATGCGTGGCGCCCACGTCCTTGTTGATGTTCAGCCCGTCGGGCCGGACGCCGATGCTGGCGACCTCCGCGCCCAGCTCATGGAAGACGGCGGGCGCCACCTGGTAGGCCGCGCCGTGCGCCGCGTCCACCACCAGCTTCAGGCCGCGCAGACTCAGGTCGTTGGGAAAGGTGCTCTTGCAGAACTCGATGTAGCGGCCGGACGCGTCGTCCAGCCGGCGGGCGCGGCCCAGCGCGGCGGAATCCACCCACACGGGCGGCTCGGCCAGCGCGGCCTCCACCGCCTCCTCCCAGGCGTCGCTGAGCTTGGTGCCCTGGGCGCTGAAGAACTTGATGCCGTTGTCGGGGAAGGGGTTGTGGCTGGCGCTGATCACCACGCCCAGGCTGGCGCGCTGCGCGCGCGTGAGGTAGGCCACGGCGGGGGTGGGCACGGGGCCCAGCAACACCACGTCCGCGCCGGCGGAATTGAAGCCCGACTCGAGCGCCGACTCGAGCATGTAGCCCGAGATGCGCGTGTCCTTGCCGATGAGCACCGTGGGCCGCGCCTGCGTGCGCTTGAGCACGCGGCCCACCGCGTGCGCCAGGCGCAACACGAAGTCGGGCGTGATGGGCGCCTGCCCCACCGTGCCGCGGATGCCGTCGGTGCCGAAGTACTGCCTTGCCATGATGTACCGATGCCCTTCTTGTCGTTGCTATCTATGAATCGTCCTGCGCGCGCATGGCTTGCCACACGGCCAGCGCCTGCGCCGTCTCCTGCACGTCGTGCACGCGCACGATGCGCGCGCCCCGCTCCACCGCCAACAGGGCCGCCGCCACGCTGGGCAGCATGCGGCCGGCCGGCGACGCGATGCCCGTCACCGCGCCCAGCGAGGACTTGCGCGACCAGCCGGCCAGCAGCGGATGTCCCGCCGCCAGCAGCTCGCGCTGCCGCGCCAGCAGCGCGAAGTTCTGCGCCACCGTCTTGCCGAAGCCGATGCCCGGATCGAGCACGATGCGATCGGCCGCCACGCCGAGCGCGCACAGCGCCTTCGCCGCCTCGGCCAGGAAGGCCGCGACCTGCGGCACCACGTCGCCTTCCATCGGCGCGGCCTGCATGGTCTGCGGGTCGCGGTGCATGTGCATCAGGCACACGCCGCAGCCCGCGTGAGCCGCCACCGCCTCGCGCGCGCCCGGCCGGCGCAATGCCCAGATGTCGTTGACGATGTCGGCGCCCAGGTCGAGCACGGCGCGCATCACCTCGGGCTTGTAGGTGTCGACGGAGACCGGCACGCCCAGCGTGACGGCCCCGCGCACCACCGGCAGCACGCGCGCCAGTTCCTCGTCCAGCGGCACGGCCGGGCTGCCCGGCCGGGTGGATTCGCCGCCGACGTCGAGGATGTCCGCGCCCTCCCCGATCAGCGCCTCGCAGTGGCGCAGCGCGGCGCGTGCATCGGCATGGCTGCCGCCGTCGGAGAAGGAGTCGGGCGTGACGTTGACGATGCCCATGACCTGCGGCCGCGCCAGGTCGAGCACGAAGCGGCCGGCGCGCCACGTGGACGGCGCCGGCGACCCGCCAACGAAAACGGGGCCCGAAGGCCCCGCCGATGTACCGGCTTCGCTCATCGGGCCGGGATCACGCCGCGGTGGGCGCCGGGTCTGGCTTGACGGGCGCCGAGCCGCCGCCGTTGCTGCCCGAGGGCGGCGTGCGCGGCGTGAAGTCCTTGGGCGGACGCGGCTCGCGGCCGGCCATGATGTCGTCCAGTTGCTCGGTGTCGATGGTCTCCCACTCGAGCAGGGCCTTGGCCATGGCGTGCATCTTGTCCTTGTTCTCCTCGATCAGGCGGCGCGCCAGGGCGTACTGCTCGTCGATGATGCGGCGCACTTCCGAGTCGACCTTCTGCATGGTCTGCTCGGAGATGTTGGTGGTCTTGGTGACCGAGCGGCCGAGGAACACCTCGCCCTCGTTCTCTGCGTAGACCATCGGGCCGAGCGCGTCGCTCATGCCGTACTTCATGACCATGTCGCGCGCCAGGTTGGTCGCGCGCTCGAAGTCGTTGCTCGCGCCGGTGGTCATCTGGTTCATGAACACCTCTTCCGCGATCCGGCCGCCGAACAGCATGCTGATCTGGTTGAGCATGTATTCGCGGTCGTAGCTGTAGCGGTCCTGCTCGGGCAGGCTCATGGTCACGCCCAGCGCGCGGCCGCGCGGGATGATGGTGACCTTGTGCACCGGGTCGCACTTGGGCAGCAGCTTGCCGATGAGCGCGTGGCCCGACTCGTGGTAGGCCGTGTTGCGGCGCTCCTCCTCGGGCATCACCATGCTCTTGCGCTCGGGGCCCATGAAGATCTTGTCCTTGGCCTTCTCGAAGTCCTGCATCTCGACCACGCGCGCGTTGCGGCGGGCAGCCATCAGCGCGGCCTCGTTGCACAGGTTGGCCAGGTCGGCACCGCTCATGCCGGGCGTGCCGCGGGCGATGATGCTGGCGTTGACGTCCTGCCCCATCGGGATCTTGCGCATGTGCACGTTCAGGATCTGCTCGCGGCCGCGGATGTCGGGCAGCGTGACGTAGACCTGCCGGTCGAAGCGGCCGGGGCGCAGCAGGGCGGCGTCGAGGATGTCGGGGCGGTTGGTGGCCGCGACCACGATCACGCCGAGATTGGTCTCGAAGCCGTCCATCTCCACGAGCATCTGGTTCAGCGTCTGCTCGCGCTCGTCGTTGCCGCCGCCCAGGCCGGCGCCGCGCTGGCGGCCCACCGCGTCGATCTCGTCGATGAAGATGATGCAGGGCGCGTTCTTCTTGGCGTTCTCGAACATGTCGCGCACGCGGGCCGCGCCCACGCCAACGAACATCTCGACGAAGTCGGAGCCCGAGATGCTGAAGAACGGCACCTTCGCCTCGCCGGCGATGGACTTGGCCAGCAGCGTCTTGCCGGTACCCGGCGGACCGACCAGCAGCAGGCCGCGCGGGATGCGCCCGCCCAGCTTCTGGAACTTCTGCGGGTCCTTCAGGAAGTCGACGACTTCCTTCACCTCCTCCTTGGCCTCGTCGCAGCCGGCGACGTCGGCGAAGGTGACGGTGTTGTTGTTCTCGTCGAGCATGCGCGCCTTGCTCTTGCCGAAGCTGAAGGCGCCGCCCTTGCCGCCGCCCTGCATCTGGCGCATGAAGTAGACCCACACGCCGATCAGCAGCAGCATCGGGCCCCAGCTCACCAGCAGCGTCATCAGCAGCGAGCCCTCTTCGCGCGGCTTGACGTCGAACTTGACGTTGTGGTCGATCAGGTCGCCCACCATGCCGCGGTCCAGCACGGTCGCGTTGGTGCGGATCTTGCGATCGTCGGTGGTGATGGCGGTGATCTCGCCGCCCGAGAGGCCCTCGGGGATGACGGCGCTCTTGATCTGGTTGCTGCGCACCTGCTCCAGGAATTCGGAGTAGCTCACCGTGTTGGAGCCGAGCGCGCCGCGGGTGTCGAACTGCTTGAACACAGTGAACAACACCATCGCGATGACCAGCCAGACGGCGACCTTGGAAAACCACTGATTGTTCAAACGAAGCTCCAGTCGATGTCGGGCGCATGGGGCACGCCCGGGACAAGTCAGTTGCGTGTCATTCTAGGCTTTTCAAGCTGCGAAAAGCCGTGATTTCCCTATGGCAGCCATAGGGCGGACGCGGGTTTGCGGACTTTGCCGGCGCGCGGCGCGAAGAGGTATCAAACCGTGTCGGAAGTCGGCTTGGGGCTGATGCCGACGAGGAAGGTTTCGGCAGACCGGTCGCGCGAGGCCTTGGGCTTGAAGGTTTTCACTTGGCGGAAACTGGCGCGGAACAGGCGGACCAGTTCGTCATAAGCGCCGCCGTGGAAGACCTTGGCCACCAGCGCCCCCTGCGGACGCAGGTGATGGACCGCGAAATCCACCGCCAGTTCCACCAGGTGCGCGATGCGGGCCGCATCGGCCGAACTCACGCCGGACAGGTTGGGCGCCATGTCCGACACCACCACGTCCACCGGCCGGCCGGCCAGCGCCTCCTTGAGCTGAGCCAGGACCGCTTCCTCACGGAAGTCGCCGTGCAGGAAGGTCACGCCCTCGATCGGCTCCATCGGCAGGATGTCCACCGCCACGATGGCGCCCTGGAGCGCGCCAGCCGGCGCCAGGCGGCGGCGCACGTACTGGCTCCAGGCGCCGGGCGTGGAGCCCAGGTCCACCACCACCTGCCCGGAGCGGATCAGGCCGAGGGCCTCGTCGATCTCCTTGAGCTTGTAGGCGGCGCGGGCACGGTAGCCCTCCTTCTGCGCCAGCTTCACCCACGGGTCGTTGACGTGGTCGTTCAGCCAAGCCTTGTTGACCTTCTTGCTTTGGGTCTGGATCTTCATAGCCGACTCGATAATACGGGGATGCCCGCCATTTCCCTGACTCCCGCGCAGCGCAAGCTCCACCGCGCCGATGCGCACCACCTCGACCCGATCGTGATGATCGGCAGCGACGGGCTCACCCCCGCCGTGCGCAAGGAGGCCGACGCGGCCCTCAAGGCGCACGGCCTGATCAAGATCCGCGTCTTCTCCGACGACCGCACGGCGCGCGAGGCCATGCTGGCGGAACTGGCCGACAGCCTCGGCGCCGCCCCCATCCAGCACATCGGCAAGCTGCTGGTGCTGTGGCGCCCCATCCCGCCCAAGGAACGCGCGGCCGACGAGGACCGCAAGCCCGGCCCCAAGGACGTGAAGGTGGTCAAGCCGGCCAAGCGCGGCGGCCAGCGGCCCGAGATCAAGACGCTGCGCGTGCTGGGCAACCAGCGGCTCACGCCGGGCGGGCTGGTCAAGCGCGCCAAGCCGAAGCAGAAGTCCGTCAAGAAGCGCCAGGGCTGAGGTGCCTGTGAGCCAGCGCCACGTCCTGTGCATGAAGTGGGGCACCAAGTACGGCCCCCATTACGTCAACCGTCTCTACGGCATGGTGCGCCGGCACCTGTCGGGCGACTTCGACTTCGTCTGCCTGACCGACGACGCGAACGGCATCCGGCCCGAGGTGCGGTGCCTGCCGATCCCGCCGCTGAACATCGAGCTGGCACCCGGCCAGCGCGATGGCGCCTGGAAGAAGCTCACCACCTTCGAGGCCGACCTGCACGGCCTTTCGGGCACCGCCCTCTTCCTCGACCTGGACGTGGTGGTGGTCGGCCCGCTGGACGATTTCTTCACCCAGCCCGGCGAGTTCCTCATCATCCACGACTACCCGCGCTTCTGGCGCTTCGGCGAACGGATCGTGGGCAATTCCTCGGTGTACCGCTTCGAGATCGGCGCGCATGCCGACGTGCTGGAGCACTTCCGTGCCCACACCGAGGCGATGCGCGCCAAGTACCGCAACGAGCAGGACTACCTCTCCCACTACCTGCATGCGCAGGGCAAGCTCGCGTACTGGCCGGCGGCGTGGTGCCCCAGTTTCAAGTACCACGGCATCCCGGCGTGGCCGACCAACTACTGGAAGCCGCCCTTCATCCCGAAGGACGCGCGGATCGTGATCTTCCACGGCGAGTGCAACCCGCCCGATGCGCTGGAAGGCAAGCGCAACAAGCGTTTCGCGCACATCGAGCCTGCCACCTGGGTGGCGGAGCACTGGAAGGAATAGCGCCCCGGACTCAGACGCCCCGGGCCTCGACCAGGGGGCGGCCGGTCAGCCGCTGCAGGATCGCCAGCGGGCTGGCCGACGGGTCGTACTCGCAGCCCGGCGGCAGGTACAGCGTCTGCTCCATCATGTACTGGCCCGACATGACGGCGTGCGAGGTCTGGTCGGAGAAGCACACCCAGGTGGAGCCGGCCGGGAACGGCATGGTCTCCTGCGGCGAGCGCTGCTGGTAGTCCATGTCCCCCTTCATGCCGTCGTGCAGTTGCAGCATCAGGTGGTCGTACTCGCTGCGGAAGGACTTGGTCACATGCAGCGCCTGCAGGGCCTTCGCCTGCCAGCGCACGTAGGGCTTGGCCCTGGGCAGGAAGGTGCGCGCCACCGCTTCGAACGGCTCGCCCACCCGCCACACGCGCGGCGCGCCGTCGGGGTTCACGTTGGTGAAGACGCGCAGGATGCGCTCGCCGTAGTTCGGCCGCGAGGGAAAGGAATCGACGTGCAGCCGCCGGTCGTCGGCGCGCCAGGACTGGCTGCGCGTCTCCACCTGCGAGGGCCGGTAGCTGGTGGGCGCCGGGCGCAGCGCGGGCACATAGTGCGGCAGCAGGCCGGCGATGAGCGCGTTCGCCTGTTCGCGGAAACGCCCGATCATCCGCGCCAGCGCCGTCTGGGTCGCCGCGTCGCCGGCGGCGCCCTTCAGGGCGCCATCGACGTTCAGGCTGATGTTGCGCGACTTGGGGTCGCGGATGTCCGGCCGCAGTAAGGCCTTTTCCTCGGGCAGGAACTCGAAGCGCAGGCGCGGGAAGAACAGCACCTTGCCCGCTTCCAGCCCCGCCGTCCACTCCGGCCGGCCGGCCACGCCCTGCCACTGGTCGGCGTCGATCTCGATGATCTGCGATTCCATGCTCATCCTCGCGGCCGGCCGAGGCGCCAGAGGAAGGCGCCGGCGCACAGCCATTGCAGAAGATACATCCCGCTGCCCACGCCGTGCCACAGCCGCAGGTTCTCGCGGGCCACGATGCGCGGAGCGACGCCGTACTCGAGCAGCAGCGCCAGCAGCAGCCCGGCCAGCAGGAACATCAGCCCCGGCGGCGCCGAGGCGCCGGGCCCCGCATCGCGCCGCGTGGTGGCGAGCAGGAGCACCAGCACGCAGCCCACCGAGACCCAGCTCTGCGCCGTGAACAGCCTCGCCGCCATCTGGCCGGCCATGGCCGGCGTGGCCAGGTGGGCGAACAGCATCGGCACCACCAGGAAGCCGATGGCCGTCAGGCTGCCCCACCACAGGGCCGCGGCCAGCAGGGCGGCGCGCTGCTTCACTGGTAGCTGACGGCGACGATCTCGTAGCGCTTCTCGCCGCCGGGTGCCTGCACCACGGCGGTGTCGCCCTCCTCCTTGCCGATCAGCGCGCGGGCGATCGGGCTGGAGACATTGATCAGGCCCTGCTTCAGGTCGGCCTCGTCCTCGCCGACGATCTGGTACTTCACGGCCTCGCCGGAGCTTTCCTCTTCCAGTTCCACGGTGGCGCCGAAGACCACCTTGCCGCCGGCGTCGAGTTCGCTCGGGTCGATGACCTGCGCCACCGACAGCTTGCCCTCGATCTCCTGGATGCGGCCCTCGATGAAGCCCTGGCGGTCCTTGGCCGCGTCGTAGTCGGCGTTCTCGCTCAGGTCGCCCTGGGCGCGCGCCTCGGCGATGGCGTTGATCACCGCCGGACGCTCCACCGTCTTGAGGCGGTGCAGTTCCTCGCGCAGCTTCTCGGCACCGCGCTTGGTGATGGGAAGGGTCGTGGCCATGTCAGCAATCTCCGTCGTTGTGCGGACCCGCACCGCCTGACAGGCAGGGCGGCGGGCCGTCATCAAAAGCAAAACCGCCGGGCGTTGCCGCCTGGCGGTGTCGAATTGGGTCCATTATGCCGCGCCGGCCGGCCGCATCAAGCGGCCGGCGGCGGCAGCCTCAGGCCGCGAGTTCGGCGTGCATCTCCTGGACGGAAATCACGCCCAGGTCGTTCATGTCCTGCATGCCCTCCACCGCCGCCTCGGCGCCGAAGATGGTGGTGATGGTCGTCACCCGCGCCAGCAGCGCAGAGGTGCGGATGGCGCGCGAGTCGGCGATCGCGTTGCGGCGTTCTTCAACGGTGTTGATGACCAGGGCGATCTCGTTGTTCTTGAGCATGTCCACGATGTGCGGACGCCCCTCGGTCACCTTGTTGACCACCGCGCACGGCAGGCCCGCCGCCTGGATGGCCGCGGCCGTGCCCTTGGTGGCGATCAGTTCGAAGCCCAGCTTGACCAGGCCGCGCGCGCACTCGACGGCACGGGCCTTGTCGTTGTTCTTCACCGAGATGAAGACCTTGCCCGACTTCGGCAGGATGGTGCCCGCGCCGAGCTGGCTCTTGACGAAGGCCTCGCCGAAGGTCTTGCCCACGCCCATCACCTCGCCGGTGGACTTCATCTCGGGGCCGAGGATGGTGTCCACGCCCGGGAACTTGACGAAGGGGAACACCGCCTCCTTGACGCTGAAGTACGGCGGCGTCACCTCCTTGGTGATGCCCTGCGCGGCCAGCGACTGGCCGGCCATGCAGCGCGCCGCCACCTTGGCCAGCTGGATGCCGGTGGCCTTGCTGACGTAGGGCACGGTGCGCGAGGCGCGCGGGTTGACCTCCAGCACGTAGATCACGTCCTGGCCGTCCTTTTCCTGGATGGCGAACTGCACGTTCATCAGGCCGACCACGTTCAGCGCCTTGGCCATCGCGGCGCTCTGGCGCTTCAGCTCGGCCACCGTCTCGGCCTTCAGGCTGTAGGGCGGCAGCGAGCAGGCGGAGTCGCCCGAGTGCACGCCGGCCTGCTCGATGTGCTCCATCACGCCGCCGATCAGCACCTGGCCCTCGGCGTCGCGGATGCAGTCCACGTCGCACTCCACCGCGTCGTTGAGGAAGCGGTCGAGCAGCACCGGCGAGTCGTTGCTCACCTTGACGGCCTCGCGCATGTAGCGCTCCAGATCGCGCTGCTCGTGCACGATCTCCATGGCGCGGCCGCCCAGCACGTAGCTGGGGCGCACCACCAGCGGGTAGCCCAGCGCGGCGGCCTTCTCCAGCGCCTCGGCCTCGGTGCGCGCGGTGGCGTTGGGCGGCTGGCGCAGGCCCAGGTCGTTGAGCAGCTTCTGGAAGCGCTCGCGGTCTTCCGCCGCGTCGATCATGTCGGGGCTGGTGCCGATGATCGGCACGCCGTTGGCCTCCAGGTCGAGCGCCAGCTTCAGCGGCGTCTGGCCGCCGTACTGCACGATCACGCCGGTCGGCTTCTCCTTGTCGACGATCTCCAGCACGTCTTCCAGCGTCAGCGGCTCGAAGTACAGGCGGTCGGAGGTGTCGTAGTCGGTCGAGACCGTCTCCGGGTTGCAGTTGACCATGATGGTCTCGTAGCCGTCCTCGCGCATCGCCAGCGCGGCGTGCACGCAGCAGTAGTCGAACTCGATGCCCTGGCCGATGCGATTGGGGCCGCCGCCGAGCACCATGATCTTCTTCTTCGCGGTCGGCTCGGCCTCGCACTCCTCGTCGTAGGTGGAGTACATGTAGGCGGTGTTGGTGGCGAACTCGGCCGCGCAGGTGTCGACGCGCTTGTAGACCGGGCGCACGCCCAGGGCGCGGCGCTTCTCGCGCACCGCCGTGTCGGTGGTCTTGAGCTGCCTGGCCAGGCGGCGGTCGGAAAAACCCTTCTGCTTGAGCAGGCGCAGCGTGTCGGCGTCGATGTCGTCGAGCGTCTTCGTTTCCAGCTCGAGCTCGATCTTCACGATCTCCTCGATCTGCACCAGGAACCAGCGGTCGATCTTGGTCAGGTCGAACACCTCGTCCACCGTCATGCCCTGGGCGAAGGCGTCGCCCACGTACCAGATGCGCTCGGGGCCGGGCTCGCCGAGTTCCTTCTCCAGCACCTCGCGGTCCTGGGTCTTCTCGTTCATGCCGTCCACGCCGACTTCCAGGCCGCGCAGCGCCTTCTGGAAGCTTTCCTGGAAGGTGCGGCCCATCGCCATCACCTCGCCCACCGACTTCATCTGCGTCGTCAGGCGCGAATCGGCCGCGGGGAACTTCTCGAAGGCGAAGCGCGGGATCTTGGTGACGACGTAGTCGATGCTGGGCTCGAAGCTGGCCGGCGTGGCGCCGCCGGTGATGTCATTGCGCAGTTCGTCGAGTGTGTAGCCCACCGCCAGCTTGGCCGCCACCTTGGCGATCGGGAAGCCGGTGGCCTTGGAGGCCAGCGCCGACGAACGCGATACGCGCGGGTTCATTTCGATCACGATCATCCGGCCGTCCTTCGGGTTGACCGAGAACTGCACGTTGGAGCCGCCGGTGTCGACGCCGATCTCGCGCAGCACCGCCAGCGAGGCGTTGCGCATGATCTGGTATTCCTTGTCGGTGAGCGTCTGCGCCGGCGCCACCGTGATCGAGTCGCCGGTGTGCACGCCCATCGGGTCCAGGTTCTCGATCGAGCAGACGATGATGCAGTTGTCCGCCTTGTCGCGGACCACTTCCATCTCGTACTCCTTCCAGCCGAGCAGCGATTCCTCGATCAGCAGTTCGTTGGTGGGCGAGGCCTCCAGGCCGCGCTTGCAGATGACCTCGAACTCCTCTGGGTTGTAGGCGATGCCGCCGCCGGTGCCTCCCAGCGTGAAGCTGGGGCGGATGATGGTCGGGAAGCCGACGTTCTTCTGCACCGCCCACGCTTCCTCGAGCGAATGCGCGATGCCCGAGCGCGCCGAGCCCAGCCCGATCTTGGTCATCGCCTCCTTGAACTTCTGGCGGTCCTCGGCCTTGTCGATGGCCTCGGGCGTGGCGCCGATCAGCTCGACGCTGTACTTGTCGAGCACGCCGTTGCGCCACAGGTCGAGCGCGCAGTTCAGCGCCGTCTGGCCGCCCATGGTGGGCAGGATGGCGTCGGGCCGCTCCTTGGCGATGATCTTCTCGACCGTGGGCCAGGTGATCGGTTCGATGTAGGTGACGTCGGCCGTGGCCGGGTCGGTCATGATCGTCGCGGGGTTGCTGTTGATCAGGATGACCTTGTAGCCCTCCTCGCGCAGCGCCTTGCAGGCCTGCACGCCGGAGTAGTCGAACTCGCAGGCCTGGCCGATGACGATGGGGCCGGCGCCGATGATGAGGATGCTCTGGATGTCTGTGCGCTTAGGCATTCACCGCCTCCGCCTTGTGTTGTTGTTCTGCCTTGTGTTTCTCGATGAGCGCGACGAAGCGGTCGAACAGGTAGCCGATGTCGTGCGGGCCGGGCGAGGCCTCCGGGTGGCCCTGGAAGCAGAAGGCCGGTCTGTCCTTGAACTCCAGGCCCTGCAGCGTGCCGTCGAACAGGCTGACGTGGGTGGCGCGCAGCGTCGCCGGCAGCGACTCCATGTGCACCGCGAAGCCGTGGTTCTGGCTGGTGATGCTGACGCGGCCGGTGTCCAGGTCCTTGACCGGATGGTTGGCGCCGTGATGGGTGTGGACCATCTTGAAGGTCTGCGCGCCCGCCGCCAGCGCCATGATCTGGTGGCCCAGGCAGATGCCGAACACCGGGATGCCGGTGTCCACCAGCGTGCGGGTGGCCGCGATGGCGTAGTCGCAGGGCTCCGGGTCGCCGGGGCCGTTGGAAAGGAACACCCCGTCCGGCTTAAGCCGGAGCACGTCGGCCGCGGGCGTCTGGGCCGGCACCACGGTGATGCGCGCGCCGCGCTGGGCCAGCATGCGCAGGATGTTGCGCTTCACGCCGAAGTCGTAGGCCACGACGTGGAAGCGCGGCGTGATCTGCACGCCGTAGCCGGCGCCCAGCTTCCACTCCGTCTCGGTCCACTCGTAGGCCTGACGGGTCGACACCACCTTGGCCAGGTCCAGCCCGGCCATGGAAGGCGCGGCCTGGGCGGCGGCGATGGCTTCGTCGATGCGCACCTGGGTCGGCTGCTCGCCTGCGGCCAGGCCGACGATGGCGCCGTTCTGCGCGCCCTTGGTGCGCAGGTGGCGTGTCAGCTTGCGCGTGTCGACGCCGGCGATGGCGACCGTGCCGTTGGCGATCAGGTACTCGCTGAGCGTGGCCGTCTTGCGGAAGTTGGAGGCGATGAGCGGCAGGTCCTTGACGATCAGTCCGGCCGCCTGGACCTTGTCGGCCTCGACGTCCTCGAGGTTGACGCCGTAGTTGCCGATGTGCGGATAGGTCAGCGTGACGATCTGCTGGAGGTAGCTCGGATCGGTCAGGATTTCCTGGTAGCCGGTGATGGCGGTGTTGAACACCACTTCGCCGACGGTCGTGCCGGCCGCGCCGATGGAGGTACCGAGGAAGACCGTGCCGTCGGCAAGCGCCAGGATGGCGCGGGGGAAGGTGCCCTGGAGGGACAAAAGCACTGGGTTCTCCGAAACTGGATGACGCCCAAAGCGAACCCAAGGTGCCTGGCGATCAGGCGAGGGGTTGCGGCTTTCGTCGAATGAATAGGCTTGTGCGCGCTGTGGGCGGGTTGTGTGCGGGAAAGCCCTTGATTATAGCCCGCGGGCTCCTTCACCCGGACGAATTCAGGGCTTGCGCCGCGCTCGCGTGCAGGCAGATCGCCGCCGCCGCCGCCACGTTCAGCGACTCCTCCCCGCCCGGCTGGGCGATGCGGATGTGCGCCGCCGCCAGAGCCTGGAGTTCATCGCCCACGCCCTGCCCCTCGTGGCCCATCAACCAGGCGCAGGGATGGGGCAGGCGCGCGGCGTGCAGCCACTGCCCCTGGTGCGAACTGGTCGCCACCGCCGGCACGCCCAGCGCCGCCACGTCGGCCGCCGAGGCGCCCTCGACCAGCCGCAGGCCGAAATGCGCGCCCATGCCGGCGCGCAGCACCTTCGGGCTCCACAGCGCCGCCGTGCCCTTCAGGGCCAGCACCTGGCCGAAGCCGAAGGCCGCCGCGCTGCGCAGAATGGAGCCGACGTTGCCGGCGTCCTGCACGCGGTCGAGCACCACCGTGGCGGCGCCGGCCTGCGGCAGGGGCGCGGGCGGCAGGTCGATCACGAAGCCCATCGGCGCCGGCGACTCCAGTGTGCTCAGCGCCGGCCAGAGCGCGTCGTCGACCACCATCGTCCTGGCGGCGACGCCCGCCCACTGCCCCTGCTGCGCCGCCCAGCACGACGCGGCGAACAACGCCGCCGCCGGCCGGACGCCGCGCTGCAGGGCGGCCCGGCACAGGTGGTCGCCCTCGACCCAGACCCGGCCGGTGCGGCGGTAGGCGCCGGGGTCGCGCAGCAGGCGCCGCAGTTCCTTGAGCAGCGGATTGGCCGCCGACTCGATGCGTACCGGGTCCGGGGCGGTCATGGCGCGGCCCGCACCAGCGTGGCCGTCGCGCCCTCGACCTGCATGACGACCGTGACGCCCGCCTCCGCCGCCGGGCCGCGGGCCAGCGCCTCGGCCACCGGCGAGAAGGAGCGCCGGTGATGCGCGCAGGCGCCGTGGCGCCGCAGCGCCTCCAGGTGCTCCGGCGTGCCGTAGCCCTTGTGGGCCGCGAAGCCATAGTGCGGGAATTCCTCGTGCAGTTGCCGGCACAGCCGGTCGCGGTGCACCTTGGCCAGGATGGAGGCGGCGGAGATGGCCTTGACCAGCGCGTCGCCCTTGACCACCGCCTCGGCCAATACGTCCAGCGGCGGCAGCCGGTTGCCGTCCACCAGCACCTTCACCGGCTTCAGGCGCAGGCCATCGACCGCCCGGCGCATGGCCAGCATCGTGGCCTGCAGGATGTTGTGGGTGTCGATCTCCTGCACGCTGGCCTGCGCGATGGAGCAGCACAGGGCCTTGGCCAGGATCTCCTCGTGCAGCCGCTCGCGCTGCAATGCTGTCAGCACCTTGGAATCGGCCAGGCCCTTGATCGGGCGCTGGTCGTCGAGGATCACCGCCGCCGCCACCACCGGGCCGGCCAGCGGGCCGCGGCCGGCCTCGTCCACGCCGGCGACCAGGCCGGGCGCGTCCCAAGGGAGCCGGGTCTGTTCAGCCTTCAAGAACCTTCTGGATCGCATCGGCGCACAGGGTGGGCGTGTCGCGGCGCAATTGCTCGTGCATGGCGGTGAATTGTCTCTCCAGCGCCCGCACCTCGTCGGGCGACTGGAGCCATGCCAGCGTGGCTTCCGCCAGCGCCTCGGGCGTGGCGGCGTCCTGCAGCAGTTCGGGCACCACGAACTCGTTGCACAGGATGTTCGGCAGGCCGACCCAGGGCTGCAGCTGCTGGCGGCGCATCAGCCGCCACGACATGCGGTTCATGTTGTAGGCGATGACCATCGGCCGCTTGAACAGGGCCGCCTCCAGTGTCGCCGTGCCGCTGGCAATGAGCGTCGCGTCGCAGGCGGCGAGCACCGCATGCGACTGGCCGTCCACCATCTGCACCCGGCCGGCCATGCCGCTGGCGGCCAGCATCTGCTGCGCCTCGTCGCGCAGGCTGGGGATCACGGGCATGGCGAAGCGGATGTCCGGCTGCGCTTCGTGCATCAGCGCGGCGGCCGCGAAGAAGCGGGACGCCAGGTAGCGCAGCTCGGAGCGCCGGCTGCCCGGCAGCAGCGCGACCACCGTGCCCTCCTCCGGCAGGCCCAGCGCCCGGCGCGCGGCAGAGCGGTCGGACTGCATCGGGATCACGTTGGCCAGCGGGTGGCCGACGTAGCTGGCCTGCACGCCCTGCCGCTCCAGCAGCGCGGGCTCGAAGGGGAAGATGCACAGCACGTGGTCAGCCGCGGCGCGGATCTTCTCGATGCGTTCCGGGCGCCAGGCCCAGATCGACGGGCAGACGAAGTGCACCGTCTTCATGCCGCGGCTGCGCAGCGCAGCCTCGAGCTCGAGGTTGAAGTCGGGCGCATCGACGCCGATGAACATCGGCGGCCACTCCTGCAGCAGGCGCGCCTTGAGCTTGCGGCGGATGCCGGCGATCTCGGCGTAATGGCGCAGCACTTCGATGTAGCCGCGCACGGCCAGCTTTTCCTGCGGCCACCAGCTCTCGAAGCCGCGGGCCAGCATCTGCGGCCCGCCGATGCCCACGGCCTGCATGCCGGGCCAGCGCGCCTGAAGGCCGTCGAGCAGCAGTCCCGCGAGCAGGTCGCCGGACGCCTCGCCGGCCACCAGTGCGAAACGTCGCGTGTTCATGGCGCCCGGCGGCCGTCGCCGGGCCGCCCCAAGACGTGCCGCGCCTCCCCCTCGGGGGGTGGCGTCGCGCGAGCGCAGCGAGTGCAAAGCCGGGGGGCGGACATTCAGCGCGCGATGCCGCCGACGCTGCTGCCGAGGAAGCCGTCCATCAGCGCCACGTCGTCTGCGGCCTCCGGTGTGGCCTGCGCCAGCGCGCGGATGCCGGCACGCGCCTCGTCGAGCGTGAGGCCCTGGCGGTACAGCAGCTTGTGCATCTCGCGGATCGCCGCCAGCCGGGCGGCGGAGAAGTCGCGCCTGCGCAGGCCCACCAGGTTGACGCCGCGCACCGCCAGCGGATGGCCGTCCACCGTCATGAAGGGCGGCACGTCCTTGTTGACGTGGCTGGCGAAGCCGACCATCGCGTGCGCACCGATGCGCATGCGCTGCAGCACACCCGTCAGGCCGCCGATGGTGGCCCAGTCGCCCACCTGCACGTGGCCGGCCAGGGTGGCGTTGTTGGCCATGGTCGTCTGGTTGCCCACCTGGCAGTCGTGCGCGATGTGCACGTAGGCCATGATCCAGTTGTCGTCGCCGATGCGGGTGGCGCCGGCGTCCTGCACGGTGCCGAGGTTGAAGGTACAGAACTCGCGCACGACGTTGCGGTCGCCGATCACCAGCTCGGTGTCCTCGCCGGCGTGCTTCTTGTCCTGCGGCACCGCGCCCAGCGACGCGAACTGGAAGATGCGATTGTCGCGCCCGATGGTGGTGCGCCCCTCGATCACGCAATGCGCGCCCACACTCGAGCCCGCGCCGATGCGCACCTTGGGGCCGATGACCGCATAGGGGCCGACCTGCACCGAGGCATCGAGCTCGGCGCCCGGATCGACCAGGGCCGTGGGATGGATCCGCGTCATGCGCCTGCGGTCACTGGCTGTCGATGCGCCGCATCGCGCACATCAGCTCCGCCTCGCAGGCCAGTTCGTCCCCCACCCGGGCGCGCCCGCGGAACTTGGAGATGCCGGCCTTCATGCGGTCGATCTCCACCTCCAGCGTGAGCTGGTCGCCCGGCTCCACCGGCCGCTTGAAGCGGGCGCCGTCGATGGCGGCGAAGTAGTAGACGGTGTTCTCGTCGGGCACGATGTCCAGCGACTTGAAGGACAGCAGCGCCGCCGCCTGCGCCATCGCCTCCAGCATCAGCACGCCCGGCATCACCGGCCGGTGCGGGAAGTGGCCGTTGAAGAAGGGCTCGTTCATCGTCACGTTCTTCAAGGCCGTGATGCGCTTGCCCTTCTCCATGTCCAGCACGCGGTCCACCAGCAGGAACGGGTAGCGGTGCGGCAGGAGCTTGAGGATCTGGTGGATGTCCAGCGTGGTGGTCGTCATGGTGCAGCGTCGTTCGCGCCCGCCGATTTCTCGAGGGCCTTGATTCGGTCTCTGAGGGTGTGCAGTTGCCGGAGCGTGGCTGCGTTCCTCTCCCACGCCGCATTGTCGTCGATGGGGAACATGCCGGTGTACTGGCCCGGCTTGAGGATCGAGCGCGTGACCACCGAGGCGGCCGAGATGTGCACGCCGTCGGCCAGCTTCAGGTGGCCCAGCACGATCGCGCCGCCGCCGATGGTGCAGCCGGCGCCGATGTCGGCGCTGCCGGCCACGCCCACGCAGCCGGCCATCGCCGTGTGGCGGCCGACGCGCACGTTGTGGCCGATCTGGATCAGGTTGTCGAGCTTGACGCCGTCCTCGATCACCGTGTCTTCCAGCGCGCCGCGGTCGATGCAGGTGTTGGCGCCGATCTCCACGTCGTCGCCGATGCGCACCGCGCCGAGCTGCTCGATCTTCACCCAGGCGCCCTGGTGCGGCGCCAGGCCGAAGCCGTCGGCGCCGATCACCACGCCGGGATGCAGCAGGCAGCGCTGGCCGACGACGCAGTCCTCGCCCACCGTCACGCGCGACTCGAGCACGGTGCCGGCGCCGATGCGCGCGCCGCGCTCGACCACGCACAGCGCGCCGATGGAGGCGCTGGGGTCGACCTGCGCGCCCTCCTCCACGACGGCGCTCGGATGCACGCCCGGCCGCGGCGGCCGGCCGTGCCGCGCCTTCCACAGCTGCGTCAGGCGGGCGAAGTAGAGGTAGGGGTCGTCCGCGACGATGCAATCGCCGCGCTGGGCCGCCGCCTCGCGCATAGCCGGCGCGACGATGACGCAGCCGGCCCGGGAAGCGGCCAGCTCCTTGCGGTATTTCGGGTGGCTGAGGAAGCTCAGCGCCTCGGGCCCGGCCGCGGCCAGCGGTGCCAGCCGCTCGACGAGGCGTGTGCCATCGCCGTTCAGTTCGCCGCCCAGGGCGGCGACGATCTCATCCAGCCGCAGCGCCACGCCGCCCGCGCATCACTTGCCGCCGCCGTTGCCGGCCTGCGGCGCGTTGAGCGCCCGGATCACCTTGTCGGTGATGTCGTGCTTGGGATTGACGTACACCGCATCCTGCAGGATCACGTCGTACTTTTCCGCCTCGGCCACCTGCTTGATGGCGCGCTGGGCGCTCTCGTAGACCTTCTGCAGCTCCTCGCTGCGGCGCAGGTTCAGGTCTTCCTGGAACTCGCGACGCTTGCGCTGGAAGTCACGGTCCTGGTCGATCAGTTGCCGCTGGCGCGCCCCGCGCTGGGATTCCGGCAGCGTGGGTGCGTCGCGCTCGAACTTGTCGGAGGCGGCCTTCAACGCCTCCTCCTGGTCCTTGAGGTCCTTCTCGCGCTTGAGGAATTCCTGCTCGAGCCGCGCCTGGGCCGCCTTGGCGGCCGGCGCCTCGCGCATCACGCGATCCGGGTTGACCACGCCGAAACGGAACGCCTCCTGGGCGTGGGCTGCGGCAAGGGGGGCAAGGCTCGCGCACGCCACCACCAGCGCGCCGGCCCAACGGGAAATGGTCTTCATCAGAAAGAGGTTCCGATCTGGAATTGGATACGTTGCACCCGGTCGCCCGGGATCAGCGGCAGGAATGGGTTGTTGGGGTCCACCACCTCGTCCTGCTTGCGCAGCGGCACGGCGTACGCCAGGCGCAGCGGCCCCAGCGGAGAGATCCAGCTGATGCCCACGCCGGCCGAGGCGCGCCACTTGCGCTCTGCCTTGTAGCGCTGGTCGCACTGGGCCTGGGTGTCGGCGATGCGGCATTCCTTGTCGCCGAACACGTTGCCCACGTCCAGGAAGGTGTACATGCGCAGCGTGCGGTCGTTGCCCGCGCCCGGGAAGGGCGAGGACAGCTCGATGTTGAACACGGCCTTCTTGGTGCCGCCCAGCGACGCCTGCGTGATGGAGTCGCGCGGGCCCAGCGAGTTCTGCTCGAAGCCCCGGATCGAACCCAGGCCGCCGGCATAGAAGTTCTTGAAGATCGGGTAGTCCTTGCCGCCGAAGGCCTTGGCCGCGCCGATCTCGCCGTTCAGCGCCAGCGTGTACTGCTTCGACAGCGGGATGTACTGCTGGTACTGGTAGCTCGCCTTGGCGTACTTGTAGTCGCCGCCCACGCCCACCTCCAGGTTGGCGCGCTGCAGGCGGCCGCGGGTCGGCACCAGGGCGCTGTCGCGGTCGTCGCGCGACCAGCCCACCGTCAGCGGGATGCCCCACACCGAATCGCGCGAGCAGTTGAGCGCCAGGTTCACGCCGCCGTATTCGCAGCCGAAGTAGCGCAGGTACGCGTTGGGCACGCTGTTCAGGTAGAGCAGGCGGAAATACTCGGCGTAGTTGGACATGCCCAGCAGGTCGTACCACTGCGACATGGTCAGGAAGGTTGACGAGCGCGGCTGGAACTTGAAGCGCTCGATGCCCACGCCGAAGAACACCGTGTCGACTTCGCTGAACGGCACGCCGAAGCGGATCGCCCCGCCTTCGCTGGTCAGCGTGTAGTCACCGTCGGCCGAGTAGTACGGCGTGGTGCGCTGGTGGAAGATGCTGAGCGTGCGCGAGATGCCGTCCTTGGTGAAGTACGGGTCGGTCGTGGTCAGCGAGATCGTGCGGTTGTACTTGCTGGTGTTGACGTTGAAGCCCAGGTAGTTGCCCGAGCCGAACACGTTCTCCTGCGTGATGCCGAAGTTGAACGACACCTTGTCGGCGCTGGAGAAGCCCGCGCCCAGCTGCAGGGTGCCGGTGGGCTTCTCGACCACGGCCACCGTCAGGTCCACCTGGTCGGGCGTGCCGGGCACCTCGGTGGTCTCGACGTTGACCTCGGTGAAATAGCCCAGGCGGTCGACGCGCTCGCGCGAGAGCTTGATGCGGTCGCCGTCGTACCACGAGGCCTCGAACTGGCGGAACTCGCGGCGGATGACCTCGTCGCGCGTCTTGTTGTTGCCGGCGACGTTCACGCGGCGCACGTACACGCGGCGCGAGGGCTCGGCCTGCAGCACCAGCGCCACGCGGCTGTTCTGGCGGTCGATCTCGGGGCGCGTCTGCACCCGCGCGAAGGCGTAGCCGAAGCTGGCGAAGTAGTCGCTGAAAGCCTTGGTGGTCTCCGTCACCTGGTCGCCGTTGTAGGGCTCGCCGGGCTGGATCTTCACCAGCGTCTTGAACTCGTCCTCGCGGCCCAGGTAGTTGCCCTCCAGCCGCACGCCGGAGACCACGTACTTCGGCCCCTCGGTGACGTTGATGGTGATCGACAAGTCCTGCCGGTCGGGCGAGATCGCGACCTGCGTGGAGTCGATGCGGAAGTCCATGTAGCCGCGCGTGATGTAGTGCGAGCGCAGCGTCTCCAGGTCGGCGTTGAGCTTGGCGCGCGAATACTGGTTGGACTTGGTGTACCAGGCCAGCCAGCCGCCGGTGTCCTGGTCGAACAGGTCCAGCAGCGTCGACTCGCTGAAGGCCTGGGCGCCGACGATGCGGATGTCCTTGATCCGCGCCGGCTCGCCCTCGGTGACCGTGAAGGTCAGGTTGACGCGGTTGCGCTCGATCGGCGTGACGGTCGTCGTGACCTCGACGTTGTACAGGCTGCGCGTGATGTACTGGCGCTTGAGCTCCTGCTCAGCGCGGTCGGCCAGCGCCTTGTCGTAGGGCCGCCCGTCGGCCAGGCCGACGTCGCGCAGCGCCTTCTTCAGGTTGTCCTTGTCGAACTCCTTGGTGCCCGCGAAGTCGACGTCGGCGATGGTGGGGCGCTCTTCCACGATGACCACCAGCACGTTGCCGTTCACGTCGATGCGCACGTCCTTGAACAGGCCCAGGTCGAACAGCGCGCGGATGGCTGCCGAGCCCCGGTCATCCGTGTAGGTGTCGCCCACCCGCAGCGGGATCGACGCGAAGACCGTGCCCGGCTCGACGCGCTGCAGGCCCTCGACGCGGATGTCGCGCACGGTGAAGGGCTCGACGGCCCAGGCTGCGGTCGCCGCCAGCGCGCTGGCAACCACCGCTGCCATGCTGCGCAGGCGAAAGCGACTGATGTGTTTGTTCATCTGTGAAGTGATCCGGCGCGCGACAGGGCCGGCAGAAGAGTTAACCAAAGAGCCGATTCACGTCGTTGAACAGCGCGATCGACATCATGACCAGCAGCAGAGCAACGCCTCCGCGCTGCAGCCGCTCCATCCAGGCGTCGGAGACGCCCTTGCCGGTCAGGGCCTCCCAAAGATAATACATCAGGTGCCCCCCATCGAGGACCGGCAAAGGCATCAGGTTGAGCACGCCCAGGCTCACGCTGATGAGGGCGAGGAACACCAGGTACTGGGTCAGCCCCAGGCTGGCGGACTTGCCGGCGTAGTCGGCGATGGTCAGCGGGCCGCTGATGTTGCGGATCGAGGCCTCGCCGATCAGCATCTTGCCCATCATGCGCACCGTCAGCGCCGAGACCTCCCAGGTCTTGACCGCCCCGCGCCAGAGGCCGTCCACCGGGCCCTGCCGCACGGTGACCATCTCCGGCGGCGCGCCGACGTAGGCGCCGATGCGGCCGATGCGCTGGCCGCCCTCCTCGCGCACGTCGGGCGTCACCTCCAGGGTCAGCACGCGCCCGTCGCGCTCGACGCGCCAGGCCTCGGTGCGGCCGCCGTCCGCGCCGATGGCGGTGCGGATGCGCTCGCGCAGTTGCTGCGCGTCCACGATCTCGTCGGCGCCCATTGCCAGCACCAGGTCGCCCTGGCGCAGCCCGTCGCGCTCGGCCGCGCCGCCCGGCAGCAGCTCGCCGATCGCCGGCCGGGTGAAGGGCGCCAGCACGCCGATGCGGCGGAACATGCCGGGGTCGGCCTCCTTCGCGCCCATGCGGCTGAGCGGCAGCACGACCTCGTGCGGCGGGCGCCCGTCCGCGGCGGCCACCTCGAGCGTCAGGTCGCGGCCGTCGAGCGCTCCGCGGGTGATGCGCCAGCGCAGGTCCTCGAAGGACTCGACCGCTTCGAGGTCGCCCTCGAAGCCGGCGCGGCTGATCCGCTCACCGCCCCGCAGCCCGGCCTCCGCCGCCAGGGACGCCGCCGGCGGCTGCCCCAGGACCGCCGTGGGCTCCTGCACGCCGATCCAGTTGACGACGCTGTAGAGCAGCACGGCCAGCAGCAGGTTGGCCAGCGGCCCGGCCGCCACGATGGCGGCGCGCGAGCCCAGCGGCTGGGTGTTGAAGGCGCGGTGGCGCTCCTGCGGATCGACCGGGCTTTCGCGCTCGTCGAGCATCCTGACGTAGCCGCCCAGCGGGATGGCACCGATGACGAATTCCGTGTCCTGCCCCGGCCGCGGGCGCCGCGGCTTCCAGCGCACGAGCGCCCGGCCGAAACCGATGGAAAAGCGGATGACCTTGACGTTGCAGGCCACCGCCACACGATAGTGGCCGTATTCGTGGACTGCGATCAGCAGGCCGAGCGCAACGACGAAGGCAACGATGGTGAGCATGCGGCGACTCCCGGGGTTGGGGCTTCAGGCAGCCAGCCTCAGCGCGGCCTTCCGGGCCGCGGCACGCGCGCTGGCGTCCAGCGCCAGCAGGTCCGCCAGCGACGAAGGCTTGGACGGAGCAACGGCCTCTAGAGTTTCCAGGTTGACCGCGTGGATGCGGTCGAAGCGCAGCTGCCGCGCCAGGAACGCCTCGACGGCGACCTCGTTGGCGGCGTTGAGCACGGCGGTGGTGCCGGGCGCCGCGCGCAGCGCGTCCCAGGCCAGGCGCAGTCCGGGGAAGAGGTCGCCGTCCGGCACCTCGAAGCTCAGGTCGGCAAGCTGGCGGAAATCGAGCCGCCCGGTGCCGCTTTCCACGCGCTCCGGCCAGGCCAGCCCGCAGGCGATCGGCACGCGCATGTCGGGCGTGCCCATCTGCGCCAGCACCGAGCCGTCGACGAACTGCACCATCGAGTGCACCACGCTCTGCGGGTGGATCACCACGTCGATCCGCTCCGGGCCGACGCCGAAGAGGTGGCGCGCCTCGATCACCTCCAGCGCCTTGTTCATCATGGTGGCCGAGTCCACCGAGATCTTGCGGCCCATCACCCAGTTCGGGTGCGCGCACGCCTCCTCCGGCGTCACGTCGCGCAGGCTCTGCGGCGCCCGCCCGCGGAAAGGCCCGCCCGAGGCGGTGAGGATGATCTTCTCGATGCGCCGGGGCCAGGCGGCCGGGTCTTCCGGCAGGCACTGGAAGATCGCCGAATGCTCGCTGTCGATGGGCAGCAGCGTGGCGCCGCCGCGGCGCACCGTCTCCATGAACAGCTCGCCGCCGACCACCAGCGCTTCCTTGTTGGCCAGCAGCAGCCGCTTGCCGGCACGGGCCGCCGCCAGGCAGGGCGCCAGGCCGGCGGCACCGACGATGGCGGCCATCACGATGTCGACGTCCTCGTCGGAAGCGATGGCCTCCAGCGCGTCGTCCGAGCGCAGCACCTGCGTCGGCAGGCCGTTCGCGGCAAGCCTGTCCGCCAGGAGCGCGGCGTGTTCCGGACTGGCCATCGCGGCGAAGCGGGGCTTGAAGCGGGCGCACTGGGCCAGCAGCTCGTCCACGCGCGTGGCGGCCGACAGCGCGAACACCTCGAAGTGTTCCGGGTGGCGCGCGATCACGTCGAGCGTGCTCGTGCCCACCGAGCCGGTCGAGCCGAGCACGGTGATGCGCCGGGGAGGAAGGGACGGGGCCGACATCACAGCGAAGCCAGCATCATCGCCAGCGGCAGCGTCGGCAAGAGGGCGTCCACCCGGTCCAGCACGCCGCCGTGGCCCGGCAGCAGCTGGCTGCTGTCCTTGGCGCCGACGCTGCGCTTGACCAGCGACTCGACCAAGTCGCCCACCACGCTCATCACCGCCATGAACAGCGCGCCCAGCACCAGCAGCCATACGCCGCGCGAGGCCAGGTGCGAATAGAGGCTGGGCACGCCCGCGCCGACGGCACGGTCCACCGCCGCCCATGCGAAGGCCAGCACCAGCACGCCGACCATGCCGCCCCACACGCCTTCCCAGCTCTTGCCGGGGCTGATGGACGGCGCCAGCTTCGCCTTCGTGAAGCGCAGGCCGAAGGCGCGTCCGGCAAAATAGGCGAACACGTCGGCCACCCACACCAGCACCAGCACCGACAGCAGGAAGTTGATGCCGATGTGCCGCGCCTGCACCGCCGCCAGCCAGGCCGCCCACAGGGCCAGCAGGCCGCCCGTGACCCGCACCGCCTTCGGGATGCGTGGCCAGCCGGTGGGGCCGGCACGCAGCAGGGCCCCGCCGGCCAGCACCCAACCGGCCCCGGCGATGGCCCACAGCACCGGCAGCGAGCGCTGCGGCAGGCCGAGCCACCACGACAGCGCGCACAGCGCCAGCGCCTCCGCCCCGAGGAACAGCGCCACGCCGCCGCCGTAGCCGTTCAGGCGCCCCCACTCCCAGCCGGCCGCGCCGATCAGCACCAGCATGACGCAGGTGAAGGGCACGGGCGACGGATGGAACAGCGCCGGCAGCAGGACGGCCAGCAGGACGAGCGCGGTGATGATGCGTTGCTTGAGCATGCGCCCTCAGGCCGGCTGCCGCCGGTCGGGTTGCCCGGCGTGCCCGGCGGCATCGGCCACCTGCGCCGAGGTCTGGCCGAAGCGCCGCTCGCGCCGCGCGAAGGCGGCGATGGCCTCGTCCAGCGCCGCCTCGTCGAAGTCGGGCCAGAGCCGCTCGCTGAAGAACAGCTCGGAATACGCGCTCTGCCAGAGCAGGAAGTTGGACAGGCGCTGCTCGCCGCCGGTGCGGATCACCAGATCCGGATCCGGCACGTGCGCCAGCGCCATGGCGCCGTGCAGGTTCGCCTCGGTCAGCGGCTCGCCGCGGGCCGCCAGGCTGGCCGCGGCCTGGGCGATGTCCCAGCGACCGCCGTAGTTGAAGCACACGTTGAGCACCAGGCGTTCGTTGGCCGCCGTGGCCTGCTCGGCCTTGACCAGGCCGGCGGCGATGCGCTCCGACAGGCCCGAGCGCTCGCCCACGAAGTGCAGCCGCACCCCATCGGCCGACAGGCGCGGCACCTCGCGTGCCAGCGCACCGGCCAGCAGGTCCATCAGGCCGGACACCTCGTCGCGCGGACGGTTCCAGTTCTCCGAGGAGAAGGCGAAGACGGTGAGGACGCGCACGCCCCGCACGGCGCAGGCCCGCACGCAGCGGCGCAGCGATTCCACGCCCTGCTTGTGGCCCGCCACCCGCGGCAGGAAGCGGCGCGTGGCCCAGCGGCCGTTGCCGTCCATCACGATCGCGATGTGATGCGGGATGGCGGGGGCGCTCATGGGGCCGTGGCGGAGAAGACGGCGCGCAGAAGGCCGGGGCGAAGCAGGACCCGTGCCCTCAGACGGCCAGGATGTCCGCTTCCTTGGCGGCCACCAGCTTGTCGATCTCCGCGATGTAGCGGTCGGTCATCTTCTGGATCTCGGCCTCGGCGCGCTTCTGCTCGTCCTCGGAGGCCTGCTTGTCCTTGACCAGCTTCTTGACCGCCTCGTTGGCGTCGCGGCGCAGGTTGCGCGTGGCGACCTTGGCGTTTTCGCCCTCGTGGCGGGCCAGCTTGGTCATCTCCTTGCGGCGCTCCTCGCTCATCGGCGGCATCGGCACGCGGATCAGGTCGCCCATGCTGGCGGGGTTCAGGCCCAGGTCGCTCTCGCGGATGGCCTTCTCGATCTTGGCGGCCATGTTCTTTTCCCAGGGCTGGACGCTGATGGTGCGCGCGTCCAGCAGCGCCACGTTCGCCACCTGCGACAGCGGCACCTGCGAGCCGTAGTACTCGACGTGGATGCTGTCCAGCAGCGCCGGGTTGGCCCGGCCGGTGCGGATGCGGGAAAGGTTGTTCTGCAAGGCAGAGATGGATTGCTTCATCTTGCCTTCGGTCGATGCGTGGATGTCGGCAATGGTCATGTCAGTCTTCCATGGCGCTGGCGTGGACCAGCGTGCCCTCGTCCTCACCCATCACCACGCGCTTGAGCGCGCCGTGCTTGAAGATCGAGAACACCTTGATCGGCAGGTTCTGGTCGCGGCACAGCGCGAAGGCCGTCGCGTCCATGATGCCGAGGTTCTTCGCGATCGCCTCGTCGAAGCTCAGGCGGGCGTAGCGCTGGGCGGAGGGGTCCTTCTTCGGATCGGCGCTGTACACGCCGTCCACCTTGGTGGCCTTGAGCACCAGCTCGGCACCGATCTCCGCGCCGCGCAGCGCGGCGGCGGTGTCGGTGGTGAAGAAGGGGTTGCCGGTGCCGGCGGCGAAGATCACCACCTTGCCTTCCTCGAGGTACTGCAGCGCCTTCGGCCGCACGTAGGGCTCGACCACCTGGTCGATGGCGATGGCCGACATCACGCGGGCGGTGAGGCCCTGCTTGTTCATCGTGTCGGCCAGGGCCAGCGAGTTCATCACGGTGGCCAGCATGCCCATGTAGTCGGCGGTGGCGCGGTCCATGCCGACCGAGCCGCCGGCCACCCCGCGGAAGATGTTGCCGCCGCCGATGACGACGGCCACCTCCACGCCCAGGTTCACCACCTCGGCCACCTCCTCCACCATGCGCACGATGGTCGCCCGGTTGATGCCGAAGGCATCGTCTCCCATCAGCGCCTCACCCGACAGCTTGAGCAGGATGCGCTTGTGGGCCGGTCGGGTGTCGGGCATAGGGGAAGGTCCTCTGGAGTTGGCGGGAGCGAGTGTAAGGCGGGCAGTGGAAAGCGCGGCGGGCCGGCAGACCGCGCCGCGGGGCGGGAACGCTCAGGCAGCGCCCTTGGCGGCGGCCACCTGGGCGGCCACCTCGGCGGCGAAGTCGTCGACCTTCTTCTCGATGCCTTCGCCCACCACGAACAGGGTGAAGCCCTTCACCGTGGTGCCCTTTTCCTTGAGCATCTGCTCGACGGTCTGCTTGTCGTTCTTCACGAAGGCCTGGTTGTGCAGCGAGACCTCCTTGAGGAACTTCTGCACGCCGCCCTCGATGCGCTTGGCGACGATGTCGTCCGGCTGCGGCTTCTTGCCGGCGGCCTCGGCGGCCTTGCGGTCCTCGTCGGCCTTGCCGGCGGCCACGGCGCGCTCGCGCTCGATCAGCTCGGCCGGCACGTCGGCGGCCGTCAGGGCCACCGGCTTCATGGCGGCCACGTGCATCGCCACGTCCTTGGCGGCCGTGTCGTCGCCTTCGTACTCGACCACCACGCCGATGCGGGTGCCGTGCAGGTAGGAGGCCAGCTTGGCGCCGGAGTCGAAGCGCTTGAAGCGGCGGAAGCTCATGTTCTCGCCGATCTTGCCGATCAGGCCCTTGCGCACGTCTTCCAGGGTGGGGCCGAAGCCGTCCTGGCTGTAGGCGAGCGCGCCCAGGGCGGCCAGGTCGGCCGGGTTGTTCTTGGCCACCAGCTCGGCCGCGGCCTGCGCCATGGCGATGAAGGAGTCGTTCTTGCTGACGAAGTCGGTCTCGCTGTTGACCTCGACGATGGCGCCGGTCTTGCCGTCGATGTAGGCGGCGACCACGCCTTCGGCGGTGATGCGCGAGGCGGCCTTGCCGGCCTTGCTGCCCAGCTTGACGCGCAGCAGTTCCTCGGCCTTCTCCATGTTGCCTTCGGCTTCGGTCAGTGCCTTCTTGCACTCCATCATGGGGGCGTCGGTCTTGGCGCGCAGTTCGGCGACCATGCTTGCGGTGATTGCTGCCATTGGGATGTTCTCCAGGATGCTTGTCTTGCGTGAATCGGATGAAAAAAAGGGGCAGCGAGCCCCTTCACTTCAGGCTGGTGCCGACGCTCAGGCCGAGGCGCCTTCCTCGACTTCGATGAACTCGTCGCCTTCGCCTTCACCGGCGGCCTTGGCCACGTCGGCCACGGCGTTGTTGCGGCCCTCGACGATGGCGTCGGCGATGCCGCGGGCGTACAGGGTGACGGCCTTGGAGGAGTCGTCATTGCCCGGGATCACGTAGTCGATGCCCTCGGGCGAGTGGTTGGAGTCCACCACGCCGATCAGCGGGATGCCGAGCTTCTTGGCCTCGGCCACGGCGATCTTGTGGAAGCCCACGTCGATCACGAAGATGGCGTCGGGCAGCGCGTTCATGTCCTGGATGCCGCCGATGTCCTTCTCCAGCTTCTCGATCTCGCGGGTGAAGGTGAGCTGCTCCTTCTTGGACAGGCCTTCCAGGCCGGCTTCCTGCTGCGCCTTCATGTCCTTCAGGCGCTTGATGGAGGTCTTGACCGTCTTGAAGTTGGTCAGCATGCCGCCGAGCCAGCGGGTCTCGACGTAGGGCATGCCGGCGCGGCGGGCTTCCTCGGCGACGATCTCGCGCGCCTGGCGCTTGGTGCCCACGAAGAGGATGGTGCCGCGGTTGGACGCCAGCTGGCGGGCGTACTTCTGCGCTTCCTGGAACATCGGAAGCGACTTTTCCAGGTTGATGATGTGGATCTTGTTGCGGCTGCCGAAGATGTAGGGAGCCATCTTCGGGTTCCAGAAGCGGGTCTGGTGGCCGAAATGGACACCGGCTTCCAGCATTTCGCGCATGTTGGTCGACATTGTTTGCTCCAAAGGTTAGGTCTTGAAGCCAGCCCGTTTTCGCGCGGCGCATGCCCGGCGGGCTCTTTGCGACGCTGCGAACACCTTGAGGGGGCTGGTTCGCGGATGCGTTCCGCCGTTGCGCAGCCCCCTCGCAAGGAGGAAAGGCAGCCTGGGCGAAACCCGAAAAGTATAGCATGACGCCTCCTTTCCGGCGGGGCTGCGCCCCGTCTCCCACCCTCTGCCGCAGCCACCCCCACATGCCCGCTCCCGCCGACCTGAACGCCACCCTCGCCGCCCTGCGCGCCGGCCGCACCGATGCGCCGGCGCAGATCGAGCTCGCCCTCGAGGCCGCCCGCTCGCCGGCCTGCGCCCACGCCTTCGTCGCCCTGCACGCCGAGAACGCGCGCCGGCAGGCTGCCGCCGCCGCGCCCGGCCGGCCGCTGGCCGGGCTGGCCTTCTCGGTGAAGGACCTGTTCGACGTCGCCGGGGCGCCCACCCCCGCCGGCTCCGTGGTGCTGGCCCACGCGCCGGCGGCCGCGCGCAGCGCGCCGGCCGTGCAGCGCCTGCTGGACGCCGGCGGGGCGCTGGTCGGGCGCACCAACATGACCGAGTTCGCCTTCTCCGGCGTCGGCGTCAACCCGCACCACGGCACGCCGGCCAACCCGGCGGACACGGCGACCGCACGCATCCCGGGCGGCTCCTCATCGGGGGCCGCGGTGTCGGTGGCCGCCGGCGCCGCCTTCATCGGCCTGGGCTCGGACACCGGCGGCTCGATCCGCATCCCCGCCGCCCTGTGCGGCATCGTCGGCTTCAAGCACACCGCGCGGCTGGTGCCCACCGAAGGCGCCGTGCCCCTGTCGACCACGCTGGACACGGCCTGCGCCATGACGCGCTCGGTGCGCGACGCGGTGCTGGCGCACGAGATCCTGGCCGCGCGGCGCGTGCGGCCCGACCCGACGCCGCTGGCGCAGCGCCGGCTGGCCGTGGTGAAGGACCTCTTCCTCGACGGCCTGGACGCCGGCGTGGGCACCGCCTTCGAGCGCGCCCTGCAGCGCCTGCGGGATGCCGGCGCCCGCATCGACGGGATCGCGCTGCCGCCGCTGGCCGACCTGCCGGCCATCAACGCCACCGGCGGCTTCTCGGCCGCCGAGAGCTACGCCTGGCACCGCCTGCTGCTGGAGCGCAGCGGCGCCGGCTACGACCCGCGCGTGGCGCAGCGCATCCTCAAGGGCGCCGGCATGACGGCCTGGCAGTACCTGGACCTGGTGCGCGAGCGCGCCGCCTGGATCGAGCGCATGCAGGCCCTGATGGCGCCCTACGACGCCCTGCTCTCGCCCACCGTGCCGATCGTCGCGCCGCCCATCGCCGACGTGGCGCCTGGCGCCGAGCGCGACGAAGCCTTCTTCCGCGTCAACGCGCTGCTGCTGCGCAACCCCTCGGTGGTGAACATGCTGGACGGCTGCGCCGTCTCCATCCCCTGCCAGGCGCCGGGCGAACTGCCCGCCGGCCTGATGCTGTGGCAGGCCGCCCTGCACGACGACACGGTGCTCGCCGTCGCGGCGCAGGCCGAAGAGTTGCTTCAAAAAGAATAGCAGCCAGCGCACGGCGGCGGCTGCTTCGCAGCGGCCTGCATCGGATCGGCTTCATTCATATAATTTCATTTGAAATTATATCGAAAGAAATCATGGACACCGGTTCCCGCCTCCACCGCCTGCTGGCAGACCGTCCTGCGCCGCTGCGGGACGCGGTGATCGCCTCGCGCATGCTGCTGCGCACCGCCTCGCTGCTGGAGCAGCGCATCGACGCCGCGCTGGCGCCGCACGGCCTGACGATGCGCGAATACCTCGCGCTGGTGTTGATCGCCGACGACGCCGTCGAGCCGCTGCGCCCCTCCGACCTCGGGACCTCGCTGAACGCCAACCGCACCCGCATCACGCGGCTGCTCGACGGGCTGGAGGCCCGCGGCCTGGTGCGCCGGGTGCCCGACCAGGCCGACCGGCGCAGCCTGCACCTGGCGCAGACCGAGGCCGGCGCCGCGCTGGTGGCCGCCGCCACCCCGCTGGCGCACGCCGCGTACCTGGCCGCCTGGGCCCCGCTGGGCGAGGACGGCACGCGCCGCACCGGCGGCGCCCTGCGCCGGCTGCACGAGCACCTGGCGAAGGACGCATCGTGAGCGGCGCTGCGCGCCGCCTTGCCCCGCTGCTGCGCCACGCCGGCCGCAAGCGCCTGCTGATGCTGCTGCTGGGCCTGCTGGTCGGGCTCGACTTCCTGGAAAACGGGATGTTCATCTTCGCCGCCAGCCACATCGCCGGCGGCGTGGGGGCGGGTCCGCGCGAGTTCGCCGAGGTGCAGGCGGCCTACGCCGTGGCCAGCATGCTGTCGATCGCGGCGCAGCAGTGGCTGTCGCGCCACTTCGGCTACCGGCGCTACCTGGCCGGCGCGCTGGTGCTGTTCACGGTCGGCGCACTGGCGGCTGCGCAGGCCGGCAGCACCGCGGGGCTGGCGCTGGCGCGCACGGTGCAGGGCCTGGGCAGCGGCGCGCTGTTCACCAGCAGCCGCGTCCTGGTGCAGATGCTGTTCACGGCGGCCGACCGGCCGGCGGCGACCAAGTGCTTCATGATCGGCGCCTTCGGGACCGGCGCCCTCTCGCCGATCCTGGCCGCGACGATGGTCGAGGCATGGGGCTGGCAGTGGGTCTTCCTGGCCGCGCTGCCGCCGGCCGGCATCGCGCTGGCCGGCGTGCTCGCGCTGCTGCCCGGCGGCGTCGGCCGCGGCGGCGAGCCGGTGCGCTGGGCGGCCGGGCCGCTGCTGTTCTTCGCCGCGGCCATCGGCTGCGTGCAGTGGGCGCTGTCGGAGGCGCGCTATGAGGTGTTCTCGCACCCGGCGCGCCTCACGCTCGCGGTGCTGGCCGGCGCCGCATTGGCGGGCGCCTTCCTGCGGCACCAATGGCACCACCACGAGCCGCTGCTGCGCCTGCGTGAACTGCGCCACCCGGCCTACGTCATGGGCCTGGGGCTGTACTTCCTCTACTACTGCCTCACCAACTTCAGCGCCTACCTGTTCCCCATCTTCGCCGAGCGCAGCCTGGGCCTGCCCCTGGCGACCACCGGCTGGCTCAACGGCTTCGCCGGCGTGGCGAGCGTGGGCATGGCCTGGCTGTACATCCGCTTCGGGCCGCGCATGGCGAAGAAGAAGCCGCTGGTCGTCGGCGGCGCCCTGGGGCTGGCACTGGCCTCCTGGCTGTTCGCCGTGCTGCCGCCCGGAGCGCCGGCCGCCGCGCTGTGGCTGGGCGTGGCCGTCAAGGGCCTGTTCGGCGTGCTGATGATCCTGCCGGTGGCAGGCCTGACCTTCCGCAGCCTGGGCGAGGCCCAGTTCGCGCACGGCTACCAGAGCAAGAACCTGATGCGGCAACTGGCCGGCTCCTTCTCCACCGCGGTGGCGGCCATCGCGCTGCAGGACCGGCAGTTCGCCACCGCGAGCGACCTGGCCGCACGCCTGAACACGGCCAACCCCGCCGCCACCCAGTGGCTGGACACGCTGCAGGCCGGCTTCGCCGCCCACGGCATGGCGCCCGCGCAGGCGCACGGCGCCGCCCTGGCGGAACTCTCGCGCGTGGTCGACCAGCAGTCGCTGCTGATGGCCTGCGAGGACCTGTACCGCGGCCTGGGCCTGCTGGCCCTGGCGACGGGCGTGGTGGTGCTGGTGCAACGGCGGCTCAAATAGCGCCCGCCGGCGACCGGCGGGCCGCCGCGCGTCCACTATCCTCGCTACCTCCGGCGCAGCCGCGGCGCGCCCTGTTCCTGCCCCTGTCTTCATGAAAATCGCCATCGTGGGCGCCGGCATCATCGGCGTCA